>JGI24140J50213_10000563_pt1 | contig 17130 bp, 13 predicted proteins | sample BarGraIncu00222A_FD_50213 | JGI IMG/M metagenome (IMG submission 50213)
GAGCCACCTGCGATCTCACGTAAGACCGATCGCGCCAACGAGATCTACCCCCACCACGACTGAGCCTGACACGCTGGCCGCAAGGGGTTGCCCGCCGTCAGTCGCCTGGAGCACTCACAGCTCGTGTTCTAGAGGTATTGCCCCGTCGATCCGCTGTCACGCGGATCCGAACGGTTCCCCATGCCGCGCGCCGATCCGGTGAGCTCACCGGGACCGCCCTCTTGACCGGGCTCACCCGGCGGGAGCGCCCGGCGCATGTTCTGCAGCTGCTGCTGGGCGGCCATCTGCTGGGCGAAGAGCGCGGCCTGGATGCCGTGGAACAGACCTTCAAGCCAGCCGACGAGCTGGGCCTGAGCGATACGCAGCTCGGCGTCGGAGGGGGGCTCATCATCAAAGGGCAAGGTGATGCGCTCAAGCTCCTCGACCAGCTCCGGAGCAAGACCCTCCTCCAGCTCACTGATCGAGCGGCGGTGGATCTCGGCGAGGCGGGTGCGACCGGCCTCGTCCAGCGGCGCGCTGCGCACCTCCTCGAGCAGCTGCTTGATCATCGAGGCGATGCGCATGACCTTGCCGGGCTGCTCAACGAGCTCAGAGGGGTCGCGAGTCTCCTCACCGCCCGTGCGCACAGTGGACGCGTCCCTCCCGTCCTGGGCTACAACGACTCCCCGCTGCTGACGGTGCTGGTCAGCCGGGCCCTGCTCGTCCTGAGTTGCGTTCATGATCCCCATCCTGCACCGTCGAGCACGTGCTCCGCTGCGTCCAGGCAGGCGATCACAGCGAACCGGACCGGAAAATCCGGGAGCCTGGACGACGTGAGCTTAGCGAGGCGCCATGCGGGCCCGAAGCATGTCGCGCTTGTCCTCGAAACGCCGCGCCTGCTTCTCCAGCCCAGCCATGAACTCGGCGAGCTCAGCACGCGCGGCTTCCCCTTCCGCAGACAGCCCCTCGAGCTCGAAGACCTTCCAGAACCGCAGCACCGGATCCAGAACCTCGTCCTTGTGCTGACGCAGGTCGTAGATGCCCTCGACAGCCATCTCGACAGCCTTGCGCGCGAACCCGGGGATTCCCGTGCCCGGCATCTCAAAGTTCTTGACGACATCCAGGATCGCGACCATGGCCTGGTCCGGCGAGACCTCCAGGGCCGCGGCCATCAGGTTGCGGTAGAAGATCATGTGCAGGTTCTCGTCCGCGGCAATGCGGGTGAGCAGTCGCTCGCACATCGGGTCGTTGGTGAACTTGCCGGTATTGCGGTGTGAGACACGGGTTGCCAGCTCCTGGAACGAGACGTAGGCCAGGGAGGCCATCAGCTCACCGGAATGGGCTGACTCGTATCCCGCGGACATGTGCTGCATCCGGAAGCGCTCCAGCGCGACCGGATCCACCATCCGGGTGACCAGCATGTAGTCGCGCATGGCTATGGCGTGCCGACCTTCCTCTGCCGTCCAGCGGTGAACCCACTCGCCCCAGGCTGCGTCACGTCCGAAAATCAGCGCAATCTCGTGGTGGTAGCTCGGCAGATTGTCCTCCGTGAGCAGGTTGACGATCAGCGCCGAGCGGGCCACGTCCGAGATCTCGCAGTCACTCTCGCTCCACTGGTCACCGCCCATCAGGCCGTCAAAGTCACGTCCCTGGCTCCACGGGACATACTCATGCGGGAACCACTGCTTCGCGACCCCCTCGTGCCGGTTGAGCTCGCCAACCACCACCTGGTCGAGCGCTCGCAGCAGTGCGGTCTGGGTCATCATCTTCACCATGCTGATTCCTCCTAAGGCGACACTTACCTACGCTACCGTAGGTTACGCGAACGTAGGTTGATACGCGAACCTCGCGTTGTCAGCGCTGAGCAGTTACGTCCCGTGGCTGGTCACCTCCCGCGGATCGATAGGGTCGCGATCATGGCTCACCTTTACGACACAGACTCCGAGGCCAATGGCCTGTGCACCTTCGTCGATGCCTCGCCGTCGCCCTTCCACGCCTGCTCAGAGGCCGGGCGGCGGCTTGCGGCCGCCGGCTTCAACCTCGTGGCCGAGACCGACGCGTTCCCGGCCCAGCGCGGCCGCTACTACCTGATCCGTGGTGGTTCGCTGATCGCCTGGAGCAGTGAGGCGGCAGGCAGCCCAGCCACGCCCTTCCGGGTGGTCGGTGCCCACACGGACAGCCCCAACCTGCGGATCAAGCCTCAACCCGACCTGGCCCGTGGCGGCTGGCAGCTGCTCGGCATCGAGTTCTACGGCGGGCCGTTGTTCAACTCCTGGCTGGACCGCGACCTCGGACTCTCCGGCCGGGTCGCGGTCCGCGGCCCGGCCGGGGTCCAGACCCGGCTGGTTACGATCAACAGACCGATACTCAGAGTCGCCCAGCTCGCGGTACACCTTGACCGCGGCGCGAACGAAGGTCTCGTCCTGAACCCCCAACAGCACCTGACGCCGCTGTGGGGGGTCAGCACAGAGCCCGCAGACTTTCGCGGCTACCTTGCCGCCGCAGTGGGCGCGGACACGACCGACGTCCTTGCCTGGGACGTCATGACTCACGACCTTCAACCATCACGACGCATCGGCCGCGAGCTCGACCTGATCGCCGCGCCACGCCTGGACAACCTGGCGACGAGCTACGCCGGCGTGCGGGCGCTGACCGAGGCAACGGAGTCGATGGCCAACGGCGGTCCCTCGCTCACATCCTCCCCTGACCCGTTCACGCCTGTTCTGGTGCTCTTCGACCACGAGGAGGTCGGCAGCCAGTCCGAACGGGGGGCCCTGTCGACGCTGCTGCCCTCGGTGCTCGAACGAATCGTGACCTCGGCCGGTGGCGGTCGCGAGGACTTCCACCGCGCCCTCGCCGGGACCGTTGTGGCCTCCGGGGACATGGCCCATGCCACCCACCCGAACTATCCCGAGAAGCACGAACCACAGCATCAGATCGCGGTCAACGGTGGTCCGGTGCTCAAGACCAACGTCAAGCTCCGGTATGCGACCGACTCGGTGGGCGCGGCCGCGTTCATCATGGCCTGCGACCATGCGGGTGTCCCGGTGCAGCATTTCGTGTCCCGCAACGACATGCCCTGCGGTTCGACCGTGGGTCCGATGACCGCGGCGCTGGTCGGTGCCACCACGGTCGACTTCGGGGCGCCGATGCTTTCCATGCACTCAGCTCGCGAACTGTGTGGTGCNAAGGATCCCGCAATGTATATCGGGGCCCTGGCCGCTTTTCTTCGTCCGCTGATCTAGGACGCGATGGGCTGCAGACCTGACGAAACGAGGAAACTTGCGGCTGATTAACCGGTAAACCTACAGAGGGTGTCGGTATGACGTCGGTGACACGCGGTTCCCCACAGACCTCTGGCTGGTCTAACCTGCGAGAAACTAACCGCATCTTCGCCCACGGAGGCCCTGCTGTGCCCAAGTTCGTCTATGACTTCGCCGAAGGTAATAAGGACCTCAAAGACCTGCTCGGAGGCAAGGGGGCGAACCTCGCCGAGATGACCCGGATGGGACTACCAGTTCCTCCGGGGTTCGTCATCACGACCGAGGCGTGCAGGACCTACCTGAGCGAGGGCTCTGCTCCCGCCGGGATGGATGCCGAGATCATCGAGCACCTCACCGCACTCGAGGAGGTCATGGGAAAGAAGCTGGGTCAGCCGGACAACCCGCTGTTGGTGTCCGTGCGCTCCGGCGGGAAGTTCTCAATGCCCGGGATGATGGACACGGTCCTGAACGTCGGGCTCAACGACGAGTCGGTGCTGGGACTGGCCAAGCAGAGCGGGAACGAGCGGCTGGCGTTCGACTCCTACCGCCGCTTGATCCAGATGTTCGGCAAAACGGTTCTGGGGGTCGACGGCACGCTGTTCGAGGCTGCCCTTCACGCAGCCAAGCAAGCCAAGGGCAGCCGCAATGACCTCGATCTGGACGCCGAAGACTTGCAAACGCTGGTCGGTGCCTACAAGAAGATCGTGCACGAGCACACCGGACGGGAGTTCCCCCAGGAGCCGCGCGAGCAGATGAACCTTGCCATCCGTGCCGTCTTCGACTCCTGGAACGCCGATCGCGCGGTCCTCTACCGTCGCCAGGAACGAATCCCCTCCGACCTGGGCACGGCAGTGAGCATCTGCTCCATGGTGTTCGGCAACGTGTCTTCGAACTCAGGAACCGGCGTGGCATTTACCCGCGACCCGGCCTCCGGGGCCCAGGGCGTCTACGGCGACTACCTGCAGAACGCCCAGGGTGAGGACGTCGTCGCGGGGATCCGCAACACGCTGTCGCTAGCCGAGCTCGAGGGCCTGGACAAGAAGTCGTACGACGATCTGATGTTGATTATGAGCCACCTCGAGAAGCACTACCGCGACCTGTGTGACATCGAGTTCACCATCGAGCGCGGCAAGCTCTGGATGCTGCAGACCCGGGTTGGCAAGCGGACCGCAAGGGCTGCCTTCGTCATCGCGACCCATCTCAGCGACGAGGGGCTGATCGACGAGGCCGAAGCACTGCAGCGCGTCACCGGCGCCCAGCTGGCACAGCTGATGTTCCCCCGCTTTGAGGACAGCGCAACCCTGGAGCACCTTGGCAAGGGAATGAACGCCTCCCCGGGTGCGGCCGTCGGCAAGGTCGTCTTCGACTCCGAAACCGCCGTGACGTGGTCGCGCTCTGGTGAGAAGGTAATCCTGGTTCGGCGCGAGACCAACCCTGACGACCTCAACGGAATGATCGTCTCAGAAGGCATCCTGACCAGCCGCGGTGGCAAGACCTCACACGCAGCCGTCGTCGCCCGCGGCATGGGCAAGACCTGCGTCTGCGGCGCCGGAGACCTCACCGTCGACACCGTCAGCAGGCAGTTCACCACCAGGGACGGACGGGTTGTCAAAGAGGGCACCGTCATCTCGATCGACGGTACGTCCGGCGAAGTCTTCCTGGGCGAGGTGCCGGTGGTCCCCTCGCCGGTAGTCCGCTACTTCGAGGGCGAGGTTGACCCCAACGCGGCCGACGCCGACGAGGTCGTCAAGGCTGTGCACCGGATCATGCGGATGGCCGACGCGCTTCGCCGGATGTCCGTGCGCGCCAATGCGGACACCCCCGAGGACGCGGCCCGCGCCCGTCGTTTTGGTGCCCAGGGCATCGGTCTGTGCCGAACCGAGCACATGTTCCTGGGAGACCGGCGTTCGATGGTCGAGGCGCTGATCCTGGCTGATACCGACCAGGAACGAGACAAGGCTCTGGCCGAGCTGCTGCCTCTTCAGCGCGACGACTTCGTCGGCATCTTCGAGGCCATGGACGGACTACCGGTGACCATCCGCCTGCTCGACCCGCCACTGCATGAGTTCCTGCCCGATCTCACCGAGTTGTCCGTGCGGGTCGCTCTGGCGGATGCGCGCGGCGATGCCAACGAGGTGGACCGGCGACTGCTGAAGGCAGTTCGCAGACTGCACGAACAGAACCCGATGCTCGGACTGCGCGGGGTGCGTCTTGGCCTGGTGATTCCAGGTTTGTTCGCCATGCAGGCGCGCGCGGTACTGGAGGCTGCGGTGTTGCGGGTCCAGGCCGGCGGTGACCCGCGCGCGGAGATCATGGTTCCACTGGTGGGTGCGGTCCAGGAGCTGGAGAACATCGCAGAGATGATCAGGGTTGTTGCCAAGGAGGTTCACGACGTCTCCGGAGTGGACATCGCCCACATGGTCGGGACCATGATCGAGCTGCCGAGGGCGGCCCTGACCGCGGGTGCCATTGCCGAGGCTGCGGAGTTCTTCTCGTTTGGTACCAATGACCTGACCCAGACAACCTGGGGCTTCTCGCGCGACGACGTGGAGTCGGCGTTCTTCTCACGCTATCTGGAGAAGGGCATCTTCGGCATCTCGCCCTTCGAGTCCCTGGACCGCGAAGGCGTCGGTCGTCTGGTCAAGATCGCTGTCGAGGAAGGCCGCAAGGCGCGGCCCGGGCTCAAGGTCGGCGTCTGCGGTGAGCACGGTGGCGACCCCGACTCGGTGCACTTCTTCCATGACGCGGGTCTCGATTACGTCTCATGCTCCCCGTTCCGGGTGCCGGTGGCCCGACTCGAGGCCGGACGTGCCAATGGGGTCGGCGGCAGCGACACCCGCTAAGTCAGCTTGCCTGACCCGGGCCGGCGGGCGTTTCCGTCAGGCCCGGGGGCTACCTGTGGTGAGTACCCCTGACAGGCAGCGGTCCCTAGGCCGGGATCTATCCACCCTGCCGTCCTAGGTCTGAGGCTCGCTCGTCGGCTGCCCCGACGGGCGGGCGCGGATGTCGTTGACCACGTTGTTGATGATGGCCGCCAGCGGGACGGCGATGAACGCGCCGAAAATACCACCCAGGATCGTGCCGGCGGTGACCGCCATCAGGATGCCCAGCGGATGGATGTTGACCGCCTTGCCCATGATGAGGGGGTTAAGCAGGTTGCCCTCGAGCTGAACCGTCAAGGCCAGCGCCATGGCCATGAACAAGGCCATGAGCGCGCTCTTGGTCACCAAGGCGACAAGGACGACCACAACCCCCGCCACGAGCATTCCGAGCAGGGGGATCAGCGAGCCGAGGAAGAGCAGCACCCCCAGGGGGACCACCAGGGGCATGCCGGCAATCAGCATGATCACGACCATGGTCAACGAGTTGATCAAGGCGAGCAGGACCGTGCTGCGCATGTACGCGATGAGCGTGCGCCAAGCCACGTTCCCGGCGTGTGCCACCTTCACCCGGCTCTCCTGCGGGAAAAGTTGAACGACCCACGCAAAGATGCCACCGTCGTCGCTCAGCAGGAACAAGGTGGCGAAGAGGCAGAAGACCGCCCCGCTGATGACCAGAAGCGCACTGTTGGCGGTAGCGAAGGCGCCTTGGGCCAGGCCTGCGCGGTTCTGGCTGATGGTGGTCGTCAGGTCGCTGACCAGCTGGTTGACCTGGTGCTCGGACATCCGTGCCGGACCTTTCACCAGCCAGTGGCGGATCGTGGACACCGCGTCCAACAGCTGGGCCCCCAGCGCTGATGAGTTCGACGAGACCTGCTGAACAACGAACCAGGCTGCAGCGACCAGCGTCGTCATGCCAAGCACGAACACCAGGACCGCGGCCAGGGTCCGTGGGACGCGGTAGTGCGTCAGCAGCACCACCAACGGCTGCAGGAGCGCGCAGATCATCACCGCGACGATCACCGTGATGGTTACCAGGCTGACCGAGTTGAGAATAACCAGGAGCACGAACAGGGCGGCCATCACAATGAGGAAGCGCAGCGCCCAGGCGGCCGTGACCTGAAGGCTCCAGCTGACCTCGTCGGCGGTGCGCTCGGGCAGGGGGTTCATCCGGCTGCACGAGCAGGGCCCGGCTGCGTTGACGCAGCCGAGGTGAGGGCCTCCAGCTCTTCGTGCAGAAAACCCGCCATGACGTCGAGGTCGGGCACCAGTTGACGGCAGGCGATCAGCCCAAAGTACAAGTTGCCGCAGTAGCTCATGACCGTGATGTTGAGCCCCTGGCCGTCAACCAGTGCTGACACCGGGTAGTAGGCCAACACCTTGGCGCCTGCGTAGTAGAGNGTCACGTTGGGACCGGGGATATTGGAGATGAAGAGGTTGAAGGGATTCACGCGCTCCAGCAACCTCAGTTTGGCGGACAGCCGCCAGGCCTGGTTGGCGACCGCTGGCATGGCGAACTGGGTGACGTCGGCGAGAAGACTGGCCGGGATGGCGCCATGTTGCTCCTTGGCCGCACGCATGGCCTGGTGCATGGCTTCCAGTCGCTCGGCCGGGTCCGACAGGTTGGTGGGCAGGGGAGCCAGCATCATCGACACCTTGTTGCCCATCGTGCCCTTCTGGTCGGTGGCACGCACCGAGACGGGAACAGCCGCGACCAACGGAGCAGACGGCAACGAGCTGTGCAGCGCCAGCCAGCGACGCAGGGCGCCGGCGCACAGTGCCATGACGACGTCGTTGACGGTCAGTTCGCTGCCCGTCCTCAGTCTCTTGACCTCGGCAAGCGGCAGGTCGGTAAAGGCCCATCGCCGGTGTGCGGACACCGGCGCGTTGAAGGGCGTGCCCGGAGCATGCAGTCCGGTCGCGGAGAGCAGTTCCTCGCTGTCCTTGCCCGGCAGGTGTTGGGCGAGCGAGGGACCGATCGCGTTGGCAAGCCCAGGAATCGAACGTGCGAGGTCGGCGACAACCCGAACGGCCTGCAGCGGCTGGCGGGCAAGGGCCATGGCGCTGCGCCCGAGTAGCCACATCGGGTCAGGTGGCCGCTCACCGATGAAGTCTTCGACCTCCGGGCAGGGTCGACCCTCGGGGGAGATGTCGAGCACGGCCGAGAGCAGGTCACCTCCGGAAACACCGTCAAGGGCGCAGTGATGGATTTTGGAGTAGATGGCCGCACGCCCGCCGGCAAGCCCGGTGATGAGGTAGAGCTCCCACAACGGGCGACTGCGATCCAGCGGGCGGGCATGAAGGCGGGCAACCTGTTCGGACAGCTGCTTGTCGCTGCCGGGGGCGGGCAAGGCCAGCTCCCGGATGTGGAACTCGATGTCAAAGTCCTGGTCGTCGATCCAGTACGGATGGTCGAGCCCCAGAGGCACCGTGACCAGCCGGCGGCGAAAGATCGGGACCAGCGGCAGGCGCGACTCGATGAATGCGGTGAGGTGCTCGAGGGACAGCCGGGACTCGATGCCCAGGGCCACCCTGTCGTCGACGAGACAGACGCTGCCGACGTGCCCGTACACCGAGCTGGTCTCCATCGCCAGGAACCAACCATCAAGTCCGCTCAGCTGTTCCACAGCTCACTCCCTCATCGTGTCTTCAGGTGTCACCTGGGCCGGTGTCATCCGCGCGGCGTCCGGTACCACAGATGCCATCCAGTCAAGGATGCGTCCAGCCGTCCATTCCGGCACCTCGAGCTGTGCTACGTGACCAACGTCCGGCGCCACCTCGAAGCGCCAGGACGGATTTGCCGCCGCGGCTGCCCGGGCTGCCCCCAGTGCCACGAGCCTGTCCTTCTCGCCATGGACAAGCAGCACCGGGACCCGAATCGCCTTCATGGCAGCCTCGTAGGAGCTGCGCCGGACCAGCATACGCATCAGGGAACGAGCCGCGTCCAAGAAGTGCTTGTCGATGTCGGGGTACTCACTACGCTCTCGGGCCATCTGCAGGTGTTGCTCCAGGACATCGGCCGGCACGCGGTTGGGGTCGACACAGCACAGGCGCAGCACATCCATAGCCAGCTGCTCTGGCGAACGCACCCGGCGCCGGGCCCGGAGCATGGCCCGCCCGAGGTGGGGGACGGCATACATCCCAAAGCTCGCGGCCACCAGCGGATCCGGCTGAGACCTCACCTTGACCGGTAAGGCGGGGTCGATGAGTACCACCGCCGTGACCGACTCGGGATGCAGCCTCGCCTGCAATATCGTGATCAGCCCGCCCATCGAGTTGCCAACCAGGATCACGGGACCTGCGGCCACCTCGCTCAGGAACCGGTCCAGCATCTGCTGGTTGGCGGTGATCGAGGTCGAGTGGGTGCCAGCCTGAGTGTGGCCGAAACCGATCAGGTCCAGGGCCAGGACATGACAGGTGTCAGTCAGCAACGGGGCAAGGGCGGCCCAGTTGACCAGCGAACCGCCCAGACCATGCACCATCACCAGCCACGGACCGTCCGGGGGCCCCCCGTGGTCGACGTAATGGACCGGCACCCCCAGATCCACCCACCGCGAGGTCGGGGGGGTGTACCGCCCCCGATCCGGCGTCGCCTCGGCTCCCTGTTCGAACGCTCCCAGATTCTGGGCCGTGGCCTTTTCGCTGCTCATCCCCCGACAGTAACGGTCGTCTGGCTTAATCCGAGATCGGCGGCGCAGGTGCGTGTGCCCGCCCCCCGGGTGGCGATNGTACTGCCGTTGATGACGCTGACGTCGTCATATACCGGCTGCCCCTGGATGAGGTTGCGGAAGGTGTACCGGGTCAGCGAGGTCAGGTCACAGCCCTGGCCATACACCGCGATATCGAAGGCATATGGCTGGCCTGCCAGCTCCCCGGGTTCGTCACCGGAGTTCGCCACGATGAAGTGGCTCATCGTGCCGCCACCGGTGAAGGTACCGACTCCGATCCGGTTGCCCTCGAGCTCGTCCTTGTGCAGGTGACCGTTGAGCAGCAGGGTCGCGGAGGCGACCATCTTGGCTGCCGACGGCTCGTGGGTGACGACGATGTCCGGGCGAGGCCGATTGGCGAACGCACGGTTGAAGGCATCCGCCGCGGGCTGTTCCTTCAGGGCGATGTTCTTGTTGTCGTCACCGAAGAAGCGCGGGTCGTTGAACCCTGCGATGAGCACTCCGTTGATAGCGAGCTCGGTGTAGGACTGCGGAGTCGGCTGAAGCAGAATGACGTTCGGGATCGCCGCCATCCGTTCGAGCAGGGACTGATCGGCCAGGCCGCTCGCGTCGTGATTACCGCGCACGAAGATGTAGGGGACCCCAAGATTCTTGATCGAGGTGAAGATCCCGGACAGCTGGGCCTCGGTGATATTGCCGAAGTTGAGCAGGTCGCCCGAGTCGATGACCGCCGTGATCTTCTCCTCGTCGACGAGCCTCTTCATCACCGGGTACTGGTTGGCGCCGTGGATGTCTGAGACCAGCAGGAAGCGGGCGGCTGGCGGCGTGGTGATATTCGCGGGGACGAACTTCTCCTGCAATGCCGCAGAGAGCGCCAACAGGTTCGTCACATACGGGGTGGCCTCCTGGGCGCGTGCCTCCACGCTGGCCAGCAATCCCGCGTTGCTTCGGACAGTGCCGAGCAGGCCGGTGGTGCGAAAGCTCGTGAGCTGGTCTGGCTGATAGGTCCCCATGATGGCCAGACCCGTCCCACCGATCGCCAGCAGACCCGCGACGGTTACGGAGATGCACTGCCGAACGGTGGGATGACGACGGCGCGCATAAGCGATCACGGTGATGGCGCCAACACCCACGACCAGCACGCCGCCACAGAACTTCAGCGCCAGCTCTGTGAGCCCCGAACCGAGCGCAGCACTGACCTCCGTGCTCGAGGGCTGAAGGGACTGTATCGACATCTGCCGGTCGAACAGCGTCGTGATCGTCTCGCGCACCTGCACGGTCGCATCGATACCGGGAGCCAGGTAGGGGCTGGCGAACTCAAGGTCGAGATCGCCGAACGACGTCGGGCTGTGGATCGTGGAGGTGAATGCCGGCAGCGCCGACAGCCGCACCTCGGCCCGGTAGTGGTCAGTCTGCACGGTGGTAGGGAAGAGACTGGTGGCACTCAGTCCGCCGAGACTAACCGCGAAGACCAGGACCAGCAGCTCCATGCCCCGGGTGATCCACAACCGCCAACGCCACGACGTGACGCGGCGCCAACCAGTGGCCGTCGCGGTCCCGTCCGAAGACCTCCCGCACGGTGCTGCCTTGAATACCTGCATGGTCTAACCAATGCTAGGCGGACCCAGGCTGAAGATCTCGCGGACCTCATGTCGGGCCGTGCCGTTGCGGCCCTGCCCGAGATATGAGGCGATCAGGGCGACCTCTTGCGCCTGCCAGAGCGGGCCCGAATAGGGGTCCAGCACGCGCAACCAGCGGGTGACGTCGGCTGGCACTGACAACCGGGCCAGGGTCAGGTGCGGGTGAAATCGCCCGCCACCCACCGCGCTGCCGGACTTCACCCCCGCTGCGCGGACCCCGCCGGCCAGTCGCATCAGCTCTTGCCCATCATGCGCGACACCGGCCCACAGAACCTTCGCGCTAGCAGGCTGCGGAAAGGCGCCCGCCCCGGCCAGACGCAGGTCCAGCGGCTTGCGCCGGGTGACCGCCCGCTGCAGGCGTTCGAACAGCTCATCCATGTGCCGTTCAGCGACCTCCGGAAGGAAGGCCAGAGTCAGGTGCCACTGCTCGGGCAGGGCCCAGCGCAGATCAGGGCGTGCCTCCTGGCGAGGCTCCAGAAACTCGGACAGGTCCTCCATGACCGCTTCTGGCAGCGGCAGCGCGATAAACATCCGCATGGGGATCCATGGTTCCACGTGAGTGCGTCGGCGCGTTGGGCGGGAACCGACTAGATTGGCCAAGCGTCAACAGGGGTACGGGCACATGTGCCTGCGCCAAGGCATGGGGACGCGGGTTCGCACAGATGAGGGGTCAGCGATGACAGAGCCGGGTATGTCGAGTGAACCAGCCAGCCAGCCTCTCCAGCCGCCATCGGCGGCCGAGTCGGTGCTGACACTGGTGGCGCCACTGCCGCCCAAGGCCGTCACCGCGACGGCGGCACCGAAACTGGCACCCGCCGTGGAAGCGACGGCGCTGCCGGGCCTGGACGCCAAGGTTGAGAGCTACATCGGGTCGTTGATGGCTGCCGAGCCTCGCTCGCCGGAGTTCGCTGCCAGGGCGACCGATGTTCGCTCCATGGGCGACGAGGACATCCGGCGGGCGGCCGAGAGCTCCAACCGTCTGCTGAAGTCACCCGTCAAAGCGCTGCAGGAGGGAGGCCTGTCCGAGGGGTCAAAGGTCGGTTCAACCCTGCTCGAGCTGCGCCGAACGGTGGAGGATCTGGATCCCAAGGAGGCCAGCGGCCCCAAGAAGCTGCTGGGCATGATCCCGTTCGGCGACAAGCTGAACGACTACTTCCACAAGTACCAGAGCGCCGAGAGCCACATCGACGCGATCCTGCACGCGCTACGTGATGGCCAGGATGAGCTCGGCAAGGACAATGGCGCGCTGAACCTTGAGAAGCAACAGCTGTGGGAGGCAATGGGCCGGCTCAACCAGTACGTCTACGTGGCCGAACGCCTCGACGCGCGGCTTTCCGCCGGGATTTCGGACATGGAGCCCATCAATCCCGAGAAGGCCAAGGCGCTGAGGGACGACGTGCTCTTCTACGTCCGCCAGAAGCACCAGGACCTGTTGACCCAGCTGGCCGTGTCGATACAGAACTACCTGGCCATCGACATCGTCATCAAGAACAACATCGAGCTGATGAAGGGTGTCGACCGAGCGTCCACCACCACGATCTCGGCCTTGCGCACGGCCGTCATGGTGGCCCAGGCGCTGGGCAACCAGAAGCTCGTGCTCGACCAGATCACCGCGCTGAACACCACGACGTCGTCCATGATCGAGCGCACCTCGGAGATGCTCCGGGACAACTCGGTGGCCATCCAGCAGCAGGCGGCGTCGGCAACGATCGGCCTGCCGCAGCTGCAGGCGGCGTTCCAGAACATCTACGCGACCATGGACGCGATCGACTCGTTCAAGGTCGAGGCGCTGGACAACATGGCTGCCACGATCGGCACGCTGGAGACAGAGGTCGGAAAGTCCCGCGAGTACCTCGACCGGGTCGAACGCCAGAACCCACAGGTCACCCGCGGCGCCCTTGATCTCGGCACCCCTCCCGACGCTGGCCACTGACGGCCGCTGACGTGTCGCACGGGGTTGGGTGAAGATAGACACCATGGAGTTGAGCGAGCTCTTCGCCCGGATGACCGGGCGCCGCCACGAGCCCGAACGCCCCGACCTGCCGACAGTTCCTACCAGCGACGACCTGCTCGCAGCCCTGGACGGCGTCGAGGCGTTAGTGGGCCACGGCGCGGTTCCGGCACCAGTTGCGTCCAGGGTCTCGCGCGTGTCCCAGACCGTCCGAGACACCATCCCGCGACTGTCGAACCTGGGCTCAGGCAGCGTTCAGGCCTATAACGTCATGGCCACCGCCACCGACTACCTTCCCGAGGCGATCGGCGGCTACCTGCGCCTGCCCCGTCAGTTTGCCGACAGCCGCCCGGTCGATCACGGCAAGACCTCGCTGATGATCCTCATCGACCAGCTGGACCTGCTGGGCGCCACGATGGACAAGGTCTTCGACGCGGTGTGCCGCGCCGACGCCGACGCGCTGGTCGCGCACGGCCGCTTCCTGGCGGAGAAGTTCGGAAACGCCTCAACCGGTGGTGAGCTGTCGCTGGGTCCAAATGTCACCATTGCGCCCGACCCTGCGGCTACCACCGACCGGCAGAACCGCCTCCAACCGCCGACGCGCCCGGAGGCGCCATGACCTCCGCCGACCCCCTGACTTTGGACCAAGCGCTGGAAGCACTGGTCGCGGTCGCGAAGTCTGCCGGCGTAGGGGCCCAGACTGCACGAAGCGAGGGTTCCGCCCTGGCTGCAGCGGTGGCCGAGTCCGCCCCGGGGGCACCCGCTGACTGGGCCAACGCCGTCGGTGGAGGTACTTCCCGGGACTTCTTCGAAGCGGCCAGCCGTGGTCGGCGCTGGCGGGCTGCTCCTACCGCGACGCTGGGCGCCCTGGTGGCGCAAGGGTCCGCCGTCGGCGCGCCGTACGCACAGGCGCTGGCTGAGGTGGCCTCGGCGGCGTGCAGCCTGGGCGAGCCAACCATGCGCGTCATAGGCAATGCCGCGGTGGCGGCATCCGCTCAGCTCACTGCAGCCGGCCTCCGATCGACGCCGCCGCCGCCCACCGGCATGGCACCCCCCGACCTTTCGCCCGCCGTTTCCTCCTCCACCGCCCCTTCGTCGACAAGGAAGCCAGAGCCTGATCGTCAGCTGACACGAGCTGCCGTTGACCAGGGCGCCGGGCAGGCTCCTCCAAAGCCGGTGAACCGTCGAAGTGTCGAAGAGCTGCTCGCCGAGCTTGACGCCCTCATCGGTCTGGAGCGCGTCAAGCGGGAGATCCACCGCCAAGTCGCGATCCTGCGGGTCGAGCGGCTGCGCGCGGACGCAGGGATGAAGAGCCCCACGATCACCCGCCACCTCGTGTTCACTGGAAACCCTGGCACCGGCAAGACGACGGTGGCACGCCTTGTCAGCGGGATCTATGCTTCCCTGGGACTCCTGTCGCAGGGCCAGCTGATCGAGGTGGACCGCTCCGAGCTGGTGGCGGGCTACCTGGGCCAGACTGCGGTCAAAACCACCGACGTGGTCGCCAAGGCAGCTGGGGGCGTGCTGTTTATTGATGAGGCCTACAGCCTGACCGGCGACCAATACGGAACCGAGGCCGTCGACACCCTGGTCAAGGAGATGGAGGACCGACGCGAGGATCTCGTGGTCATCGTGGCCGGCTACCCCGCGCCGATGGAGGCGTTCGTGGCCGCTAACCCCGGCCTGGCAAGCCGATTTCGCACGACCATTGAGTTCGACGACTACACCGACGACGAGTTGGTCAAGATCCTGAGCCTGCTCGCCACGGACTCCGACTACGAGCTCACCCCACAAGCACTGGCCCGTTTCCGGGAGCTGCTGTCCGTGACGACACGCAGCAGCACCTTTGGCAACGGCCGCTTCGCCCGCAACACTCTCGAGGCCGCGATCGGCGCCCACGCCTGGCGGCTGCGCGTGGTCGAGGCCCCCACCACCGAGCAGCTTCGTGAGCTGCTGGCCGAAGACCTCGACCAGGACGACCAGGGAGACCCGGCGTGAGCCAGACAGCCAGCGCGAACCAGACCACCAACGTGCCGACCGTCGCGGGGCGGGTCGGCGATGTCAAGGCCTCGCTGCGCAAATCCCTGTCCGGGACCCCTGGGCAGCTGAGGATCCTGGCCCTGTTGACCGTCGTGCTGTCCCTGATCTTCGCCATCGGCGCCTACTCAGCTTTTGGATCCGCCGACGCTGCACTGGGCCGGGCCGGGACGAACGCCGCCCAGCTGGTCCGGATCCAGGCGATCCATACGAATCTGGTCCGTGCCGATGCCGACGCCACCAACGCGTTCCTGGTCGGCGGGCTCGAGCCCCCCACCCAGCGCGCCAACTACCTCGCATCGATGTCGCAGGCCTCCAACCTGATCGCCCAGGCAGCCAGAGCCCAGCCGGCCGACGGACTGGCGCTGGGCGCGCTCAACACCTCCGTGCTCACGTACGCCGGCCTCATCGAGCAGGCTCGCGCCACCAACCGCCAGGCTCTGCCAGTGGGCGCCCAGTACCTTCAGGTGGCCAGCTCCGGGCTGCGCAGCGATGCCCTGCCGATCCTGGATGCCCTCGTCAAAGCCAACGACGCCCGGGTGCGCGCCGAGTTCGACGCGGCCAAAGGGGCATCAACCGCCCTGATCGCTAGTGGGGTGCTCGCCCTGCTGGTACTGATCGTCGCCATGGCTTGGTTGTCCCGTCGCACCCACCGTTACCTGAACGTCCCGCTGGCCGGAGCCACTGCGGCGATCCTGGTCACCCTGGTGATCGGCGCCATCGTGTTCGCAGCCGTCGGCTCCAGGGTGGACACCGTGCGAGACGGCTCGTATGCCGCCACGCTGGCAACGGCNAAGGCACGTATCGCCGCTTTTGACGCCAAGACGAACGAGAGCCTGACCTTGATCGCGCGAGGTTCCGGCTCAGCCTTCGAGAAAACCTGGTTGAGCTCGTCGAAAGTCGTGGCCGACCAGAGTTCTGCCGCGGCCCGGCTCAGCAGCGATGCCGCCAGCCTGGGGGGGCTGTGGGCGACCTACGTCGCCACCCACCAGCAGATCCGCAAAGCTGACAACGGGGGGAAATGGGACAGCGCAGTCAGCCAGGCGATCGGGAGCGCTCCTACCTCAGCCAACGCCACCTTCAATGCCTACGATGCCCGTTCTAGCGCGGCCTTGACCTCGAGCAGTGGTGCGGCCATAGACGCCCTGGACTCACCCCGCATCTGGCTTCTTCTCGTCGGCTGGCTCGGGCTGTTGGTGGGGATCGCCGCGGCGGTCTCGGCCTGGTGGGGCGTCTCGCTCCGGTTGGAGGAGTACCGATGAGCAGACGTGGCACCGGGCACGGGGCGAGGCTCGCGACCGCGCTGGCCGTCCTAGCTGTTCTCGTGACGGCTGGCTGCTCCAACAGCGGGGTGTACACGACGACCCCGGTGCCTAAGGCAGCGCCCTCACGCACACCGATCTCAGGAGCCACCTCGACGCCACCGCCAGCCAGTTGCAAGAACCCCCTGGCGTCGTTCTTGCCCTCCGGGCCCAACCCGGCCCCTGGCACCCCGATGCCGGCAGGCAGCTACATGAAGACGATCCAGGATCGCGGCCGGCTGATCGCCGGGGTCTCGGCCGACACGTTGCTCCTGGGCGCCCGCAACCCCCTGACCGGCCAGATCGAGGGTTTCGATATCGACATGCTCAAGGCCGTCTCGAGGGCGATCTTCAACGACCCCAACAAGATCGAGTACCGGGTCATCACCACGGCACAGCGGATCCCGGCCCT
>JGI24140J50213_10000564_pt1 | contig 17104 bp, 17 predicted proteins | sample BarGraIncu00222A_FD_50213 | JGI IMG/M metagenome (IMG submission 50213)
ATCAGGTTAATGTCATAGAATATTATTTATTTAAAAGCGCTAAAATCAATGTCTTTAAAAAGAATTGTGGAAAATTATTTGCATAAATTGAGTAATTGTGCTACATATTGAGGATTTCTGATTTTGATTAGAAAAGACTATACATTGACTATTTCAATTTTGACAATCTCAAGCCCTTTCCTGATCTCCAAAGCTGCATAATAAACACCGATCACAACTGAAATCATTCCTGAAAGGAAAGAAATGAGTGCGATGATGTAAGTGGCTTTCATTTCTGTTACAAAATTAAGTCCGATAAGTAGTGAGGCTAGTATAAAAAAAGCAACGGCAATGTAATAGCTTGTCACTGCTTTTTTTACCAGAACTACCCTGAATGCAAAGAGTTCAATTTCCAGGTTGATATTGTTCAGTCGATTCTCTTCAACCTTATTAAGGTTACCATGTTTGGGAGGAGTTATCAGCTTCCGCTTTTCATCGGCAAGGGCCCTTATGCGTGAGACGACAAGTGAATACTTGTTGTTCATGCCCAGCAAAAGTAAACCACATGCTGAAATCATGATTCCGGGAGCCAACATGGCCTGGATAACACTGGCAATTAATAGTTCCATGACAGTTTAATTAATGATCGTGGTGAAAATTATTTCTTTAAATGAAGTTCAATTTCATTCAGTACTTTTTGATGTGCCAGTTGATTTTCAAGCACATTTTTCAATTGCTCTTCCATCAACAAATTGAGTTTCTCGTGCAAATTCCTGATTTCAATTTCGGCTTTCAGATTAATCATATAGTCGTTTTCAGCTCTCTTGCGATCAATTTCTTCTTTTCTGTTTTGGCTCATCATGATGATAGGGGCTTGTAAAGCAGCTATACACGATAGAATCAGATTCATCAGGATAAAGGGATATGGATCAAACGAAGCTTTTCCGATTGCCATTACATTGTAAGTGATCCAGACTGCCAAAAGGCACATGAAAAAGATAATAAACTTCCAGCTTCCTCCAAACAGTGCAACTTTATCCGAGATCTTTTGACCCTTGCTCATTACCTCAATAGGTGGGTTGTGAAGACTGGTAGTCATCAATGTTTCTTCATCTATGGCTTTGGCAACAAGCTGATGTAATTTCTGGATGTTTGCATCTTCTGACTTTCCAATGTAATCAATGCCTTCTTTTCTATTCATTTTCATGTTAATTATTTTTAGATGTATTTATTTTTGATCAGTCAATAAGGGTTACAGATGAAGCTTTAAAACAGGCCCAGATTTTGCTACCCTGTTCGAGGCTGAATTTTTGAACCGACTCTGCTGTTAGTTGAGCATGTAAAAGAATGCCTGCATCAATTGTGATTTCAAATCCATGGCGTGAAGGATGAAGGTCGGTGATGACACCGTGGAAATTGTTGCGGGTACTCAGATCGGGTTTGTCCAAACTGAGTACGATGTTTTCATGATTGATCAATACAAAACCTTCTGTTAATAAAGGGTTTCCATAACAATAGATTGGATTTCCGGGAGAAACTTCTGCCCTGAGTAAATCTGAATCCGGTTCCCGACTTACCCTGACTTTGAAAAAGTTGCGGTGTCCGGAGAGGTTGGCAATAAACGATGACTTGGGACGCTCAAAAACTTCATGGGCAGTACCAGTATGGATAATCGTTCCCTTTTCAATAATTGAAACCCTTTGAGCCATGGCAAGTGCTTCTTCAAAACTATGCGTGACATGAATAATGCTGACACCGTTTCGGTTGATCTTCCGTAGTAAAGCCCTCAGCTCGTGTTGGAGACTAACATCTACAGCTGATAATGGTTCATCAAGTAGTAAAACTGATGGCTTCAAGGCTAATGTTCTGGCAAGTGCCACCCGTTGTTGTTCGCCTCCGGAGAGACTATCAGGCTTTCGGTAAAGAAGATGTTGGATTTCCAGTTCAATAGAAAGTTCTTCAACGCTTTGACTGATCGAATTTTTATCAAGTTTAAGCCGTTTGAGGGAATAGGCAATGTTATCATAAACATTCATGTGTGGAAAGAGCGACAGATCCTGAAATACCAGACCAAAGGGACGTTTCCAGGCAGGGGCATCTGTATAATCTTTTCCTTTAAAGATGATATTTCCACTGTCACAAAAAGTTAAGCCTGCAATCAATTCGAGTAAAACTGATTTTCCGGCTCCAGAAGGTCCCAGCAGGACAAAGTATTCTCCATCTTCAACTCTGAAACTAATGTTATGGAGTTGAAAGTTGCCGGTTTCATAGTTTATGTTTCTCAGTTCAAGCATCGTTTTTCTTTCTTTTTTTCCGGCTTACAGGATCATCATTTTTGGAAAGCAGTCTGAGTAAAATGAAGAATATCAAAGATATCAGGATTACTAAAACGGCTATCGGTCGTGCATACTTTAAGCCATAGGCTCCAAACCATTCCCATAACATTACAGAGGAGGTCATTGGGTGATAAGCGATGATCACAACAGCTCCGAATTCACTCATGCCTCGTGCAAACATCATGATCAGTCCAGATAAAATGCTCCTCCATGCCAATGGAAGAGAGATCGTGAAGAAAACTTGTGAAGGGGTAGCGCCAAGATTCAGCGCTGCTTGTTCAAGTCGGAGAGGTACGGAGGCAAAGCCCTCTCTTGCTGCATTCAATAAAAATGGTAGACTCACAAAAGCCATTGCCATTGCTATTCCGGCAGGTTTCCCAATAAACTCGATGCCAAGATGTGCCATTCCGCTTCCAAAAAATGAGTCTTTCGAAAGGAAACCCAGTAGTGCGATACCTGCAGCAGAATGTGGGATGACAACCGGTAGATCAACAAGGCCAATTACAAATCTACGAAAAGGAAATTGCTTGCGTGCAAGCATATATGACAATGGGATTCCTGGAATGGCCAGGAGCAGTGTTCCCAACATGCTGGCTGCTAGTGTTAAAAGGATGCTTTCCCTGACATCACGATTCTGCGATACCTGAAACAATTCAGGCCATGTTGATTTTATCATTAAACCAAGAAGAGGGGCAATGATAAATAAGAGCGCTAATGCCCCCAATAAAGAAGAGATAATGTAAAAGGTACTTGTTCGCTTCAAAACGTACAATTGAATTTACACAAAGGTAGAAAAGGGTTGAATACATTACTATATCTTTGTTAAACCTGAAATATTTTTTATTAAATCAAATTGTTATGGATTTAAATGATGCTCAGCTGAAAGTTGATACATGGATTAAGACTGTGGGCGTTCGCTATTTCAATGAGTTAACTAATCTGGCCCTGCTTACCGAAGAGGTTGGGGAGCTTGCACGGATTATTGCCCGTAAATATGGAGAACAAAGTTTTAAGGAGAGTGATAAGGATTCTGATATGGCAGATGAGATGGCAGACGTGTTGTTTGTATTGATCTGTCTGGCTAATCAAACCGGAGTAGATCTGACTGCTGCATTTGAACGGAATCTTGAAAAGAAGTCATTGCGTGATGGTACAAGGCATAAGGACAATCCGAAACTCTGTTAAAGTTTTTAAATTATCAGTTCTTATTCCTTTTTGGTTCCTGATCGAAGAGCGCTTTTAATTGTGGTTTGACTTCAGATGCCAGTGTTTTTCGATTATTCAGAACAGTGAACAGCAGCAATGCATAGTGCACAGGGATTGGTTGATCATCGGGGGAAGAGGCAATGAAATTCTTGATATATGTCTGGGCAACAACATAATCATGCCATAGGCCAAGTTTGATTTCTACAAATTGTAAATGAATCCTTTCAACGGGAATGATTTGAGTAACATTATCATGACCCCTCCAGATCTTTAGTAGGTAGGCAATCTGTTTCAATTTTGTTCTGACAGAATGTAATTGTGCCGTATTGAGTTTGCCACGTGTCATTTTTTTAACTACGGTAAACTTATCAAATATGATCTTTTGGCCACGAAGTGAAATGTTATCTGAAGGATAAGTGCCGATTGTTTCTGAAATAATATTTCGTAGCATGGCGAAATCTTTTTCAGGTTCATACCCTTGCATCTTTTTTTCAAAAGTCTTGATGGCTTTTTTCTCATTTTTATTCAGGTAATGGATGTATTCAGAATAGGATGCATCCATTTCTTTTTCAAGATGAAGGGCCAATTTTTTCTGGATTTGAATATCGCGGATATGACCTGCCAGTTTGAAAAGTTTTCGGAAATTCGAAAGCATTACTTTGGTACTGATCACATCAGGTTCGAGAGCTTCAAAGAAAAGAAAAAGTGCACGTAACCTTTTCATACACAGTCGCATTTCATGAACCGAGTTGATCGTGTAGTCTTTTCGACTCTCATTATAATATTCCGTAAAAAGTTGTTGCTGTTTTTCGAAATAATTAATTAGCTTCTCAGTCATTGTATTCTGAATTACATTTGTGTTTCTTTTCATAAAGGTAGCGAAAGTATAATTAATATCTTCCAATTGTATAAATTTGATAAAATTTTTGATTTCAGCAGCATGTTACTGTTTTACTGAGTTCTTATTTTCTTTCCATTAACGCATGAAAAAATTAGTTATCATTTTACTCTTGATCATTACAGGATTACCAGTTATTGCTGTTGCACAGAATTATATCCTTAGTGGGATAGTGGTTGACCAGGCAAAGAGTACTCCAATTGCATTTGTTAAGATCGGCATTAACAATAATAAATATTTCACAGTTTCTGATATCAATGGTTTGTTCTCTATACGTTTAAATGAACCAATCCGACAACTTCTGATCGTTAATCCCGGATTTCAGCCTCAGTCAATTGATGTTTCTGATAAAAGCAGTCCATTGGTCATAAAGCTTGTTTCGGATAAACTTTCTTCTGATTCTGTGGCAGCTGAACGAGCTGATATCTATCATTATATTGATAGTGTGATGCACATTGACCAATATGCAGAAATCAAACGAAGACAGGAATCAATGTTATCTGGTGAGATCCCAATTGGTTGGTTTTCTTTGGATGTAAGTAAATTGAAACGTTATAACGGATTTGAAGGTTTTTATCTTGGAGTCGGTGGTCACACCAATGACAAGCTATACCGATCGGTTTCTTTGGGCGGATTTATTGGATATGGATTTAAAGATAAAAAGACAAAACAAGGATTTGATGTATCAGTCTGGCCGGATAAATTAAAGCATTTAACTTTTAACGTCGGATATAGTTATGACACACAAGAGGGTGGGGGTAGTCAGTTCTTTGATGAAAAGAGCGAAATATTGGATCCTTCTTCTTTCAGGACTTTTTATGCCGATAAAATGAATTACGAAGAGAAAGTGCGTTTTTCTGTTACGTATAAACTTTCCAATTCGATTTTTTACGGTGCTGTTCAACAACGCATCATTAATCCGGGTTATGATGTCCTTTATGGTGTTAAAGTTTTAATCCCTCCTCAGTATTATAATGTTTCCGGTCTTATAGCCGGAATCCGATGGGAACCGGGTAAGGTATTAATTCCTGTTCAGGATGAGGCTGATCCAAAAGGATCAGATTATCCGGTATTATGGCTGCAGGTTACCAAGGGAATTCAGGGAATGCGTAAAGCCGTTTATAACTATAATCGCTTCGAAGGAAAAATTCACTATGCACATAATGTGAGCCATTTGGGACGAAGTTCGTTCTTGTTGGTCGGAAATTATCTGGATGGAAAGGCTCCTTATTTTGAATATTTCAATGGAAGGGGCTCATATGGTAACTTTGGTCTGTATGCCTCAGGCAGTTTTGTAACTATGCATCCCAATGAATTTTTGTGTGATAGAAGTATTGGGTTGTTCTATACTCATATATTTGGAAACTTCTTTCCACATACCGAAATTTTTAATCCTTGTCCGGCATTGGTATTCAATTATGGTTGGGGAAAATTGAATTCGAGGCCCTCTTATTTTTACATGCCGATGACGGATATGCACCTGGGATTTGCAGAGGCAGGAATTCAGATCAATAATATACTGGATCTAAAGGTTTATGGAGTGGGATTAGGTGCTTATTACAGAATGGGCGCATACAGTGATTCTTCTGTAAAAGATAATCTGGTTTTTAAAATTGTCATCAGTTTTCCGGGGAAAGATTAAGAAACTGTTTAAAATTGCCCGTAGGGCATTAATATCAATAGAGAAATCATCATCATTTACCTTTTCCCCGTAGGGGATCTACCCTTAATGTTAATGCCCTACGGGCAAAAGAGGGGATAAATGGATAGCTATTGAAATTTATGCCCTACGGGCAAAAGAAAATAAGAAATTTAAACAGTTTCTAAGATTTGTCAAAAACTAAAAATGCTAAAATCCCACATTGGTTTTGAATAGTTTAATCGCTATTGCCAGAAGAATAATTCCAAAAAACTTTCTTAAAACAGTTAATCCGTTCTTGCCGAGTAATCGTTCAATATATTCAGTTCTTTTTAAAACGATATATACAAATATCAGATTGATGATAATTCCTACAACTATATTCTCGACCTTGTATTCAGCCCTGATGGCCAATAATGTCGTGAATACACCGGGACCGGCCAGTAAAGGAAATGCCAATGGAACAATTGAAGCCGTCTCAGCTTCAACTTCTTTCATGATCTGAATGCCAAGGATCATTTCGAGGGCCATGATAAAAATGATCACTGATCCTGCTATCGCAAATGAAGCAAGATCAATGCCAATCAGTTTGAGTAATTCATTTCCCAGGAAAAGAAATATCAACATGATCACAAATGCAACTAAAGTAGCCTTACCGGATTGAATATTTCCAACTTTATTCCTAAGAGATATAACGATCGGCATATTTCCAGAGATATCTATTATCGAAAATAGTATTAGCGTTGTGTTAATAATCTCTTTTACACTGAATTTCATGGTTGAGTATTTTTTTGCAAAGATAATATTAATAAATATGCAAAACGTATATACGAGTAACTATTTATAAAATAAAGATTTTACCTGTTTTAGTAAAATTACACAATGTGTTAATCATTTTCATTATTGGTTTTTCATTCAACTAATAATTAAACATTTCTTAATAAATGAAGTTTATGTCTGATATATTAGGATTATAAGCATGAACAAAAATGGATAATTTGAAAGAAGAAAAGTTGGCAGTCGTTCTCGAAGTACGGTATTTAGCAGAATCAGTATTTGTTATACGTTTTGAAAGAAATGGATTGATTTTTAAAGCTGGTCAATATGTTAAGTTAGGAACTCCCGATCATAATGAAAGAAGGGAATATTCTGTTTATAGTCCTGTGTCAGCAGCATATCTGGAGATTTTGGTTCAGTTGGTTGATGAAGCATCTTTTTCATTTCGTTTAAGTAAACTTCAATCAGGTGATAAGCTCTTTGTCCGTGGCCCTTTTGGAGCCTTCAATCTTGAAGATACCTGGCAGGACGACAAGAATATTTTTGTTGCTTCGGGAACAGGGATTTCCCCTTTTCACAGCATGGTATTATCATTTCCTGAATTAGATTATACATTACTTCATGGAGTTCGAAATCTAAATGAAGGATATGAACGAATGGTTTATAATGAAGCAAGATATATTCAGTGTACTTCAGGTGAAAAAGGCAGTGAGTTTTATGGTCGGGTAACTGACTATCTTCGTAAATATAAGCCTGATTCTAAGGCACATTATTATTTGTGTGGAAATAGTGCAATGATAGATGAAGTGTGGAATCTCTTAAAAATGGCAGACGTGCCTATTACCAGTATTCATGCAGAAATATATTTCTAAATAATCACTTAAGATTTTATCTTTGCGATATGTTTGCTCAAACATATGCGTCATGAAAACAGATAAAATTAAACCTGAATATAAAATTTGGCTCTCAACTGAAACAGGTGAGGGAATAATGGGTGATGGGAAATGGCAAATTCTGAAGGCTATCGAGAAGACGGGATCGCTCATGGCCGCAACGGAATTGCTTGGTTTGACTTACCGGCGTACCTGGGGAGACTTAAAAAAAATAGAAGAGCAGTTGGGCATTCAGTTGCTTGACAAGAGCCGGGGCGGAAAAGATGGAGGCACTTCATCGCTTACTCCTGAAGGTAAAAGATTGGTCCTGGCATTTGATCATTTACATGAACGGATGGATGGTGTGATACAATTAGCCTTCAAAGACTTTATCCGTGAGATAACTAATGACATTCCCGATACTTCTGAAAATACTCATCTCTAAATATTTATTTTTATGAATAGATTTACTTCTTTTTTAAGTTTTATACTATTAATAGTGATATTAGCAGGTTGTAATCCTTCTAAAACCAACAATCAAAAATTGATTGTATTTCATGCCGGGAGTCTGAGTATGCCCATGAAAGAGATCGCTGCTGCTTTCGAAAAAGAAAACCCCGGTGTACGGGTTCTGCTGGAATCGGGTGGAAGTGTTGCCTGTGCCCGGAAAATTACTGATCTTAAACAACCATGTGATGTCATGGCTTCTGCCGATTATAAGGTCATTGATCAGTTGCTAATACCCCAATATGCAGACTGGAATCTGGCATTTGCATTAAATGAAATGGCGATTGTTTTTGCTCCCAAAGCGAAGTTTGCCGATTCAATGAATGTCAGAAACTGGTATAAACTTTTAGAAAGACCTGATGTTAGTTTCGGACGTTCAGACCCTAATGCCGATCCTTGCGGTTACCGTGCAGTACAATGCATGCAGCTTTCTGAACGCTTTTATAAGAAACCCGGTCTTGAAAAAAGATTACTATTGAAAGACAATGCCTTCATTCGCCCCAAAGAAGTGGACCTTTTGGCATTATTGGAGAGTAATACCATCGACTATACATTTCTGTATCGTTCTGTTTCAGAGCAACATCATCTGAGATATTTAATTTTACCCGATTCTGTCAACCTTAAACAGAAAGATTTGGCAAGCTGGTATGGTACATCATCGGTTCAGATTAATGGAAAGAAGCCGGGTGAAAAGGTTACTCAGAAAGGTGAGCCCATGATTTACAGTATTACAATTCTAAAGAATGCACCTAATAAGGAGGTCGCAGAAAAGTTTGTAGCTTTCCTTGTTGATCCATTGAAAGGAAAATTAATATTGGAAAAGAATGGTCAACCTTGTCTGACTCCTGCTGTGGCAAAAGGATTTGATAAGTTGTCAGAACCATTGAAGAAGCTTTCAGTAAAATGGTAGGGACAGGTCGCGAACAGTCCTTGCCATTTATGCTATTTACTCATTGTTTCAGCCAGTTTCACAGCATTGTATGCATTGGCAACTCCACCGGAAACAGATAACTCATTAAACCGAACCTTGGGTCTTTTGGAGCCACCATCTTCAGGTAGGAAGACTTTATGTGTGTAAACCGTTGCCGATTTCATAATACATTCTTTTATTTTAGCTGCAGATAAATCCGGGAAATATGAACGCAACAAAGCTGCAAGTCCTGCTACCATAGGTGATGCCATGCTCGTTCCATCATTCTCTTTGTAAAGATTGCCTGGTTTGAGGTTATAGATGCTTACACCCGGTGCGAAAATGTCGACCTCTTTCTTCCCATAATTCGAAAAGGAAGCAGGTAGATTCTTTCCTTTTTTGTAGGATGATGCCCCGACAGTAATCCAGTTTGCTTTGACATCTGAATTGTCAAGTAAAATATTGGATGGAAAATTGGCAGTAGTGTCAATATCTTTTGCATCATTTCCTGCTGCATGAACAAACAATATATCATGTGCAACAGCATCTTTTACCGCATCGTCTATGAATTTCTTTTGAGGCGAAAGCTCTTTTCCAAAACTCATGTTAATAACCTTGGCACCCATTTTAGTAGCATAACGAATGGCCAATGCAATGTCTTTATCGCGTTCGTCACCATCAGGAACTACCCTGAGTGACATTATTTTAACATCTTCAGCAACACCTTTTACGCCAATGTTATTGTCGCGGTTGGCACCTACAATACCTGCAACATGTGTTCCATGTTCAGGATCGGGACCAATAACATCATTATTTCCATACTTTACGTCAGTAATATCTTCAGGATTGTCGCCAATTATATCACGTGGATTGAAACTAACATTATTCTGAAAATAGAATTTAACAAAAGCCTGTTTCAGGTATTCTTTGAAGTCACTCTTGTTAAAACTTTTTTGTTTATAGAGGAACAAAAGCAGTTCTTTGGAAAACTTCAGACTCTTTACGGTATCAGGATTAAAAGTTTTTAAATCTTCGAGGGTATATTCTGGTTTTTGAAGTTGTTTGGACATTATACTATCAGCAAACTGATAATTTGCAGCAAATGCTGTGATCTTTTCTGCTTCCTTTTTGGCTTTATCTAATTCCTCAAGGAATTTTGGTTTAATCTTCTGATATAAATGATACTCGGCTGTATCTTTTATTTTCACCTGATTAGGATCGATATCTTTGAATATTGGATCGAGTTTCTTATAAAGACGACACAATTCAGTATTCTCGTAAACAATATTTTCACCTTTGCTATTTCCAAGATATGACCAACCATGGATATCATCAATATATCCATTGTGATCATCATCAATTCCATTTCCGGGAATTTCCACTTCGTTGGTCCAGATTTTCCCTTGAAGGTCTTCATGGAAAATATCTATGCCACTATCTATGATAGCTACAATAACTGTTTTCGATTTCTTTCCTTTTAATAGTTCCCCATAAGCACGATCTACACTCATTCCAAACTTCCGGTCTTTGGATAGATCCTGATTATACCAGTTTTCGAATTTACTGGTGGTATTATTTGCCGAGGTGGCATTTTGTGCATTAACAACAGAAAAAAATTGTGTTGCTACAATGAGTAGCAACACAATTGAATTTTTATAGGTCATATAACAATGATAATCATTTTCAGGAAAAATCCTGTTTTATTTTAGTTTTCTTGTTTCAATCATCCCTTTGAAGCGTTTGTCAAACTTGCTGTTTGTGAAACTGCTAACAGAAGCCTGTTGGGCTTTTGTAATTATTGGGAGTGACTTTACTCCTAATTTTATTAATGCTGCATTAAGGAATGGCTCATCGAGTTGACCATAGTTCTTGGAAAAATCTTCGTATTGGATTGTTACGGACGGAGTCATACCATTATAGTAATCTCCATAATTTAGTGAATTAACTGTTTTCATGCTAATTGCATATATATCGTATCCTCCAACTGTAATTGGGAAAAACGCATATGGTTTACCATATGTTGTTTGTCCAACTGTGGATACGGTCATATGGGGAGTGAGGTTATTTATTAACAACTCACTGGCTGAAGCAGTTGATCCAGTGACAAGGAAAACTACATTTTGAATATCAAGATTCCCTTTCTTAGTGAAATTAGTAACAACATTTGTAGTAGCAAAGTAGTTAAAAAGATCAGCATAAGTAGGCATGTCGGAATAAGGCGTTTTTGTCTGTTTCGTAAAAGCGCTATAGTTGCCAGTGGTCATATTGGTGTTAAAGAGATACTTATACATTAATGTTGAGCCTGTACCAACATTCTTTGGGGCAATTTTATTTGCAAAATACTCCGAAGTTTGTACGGAACCACCTCCATTATATCGTAAGTCAACCACAAGATCTGTAATATTTTGATTTTCGAATTTAGTAAAAGATAAATCGACCAGAGTTTGTATTACTGATAAATCTATAAACGAACTAAACACCATATAACCAACTTTTCTGGCTCCGAACGTATACACTGTATCAAAAGTGATTGGGTTTATAGAATATGCAGCACGACTAATATTGTCAGTAACGCTAGTGCCATCAGGTTTCTTAAAAGTTAACGCAGCAGAATTACTATTATAAACCGCAGTGTAAATGAAATTTAAATTCGTAGAAGTCCCACCAACCTGACTACCATCATATGTGAGATTACTATTGCCATTTATCGCAGTTATCTGCCAGCCTCTTTTGATTCCAAACAACAAATCTGCCGGAGATCCTTTGACAACATCTATTATCCTTAAGTCAGACAAGCTATTCCACCACACTTCAATTCCAAAATCACCCTGAGCTAATCCTTGTCCAATCTGACTTGCTACTGTGCCGCTTTTATCAATGAAGCTATAATGATCTATTGGTGTAGTAGAATATCTTGTTAATTTCGCGAACAGGGAGTCATTGTTGGCAAAAGTTCTGGGTTTTAATACATCATATGTTGGTATGAGATCAGTAAAAAGATACTCATCCTTGAAAAGATAATATAATGTGTCTTTGGAAAGATCTTTTGCTGATACTGGAGCGGGGCCCGAGCTGTTTTTTTTACAGCCGGTAGTGAAAATCCCAACCATTAATACGGTTACAATTAGGAGTTGATAGAGCGTTTTCCGGTACATGATAATTATATTTTAAATATGAAACGAAAATACTTATTATTTCTTATAAAACACACAGATAATAATTGTGTTCAATTCATTTATAATTTGACATTATCTTTACCAAAAAGTTTAATCTTCTTTTTCATGTCAATCGAAATTTTAAACCTTACCAAGTTTTATGGGCAACAAAAGGTGCTCGACGATGTCAATCTTTCACTTAAACCCGGACAGATTACAGGTTTGCTGGGTCCAAATGGAGCCGGAAAGTCTACATTGATGAAAATAATGGCTTGTTTTATTCCTCCAACAACGGGCTCAGTCTCTGTTTATGGACATGATGTGATGAAAGATTCTTTGAAAGTGAGGCAACTTGTAGGATATCTACCTGAAAACAATCCATTATATCCTGAGATGTATGTGCGGGAGTTTCTGCTTTTTATTGCTGGGTTGTATGATTTGGGTAAAAAATCAAAACCCAGGGTAGATGAACTCATTAATATGACAGGACTTTTTGCAGAATCTAATAAGAAAATTGGAACCCTTTCGAAAGGATATAAACAACGTGTAGGATTGGCCCAGGCGTTAATGCATGACCCACAGGCACTGATTTTGGATGAGCCTACTTCAGGGCTCGATCCGAATCAGCTGACAGAGATCCGTAATTTGATACGTGAAATCGGCCTTACCCGGACGGTCTTGCTTTCTACGCATATCATGCAGGAGGTAGAAGCTCTTTGCCAACGGACAGTAATTATTAATAAAGGCAAAATTGTTGCCGATGACAATACTGTAAATATTTCTGCAGGAATTGGAGGAAAGGAAATAATAATGGTTGAGTTTGAAACGGCCGTTGATATTGATAAACTTTCTTCAATACCGGGAGTTACGAAGGTTACTTCACTGGTCTTGAATAAATTTGAACTCGAAGCAGTATCCGGAAGCGATATCAGGGCTGAGATTTTCAGATTTGCCGTAGAGCAAAAGTGGGTTGTTGTTGCTATGCAGAAAGAAGAACGCAACCTGGAAGATGTCTTCAGATCATTAACAATCTGATAAACCGTATAATTTTACATCACAAAAATACAATTTTACAGAAAATTAATAATTTATACTGCATTTAGAATCGGTCACAATTAAAAAAAGTGTAATTTTGTCTCGTTGTGGAAAGATTTCATTGATTGCAACCACGAAAAAAAATGCTAAAACAATTCATTTTGCTTTCGTCCAATTGGTCCTTCCCGCTTAACTTATTTTAAATCAANTTATTCATATTTATCATGGGATACTTATTTACCTCGGAGTCTGTTTCAGAAGGACATCCGGACAAAGTAGCCGATCAGATCTCAGATGCTTTACTTGACGAATTTCTTCGTTGGGATCCGGAATCGAAGGTTGCGTGTGAAACATTAGTNACTACAGGCTTAGCTGTTTGTAGTGGTGAAGTAAAAACCAACGGTTATGTAGACATCCAGAAAATTGTTCGNGAAACAATACAAAAGATCGGTTATACAAAAGCTGAATATCGCTTTGATTATAATTCTTGTGGTATTATCACTACCATTCACGAACAATCGAGTGATATCAACCAGGGTGTTGAAAGAGCCAATCTTGAAGATCAGGGTGCCGGCGATCAGGGGATGATGTTTGGTTATGCTACCAATGAAACCGATAATTATATGCCATTATCTATTGATCTTGCGCATAAATTGTTGGAGGAGCTTGCAAAAATTCGTCGGGAAGACAAAAAAATTATGAACTATCTCAGACCTGATGCCAAGTCACAGGTTACGGTAGAATATGCCGATAATGGGAAACCTTTACGTATCGACACCATTGTAATTTCTACNCAACACGATGAATTTATCAAACCTGCAGANGATACTTATGAAGCATCTAAACTTGCTGAAAAGCAGATGTTGGATAGGATTCAGAAAGATATTGCCAGCATATTGATTCCACGTGTTAAAAAATCTCTGCCTAACAGGCTAAAAAAATATTTTAACGATGACTTCCGTCTGCTGGTTAATCCAACAGGGAAATTTGTAATTGGTGGTCCTCATGGCGATACCGGACTTACAGGTCGTAAGATCATTGTNGATACCTANGGTGGCAAAGGCGCTCATGGTGGTGGAGCCTTCTCAGGNAANGATTCTTCAAAAGTTGACCGGTCGGCTGCTTATGCTGCACGTCATATTGCAAAGAATATGGTTGCTGCAGGGGTTTCTAATGAGATCCTGGTCCAGGTTGCTTATGCAATTGGTGTTGCAGAACCCGTTGGATTGTATGTCAACACATACAAAACAGCCAAGGTAAGGGGTGCCGATGGAAAGATTTTAACCGATGGTGAAATCTCAACCCTTGTATCCACAATCTTTGACATGCGACCATTTGGTATTGTTAGCCGTTATGGATTGAAAAACCCGATATTTTCTCCTTCTGCTTCATACGGACATTTTGGACGTGACTCTTATGAAAAGGAAGTCGAAGTATATTACTCCAACGGTCACACCGTAACACGTGATGTTGATGGTAAAAGTGTTAATTTCAAGAAAGTTAAATTCTTCTCCTGGGAAGAGTTAGACGCGGTTGCCGATATTAAAAAGGCCTTCGGATTGTAATTAATCCGGTTGCTCATATTCAAAGAGGGTTGTTACGATTCATTTCAGGTAACAACCCTTTTTTATTAAATGAATATGAAAAAAAATGAAACGATAATTTTTTTAGCTTGTTTCTAGGTTTTCAATATTAACTTTGACACAAATAATGTGAGATGAATACAATAACCAAAAATATCATCGGTGGGATTATCATTGCTTTTGTGCTTTTCCTGATGTGGTATTTTTCCAGTCTTGTCATATATACTGTGATTGCAGTCGTTATTTCTATTATTGGGAGACCGATTGTTAACTTTTTCGATAGGCTCAGAATCTGGAAGTTGAAATTGCCTCATGGCCTGAGTACAGNACTTGCCTTAGTCNTTATCATTGGTTCCCTTATTGGTCTGGCAGCAATATTCGTCCCCCTGATTATGCATCAGGCAAAAGTTATTGCTGCTATTGATGTAAATGCAATAAGCGTTGATATGCGGCTACGTTTAAAGGGTATNCAGGATNTGCTNCATCAGTATGGCATTTTGCATTATTATGAAAANCTGGATACAGTGCTCATCAATAGGGCTAAAGAAATTGTTACNCTCTCTTCATTTTCAGATATATTGGGAAGTATATTTAACTTTGCCTCAAACCTCTTTATAGGATTGTTTTCAGTGATTTTTATCTCCTTCTTTTTCCTTAAGGACGAAAATCTTTTTTCACATATCATCCTGATGACGGTTCCGGAGCAGTACGTTGATAAAACGAATGTGATTCTGACAGACACACGAAAATTGTTAACCCGTTATTTTACAGGAATTGTAATGCAGTTGTGTATCATGATGACGATTGAGGTAACCGGTCTTTCAATATTTGGAATTCCGAATGCCTTATTGATAGGTACATTTGGAGGCATGATGAATATTATACCTTACATTGGGCCATTGATCGGTGCTTCCGTTGGCATATTATTGGGCATTTCTTCAATTGTTTCATTTGGAAATTATAATGATATTATTCCGACTGCCTTAATCATTATTGGTGTTTTCTCTTTTGCAAATATGATCGACAATTTCGTGATCCAACCCTTCGTGTTTTCGAAACGGGTTAAGGCACACCCATTGGAAATCTTTTTTGTAGTATTGATGGCCGGTAGTATGGCCGGAGTTCCGGGAATGATATTGGCCATTCCCTCCTATACAGTCCTGAGGGTTATCGCCAGGGAATTCTTTGACAAATTTAGTGTGGTACGCAACCTGACCAAAAATCTGTGAGTTGATGATAAAAATTCGATCAGTTTTCACTGACTCAATCAGGCTATTGACTTGTCTGACTTTTAAAAAAGTAATAAATATTTTTCAACTCGGGTTTTCTTACTTCATCTCCCGGCTTAAGCTTGTTCCATTTCAAAAGGGATCACCCTTTGCTATGTCAATTGAGGTGTCGACTTTCTGTAACTTACAATGTACAGAATGTCCTTCAGGGCTGCGGAAGTTTACACGCCCTACCGGAAGGATAGATCCGGATTTCTTCCGACAAATTATTGATCAGGTCAAAGGATATCTTGTTTACCTGACCCTTTATTTTCAGGGTGAACCTTTCACTCATCCTCAATTTCTTAATCTGGTTCGTTATGCTCATGATAATGGAATATACACCGCCACTTCAACCAATGGACATTTTCTGACTATTGAAAATGCACAGGAAACAGTTAATTCAGGTTTGGACAGGATTATTGTTTCGCTGGATGGATTGGATCAGGAGACCTATGCGACTTACCGTGTATCAGGAGACGTTGATAAAGTCAAGGACGGGATCAGAAATCTGGTAAAGGCAAAAAGGGAAAGTCGTTCCAAAACGCCCTATATCATTATTCAGTTCATTGTGTTTGCCCATAACAAAAATCAGATCGAAGATGTTAAGGCTTTTGGTAAAAAGGTGGGAGTTGATGAAGTTCAGATCAAGAGTGCACAGATCTATGATTTCAACAAAGTGACCAAATCATTGATTGATGACAGTAAATATTCCCGTTATAGCCATTCAGAAGATGGTAGCTGGAAGATAAAGTCAAAACTACCCAACAGGTGTTGGCGATTATGGAGTGCCTGTGTGGTCACGTGGGATGGTATGATCGTGCCCTGTTGCTTTGATAAAGATGCTGACCACAGGCTTGGAAACCTGAATGAAAATACGTTTCAACAAATCTGGAAAAGTAATTCCTATAAACAATTTCGCAGTAAGGTTTTTGCCAA
>JGI24140J50213_10000566_pt1 | contig 17069 bp, 17 predicted proteins | sample BarGraIncu00222A_FD_50213 | JGI IMG/M metagenome (IMG submission 50213)
CAGCCGACGGTTCCCGTGCTCGCCGCGGTTTCGCTCTTGGCTTCGGGCGGCGAGCCGACGCCACGCACGATGACGATGATGGGCGGCCCGATCGACGCGCGAAAGAGCCCGACCGCCGTCAACAACCTGGCCATGAACAAGAGCCATGCCTGGTTCGAGAACAACGTCATCTACCGCGTCCCGGTCAACTACCCGGGAGCAGGCCGGGCCGTCTATCCGGGCTTCCTGCAGCACGCCGGGTTCATCGCGATGAACCCGGACCGCCACCTGCGGTCGCACTACGACTACTTCCGCGACCTGATACGCGGCGATGGCGAGAAGTCCGAATTCCATCGCGACTTCTACGACGAGTACAACGCCGTCCTCGACATGCCTGCCGAGTACTACCTCGACACGATCAAGACCGTCTTCCAGGACTTCGCGCTCGTCAACGGGACATGGAAGGTCAAGGGTCAGCTGGTGCGGCCCCAGGACATCACGACGACGTCGCTGCTGACGATCGAAGGCGAGCTCGACGACATCTCCGGCGCCGGGCAGACGCGCGCCGCGCACGCCCTGTGCACCGGCATTCCGGCCGAGCGCCAGTTCCACTACGACGCCATCGGCGCCGGCCACTACGGCATTTTCTCCGGGCGCCGCTGGCGCGAGAAGGTCTATCCCCGGGTGCGCGATTTCATCGCCGCGCACCAAGGGCCGCAGCCGAAACACAGGAATGGGCATGCAGCACCCTTGCTCGGCATGTCGGACAACAGCGCCGCGACGCCGAAGAAAAGGGCGGTGCCGCGGCGCAAGCGCGTGGCAGCCTGAACGCATCGATGGCCGAAGTGGCCGCCCTCGCCGACGCGCTCCACGACGCATTGCCGCAGACGCAGTGCACGCGTTGCGGCTATGCCGATTGCCGCGGTTATGCCGAAGCGATGGCCGCCGGCCAGGCCGATGTGAACCGGTGCCCGCCCGGCGGAGCCGAAGGAATCGAGCGTCTGGCGCGGATCACCGGGCGCAGCGTGTTGCCACTCGACAGCGGCTGCGGCGTCGAAGCTCCGCGCGTCCTCGCATGGATCGACGAGGCGGCGTGCATCGGTTGCGCTTTGTGCCTCAAGGCCTGTCCGGCCGACGCGATCGTCGGCGCGGCCAAACGCATGCACACCGTGATCGACGCGCTATGCACCGGGTGCGAGTTGTGCCTGCCGGCCTGCCCGGTCGACTGCATCTCGCTCGTCGAAGCGAACGCGGGGCGAACCGGCTGGAGCGCCTGGAGCGACGCGCAGGCGCAGCTCGCACGGCGCCGCTATGAAGCCCATCGCTCGCGCGTCGCGGCCTCGGGCAGCAGCGACAGCGCCTCTTCGGCGAGCTCGGATACCGCCGCGGCAAGGCACACCGCCGTCGCCGCGGCGATCGCCCGTGCCCGCGGTGCCCGCGTCGCGGGCTGAAGGTCCGCGACGGCGCAGCGATGGACGACGCGGCGATCGTTCCCTTCTTCGCGACGCTGCGGGCCGCCAACCCCGATCCGGCAAGCGAGCTCGAGTACGCGAGCGTGTTCGAGCTGCTCGCCGCCGTGCTGCTATCGGCGCAGGCGACCGACCGCGGCGTCAACAAGGCGACGCGCCGTCTCTTTGCGATCGCGCCGACCCCGCAGAAGATGCTCGCCCTGGGCCTGCCCGCGCTCGAAGACGCGATCAAGTCGATCGGGCTGTACCGGACCAAGGCGAAGAACCTGCTCGCGACCTCGCGGATCCTGGTCGAGCAGCACGGCGGCCGGGTGCCGCGCACGCGCGAGGCGCTCGAGGCGCTGCCCGGCGTCGGCCGCAAGACCGCGAACGTCATCCTCAACGTCGCTTTCGGCGAATCGACGCTGGCCGTCGACACGCATGTCTTTCGCGTCGCCAACCGGACCGGCCTGGCGGTCGGAAAGACGCCGCTCGACGTCGAGACCCGCTTGCTGCAGCGTGTCCCCGAGGAATTCCTGCCGCACGCGCACCATTGGCTGATCCTGCACGGCCGCTACGTCTGCCTGGCGCGACGGCCGTTGTGCGAACGCTGCACCCTGGCGCGCTGGTGCGACTCGGCGCCGGCGTTCCTCAGCGGGGCGGCGATGCGCTAGCGGGCGAGGCGGGTCCCCGCTCGCGCCGCACCTCGTCGAGCGCTGCGCAGACCGCCGTCGCGCCGTCGACGATGCGCGGCCCCTGCCGGCTGATCGCGTCTCCGTTCAACGTATAGAGCCAGCCTCCCTTGACCGCGGCAAGCGTCGCGTGACGGCGCCAGACCGCGAGCGCGGCGGCGCCGGCATCGCGACGCAGCAAGGCGCCGGCGCCGAGCTCGTCGGACGTCAGGATGACTTCGGGGCCGGCCGCCAATACCGCCTCGGTCGACACCTGCGGCACCAGCGGAGCAAGCGAGGCGAACACGTTGCGACCGCCGCACAGCTCGATGACGTCGTTGACGATCTGCCCGCGATTGACCGTCATGAGCGGGCTCGACCAGACCTGGTAGAAGACGCGAACCGGCGCCGCCTTCGCATAGCGATCGCGCAGCCTGCCCAAGGCCGCGCGCAACGCTTCAGCCGCGCTGCGCGCAGTCGCCTCATGGCCGAGCACGACGCCGAGGCGCTCGATGGCGCGAGACACCTCGTCGAGCCGCTGCGGCTCGAGGCGAAACACGTGCAGCCCGATGGCCTCGAGCTGGTCTATCTCGCGCGTCGTGTTGCCGTGGCGCCAGACGACGACCAGGTCGGGCTGGAGCGCGACGATGCGTTCGACGTCGAGGCGAGCCGCGTCGCCGACGCGCGGCAGCGAGCGAACGGCAGCGGGGTAGTCGCTGCTCGAATCGGTCGCGACGACGGCGCCGCCGCCGCCGGCGGCGAAGACGAGCTCGGTCAGGCTCGGCGCCAGCGTCACGACCCGCGCCGCCGGCCGGGCCAGCGTCAGCGTCCGGCCGGCATCGTCGACGGCGACGATCGGCGCGGCATCGGACGCTGTGCACGCGAACGCGACGAGCACCGCGAACGCGGCGGCGCGGACCGGTCCCGGACTACGCATCTGTGCTTGGCGCGCGCGCGCCGGTGACGAAGCGCCGGCTGCCACGCAACTCGATCGCTTCGATTCTTACGCCGAAGAGCGCAGCGAGGCGATCGGCGTCCATGAGCTGCTCGCGCGTTCCCGCGCTCGCGCCGCCGCGCCCGTCGAGGAGCACGCAATGGCTCGCCAGGTCCCAGGCGAGATTGAGGTCGTGCAGGCTGACGACGACGGCACCGCCGGCACGCGAATGCGCGACGAGCACGTCGAGGAGCAGGCGCTGGTGGGCCGGGTCGAGGTGCGACGCCGGCTCGTCGAGGAGCAGGAGCGGCGCGCCTTGCAGCAGCGCCGTCGCGATCGCGACGCGCTGCCGTTCCCCGCCGGAGAGGCTGCGCACGTCGGCGTCGGCGAAGCGGCGCAAATCGAGGCGGTCGAGCACGACGTCGACTTCGGCGTCGTCGAGACGATCCGACGCCGCCACGCGCCAGGGCGAGGAGCGCTGCCGCGCCAACGCGGCGCTCTCGGTGACAGTCGCCGGAAACGGGTCGGACCAGAACTGCGGGCTCCAGGCCCGGCGGTCGGCGAGCGCGCTCGGCCGCCACTCCGGCAGAGGCAGGCCGTCGACGCGGACCACGCCGGCGCCGATCGGAAAGACGCCGGCGAGCGCGGCGAGCAGGGACGACTTGCCCGACCCGTTCGGCCCGATCACGACCCAGCGCTCGCCGCTGCGGACGTGAAAGCCGAGCCCGGTGAACAGGCTCCGCGCGGTCGCTCCACCGCCCGCCGTCAGGCGCAGCTCGCGGACCTCGAGGTCGATCGGAGGACCGGTCATGGCGATCGCTGGCCGCGCGGCCGATGCAGCAGCATGGCGATGAAGGCCGGAACGCCGACCGCCGCGGCGAGCACGCCGACCGGCAACTGCAGCGGAGCGACGACCGTTCGCGCCGCCGCGTCGACGAGGACGACGAAGGCACCCCCGCCGAGCGCGCTCGCCGGCAGCAGGAGCGGCGCCGAGCGCACGCCGAGGAGACGCAGCGCATGCGGCACGACCAGGCCGACGAAGCCGATCGCTCCGGCCGTCGCGACCGCGGCGCCGGTCGCAATCGCCGCAGCGACGATGGCGACGATCCTGCGCCGCGCCACCGGAACGCCCAGCGTCGCTGCCCAGGCGTCGCCACGCGACAGCCAGTCGAGCTGCCGCGCCGTCGGCCAGACGAGCACGAGGGCCACGCCGAGCGCCAGCCAGACGATCTGCCACTGCGTGGCGCCGTTCAGGTCGCCGAGCAGCCAGAAGACCATGCCGCGCAACTGCCCGTCGCTGGCCAGCGTCAGGATGAGCGAGACGACGGCCGAACAGCCCGAGCCGATCATGATGCCGACGAGCAGGAGCGACGTCGACGCATCGCCTTGCGCCGCCGAAGCCGGGGCTGCGAGGCGACGCCCCATCAGCGCGAACAGCAGTGTCGCGGCGAGGAACGCGCCGGCCGCGGCGCCGAGCGCGATCCCCCATTCGGAGAGTGGAGTGCCGGTCGCCGCGGCGACGAGCATGGTGCCGAGCGCGCCGACCGAGGCACCGCCGGCGACGCCGAGAACGTAGGGATCGGCGAGCGCATTGCGCGTCAGCAACTGCATCAGCGCGCCCGAGACGGCGAGCGCGGCGCCGGTGCCGAATCCGGCCAGCACGCGCGGCACCCGGATCTGCCAGAAGATCTCGGCGGAGGCCGCGGCCAGACCGGTCGAGCCGGCCAGGACGCCGAGCGCGCACGCCGCGACCGCTGCTCCTGCAGCGACGATGAGTGCGCCTCCAGCCTTCATCGCTGCCTCAGAAGCCGCGGCCATCGAAGCGAATGCCGAGCCAGGCCTGGCGGCCGAGGCCCTGGTAGTCGCGCAGCGGTTCGACGCGATGGTCGAGCGCATTCAACAGCTTCGCTTCGAGCCGCCACTGCGACAGGAAGCGCCACGTTGCGCGCAAGTCGACGAGCGCGTAGCCACCGAGGACGACGCCCGCGTCCGGCCGCGAGCCGACGTCGAGGATCGAGGCGCCGACGCTCCACGCTGCGGCGGCGTAGTCGGCGGCGAGCGTTTCCTGATGCGCAGCGCGGCGCGCGAGGCGAACGCCCGTGTCGGCGTCGGTGGCGTCGAGCAGATCGACCGTCGCGCGAAGGTCGAGGCCGCCCCATCGCTGCGCGGCAGCGAGGGTCGCGCCCTGCAGGCGCGCGCGCGCCGTGTTGGCGGCACAGCCGAAGAAGCCGGGCGGGCAGTCGGTCATGTTCGGATCCGGGTCGAAGCCGATCAGGTCGCGGACNCGATTGCGATAGAGCGTCGCCGAAGCGCTCGTCGAGCCCGACTGCCACGTCGCGCCGACCTCGACGCTGCGGCCGCGCTCGGGCTTGATCGTCGCGACGCCGAAGAAGGGAAAGTAGAGGTCGTTGAAGGTCGGTGCACGAAAGGTCGTGCCGGCCAGGGCGCGCAGCTTGAGGCTGCGAACGACCTCTCGGCTCCAGCCGATGCGGCCGGTCGTGTTGCCGCCGTAGGCCGAATTGTCGTCGTGGCGCAGATCGGCCAGCAGGCCGTTGCCGCCGATCTCGCCCGAGTAGCCGAGGACGATCGCGTTGTTGTCGCGCTTCGGCTCGCCCACAAGTACGTCACCGCTGACGCTTTCGCGCAGGTGCTCGTAGGCGACGACGAGCTGCTGATCCGCGCCGAGGCGCACCGCGTTCTGCCAGGTCGCCTGGTCGCGGTGGGTCGCGATGCGGCTGAGCGACCTTCCCCCGCTCGTCGCGTCGTCGACGCTGTGGGCGAGCTGCGCGGTCGTCGTCCACGCGCTCGAGATCGCGCCGCGATAGTCGAGGGCGGCCAGCTGGGTCGTCAAGCGGTTGCGGAAGTCGGGCGACGGATCGGGATTGCCCGCGGCGTCGAATTCCGCCGAATCGTATTGGACGTCGAGCTTGCTCTCGAGCAGCGTGAGGCCGACGCGATGCCCGGGCGCCGGCGTGTAGCCGAGGCGAAGGTTGCCGAAGCTGCGCGAGTAGCCGTCGTCGTCCGGATTGAAGAGGCCGAATTGGTCGCCCGGGCGGATCGCCGAGACGCCGCGACTCGCCTCGCGGCCGATCGTCGCGGCGTAGTCGAACGCGCCCTCGCCTCCGCTGACGCCGAGATCGCCCTGCCGCGAGCGATAGCCGCCGATCGCTGCGGCGCCGGTGATGTGCGGGCTGCCGTCGCCGCGCCGCGTGAAGACCTGCACGACACCACCGACCGCGTCGGCGCCGTACAGACTCGAGGCCGGACCACGCAGCACTTCGATGTGATCGATCTGCGCCAGACTCAGGGCTTCGAAATCGGCCTGGCCGAGCGACGCCGAACCGACGCGGACGCCGTCGACGAGGACGACCGTTGCGCTCGTGCTCGAGCCGCGGATGAGGTAGCCCGAGCTCTGCCCCGGGCCGCCGTTGCGCACGATCTGCACGCCGGCCTCGCGGCGCAGCAGGTCCTCGAGCGAATCGGCGGTCGTGTTGCGGATGGTCTCGGCATCGATGAAGACGATATCCGCGCCGCTGCGGCTCAGGGGTTGCGGCTCGCGCGTTCCGGTGACGACGACAGGATCGAGCTGGGTTTGCGCCACGGCGCCGCACGAAAGAAGGATGACGAAAAGGAACGAACGGCGAGGCGCCTTCGGCGCATGCGGCGCGTTGCGGAGGAGGTGGAACATGACGGAAGGACCCCGACAGCGGCACGCGAACCGCTTCCCCGCGGGCGCATGCGACATGAGCGAGGCACGAGGCGACGCTCCCTCGCTGGCCGGTATCCGGGCTGGTGAAGCGACTCCGGCGACCTTCCCGAAGGCGTGAGCCCTCAGTGGCGTGTGCGCCGGAATTGAAGCCTGGCTCGATCGAGACCCGGCTTCGTCCACCGTACCGTTGCGGGGGCAGCGCAGTTTCGGCGGCGTTTGCGGCGCCGCCTCCTGCTTCCCGTTTAACCGCGAAGGCATGAACGCCTTCACGAGCACCAACGTTTCGCATTCTAAGCAACGCGATAGGCGCATGGTCGGCGCCTACAATCCGGCACCGCCATCCGCCCGAGCGCCATGTCCAGGATCGAAGAACTCGCCGAAAAGGTCGAGCGCTTGCTGCTGCGGCATGAAGAGGTGCAACGCACGAACGCGTTGCTGCGCGAGGAGCTGGCCGCGGTCACGCACGAGCGTGACAATCTGCGCTCGCGTCTGAACGCCGCGCGCAGCCGCATCGACGTCCTGCTCGACCGGCTGCCGCGCGAGACCGAGGCGACGGCGGCCGACGCGACCGCGCTGGGACGCGATGCCTCGGCCGAAGGCGAGTTGCGGAGCGTCGGATGAAGCAGGTCGAAGCGACGATCCTCGGCCAGAGCTACATCCTCGGCTGCCCCGAAGGCGGCGAAACGGCGCTGCTCGAGGCGGTCGCCGCGGTCGATCGCGAGATGAGCGCGATCCGCGACGGTGGCAAGGTGAAGGCGCGCGAGCGCATCGCCGTGCTCGCCGCACTCAACTTGGCTTTCGCGCTCGCCGAGCGGCCGCATGCACCGGCGACCCGCGCGCCGGGCGACGATGGCGCGAGCGACGACTCGCCTGCGTCCTCGGTCGACATCGCCGGCCTCATCCGCCGCCTCGATGCAGCGCTCGGCGCCGACGGTCAACTGCTCTGATCGCACCCTTTTTTGCGAAGCCGCGGCGTAGAATGAATTCGTCCGTCGCGCTCGCGTGAGCTTTATATTTCCTTGAACCGATGCTCGCAAGAGCAAGGGCTTGGAACATCGCCCGGTAGGTGTGATCGTCTCGCGTCAGATGAACCCGAAACCGGGCTGACCTCGCCCACCTGAACTGCCTGGGTTCAGGAATGCGGCTCACGGTACCGCGGCGGACACCTTATCTTTCAGCACGCTGGGTCCATGCGCTACTGGTTGATGAAAAGCGAGCCGAGCGATGTGTCGGTCGACGACGTCGCGGCGATGCCGAAGAAGACCGTTCCGTGGTACGGCGTTCGCAATTTCCAGGCGCGCAACTATATGGACAAGGAGATGGAGATCGGCGACGGCGTCCTCTTCTATCACTCCTCGTGTTCCGAGCCCGGAATCGTCGGCTTCGCCGAAGTGGCGTCGAAGCCCTATCCCGATGCCACCCAGTTCGATCCGAAGAGCCCGTACTTCGACGAGAAGTCCAGCCGCGAGAAGCCGCGCTGGATGAACGTCGACGTGCACCTCGTTCGCAAGACACGGCTGTTTGCCCTCGCGGCGATGCGCGCCGACCCGGCGCTCGCCGAGATGATCGTCTTGAAGCGCGGCAATCGCCTGTCGATTACTCCGGTCAGCGCCGCCGAGTGGCGGCACATCGAGAGCGTGCTCGCCTGAGGCGGCGCCGCACCGGCAAGCGGCCTGAGACCTGGGAGCGACCATGCAGCCGATCGACAAGCTGAATCGCCTGACCGAATCCCACGGCGCACTCCAACCCGGCAAGGGAATGATCACCGGCGTCATCGCGTTCGGGCTCGCAAGCTTGTGCTTCCTCGGCGTCATGGCCTTTCATTTCCCCCAGTACCTGACGACGCCGCAGTTGCGCCAGTCGTACAGCGTCGATGCGATGCGCCTGCTCCTCTTCTGGTCGCTCGTGCTGTCGGGAGCGATGGCGCTGTTCAATATCGTGATGGGCCGGGCGCGCTGGCTGGCCTTGGCCGCGTTCGTGCTGATCGGCCTGAGCCTGGCGCTCGGCGGACACAAGGTGCCGGTCAACGATTTCGCCGACGGCACGCCTTACATCGGCCTCGACTGGTTCATCCTCGACCTGCTCGGCTCGACGCTGATCTTCGTCTTCATCGAAAAGTTGTTCGCCCTGCGCAAGGACCAGCCGGTCTTTCGCCCCGAGTGGCAGACCGACTTCCACCACTTCATCGTCAACCACATGATCGTCGGCTTCGTGCTGCTGGCGACCAACCTGCTCGTGCACAAGCTGTTCGGCTGGGCCGCGAAGGACGGCGTGCGCGCCTGGGTGCAGGAGCTGCCCTTTCCGGTCGCGCTGTTCCTCATCATCCTCGTCGCCGACCTCGTCCAGTATTGGACGCATCGTGCCTACCACGAGGTGCCCGCGCTATGGCGCCTGCACGCCGTCCATCACAGCGTCAAGAGCATGGACTGGCTGGCCGGCTCGCGCCAGCACATCCTCGAGCTGATCCTGACTCGCACGCTCGTGCTGGCGCCGATCTTCGTGTTCGGATTCAGCAAGGAAGTGATCGACACCTACATCGTCATCGTCGGCTTCCAGGCCGTGTTCAACCACGCCAACGTCAGCGTGCGGCTCGGCCCCTTGCGCTACGTCATCGTCACGCCGAACTTCCACCACTGGCATCACTCGCAGGACGACGAGGGGATCGATCGCAACTACGCGGCGCACTTCGCCTTCCTCGACCACGCCTTCGGCACGGCGCACCGGGCCGAGCGGCCGTGGCCCGACCGCTACGGCGTCGTCGGCGACTACGTGCCGAACGGTTTCGTGAAGCAGCTGATGTTCCCCTTCACGTGGCGAGCCTGATCCGCGGCGGCGACGCGCCCTGCGACTCGCTCCTACACCTGCGGCCCGTACGGCCCCGACGCAGGACCGCCCTATTGGCGGATAGGTTCTAAGCTTGCCGGCACGCTTCGACGTCGCGATCGTCGGCGCCGGTGCCGCGGGGCTCTTCTGCGCGGCACAGGCCGGGCAGCGTGGCCTGCGGGTGCTCCTGACGGATCACGCCGATCGCATCGCCGAGAAGATTCGGATTTCCGGTGGTGGCCGCTGCAATTTCACGAACCTGGGCACGGGCGCGGACAACTTCGTCTCCGCCAACCCGGACTTCTGCCGCTCGGCGCTGGCCCGCTACTCGCCGCGCGATTTCATCGAGATGGTCGAGCGACACGGCATCGGCTGGCACGAGAAGCACAAGGGCCAGCTCTTCTGCGACGGATCGTCGACGCAGATCATCGACATGCTCCTCGCCGAATGTGCGGCCGGCAGCGTCAGCCGCTGGCAGCCGTGCGTCGTCGACAGCGTCGCGCCGAGCCCCGGCGGTTTTGCCCTGCAGACGACACACGGCGAGGTGCATGCGACACGGCTCGTCGTCGCCACCGGCGGACTCTCGATTCCGAAGATCGGCGCCAGCGACTGGGGCTACGCGCTGGCCCGCCGGTTCGGCCACGGCATCGTGCCGACGCGACCGGCACTGGTACCACTCGTCCTGTCGGGCCCGCGCTGGCAGTCGTTTGCGGCGCTCGCCGGGGTGTCGCTGCCGGTTCGCATCGAGACCGGTGCAGCCAAGCATCGTGCCGCGTTCGCGGAGGACCTGCTGTTCACGCACCGCGGCTTGAGCGGTCCGGCTGCACTGCAGATCTCGAACTATTGGCAGCCGGGCGACGAGATCGTCGTCGACCTCGCCCCGGGACACGACTTGCGCGCGGGGCTGGTCGCGGCCAAGCTTGGGCCCGCTCGACGCGTCGCGGCGGCGCTCGCCGAGGTTCTGCCGCGCCGTCTCGCCGAGGCCTGGCTCGACGCGACACCCGGCCTGGCAGAACGCCGCGTCGCCGATTGCCCGGATCGCGATCTGGTGGAGCTCGCCACAGGCCTGCACCGCTGGACGATCCATCCTGCAGGCACCGAGGGCTATCGAAAGGCCGAGGTCACCGCCGGCGGCGTCGATACGCGCGAGCTCGACTCGCGCAGCTTCGAGAGCCGTCGGGTCGCCGGCCTGCACTTCATCGGCGAAGTCGTCGACGTGACGGGCTGGCTCGGCGGCTACAACTTCCAGTGGGCCTGGGCGAGTGCCGCCGCCTGCGCCCGCTCCATGGCCGCGCTTGGCGAGCGCTCAGCCGGCGGGCTATAATCGTCGACTTCACGTTTTGTGCCCCTTTGCTACATGACCACCATTCGCGTCAAGGAAAACGAGCCCTTCGATGTCGCCCTTCGCCGCTTCAAGCGGACGATCGAGAAGCTCGGCCTCCTGACCGACCTGCGCGCTCGCGAGTTCTACGAAAAGCCGACGGCAGAGCGCAAGCGCAAGAAGGCGGCCGCGGTCAAGCGCCACTTCAAGCGCGTCCGCAGCATGCAGTTGCCGAAGAAGCTCTACTGAGGCGCACCGAGCGTTGTCGCCGATGAGCCCGCTTGCGCGGGCTTTGCTTTTTGCGGAGTGCAGACTATGAGCCTCAAGGAACGCATCACCGAAGACATGAAGACCGCGATGCGCGCCAAGGACGCGCCGCGGCTGCTGACGATCCGCGGCCTGCTCGCTGCGGTGAAGCAGCGCGAGGTCGACGAGCGCATCGTCCTCGACGACACGGCGACGATCGCGATCGTCGACAAGCTCGTCAAGCAACGCAAGGATTCGATCGAGCAGTTCGCGGCCGGCGGCAGGCAGGACCTGGTCGACAAGGAGACGGCCGAGCTGCACGTGCTCGAGAGCTACCTGCCGCAACGCCTCGGCGCCGACGAGATCCGTGCCGAGGTCGCCGCCCTCGTCGCCGAGACGGGAGCCACCGGCCCGTCCGACATGGGCAAGATGATGGCTGCCGCCAAGGCGCGCTTCGCCGGCCGTGCCGACATGGGAGCCATCTCCGCCGCAGTCAAGGCCGCACTCGCGCGCTGAGGAGCCACGATGCCATTGACCGTCCAGCAACTCGACGCCGACGTCGCCGTCGCTCCGCAGCTCGGCCCCGAGGCGATGGCCGCGGCGGCCGCGGCGGGCTTTCGCAGCGTCATCAACAACCGTCCGGACTTCGAAGGCGGTCCCAGCCAGCCGACGAGCGCGATGATGGAAGCGGCGGCGCACGCCGCCGGGCTCGAGTACGCGTTCCTGCCGGTCGCGTCGAACTTCCAGAGCGAAGCCGAGATCGGCCGCTTCGCCGAGCTGATGGCGACGCTGCCCAAGCCCATCCTCGCCTTTTGTCGCTCGGGCACGCGCTCGGGGCGCCTCTGGCGCGCCGCGACGGGCCGTTGACCGCCCCGGCGTCGCTGGCCGCGCGAGCCCTCGCGCAGCGTGAACCGGCCCTAGCGCAAACACGCATCAGGGCGCGCAAGGCGCAAACCTAGAATCGGCGGCGCTTCGGATCGGCCTTCGGTGCTGGCCTCCGGCGCCAGCACAGGAACACCACGGAGGCCACGTGTCGCCCCTGCTCACGCTTTCACGCCTGATCGACCGCTGCAGCGAATGGGTCGGCCGTTGGGTCGCCTGGCTCGTCCTCGCCGCCGTCCTCATCAGCGCCGCGAACGCCATCGTGCGCAAGGCGTTAAACATGAGCTCGAATGGGTTCCTCGAGATCCAGTGGTACCTGTTCGCGGCCGTGTTCCTACTCGCCTCCGGCTACACGCTGATGCGCCAGGAGCATGTCCGCATCGACGTCCTGCTTACCCGCTTCCCGAAACGGACGCAGATCTGGATCGACATCTTCGGCATCTGCTGCTTCCTCTTTCCGTTCGTCGTCATCGTCATCGACCTGTCGTGGCCGCTCGTGGCCCGCGCCTGGACGAGCGGCGAAATGTCCTCGAATGCGGGCGGGCTGATCCGCTGGCCCGTGTTCGCCCTGCTGCCCGCGGGCATGGCGCTGCTCGGCCTGCAGGGTGTCTCCGAGCTGATCAAGCGCATCGCCTTCCTGCGCGGACTGATCGACGACCCGACCCGACGCCACCAGACCAAGTCGGTCGAGGAAGAGCTTGCCGAATTCCTCGCCAAGCAGCAGGGGGTAAGCGCGGCCGCCGTGGTGCACGCAGAGCCCGGCCATGATTGACTTCCTCACCGCGTACATGGCGCCGATCATGTTCGCCGGCCTGATCGTCTTTCTCCTCCTCGGCTATTCGGTCGCCTTCTCGCTCGCCGCCTGCGGCCTCTTCTTCGGCTTCGTCGGCATCGAGATCGGCGTGCCGGGAATGGCCTCGCTGATGCAGGCCCTACCGTTGCGCATCTTCGGGATCATGCAGAACGAGACGCTGCTGGCGATCCCGTTCTTCACCTTCATGGGCCTGGTTCTCGAGCGCTCGGGGATGGCCGAGGACCTGCTCGACACGATCGGCCAGCTGTTCGGGCCGGTACGCGGCGGCCTCGCCTTCGCCGTCATCCTGGTCGGCGCGATGCTCGCAGCGACGACCGGCGTCGTCGCCGCGTCGGTGATCTCGATGGGGCTGATCTCGCTGCCGATCATGCTGCGTTACGGCTACGACCGGCGCGTCGCCACCGGTGTCATCGCCGCTTCCGGAACGCTGGCGCAGATCATTCCGCCGTCGCTCGTCCTGATCGTCCTGGCCGACCAGCTCGGGCGCAGCGTCGGCGCGCTCTACAAGGGCGCGTTCATCCCCGGCTTCACGCTGACCGGCCTGTACATCCTCTACGTCGTCGGCGTCTCGATGTGGAAGCCTGCCTGGTCACCGGCGCTGCCGAAGGAGGCGCGCTCGATCCGCGAGCCCGACGGCACGCCGGGCCTGCGCTCGCTCGGCGTCGTCTTCGTCCTCTCGGTGGCGGCGGCGATCGCCTTCGCGCAGACCCGCCCCGCCGACCTGCCAACCGACGAGGTGATCGTCACGTCGATGTGCGTCGGCGTCGGCTTCGCCTTCGTGCTCGCGCTCGCCAACCACTACCTGAAGCTCGGGCTGCTGTCGCGCATGGCCGAGCGCGTCACCTTCGTCCTGATCCCGCCGCTCGGCCTGATCTTCCTCGTCCTCGGAACGATCTTCCTCGGCATCGCCACGCCGACCGAGGGCGGCGCGATGGGCGCCACTGGAGCGCTCGCGATGGCGCTGGGGCGCCGGCGCCTCGACCTGCGGCTGCTGCGCCAGGCGATGGACGCGACGATGAAGCTCTCGTCTTTCGTCCTCTTCATCCTTCTGGGCTCGACCGTCTTCTCGCTCTCGTTCCAGGGCGTCGACGGGCCGAAGTGGGTCGAGCACCTGCTGACGGCGCTGCCCGGCGGCCAGCTCGGCTTTCTCATCGTCGTCAACATCCTGATCTTCTTCCTCGCCTTCTTCCTCGATTTCTTCGAGCTCTCGTTCATCGTCATTCCGCTGATCGGCCCGGTTGCCGACAAGCTGGGAATCGATCTCGTCTGGTTCGGCGTGCTGCTGGCCGTCAACATGCAGACCTCGTTCATGCACCCGCCGTTCGGCTTCGCCCTCTTCTACCTGCGCAGCGTCGCGCCGGTGCATGACTACACCGACCGCATTACCTCCAAGCCGATCGCCAAGGTCACGACCGGGCAGATCTACTGGGGCGCCGTTCCCTTCGTGCTGATTCAGGTTCTCATGGTCGGCCTGATCATCACCTTCCCGGCGCTCGTCACCGGCGGCCTCGGCAAGGCAGCGGCACTCGACACGTCGCACGTCAACCTCGATGTCGCCCCCAACTACGAGAAGACGGAAATGGACGCCAACAAGCTGTTCGGGCCGGCAACGAACGCGAGCGCCCCGCCCATCGGCGTGGCGCCTTCGACGCCGGCGCCACGCGATCCGCTCGAGCAGGCCGCAGAGGGCGCGAAGAAATAGGCGGCCAAGAAAAAGCCCCGCGGGCGATGCCTGGCGGGGCTGTCGGACGGCCGGGGGTGGCCGGCGCGATGCTCAGAGCTTTTGTGCCTGCATGAAGTCGTCGAAGCTGGCTTCGGCGAAGCGGAACCAGAGGTTCTGCTCGCGGCGGAAGGCCGAATAGTCGTCGTAGATCTTCTTCCAGCCGGCGTTCTTCCCGCTGATGTCGGAATAGAGCCCCATCGCCTCCTTGAAGGCGATGTCCATCACGTCCTTCGGGAAGCGGAAGAGCTTGGTGCCACCGGCGACGAGCGTGCGCAAGGCGGCGGGATTCCTGGCGTCGTACTTGGCCTGCATGTCGGTGTGTGCGAATGCGGAAGCCGCCTCGATGATCGCCTTGTACTCGGAAGTTAGCCCGTCGTAGGCCTTGGTATTGACCAGGATGTCGAGTTGCGGTCCGCCTTCCCACCAGCCGGGGTAGTAGTAGTTCGGCGCCACCTTGTTGAAGCCGAGCTTCAGGTCGTCGTACGGGCCGACCCACTCCGCGGCGTCGATCGTGCCCTTTTCCAGCGCTTGATAGATCTCGCCACCGGGAATGTTCTGCGGCACGCCGCCCATCCGTTCGATGACCTTGCCGGCGAAGCCCCCGACGCGGAACTTCAGGCCCTTGATGTCGGCGATCGACTTGATCTCCTTGCGGTACCAGCCGCCCATCTGCGTTCCGGTGTTGCCACCCGGGAAATTGACGATGTTGTAGGCCTTGTAGAAGTCGCGCATCAGCTTCAGGCCGTTGCCTTCGTACATCCAGGCCGTCATCTGCCGCGAATTCAACCCGAACGGTATCGAGCAGCCGAGAGCGAACACCTCGTCCTTGCCGAAGAAGTAGTAGGTCGCGGTGTGCGCGACCTCGACGGTTGCGTTCTGCACGCCGTCGACGACACCGAAGGCCGGCATCAGCTCGCCCGCGGCATGCGTCGAGATCTGGAACTTGCCACCGGTCATGTCGGAGACCTGCTTGGCGAACACCTCGGCGGCGCCGAAAAGCGTATCGAGCGACCTCGGAAAGCTCGACGCGAGGCGCCAGCGGACATTGGCCTGCGCGTGAACCAACGCTGGTGCCGCGCCCGCCGCCAGCACTCCGGCAATGCCGGCTCCTCGAATGACGGAACGACGCTTCATGCTGTTTCCTTTTGGCTGACTATCCGAACCGGACAAAACCGAATTCGGACAAATTTTATGAAGAGGGCATGCGCCGCCTTCCGGGGGAATACCCGCGCGAGAGTCGAAGCGCTCACGCGCCGGCGATCTTCATTCGCTCGATCAGGACCGAACCGATCGTCTTGCTGCCCATCGTGTAGGCGTCGGCACCGACGCCGACGATGGACCTGAAAATCTCGCGCAGGTTCCCGGCAATGGTGATCTCGTGCACCGGGTGGGCGATGGTGCCGTTCTCGACCCAGAAGCCGGCGGCGCCGCGCGAGTAGTCGCCGGTCACGTAGTTGATTCCCTGACCCATCAGCTCGATGACGAACAGGCCGCGGTGCAGCTTCTTCAGCATCGCGACGAGGTCGTCGCCCGGCGCAGTGCGCCGCGACGTGAGCGTCATCGTGTGCGAGCCGCCGGCGTGGCCGGTCGTCTTCATGCCGAGCTTGCGCGCCGAATAGGTCGACAGGAAATAGCTCTGCACAACGCCGCCGCAGACGATGTCGCGCGGCGTCGTCACCACGCCTTCGTCATCGAAAGGCGCACTGCCCTTGCCGCGCATCTCGTGCGGGTCTTCGCGGACGTCGATGTGATCGGCGAGCACCTGCGTGCCGAGGCTGTCGACGAGGAACGACGACTTGCGATAGAGCGCGCCACCGCTCGTCGCCTGCACGTAGGCGCCGAGCAGGCCCGAAGCGAGCGACGACTCGTAGAGCACCGGCACTTCGCAGGTCTTGATCTTGCGCGAGCCGAGGCGCGAGAGGGCGCGCTCGGCGGCATAGCGGCCGACGACGGCCGGCGCGGCGAGCTCGCCTGGCACGCGCATCGACGAGTACCATGCGTCGCGCTGCATGTTGTCGCCGCCGCGCCCGGGGACGGACGCGATCGGCGCCACCGACAGCGAGTGCCGCGAGCTCGCGTAGCCGGCACCGAAGCCGCGCGTGTTGGCGGCATAGAAGTGCGACTGCTGCGCCGAGACGCCGGCGCCTTCGGAATTGGTGATGCGCCGGTCGACGGCGAGCGCCGCCGCTTCACACTCGGCGGCGATCTCGATCGCCCGCTCGGCGTCGATCGGCCAGGGATGGAACAGATCGAGGTCGCGCTCGGCAGCAGCCCCCAGCGCCAGGTCGTCGGCGTCGGGAAGTCCCGCGGCCGGATCGACGGCCGTGAAGCGGGCGATGTCCCACGCCGCCTGCACCGTCTGCTCGAGCGCCGCTGCCGAGAAGTCGGAGGTACTGGCGTTGCCGCGCCGCTGCCCGGCGTAGACGGTGACGCTGAGCGACTTGTCGCGATTGCGCTCGACGTTTTCCGTCTCGCCCTTGCGCACCGAGACCGACAGGCCGACGCCTTCCGAGACCTCG
>JGI24140J50213_10000567_pt1 | contig 17060 bp, 12 predicted proteins | sample BarGraIncu00222A_FD_50213 | JGI IMG/M metagenome (IMG submission 50213)
AGACGGGCGGGCGGTAAAGTTTTTGTCAGTCTGCTCGGGCAGAAGATTCTGTAATCCATGACGGATCGCTTTCACTGCAAGGCCACAACCTGCAAATTCACTCATATTTTCGCGGGTACGTGCAAAGGCAGGATTGTTCAGGATCAGGTCACGGTTGGCACCTCCTTTTTCCCCTGCATAGGTTTTGGGGTCGTGGAGGGTCATGTATTGGCGGATGCTTTTGAAGCTTCCCCTATACTTGATGTTTCCGGTTTGAATAGCCATTTTCTTAGCTTTTTATTGTCACTTTGCTGCCGGCTCTTATTGCTCTTAGGCGATATCCAACAGTCTTCAGCGACAGGGTTCATAATTCAGTAAATTGTAAATGCGTTGTACAACATTACAAAATTACACCCTCCTGTAAGTCCTGTCAAGCAATATGGGTCAGACAAGTACGGACAATTTCGGACAAGTACGGACATTTTCAACCCTTTTCCTCCCAAACACCAAAAACACACCAAAAAGTGGGACCTTTTACAATTCAAAGTCGTTTATGGGGCTATTAAAAAGCATGGTCCCTGACCTGCGCGGAGTCGAAGTGACAATTTAATGACAATGTGTCCCTTCGACTCCGCTCAGGGACCGAAATATATAACTAATTAATCAATTTTGACTTTTAGACAGTCCCTTCTTCAACCCAGAATGAGTGAAATGATTATAGCAATGCCAAAATAATCCAAAAGAACCCCGACAGTGTGAAATTATTTTCCCATCAAAAATTAACCCATAATAACACACTATTTATCTTGCTTTATCGAAACTAATTCATAACATTTGTCAGATTATTAGAAATAAAGAAATATCTCCAGTATATGGCAACTATAAAATTTCAAAAACCTTCTTCTTATTTCAATAACCCGGGAAATGTAAATTACTTCATAGATGGGCAACTACAAACGTCAACTTTTGAAGGAACCACTGAAATAATAGAAGTAGGTCCGGGATTTCATACGTTGAGTATGAAAAATAAGTGGATCAGCAGTCCTGAGCTGCAATTTAATATATTATACAACGAGACCAAAACATTTGAAGTAGGAGTAACAAAAGCAATTAAAATTTATGCAGTGATCTTTGTATTAATGTTAATAATACCACTTCTACATTCTCCTGAATATTTCAGCTACAATGTATTTATACCTACATTAATTATTTTATTGGTGCTTTTATATGCAACAATCAGAAGAAGAGGATATTTTACAATAAAAGAAATATGATAGCAGCAGTTTTATTAAATAGACCGGTAATTCGATATTCCTATATAATAAATGGTGCCAGGCACCATTTATTCGGATTTATGTGCGCAATATGAATCAACATTTGCCATTATTAACTTAATGTGGCAAAAATTAATCATCTAATAAATAATTTATTTAATTACATAAACGACAGAAAATAAATACATAATATTATTCAAACAATAATAATAACCTGATTATCGATATAAAATAATGTTAAAATATTGTCACAAAATGAACAATTATTAATATTAACGCTTATATTTGTGCGTACCACAAAAAATAATACCACACACATTATGGAACTAAGTGAAATAATCGGCAAAAACCTTCAGGATTATCGCTTAAAGAACGAATACACCCAAGATCAAATCGCTACATTTCTTGGGACTGACAGAAGCACAATAAGTCATTTCGAAATCGGAGACAGGGAGATCTCTCTCTTGTTTCTAAATAAATTATGTGATTTATATGGAATTGAATTAGACGAGTTGTTGGAACCCGATGCTGCATCTAAAACAGCTAATCTTGCATTTGCTTTTCGAATTGATGCAAAAAACACACAAGATCTCACCAGTATTGCACAGTTTCAAAAGATCGTGAAGAATTATATGAAAATGAAGAAAATTCTTAAAAATGAATCTTAGTCCATTTGTTAAAAGAGATCTTGAAGAGAAGGCAGCTTTTTTCCGCAATAACAACGGTTATGGGTTGACAGAGCCTATAGTTCTAGCAAGTATATTGCTTAAACTAAATGTAATTACTGTTTTCAAACAATTACCACATGATTTTGCAGGAATGGCTATCAAAGCAGCAGATGATTCTTTATTCATCATGATCAATCACGATCATACCATTGGGAGGCAAAATTTCACTATTGGTCATGAACTGTATCATTTATTTATACAGGAGAAATTTGAATCCGGTTATTGCAATGCCGGACTTTTCGATGAGCAAAGTGTTACAGAGGAGCGGAAAGCTGACTTTTTTTCTGCATGTTTATTGCTTCCCGGCAGTGGAATCCATCAGTTAATACCTACTCACGAAGCTTTAAAGAAAAACAAAATCTCAATTGAGACGATATTTAAAATTCAGCAATACTATGGACTGTCTATCAATGCAGTTATATATCGATTAATTGAAATAGGGTATATTGATAATAGTTATTTCGATCTTTTATCCTCCGGAAAGATGAGTATGGCCAGAAAGTTAGGATACGATACCTTTTTATTTAATCCCGGTAATTTCAATAAGATTATCGGCGATTACGGAACGTTAGTGAACAATCTCTATATGAATCAGAAAATATCAGAATCAGATTATCTGGAGTTTATGAATGATATAAATGTAGATCCGCTAGCACCAATCGAAAATGACATCGAATAAGGTACTGATACTTTTAGATGCTGATGTCACGATCCATCTATTCAAAGCAGATAAAACCAGTCTGTTAAATATCCTATTTCCCGGCAGAGTAAGAATGCTGGATATTGTTCTGGGCGAATTGCTTAAAAATCAGACAATGAGAAAAGATATCGAAAATCTTTTTATCTTTAAACAAATAGAAGAAATCAAATTTCCAACTACTTCAAATCCACAGTTATTTAAAGAATACATCAGTCTAAAGAAAAGCATTAATGGCGACGGCGAAAGGGCTTCTCTTTTATATTGTAAATACAACCAACACATTATTGCAAGCAGCAATACCAAAGACATTAAACCATTTTGTGAGGAGTATTCAATCGCTTACATCACTACGTTAGATCTTTTTGAGATAGCAATTTATAGAGGTTTACTGACAAATCAGGAAGCAAATGCTTGTATTAAAATGATTACATTTAATGATTTGAGCTTTTTATGTTGTTCTACTATCGAAGAACATGAAACAAGACATTTTGATCGTTCAAAGCTTCTTTATTGATAAATAAATAAAAGAGTGTCTTATCATTATGTCCCTTCTTTCCTTTCCTTTTGCATTTTCGTTTTCTTTTGTCCGTAGGACATAAATATCAATAGAAAAAAATCCCCCATCTCTCACTTTGTCCGTTAGGACATTAACATTATTATTTTATATCTTTACAATTCTTTGCAGTATTAATGGATAGGGGAGACAGTATATCCGGTTTTCCAAATAGATCTAATTATGGAATTTTTTCAGAACACCGTAATCAATAAGTATTTAAAGGCTTTAGACAAGCATGTCTTATCTGAAGCATACGCCAGATTCAGAAAACATTTCCACGATCCTGCTATCCAGGAAAACATCCGTAACAGCAAAGAAGAGCAATATCAGGAAGGATTTCTGAACGACCTGTTTGTGAATGTACTGGGCTACACCAAGAACCCGTCTGAAAACTATAACCTCACAACCGAACACAAAAACATAAAAGACAGCAAGAAGGCCGATGGCGCCATACTACTTCCAACAAGGGAGCATGCTCCCTTGTCAGTTATCGGCGTAATAGAACTTAAAAGCACCAACACCACCGACCTGAGCAAAGTCGAAGACCAGGCATTTGGATACAAAAACAATCAACAAGGCTGTGTTTACATCATCACTTCGAACTTCGAAAAGCTCCGTTTCTATATCGACAATGCCATTGATCACATCGAGTTCAATCTCTTTACCCTGACCGAGAGCCAGTTCGAATTACTCTATCTGTGCCTTGCCTGGGAAAACATTGAACGTGGCATCCCCCGCAAGATCAAGGAAGAATCCATCAGTCAGGAAGACATCATCACCAAGAAACTCTACAACGATTACTCCCTCTTCAAACGCGAACTCCATCAGAATCTCGTGTTGCTCAATCCCCAATACGATCCACTGACCCTGTTCAAGAAGTCGCAAAAGCTGTTAGATCGTTTTCTCTTCCTCTTCTTTGCCGAAGACCGTCAACTATTACCCCCGAATTCAGTGCGAATAGTACTAAACGACTGGCGCGAGTTGCAGGAACTCGATGAAGACGTTCCACTCTATAACCGGTTCAAGAAATATTTCGAATACCTCAATTCTGGTTTCAAAGGAAAGAAATATGATGTCTTTGCTTACAACGGTGGACTTTTCAGACCCGATGAAATCTTAGATCACCTGAAGATCGATTGCGAATTGCTGTATACCCATACCGCAAAGCTCTCCGATTACGACTTTGAAAGCGAAGTCGATGTCAACATCCTGGGTCATATCTTCGAAAATTCCCTCAACGAGTTAGACGAAATCAAAGCACAACTCGAAGGACAGGAAGTCGACAAGAGCAAGACCAAACGGAAAAAGGATGGCGTATTCTACACCCCGAAATACATCACAAAATATATTGTCGATAACACAGTAGGAAAACTCTGCACCGAAAAGAAGGCAGAGCTTGAGATCATTGAAGACGACTACACCACCAATAAAAAGAGACCGAAGAAAGCCACCATGTTTCTGGCCGATAAGCTAACCGGATATCGCAATTGGCTATTGCAGCTCACAATTTGCGATCCCGCTTGTGGTTCCGGCGCTTTTCTTAACCAGGCATTAAACTTTCTGATTGCCGAACACCGCAACATCGATGAACTTCAGGCCAAGCTATTCGGCGATGCTCTTGTCATGAGCGATATCGAAAAAAGCATCCTCGAAAACAACCTCTTTGGTGTAGACCTGAACGAGGAAAGCGTCGAGATCGCCAAACTCTCCCTATGGCTACGCACCGCACAACCTAATCGGAAACTGAACGATTTGAACAATAACATTAAATGCGGAAACTCATTAATTGATGACCCAGCCATAGCAGGTGATAAGGCATTTAATTGGCAAAACGAATTTCCACATATTTTTGAAAAAGGGGGTTTTGATATCGTAATTGGAAACCCACCTTACGTTAATATTAATACTCTTTCAAAAGACATTCATAACTATTTTGAAATCAAATATTCTGAAATTCATACTGGTTATAATGATTTAATGTATTATTTTCTCTATAAAGGGATATGGTTATTAAACTCCAATGGGTTATTCGGAATGATAACATCGAACTATTTTATTGGTAATGAATACGCCAAACCAATCAGAAAATTTCTTTCTAATCATATTACTTCACTTTTAAATTTTAATGACTATTATGTATTTGAAGATGCCAATGTCCATACAATTATTGTCTTTGCCGATAAGATCGTGAAAAATGACAATATCGATTATTACAGTTTGATTAATAGTAATATTCGATTATCAATTATTGAACATGCTTTTTTCGAAAAAATACAAAACGATCGAAAAGATTTACAAGAATATTGGTTAATTGCCAACCTTGATAATTCCAAATTAATTAATAAAATTACATCTAATTGTGTATTACTTGATTCCATAAGCGATATTGAAAAAGGGTCTACATCTGGGAAAAACGAAATCTTTACCATTTCTAAAGAAAAGGCTAAATCGTATAATATTGAAGATGATCTATTAAGGAAGAATGTAAAGAATGGTGACATACAAAGATATTATATCAATAATAGAGAAATGTACCTTTTATTCACCGATAACAATACAATACCGGAAAAGTATCCTAATGCTTTCAAATATTTAAACCAATATAAAGATATACTTTCAGCTAGAAATGAAGTATCAAAAGGGTTATATCCATGGTGGAGAATGGAACGACCAAGGAAAAAAGAATTTTATGATTCAAAAGAAAAGATTATAGTTCCTTATCGCGCAGACAATAATAGATTTTCATATGATAACGAACAAAGATTTAATGATGGTGGTGATATTCGTGTAATAGTAATAACAGACGCTGACCTGTCTGTTAAATTTGTTCTTGCTTTATTAAATTCATCACTAATAAATTGGTATTTTGGGTTTATAGGCAAACCTAAAGGAAAAACACGTGAATATTTTAATGAACCGTTAGCTAAAATTCCCTTAAAAAGAATAAACAGCAATAAACAGATTGCTTTTATTGAAAAGGCAGATCTTATGTTGTCCACAAACAAGGAATTACAAGAGATGTCTCAGAAATTCCAAAGAACTATCCAAAGAAAATTTGAGATAGATGAAATACCCAGCAAGCTTCAGTATTGGTATCTTCTTACTTATCCAGAATTTATCACTGAACTAGCCAAAAAGAAAATCAAACTATCCCTTTCAAATGAAGCCGAATGGGAAAGTTACTTTTTACAGGAATCTAAAATAACCCTTGACCTAAAATCCAAGATTGAAGCTACTGATAAAGAAATCGATCAGATGGTGTATGCATTGTATGAATTAACTGAGGAAGAAATAAAAATAATAATGAACTCATAAACATGTCGTCGCAAATATTTTGGGAATGATTACAAAATCAATTATATCTTTTTAAACTAATTATTAAATCTAATGGCAAATAAACCTCACAGATTTTTTCGTAACGCGCAAGAGGGGATTACAAAATTCAAACAAATAACACGTTATAGTGGCACTCAAAAAGAAGTCGATGAAGAAGAAGTAGAGCTAAATTATACATATAAGAGAGCCGATTATATTCGTTCAATAAACCAGTTTGAGGAAGGAAAAGTAACTAGATTATTAAACAGGAATCCAGTTTTGAGGATACCTGCAAATATTGAATTAGTAGAAATTATTTTCCATAATGTGTTTGACTCGTCTTCAGTTGAATATCGTTACAGAGAAAAATTTGGATTATCTCCGGTTTCTTATACCGTTTTCAATACTGTTGGTTTATTTGCAATAGTATCAAAAGTTCAATTTGATTTTTTCATAGAACAACTTCAAATCTTTATCGATACTAAAGATCATTCATATCCAAAATATGATCCCTTCATCATATTTATTAAGGAATTTACTTTTTACTCAACTCAAAAGATCGTTAAGTACAAACAAATTGAATCCCATGTAATTGTAGATCTTATTGATAATATTGATCTTTTTCAGTACTTCATCCAGCCAATTGAAAGCAGACTGATTCAATACATCATAGATGAGCACATACAACACTATTTGGATTTAGTTAACAACAAAATAGAATTACTGAATCCGACTGAAAATCAAATTAAAATAATTGCTGATAATTTTGATATAGTTCAAGGTATAAATTCTCATGCTTCAGGATTAGTCAGACCAAATGCTTTCAACTTACCAGAAAAGGGATATGGGTTTAGCATTAAAAATGCAAAAGAAGATTTACCTATTATTGGAATTATTGATACTGGTATTAGTTCTGACACTCCTTTAAAAGAGTTAATAGTTAATGCTGATAATTCCTTAAATCTAACAACAACACCATTAACAATTGATGAAGCAAATCATGGCACAGGAGTAGCAACAATTGCAACGTTAGGTAAAAAACTATACCCAAACCATATTGGTGAATTTGAGGCTGATGCTAAACTGCTAAGTATAAAAATTTTAAACAGTCCAGTAGGATGTATTGTAGAAAGCGAAGTAATCAGGTTGATTAGAGAAGCACATAATAATTACGGTGTTCAAATTTTCACACTAACCATTGGCTATAATGAATACAAACGCAACAATGAAGGGACCTCTGATTATGCTTATGCTTTAGATAGATTATCTAATGAGCTAAATATACTTATATTCATAGCCATAACAAATATTAGAGACTTACTGCAGGATGATATGAAAGTTGTAAAATATCCTTTTCACTTTGAAAAAGAATTCACAAATTTATGTCCTCCGGCAGAAAGCATGAATAACATGACTATTGGTGCATTTGCTTCAAATCTTGAAGAGAATGACCTCAAACGAATTTCACCTGTTGGAAATGTTCCTGCTATTTATACTAGAACTTTTCATGTTAATTGGAAACATCCTGCTATGTTAAATAAAAGGGGGAAAACAAATTGGTTAAGGGCAAATAAAAAAATCTTTAAACCAGACGTTTGCGAGTGTGGTGGAGATTTTGACAAAACACTTGATCCTACTTTCACAGGTTTAAAAGTACTATCCAACAAAACTGGAATTTTCTTTGAGCGAAATCCGGGGACCAGTTATTCAACACCTTTTGTGGCAAATTTAGCAGCAAAAATCCTCAAGATGTATCCTGAATTGGGAAAGCAAATGCAAACTGTAAAAGCTCTCATCATAAATTCTTCTATAAAAGATGAAATAGGAGATGCATTAAAAGGATTAAAAGTTTTGTCGCCAGAAGCTATTATGGGGCATGGCATTCCTAATGATGAAAAATGCATTTACTCTTCTGAGAATTTAGTTACTATAATTTTGGAGGATGCTATTCTTCCTGAAAATATAATGTTATTTCCGATCAATATACCTAAATATTTGGTTGAATTAAATCATGCAAAAGGAGTCCTTGATGTTAAAGCAACTCTTTGTTTTAAATTTGAGCCATTAAAACATCACCATATTGCATATTGTCCTATACATCTTGCATTTGGATTTTTTAAAAATAAAGAATTAGAAGAATATATAAAAGATGAAAGTGGCAAAATTGTTCCATTAGGAATAAATAATAACAAGTCAGGAGCCATAGCATTTTCGGAACCTTGGTCTCAAGATTATTACTACAAAGCTAAAATGTTGAGCAACACTCAACAAATTAGCTTTACAATTTTAAAAAAAGTTTTAATTGAAGAAGACTATTGTCTGAAGATTGCAGTAAATGCTAAACTGCATAAATTACTGAATGACCTTGATAAAAGTAAATTGAAAGACACTCAAATTCCATTCTCAATTGTGTTTACAATTGAAGAAAAGAGTTTCCAAAATATTCAAACAGGAAGACTCTATGATGAGATGGTTGCAATAAATGAACTGGAGATTATCAACACTATTGATGCAACTTTGGAAGCAGAAAACTAAACTTATTTTGCCAGTGCTTCTTTTTCATCAAGAATTAACTCTTTCCAAAGGGTAGTACTAATTTTGACATTAAGTGTTTTTAGCTTTTCAACATGATCAAAAATACTTCTCTTGATAGAAGTTATTAATGTTTTCTGAATACTATAATAAGATAGTCCTTCAGATAATTTGATAATCTCTGGAACCTTATTTTTATTATCAAATGTAAACTGACCATTCTTCAACGTGAGGGCAATAAGTTCTTTTATTTGTTCTTCAGTTGGAAGATCAAACTTAACATTCAGATCAAATCGTCGTAGTAATGCTGGATCGACCATTTCTTTTTGATTCGTAGCAGCAATGACCAGACTGTTTTGCGGTAAATAATCGAACAACTGCAAAATGGTATTCACTACCCTTTTCATTTCACCATGATCCTGACTATAATCTCTGACTTTCCCCAGGGAATCAAATTCATCGATAAAAATAATGCACTCCTCAGATGCAGCCCGTCTAAAAATCTTAGCCAGATTCTTACTGGTTTCGCCTAATTTTGAAGATACAATTGCCCCCAAATTTATAACAATCATCATTTTCTGAAGTTCTCCGGCCAAAACATAAGAAGCTAATGTCTTGCCACATCCCGATGGACCATAAAGCAAAACCTTATTTGCAACAGGCAAATCATACTTACGCAAAACATCTGCTGTTTCATGCTCCTGAATAAAGTAACCAAGTTCTTTTCGCACCCTACTATCGCAAACCAGATTTTCAAATGAGTAGTCACTTGTCAGCTTTTCTAAAATCAGTTCATTTACTTCCCGGTCTTCAATACCTTGATAATAATTTTCAGATCCGACCTTTTTAAGACCACTGGTTTGTTGTTGACGGATAGAATCTTTCAAAATAGATTGAAGTTGTAAAGCGAAATTTATTCTTTTATTTTTCTTAGAATGGTCAATAAATTCGTTCAGTACAGTCAATAGCTTATCCTGATCGTTTTCAAGACCGTACTTTGCTATTTCCTTTATAAAATCCAACTGACCCATTTTATAATACAATTGATATACAAATTAACAACATTTTACTGTTAATGTTACCATACTCCGAAATTTATATTTTCGAAATTATATTTACAAATATGAAAAAAAAGGATTAAGGCCATAATCTACGAATAATTAAAGTTAAACAATTATAAATAAGAGACCTATTAGTTCCTAACCTCATTTAACCCTGAATTCCAACACACTAAGTTTGTTTCAATAGGCCAAATAATCTCAGACTTATTACAAGTGATTTAATTCTGGCCATTAAAATCCTGTTACCATTAAACGTAATTATCACTTTTAACACTTACTCGTGTCAGTTAGCAATTGTTCGCATTAAGTTTTACTTCGCCTTATATTTCCCCAATTGCAATAATGCAGCAATCAATAAAAGCATTTTATTTACTGAATACTCTTGATAATCATAAAAACAGTGAGCAATATTATTCCGCAAGTTTAAACCACCTTCATTAGCAAACAAATATTTAAAAAACAACAATTCATCTTCATTAAAGTATTTCTTAAGATTCTCATTTTCGAGGATATTGTTTATATAAACTTCCTCCATTCCTTTTTTACGGCTCACACTTGTCGGTATTTTCATTCTTTCACAATAATCCCTAAAAAGTCCCTCCATTTTTAATGTAAGACTATCAATACATAAAATAAAGCTAGGCGTATAATAATTACTACTTACCCATGCTTGTATCTGTATAAAAAACTCAATAATAGAGGGTGCTATTAATCCAACCCAATTTGTGATTTTTTCGTCACCCCCTAAATCATATTTTGCATGAGGTATTCCAAGCCATGTATAATTCGCTAGATAATTAATGAAATTATTAAAGGTTAAGTGACCAGATTTAATTCCCGGAATGAAAATATAATAAAGGTATGGTAAGACATTTTCATTCACTAAATAACCATATATTTTATATATTTCTCTCTCATTGCCAGTTTCTTTTGAATGTAAGGATAAATTTTTATTAACATCAAAATAAATAGGAGTTATATGGTCTAAAAAAGATTTCTCATTATTCTTAGATTCATTTATAACTTCTTTGTATTTGGGGAAGAAAATTCCACAGGTTATAATCTTATATACCTCATTATAAGGTCTTAAAAGAATTTCTTCAGCCTTTATTTTTATATAGTTATCCTTTTCCTTCAATTTAGTAATTGTTTCTTTACTAAAATCCATTCTGAAAGATGAAAGTTTGATATGAGGTTTTAATTCAGCATATAATAATTCCACTTCTTTTCGTTTATCATTATTTCCAGATAATTTAAATGCTGTGATAGCTTCAAAATAAAATTTTAGTTTTATCCAATTTCTATCTTCTTCGATTTCCTCTTTTGCTATTCTTATATAAGCAAGACCAACTTCATTATGCCATTTCTTAACATCGGTTTTTAGTTTAGTTGCAATTTTTATTGCTGTTGGCAGATAATATTTTGCTAATGAAAAATCATCAAATTCTTTTTTGTTAATTTCTTCTTCAAAAAGAGCAAGTGATCTTTCAAAATCCTTTGGTTTGAATAGTTTTGGATATTCAAGCATATTTTCAATAATACTATGCAAAGTATGAAATTCCAGATCAGATACTCTAAACAATAAAAAATTCGTCAATTCTTTTAAATCGCAAATATCTGATTTTACTTTACTACTTATCGCGACAAGGTTTTCATATTTCCAAGATATACATAATGGAATAAGATCATCCTTTTCGTTCTGGTAAAAGTTATAATATTCTTTAATTGCCGATATATAATTTTCAATTGCTGAAAATGCATAAGAATTATTTCTAATCCCGGAAGGACATTTCCAAAGTAAATGGTAATATCTTGCCTTCATTAATGAACTTAGCGAACTTTTAGCTCTTTCTTGTAAGTATATGAGTACTGATTTTTGAATCTCATTTAAATCAGGATATTTCTTGACCAAATCAACATTTTCCCCCGAGGAATATACTAATGAAAAAGGCTGAGATCCTTTTATGACAAATGATGAAAATTCAACTTCCCATTGTGCTTTCATTTTCTCATCTTCATGTTCAGAATGATTTCTGTATTTAACCCACAATCTGGTTAGATCGTCATTTTTATCAAGTTCGAATGCATTTTCATCGATAAATGAATAGAGTTCATTTATCGTTTTGAATTGTTCTATATTTATTCCCTCATTCATTGTATTAAGGATTCATATTAATAAAGATATGATAAACTTCAATATCAGTGTTTTCTCTAACATGTTTTACTTTTGCCACTTTTAAATTCGCCATTGGAGGTATAGTAGGATAATTATTGTCACATTCAACACTATCATATATTTCAAAATTAATTTTTGAAATATAGTTTGTGTATTTCTTCCATGTTTCTGAATATGATTTTGTTTCGCAATAAACAATTATAAATAATGGACTTAATCCAAGAGGTTCATTTCTGAAAATCTTATTTAAATGAAACTTAATATTTGAATCTTTTAAAATATCTTTTGGGATTGAGTTTATCCGGATGCATTCAATTGCTGTAATATGATCACCTTTATCATTAGTTATGATAATATCTCTAAAGGACACTCCAGAACTATTTGCTTTGCTCAAAGAATCAGTTGAACCTCCCATAGTTTGATCTTTCACCGACCATTTTTTTTGATTAATAGAGTGTTTTAGAAGGTCTCTTAAAACCATATTATATTTATTCTCATCAGGATTTTTTTTATAACGTGAAACACCATCTAAGAATGTTGCTGATACACTTACGATTTCATTAAGTAAGAAATCCCTTTCTTCTTTTGTTAAATTATTTTTCTTAGTATCTAACCATTCTTTTATAATTAATTGATAAATAGGATAATTACTTCTCGAAAACCCGACTACTTCAGGCATAGTTCTATATTCAATATGATTTATAAAGTCTTTTGGATCTCCCTGATATTTTTTCAAATGGTAATCTAGAAATTCTTTAATATTATCTAAAGGTCTGATTTTAATTAACTCAAATTCAAATTCAGAATGATATTGCCGAAGAAGAAATTTCAAATCACCAAATCCCTCCGATACAAGTTGATCATCTTTTACATCCAGATATTTTACCCAATAATCATCCAGATTTTTTATTTGATATTTATGTTTTTTTATTTTTAAATTCTGTTGAACACAATAATACCCGGGAATATTATCAGTATTTATATATGATTCATCAAGTTTATCTAAACGATCAATTATAGAATAATGAGGCTTATTTTTATCTAATGGTTCAATTGCAGTCATTAATTTCAGATATCTTTCGGCTTCTTCGTAAATACCTGCTAAATAACCAACTCGTTCAAAATCGATTTTCTTTACCTCCATTCCAATGCTTGCCGTATATGTCAAAAAAATAATTTCGGTTTCTGTTTTAGCATCTATCATTATTTTGTGGAACCAATAAATCAATTCCTTCTTTGTAAAAATGATCTTTTTTGCATCCTCAAGCATTTTGCGGCATTCAAGTTTCCCATTTGGTACTTCTTTTATACATCTTGACCAATATTCTTTATTATCCATTAAATCGCTTGACAAAAAGGAACTCAACATTATCATTGACTTATCGGATTTCTTTTTCAACAATGATATTTCTCCAGTACTTCTTAAGAATATTTTATCCATAAATGTTTTAATCAATTATATTACTTACGAATTGAGTGTAGACATTGACACCATTTATTGTTGTTCTTATTTATCCTGATTTGATCATATTTGTTTAAACTCATCATAAAGTTTCTTTATATCAGGTCTTTTGTCAAAAAGATCTTCATCTTCATTAATTTGTTCAAGCATTTCGGGAATTTTGTTATACTTGTTTTTCATCCAACCATATTTTATATAAATGTTAGGATTTTTAAATCTTAACCCATTAATTATTAGTTTCCTGAATTTTAGATAAATATCAAATAATTCTTTATTTTCAAAAAACATCATTGTACCAGTAAAATAGTCAATATAATATTTATCATCAGTATCAATTTTAAGATATGCATTAGTATCAACCTCGAATCTTATTTTTGCGTAAGAATGCTTATTCCCATAACTATAATTGAACTTCATAATATCAAGTACTGTTTTATCCAATATAATTCTTGGATATAAGGCAGCTTGTGATTCTGTTTCATATGCATCAACCAGAGCTGGCCCAAAAATCAAATTATTTTTATGATAAAGTTTACCATATGAGATTGCACCTCTACAAAGTACTTCGCGAGCAATTAATTGTGCAATTAGTCTTTGAATATTATGAAACAATTTGGAGATCTCATTTCTATCATCTGCTCTAAATGAAATTACAATTGAATCTGAAAACTGTGTTACAATTTTTGAAGTATCTTTTAATGTTATACTTGCAACTTTTGTCATCTCATTTATTGTATCGATAAGAAATGTGGTTTTTTCTATAATTTCATTTTCAACTGAATTTTTCTTTTTTAAGACAGTTTCTTCAATTATTTTTTTGAATCCAAGAATGTCTAAAAAAAGAACAATCCTATTTTCATAATTTTCCATTTCTTTTTTTTTATAACTATTATAATGTGTGATCAGTTATAATTCACTACAATTTTAATGATTATTGAAAAATAAACAAACTGATCCAGTTAACTTTGTTTAGAGATCATTTCAATAATTAAACCACACTGGAAAATTAGAATTTGTGATTTTTTTTAAAAAATATGGAGTCAGGTCCACCATAATAATTTGTTAAAAGATAAGGAAACTTATGATAAAAGATCGTTAGCATTTACCTGTATTCCAATTTCCTGAAATTCCCTTATTAATTCAAGCTTCCAATTATTTGAGTTGTCATACTTAACAAATACAATTCCATTATAATCTGATGGTTGCTCAAACCCATCCACGGTTTCCATTAATGCAATGACTCTTTCTCTTCCTAATTTTCCAATAAATAACCCCAACTCAAAAATAACATTTTGCCTCGCTCTTAATTTAGCTGATTTTGGATTTTCTGTTTTACTAAATCCTAAATCATCTGCAGATAAGAGTACAATTGCAAATGCTATATCTAAGGAATTTACCAAAAGTTTTTCAATTATAGTTTTACCACCATTAGCTTTTTCGTGTAATATGACTGGAGTCAGTTTTACTTTTTCAATCATGCGAGCCACAGTTTCTTTCATTTCATTGTTATGACCATGAACAATAAATATTTTTTTGGAACTACTCGATACATTTTTATTTACGGATTTGACTTCACTCTGAGAAGTATTAAGTTCATCATATAATTCGGATACTGATTTTATTGAATCTACTAATTCAAATCCTTTGGGTAATAGCTTAAAAACAAAATAACCTCCAATTGTTGAATTGTCGCCACCTTTAATTTTTTGAGCCAATTCTAATTTTATTAGTTCTTGTTCAATAATCCGGTATTTCCAATCTTTATCTGATCTTGAAATAGGAAATTTATTTTGGCCATCAATAATTTCAGGTACTGTTCCATTTGCATTGACCAATCCGAATAAGACTCTATCTAATAAATCAATTTTCTCATTTAATTCCATAGTAATTTGATTTTTAAACATATCTTTATCTATTGAACAAAAATAGGGAATGTAATTCGCACATTATCTTCGCGTTCTCTTATTATTTTGCATTCAACAAAATGATGTCCTAAATATCCAGCATGAGCAATGCAAAAGTTTTTATCATGATTTAATTTAGCAAAATCATGTATTAAATCATTTGCTTTTTTTGCTTGTTCGCCAGAATTATAAGCTTTCCACTCAATTTTCTCACTAGAAGTTTTGTTGTACGGCAAATTACCATGTTTAAGAAAATAGTCAATTTTTTTCAACTTAGGTATTGACTTTGAATTTGGAAAATACCTTTCCATATTGCTTCCATCTTGATCTGAAATGTAGCATTCAATAGAAAATGGTTTCTCCCTAATTTCAAGATTAGTGCCATTTGAAGCTTTACTGAAAAATGGTAAAGACAAAAGATACTCTTGCCAATTAAATACAAAAAAAGGATACGTAAACTGATGAGAAATATAAAACACTTTTTCTTTATTCGTTTCATTTTCAAATATCGAGTAAAAATCACTTTTCAAATCCAAGGTTTTCTTAATATTGTCACCGATAAGAATTGAATTATCATAAGCTTTTGCCTGTAATTTAGCAGCCATGTCAGTATGTAAACTTGTTGTTGTTAATTCTCCACAGCCTGGAATTCCATAATGCGACCATAAGACTTGATTATCATCTCCAAAATCAACACCCACTCTTATTTTAAGTGGTCGAATCTGATAATTATTCATTATTGTAGCTAAATCAGTTAAAACAAAATGAGTAAGAATTGAAGTTGCGTTAAGTGCATTTATAATTGCATCATTTTTACTTAACCCTCGCCTAACAAACTGTAGAAATATTCCATCACCTTGTAATCTATGAACATGTCCTCCAAACTGATTTGCAACTTTTATTGCAAGTGTTAGTAATGAGTCTTTTATAAATCTAACTTCTAATAAAGAATATTTTTCAATGAGACGTGTAGAACCTTTAATATCAACGAAAACAGAAACGCAATGGTGATTTAAATAACTTAAGGTATCTAAATCTGAAAAATCAGGATGTGGTCCGATTGTTATGTTATCAAATTCATGAGAATTTACACCAAAGTATTTTATTAAAGCACTTTTATCATATTTCAACATTACTTTGGGACCTTCAATAATTGATGGTACACTAGATCGGTTAATTTCATTTATTGAAGCAGAGTTAAACGCTTTAGTTATATTTTGGTCAAAATATCTCTGTTCAATTAATCCGGATGAAGATACCTTTGTTTTTTTGGATAGAACTCCATCCAATTCATTAAGATAATTATCGAATAGTCTCATATTAAAATATTATAAAGATTGTAATTATTAAAAGTATTAATATCAGTTCAATAT
>JGI24140J50213_10000568_pt1 | contig 17058 bp, 16 predicted proteins | sample BarGraIncu00222A_FD_50213 | JGI IMG/M metagenome (IMG submission 50213)
GGGCCGAAGTATCTCGTCCCCTTACGCTTGGCGCCCCGCATGACCTGAGCGCGGGGAAACTGCTCACCCAAGGTCACGGCGAGGTAAGGATAGGACTTGTCGTCCCGGTACTTGACGTTGAAGCGCGGGTCGAACTCCTTGATCCAGGAGTACTCAAGCTGGAGCGCCTCGACCTCATTGGCCACGACGGTCCACTCGACGCTGGCGCCGGTAGTGACCATCGACCGGGTGCGAGGGTGAAGCGCCGAGAGATCCTGAAAGTAAGAGGAGAGCCGAGGGCGCAGCGAGTTGGCTTTGCCGACGTAGATGACCCGGCCGTCGGCATCGCGGAAGCGGTAGACGCCGGGATCAAGTGGGATCTCCCCAGGTCTGGGTCGGTAAGAGGACGGGTCGGCCACAGGATCACTCTATGAGTGATCCGGGACGCTCGGTCAGGAGATCGTGATCGAGCCACCGGTGATGGTGAGGGTCTTGCTCGGCAGCGGAGCGGGGGCCGGGCCGCCAGTGACCTGACCGGTGGTCATGTCATAGGTGCTTCCGTGGCAGGGGCAGGTGATCGTCCCATTCACGACCCCGGCAACTGTGCAGCCCATATGGGTGCAGATGGCGCTGAAGGCCTTGAAGTCGCCCGCCCTCGGCTGTGTCACCACGACCTTGGCCGCGGCGAAGACCGTACCGCCCCCCACCGGGATGTCAGCCGCCATGACCACCTCCTTGCCTGGCCCGGCGGAACTGACCGCACCGCCGCTCTGGTTTGCCGACCCCTTTCCACCACCGCACGCGCTCAGGGTCGCTGCACCGACGACCGCAAGGCCGCCGACGCCAACGTGGCCGATGACGGTGCGGCGGTCAAGTTCCATCGATGGATGACTGTCCTGTGGTCGGTCGACGCCCTTTGCTGCCAGGTGATTGGCGGCGTGGACCTGCTCATTTTGGCTCACGAAGTCCTCCAGCACTGGAGTACCGGTCTACTCGGAGTTGCCGGTCTTACCCGGCCCAACGTAGCCAAGCAGCCCGTGGTTCACCCGTCGACAGGCCGTCGTAGCCCGTGGCTCGAAATGAGCGACTTGTTCGGCTCTGACGCCATCCCCCAGTTATAACGACTTCGCAGCGCTCTCATAACGACCCTGCAACACAACGGTGTCAACTCACCCACAGCAACGCGCCGGGGGTTAGGGTGCCATTCTGCCGCACCATCACGCGGGGGTCCCGGGTGCTACCTGGGCGATGACAAATCAGGAGGAAACGTGCATCAGCGTTCGGTAGTACAGGTTGGCGCCTCGCTGCTCATTGCGTCACTGGCCCTGTCAGCTTGCGGTTCCCGAAGCACCTCAACCAGCACCGCGTCCAGCGGCAACAAGACTGCCGTCATCGGCATCATGGCACCGTTGTCCGGAAACCTGTCGGCTCTCGGCCTGGGCATCCAGCACTCGGTAGAGCTTGCTGTGAGCCAGGCAAACGCAGCTAACGCCATCCCGGGCTGGACACTCAAGGTCGAAGCCAAGGATGACCAAGGCGTGCCCGACGTGGGCAAGAACGCCGCCACTGCATTCGCCGGTGAGCCCAACGTCGCCGGCGTCGTGGGCAACCTGAACTCCAGCGTCTCCCAGAGCACCCAGCCGGTGCTGGCCTCCGCCAAGATCGTCCAGGTCTCCCCCGCCAACACCAACCCGTCGCTGACTCAGGGCGCGAACTACGCCACGGCGCCGGTGCGGACCTACCCGACGTACTTCCGCACCTGCACCACCGACGCCGTCCAGGGCCCCTTTGCCGCTCGGTACCTGTTCACCACCGCCGGCATCAAAAAGGTCGCCACGATCAACGACAAGAAGACCTACGGCCAGGGCCTGGTTGCCGCCTTCACGACGGAGTACAAAAAGCTGGGCGGCATCATCACCGATGCTGAGACGATCAACCCGGACGAGTCCAACTTCCAGGCCGTTATCGCCAAGGTGAAGCCGACGGCGCCAGACGCTGTCTACTATGGCGGCGAGTACCCGCAGGCCGGCCCGCTCTCTCAACAGATGAAGGCAGCCAGCCTCAACGTCCCGCTCATGGGCGGCGATGGCATCTACGACCCGAAGTACATCGTCCTGGCTGGGACCACCGCCAATGGTGACCTCGCCACGTCGGTCGGCGCGCCGACCGACTCGCTGGCCGCCGGCAAGAAGTTCCTCGCCGACTACGCTGCGGCAGGCTTCAAGGAGCCCTCGGCCGCCTACGGCGCGTACTCCTTTGACGCCGCCAACGCGATCATCAACGCGCTGAAGGTATCGCTCAAGAGCGCCACCGACGTGGCCTCGGTCCGCCAGGCCACCATCGACGCGCTGGGGAAGGTCAACTTTGCCGGCGTCACCGGCCCGGTCGCCTTCGACAAGTTCGGCGACACCACGAGCCGGGTGCTGACCGTCTACAAGGTCGAGAGCCTCAAGTGGGTTCCTGTCCAGACCCAAGCATTCAAGTAACTCGACCCTGAAGACCGTAGGGGTGGGCAACGGCCCGCCCCTACGGTCTTGTCAAATCTGATCACTGGAGCCCACACGGTGGATACCTTTATCCAACAGCTCGTCAACGGTCTGAGCCTGGGATCCCTGTACGCGCTGATCGCGGTCGGATACACCGTTGTCTACGGCATCCTGCAGCTCATCAACTTCGCCCACGGCGAAGTCTTCATGATCGGAGCCTTCGGGGCCCTGACAACGTCTCTGGTGCTGTTCAACGGGAACACCGCCCTGTGGACCCTGCCGATCATGATCATCGGTGCCGTCATCGCCTCAGTAGTCACGGCCGTCCTGATGGAACGCTTTGCGTATCGGCCGCTGCGACACGCACCGCGACTGGCTCCGCTGATCACCGCCATCGGCATCTCGGTCTTCCTGCAAGAGCTCGTCCGGCTGAACTACAACCAGGTTCCGTTCACGAACTGGAACCCGTTCAACCTGCCCGACGCCAAGTCCCTCATTCCCTTCCCCGAGATCGACGTGGTGACGGGGCCGGCAATCCAGATTGGCGGCGTCACCATCCAGCGCGAGGCGATCTTCACCATCGGCGCCCTGGTCGTGTGCTCTGTCCTGCTGTGGTGGTTCATCAACCACACCAAGATGGGCCATGGCATGCAGGCCGTGTCCCAGGACCAGGACACGGCGCGCCTGATGGGCATCAACGTCGACCGCATCATTGTGGTGGCATTCGCCGTTGGAGCGGCCCTGGCAGGGGTTGCCGGCGTGGCGCAAGGGCTTCAGAACCACAACATCGACTTCCATATGGGTTTCCTGGCGGGTCTCAAGGCCTTCGTCGCGGCCGTGTTAGGCGGGATCGGGAACGTGGCGGGTGCCGTTGTCGGTGGCCTGCTGTTGGGAGTTGTGGAAGCCATGGCCACCCAGTACATCCCCGGCCGGTTCGGTGGCAGCCCCTGGAAAGACGTCTGGGCCTTCATCCTGCTGATCCTGGTCCTCGTATTTCGCCCGCAAGGCCTCCTCGGTGAGAAAGTGGCGGACCGCGCATGATGAAGATCCTGACCCTGCCCCCCAGCGTTGTTGCCAAGTACGGCTCCAAAGCCTGGCCGCTAGGCCTGGCCGGTGCCGCCCTGGTCATCCTCGGGTCCCTTTTGTCCTGGAGCTATGACCCCACGATCCTGGGAGATCTCTCCATCACCTTCAACCCCGCCGGACTGCAGTTCATGGCCATCGCGCTGGCGCTGCTGGCCGTCATCTTGTTGTTGGCGCGCAATGGCCCACTAACTTCCCTTGGCCAATGGGCCGACACTGCTAAGGGTCTGGACGGCCTGGCAACGTGGACCCTACTGTTCATGGCCATGGTGATCGTCGCGATCACCGTCGAGGCCGGTGGCCTGATCAACGTCCAGCCGGGCTGCTGGATCTCGCTACTCGGGGCGATCATCCTCTTTGCCTCCTCCCGGCTGCTCGTGAGCAGGAAGACCCGTAATCTGGCCGAGGCTCTCCTGCCCGGCTGGGCCGAGATCCTGGTCATCGTGGTGATCATGGCCGGGCTCCTGTTCGGCACTGCCTACGCCCTGAACCTCGCAGACGGCTGGGTGCTCATCTTGTTCATCGTCTTCGTGACGGGCATGGCGATGGGCGCGATCCGGGCAGGACTGATGTCGTGGCTGGCCCATGTCTCTCTCAGGCGCAAGCGCGAGCTGATTCTGGCATCGTTCGCTGTGGCCTTCTGCTTCCCTCTCACCCAGGGTGGCTCCGACGCCAACATGTCGATCGCCGCGCAGGTCCTGATATTTGCCTCGGCTGCGATGGGCCTGAACATCGTGGTCGGTCTGGCCGGACTACTGGACCTCGGCTATATCGCCTTTCTCGGCGCCGGTGCCTATGTCGGGGCCACGCTGTCAACGTCCGGGTTCGCCACCATTGGGTGGAAGCCGCCCTTCTTCGTGGTCGTTATCGTGGCCGCCTGCTTCACCGCCACGCTCGGCCTGATCATCGGCACGCCGACCCTTCGGGTTAACGGCGACTACCTGGCGATCGTCACGCTCGGCTTCGGTGAGATCTTCCGCCTGACCATGTTCAACCTCGATGGCAACAACGGCCCAGACCTGACTCACGGTCCCAACGGCATCCCGGCGATCCCGGACCTGTACTTCGGTAGCTTCAACTTCGGTGACACCCACTCCCTGCTGGGCATCCCGTTGAGCCGATTCTCTAACTACTACTTCCTACTGCTGCTGCTTCTCGCGTTCGTCATCCTGGTGTTCCATCGACTCAACACGAGCCGGATCGGCCGAGGATGGGTGGCGATTCGAGAGGACGAGAAGGCCGCGGAGGCCATGGGCGTCAACGTCTTTGGGCTCAAGCTGCTGGCCTTCTCGACGGGGGCCTTCCTTGCTGGGATGGCCGGGGCCATCAAAGCCCACGTGGACGTCTCGGTCACCCCGGACCAGTACGTGTTCCTCGAGTCCGCGTTCCTTCTGGCAGCGATCGTCCTGGGCGGCATGGGAACCATCGTCGGTGTTCTGGTCGGATCGGTGATTCTCAAGCTCCTGCCCGAGAAGCTGCGGTTCTTCGCGGACTACCGCCTGTTGCTGTTCGGGCTGCTGCTGGTGGTAATGATGCGCTTCCGGCCCGAGGGCCTGGTGGCTAGCCGAAGGAGGCAGCTGGAGTTCCACGAGGAGGACGAAGAGCTTGCCGTGCGGGTCGAGGGCGACATCGCCGAGGAGGTGGCGGGATGACGCTGACCACTGAAGGCACCACAACCAGTCCGTCGGCCACCGTGCCTTTGTTACAGGCCGATAATGTCACCATGCGCTTCGGCGGGCTGACCGCCGTGAACAAGGTGAGCATGACCGTCAACGAGGGTGAGATCCTCGGGCTCATCGGCCCTAACGGTGCAGGCAAGACGACCTTCTTCAACTGCCTGACCGGGCTCTACAAGCCGACCGAGGGCCAGGTTCGCCTCTCCGGGGTCGAGCTGCCCCCCAAACCCCGGGCAGTGGTCCAGGCCGGTATGGCGCGAACCTTTCAGAACATCCGGCTTTTCGCCAACATGACGGCCCTGGAGAACGTCATGGTGGGCCGTTACTGCCGCACGTCTTCGGGGGCGATCACCTCGATCCTGCACGGACCCAAGTTCAGGCGTGAGGAGGCACAGACCCGGCAGCGGGCCCAGGAACTGCTGGACTTCGTCGGCCTCGGTGAGTCCACCGAACACCTGGCACGCAACATGCCGTACGGGAACCAGCGTCGCCTGGAGATTGCCCGCGCACTGGCCACCGACCCCAAGCTCGTGCTGCTGGATGAGCCAACGGCGGGCATGAACCCGCTGGAGACCCGCCAGGCCAGCGAGCTGATCTTCAAGATCCGCGACAGCGGGCTGGCCGTAGTGGTCATCGAGCACGACATGCGGTTCATCTTCAGCCTGTGTGACCGCGTGCTCTGCCTGGTGCGCGGGGAGACCCTGGTTGAGGGGACCCCAGAAGAGGTGCAGTCTGACCCCCGGGTCATCGAGGCCTACATCGGCACTGGCACAGACGACAAGGATGAGCAGGACACCGGCGACGGACAAGAAGGCGCTGCCGGCGCTGAGGATGAACAGGACACCCCATGACGGCCATGCTCGAGGTCAAGGACCTCAAAGTTGCCTACGGCAAGATTCTCGCGGTCAAGAAGATCAGCTTCTCGGTCGAGGAGGGTCAGGTCGTCACCTTGATCGGCACCAACGGTGCCGGCAAGACGACGACCCTGCGTACGATCTCAGGACTCATCCGGCCCACCAGCGGCGAGATCCTGTTCCAGGGCAAGCGAATCGACACGGTCCCAGCTCACGAGATCGTCACGATGGGCGTGGCGCACTCCCCCGAAGGCCGCAAGATCTTCCCCAAGATGACAGTCGAGGAGAACCTCTTGCTGGGTGCATTTTCGCGCAGCGACAGCGGGGTTAACAAGGACCTGGACGCCGCCTACGACCTGTTCCCGGTCCTCGGAGAGCGACGCAACCAGCTGGCGGGGACCTTTTCGGGCGGTGAGCAGCAGATGCTGGCCATGAGCCGCGCCATGATGAGCCGGCCCAAGTTGCTCATGCTGGACGAGCCGTCGATGGGCCTGTCGCCGTTGATGATGAAAGTGATCATGACGACGGTCAGGACGCTGCAGTCGCAGGGCACGACGATTCTCCTGGTCGAGCAGAACGCTCAGGCAGCGCTGCGCCTGGCAGACCATGGCTGTGTCCTGGAGGTCGGAAAGATTGTGATCAGGGGCACGGGCAAGGACCTACTCGTCAACGACGCTGTTCGTAAGGCCTACCTCGGCGAGGACTGACCGCCGCCTTCTTCACCGCCGCCTTCTTCACCGCCGCCTTCTTCACCGCCGCCTTCTTCACCGCCGCCTTCTCGACCGCCACCTTCGTCACCATGGTCGCTGCCGGAACTCTGGAAGGCGACGCTGGCACCTTGACGACGCCGGGAGTGCTCGCCGCACGCCCACCCCGGGCCAGAACCGGAGCGAGGTACTGCCCGGTGTAGCTGTCCTCCACCAACGCAACCTGCTCCGGGGTCCCTTGGGCGATCACCCGTCCGCCGCCGTTGCCGCCTTCGGGACCCATGTCCACGATCCAGTCGGCGTTCTTGATCACGTCGAGGTTGTGCTCGATGACGATAACGGTGTTGCCCTTGTCGACCAGGCCTTGCAGCACATCAAGAAGCTTGTTGATGTCCTGGAAGTGCAGGCCGGTCGTCGGCTCGTCCAGGACGTAGATCGTCCGGCCGGTGGAGCGCTTCTGCAGCTCGGTGGAGAGCTTGACGCGCTGCGCCTCACCACCGGAGAGCGTCGGTGCCGGCTGGCCAAGCCTGACGTAACCGAGACCGACATCCACCAACGTCCGCAGGTGGCGCGAGATGGCCGGGACCGCCGCGAAGAACTCCGCTGCCTGTTCAATCGGCATGTCCAGGACGTCCGCGATGGTCTTGCCCTTGAAGTGCACCTCGAGCGTCTCACGGTTGTAGCGGGCGCCGTGGCAGACCTCGCAGGGCACGTAGACATCTGGCAGGAAGTTCATCTCAATCTTGATCGTGCCGTCGCCGGAGCAGTTGTCGCAGCGGCCGCCCTTGATGTTGAACGAGAAGCGTCCGGGCAGGTAGCCGCGGATCTTGGCCTCGGTCGTCTCTGCGAACAGCTTGCGCATGTGGTTGAAGACGCCGGTGTATGTCGCCGGGTTGCTGCGCGGGGTCCGCCCGATGGGCCCCTGGTCAACGTGGACAACCTTGTCGAGGTGCTCCAGCCCCCGCACCGTCTTGTGCCGACCTGGAACCTGCCGCGCGCCGTTGAGCTTGTTGGCCAGAACCATGTAGAGGATGTCGTTGACCAGCGTCGACTTCCCGGAGCCCGAGACCCCCGTGACCGCAACGAGGTTGTTAAGTGGGAAGCTGACATCTACGTCGTACAGGTTGTGCTCACGTGCGCCGACTACGGTGACCACGCGGCCGTCCTGCGGGCGCCGGACTGAGGGCACAGGAATCTCGGCACGCCCCGACAGATATGCGCCGGTGATGGAGTCGGGGTTAGCCAGCAGATCGGCAACCGAGCCTGAGTGGACCACGTTGCCGCCGTGCTCCCCCGCCCCGGGACCGATGTCCACGACCCAGTCGGCAGTGCTGATGGTGTCCTGGTCATGCTCGACGACGATCACGGTGTTGCCCAGGTCCCGCAGCCGGGTCAGGGTCTCGATCAGCCGGTGGTTGTCGCGCTGGTGCAGACCGATCGACGGCTCGTCCAGGACGTAGAGAACACCGACCAAACCCGAACCGATCTGCGTCGCGAGCCGGATGCGCTGTGCCTCGCCACCGGACAAGGTGGCGGCCGGACGGTCCAGTGAGAGGTAGTCCAGACCGACATCAAGCAGAAAACCCAGCCGAGCCTCGATCTCCTTGATGACCCGCTCAGCGATCTGCCGCTCGCGCGAGCTGAAGTCGACCTCGGCCAGGAACTTGGCACAGTCGGCAATCGCGAGCGCGCATATCTGGGAGATACTCTGACCTCCGACCAGAACGGCCAGAGACTCGGGCTTGAGCCGTGCGCCCCCGCACGCAGGACACGGCACCTCTCGCATGTACCCCTCATACCGCTCGCGCGACCATTCGGAGTCAGTCTCGGAGTGCCGTCGCTTGACGAACGGCACGACACCCTCGAACCCTGTGGTGTACGAGCGGTCCCGGCCGAAACGGTTGCGGTACTTCACGTGGACCTTGTAGTCCTGACCGTGCATGATCGCCTCACGCGCCCGGTCCGGCAAGGCGTGCCACGGCATGTCCAGGGAGAACTTCAGGTCCTCACCGAGGGCGCTCAGAAGCCGCAGGAAGTACTCCGCAGAGCCCGAACCCTGAGCCCAGGGCGCTATGGCGCCCTGGTTGATCGACAGATCACCGTTGGGAATCAACAGGTCTGGGTCGACCTCGAGCTCGACGCCCAGACCAGTGCACTTGCTGCAGGCACCGAACGGCGAGTTGAACGAGAACGACCGCGGCTCGATCTCGTCCATCGCCAGCGGGTGGTCGTTGGGGCAGGCCATCCTCTCGGAGTACCGGCGCTGACGTCCGGCGTCCTNGGGGTCGAGGTCCACAAAATCGACAATCAGGACCCCGGACGCCAGGCCGAGCGCGGTCTCGACCGAGTCGGTCAACCGGCGTTTGGCGCCTGTGTCATGGCCCTTAGCGACCAGGCGGTCGATCACGACCTCGATCGTGTGCTTCTTCTGCTTCTCCAGGATGGGCGGCTCGGTCAGCGAGATGACCTCACCGTCGACGCGAGCACGCGCGAAGCCCTTGGTCTGAAGCTCGCTGAACAGGTCCAGGTATTCGCCCTTACGAGCCTGCACCACCGGCGCCAGCACCTGGAACCGGGTGCCGCCGGGCAGCTCGGACAACCGGTCGACGATCTGCTGGGGACTCTGAGCAGTGACCGGCTGGCCGCACAGCGGGCAGTGCGGTCGTCCGGCCCTGGCGAACAACAGTCGCAGGTAGTCGTAGACCTCGGTGATCGTGCCGACCGTTGAGCGGGGGTTGCGGTTGGTCGACTTCTGGTCAATGGAGACCGACGGAGACAAGCCCTCGATGAAGTCGACGTCGGGCTTGTCCATCTGCCCGAGGAACTGGCGGGCATAGGCGCTGAGAGACTCGACGTAGCGACGCTGGCCTTCGGCGAAGATCGTGTCAAAGGCCAAGGACGACTTGCCCGACCCGGACAGGCCGGTGAAGACGATAAGGCTGTCGCGCGGCAGGTCAACGGAGATGTTGCGCAGATTGTGCTCACGCGCTCCACGGACAACGAGGCGGTCATGCTGGTAAGGGGTGGGACTGGTGGTCACTTCATACACGTCCGCAATAGTATGTGCACCCAGTGACGACACCGCATACGGTGGTGTGATGGCTCTGCCCATCGAGGACTACGCCGTACTCGGCGACATGGACACCGCGGCACTGGTCGGGCGGGACGGCTCCATCGACTGGCTTTGCCTGCCGCGATTCGACTCGCCCGCCTGTTTCGCCGCGCTGCTGGGCACCCGGGACAACGGCCACTGGCTGCTGGGGCCGAAAGCGCCGACCCGCACGACCCGCCGATACCTGGGTAACAGCTTCGTCCTGGAGACCACCCACGAGACACCCACCGGGATGGTGCGGGTGACCGACTACATGCCGCTGGGCGAAGGGCGCGCCGACATCGTGCGACGGGTTGAGGGCCTGCGCGGAACTGTTCGCATGCGTCACGAGTGGGTGGTCCGGTTCGACTTCGGCAAGGTCCGGCCATGGGTCATGCGTCGTGCGGACAGCCCGGAGATCGGCGCCGGCGCGGTGATCTCAGCCATCGCGGGACCAGACATGGTGGTGCTGCGCGGGTCGCGCCTGCCGCACGCGGTCGGAACCCGTCATGAGGACGAGTTCGACGTCTCAACGGGTCAGCGGATGACCTTCACCATGACCTGGTTCAGGTCACACCACAGCGCCCCTGCCCCGCTGGGCGCGAACGAAGGCGTCGGACCCACCGTGGCGCACTGGGAGGAGTGGGCGGGCCGTTGCGACTACGACGGACCNTATCGCGACTCCGTGGTGCGCTCGTTGCTCGTCCTGCGGATCCTGACCGACCGGGAGACCGGGGGCATCGTGGCCGCCCCCACCACGTCCCTGCCGGAACAGTTCGGGGGCTCCCGCAACTGGGACTACCGCTTCTGCTGGCTTCGCGATGCTTCGCTGACGCTGGAGGCGCTGCTGCGATCGGGATATCAGGACGAGACCGCCTTGTGGCGCAACTGGCTGCTGCGTGCAGTTGCCGGAGACCCCGAGGACATGCAGATTATGTACGCAGTCGATGGGTCGCGGAACCTGCCCGAGAGGGTGCTGAGTCATCTGGGGGGGTACGCGGACTCACGCCCGGTCCGGATCGGCAACGAGGCGGTCGGCCAACTGCAGACCGACGTCCTGGGAGAGGTGATGGTGGCCCTGGACCTGGCCCGGCAGCAAGGCCTCGAAGACTCCCCCGAGTCCTGGGCACTTCAGCTCGCCCTGATCCGTAACCTCTGCGACCACTGGACGGAGCCGGACAACGGGCTGTGGGAGTTCCGCACCCAGCTGCGCTACTTCACCCACTCACGGGTCATGGTGTGGGTCGCCTTCGATCGCGCCATCAAGGCGGTGGAGCAGCAGTGGCTGCAGGGCCCGGTGCAAAAATGGCGAGAGCTGCGCAGCAAGGTCTACAACGAGGTAATGTCGCGGGGGTACAACGCCGAGAGAGGCTGTTTCACCCAGCATTACGAAACGACGGAGGTGGACGCCTCGCTCCTCTTGTTGCCCATCGTCGGGTTCCTGCCCGCGGACGACCCCCGGTTCCTGGGAACCGTCCGGGCTGTCGAGCAAGAGCTGCTGCGCGATGGCCTCGTGCTGCGCTACCGCACAGATGCCGGACTGGACGGCCTGCCCGGCGATGAGCACCCGTTCCTGGCCTGTTCCTTCTGGCTGGTCACTGCCTACGCCATGACGGGACGCCTGCAGGAGGGTCACGCCCTCATGCACCGACTCGTTGCCCTGGCCAACGATGTCGGTCTGCTGTCGGAGGAGTACGACCCCATCGATGACCGGATGGTCGGCAACTTCCCGCAGGCGTTCTCCCACCTGGCGTTGATCGGCGCCGCCCACGCTCTTAGAGACGCCGACCAGGCCCTGTCCGATGATGTCACCCCGGAGAGAAAGGCCGTCTGGTGAGCGACTCGTCACACCTGTTGGACAACTTCCGGCTACTGGCTCACGAGACCGGCCTGCTGGTGGCCACGGCAGCGACGTTTGACGACCAGAGCATCCAGGCGGCCAGCCGGTGCCAGGGATGGACTCGCGCGCACGTGCTCTCACACATCGCTCGCAACGCGGACGCCTTGGGGAAGCTGGTCAGCTGGGCCATCACGGGCACACCGGTGGCGATGTACGAGTCCCCGCAGGCGCGAGATGCTGACATCGAGGCCGGCTCTTGCCGCCGTGCCCAGGAGGTCTTCACCGACGTTGAGGAGTCCGCAGCGCGATTTGCCGCCGCGGCCACAGGCCTGGCCGGGCCACCGGAGCAGGTCGAGGTCGAGATGCGAGAGGGGCGCAGAGTCCTCGGTGGTCAGCTCCCGACCCTGCGACTGCTGGAGGTCGTGATCCATCACGTCGACCTGAACGCTGGCTACACGTTTGCCGACGCGGACCCCGGGTTCGTCCGGCGCGCGATCAGCAATGCCGTCCAGCGGATGAGTCGCAGCGGGCGGGTGCCCGCGGTCACGCTGCACGGTGACACCGGCGATACCTGGTCGATGGCCGAAGGCACCCAGGAGGTCACCGGAACCAACGCCGCGATACTGCTCTGGCTGGCACGCGGCGACGGGACCGGGATCCGGAGCCCGCANGCCGTGCCGGAGCTACCCGCCTGGGGTTGATGTGGCTGATGCTGCCACGGCGCTGCCAGAATGTGGCTCTTGACATCCTGGCAGCCATGAACAACCAGGATCCCCGCCGTTCACCCGGAGGCAACATGTGCAGGTTCGCGCTTCACAGACAGGGCCAGAACTCCCACGTCGCCGCGCGCATCCGCGCCATGGCCAGCCGAGGCCTAACGCTGGTACTGCCACACACTGCCGGGATGGGTTATCGCCCAACAGACCCGAACGCATCCCCTTGCACCGACAGGGCGAAGGGTTTCCTCCCGGCCCTGGGCGACCGGGTCTGCACCCGAGGAGAAATCCGATGACGTACACCGGTGATGTGCTCTCTGGCGGCCCCAGCGATCGACGTGACCTTCGGCTGCTGACGATCCGCAAGGCATGCGTCGGGACGATGGCGAACAACGTCTATCTGCTGACCTGCACCCGCACGGGCGCGCAGCTGCTCATCGACGCTGCTGACGATCCCCCACGGATCATGTCGCTGGTGGCCGAGGGAGGAGACGGGCTGGACGTCATCGTGACGACTCACCAGCACTGGGACCACCACCGTGCCCTCGCTCAGGTGGTGGAGTCAACCCAGGCCAGAACGACTGCCGCCGGGGCGGCGGACGCGGACGCCCTGCCCGTCCCGCCCTCGCGACGGCTGTCCCACGGTGACACCCTCGAGTTCGGAAAGATCACCCTGGACGTCATCAACCTCCGTGGGCACACACCGGGATCAGTAGCGCTGGCCTACGACGATCCCCATGGTCACACCCACGTCTGGACCGGCGACTGCCTGTTTCCGGGCGGCGTCGGCAACGTCAACAAAGACCCCGCGCTCTTCTCCAGCCTGCTGGGCGACGTGCAGACCCGGATCTTCGACGTCTACGACGATGACACCTGGATCTACCCCGGCCACGGGGCGGACACCACGCTCGGTGCCGAACGGCCACACCTGCAGGAGTGGGCCCAGCGAGGGTGGTGAAGGCAGGTCAGGGCGACGAGATACGTTGACGATGGGCGCGCGCCTTGGCCCGGTTACCGCACACCTTCATCGAACACCACTGCCGCGAACGGTTCCTCGAGGTGTCGTAGAACGCCCACCGACAGTTGTCGGCCGGGCAGATCTTGAGCCGGTCGAACCGCTTCTGGATGGCAACCATGGCTGCGGCCGCGCCAAGGAATCCGGACGCCGTGGGCGCGCTCAGCCCGACCTGCCCGCCAGCGCTCAATCCCAGCGCAATCTCGACCTGCCCGCCCTGAACCGGCTCGCCGCTGACAAGAGCCCGTAGGTCGCCGCGTAGCTCACGGGCCCGTTCGAGGTCGTCCCCATCTTGGCGCCCGAAGCACCCGTCCAGGCCTTGGTCGCACAGCCACGACGCCCAACCGTCAAGGGTGTCGATCGCATCGGCACCCTGCTCGACGTCCAAGGTGTTCAGGAAAGCCACGATCACGTCTGCGGGATCACCACACACCTCGAGACGGACGAGTTCCTTGATCGCGCTCACGTAACCAGTGTAGCAAGATAGGGGGTTGCGCCACCGTCCGGTAACTGGCATTCTGATTTAGGCGGTTATCACGATCACAGGACTGGACAACCACGAGGAGATCACCATGTTTGCCTTCCCGATCCATCGGGGGCTGGCCGAAGAGCACATCCCCGACCTGCACGCCGTCGCCGCCCGCCACAACCTGCTGGCCGACGCCCGTCGCCACCGGCGCCCTGTCGCAGCCGGGCGCACCGCAGCAGGCCCGCCCCAGCACCGGTCGCGTCGCCAGATAGTCGTCACCCGCCTTCTGGCTCTGGTCCACGTTTGTGCCGGCGCGGGCACGACCTCGGCAACCACTTCCGCCACGGCTGGTCCGATGGGCCGCCTCGCATGACAACCTCGTCCGCCCGGGTCGCGGTCGGCCGCTTCGACACGGTCGTGATCGACTGTCCTGACCCGCGTGCTCTGGCGGAGTTCTACGCCGGCCTGCTGGGTCAGGAGATCGCCGACGACGGGAACGACTCATGGCAGAGCCTTCGCGGCAACGGGTCAGGGGTCCACCTGGCNTTTCAGCGCGCCACCAACTACGTGGCTCCCCGCTGGCCAGACGATCCGCCGCAACAGCTCCATCTCGACCTGACTGTCGACGACTTCGTCGCCGCACACCAGGGAGCACTCGCACTGGGGGCTACTGCCCTCTCGCCGAGCAGCGAGCCCACCCCTGGCCAGACCAGCGGCTTCAGGGTCTACGCGGACCCCGCTGGTCATCCATTCTGTCTCTGTCGCTGACCCGGCTCGGCAGGGGGCCCGGGCACGTGTGACGATGCTGCCCATGTGCAGCCGCGCCTATGTCACGGTTCCCGCCACCACAGTCCGGACCAGCCCGAGCGCCCCGCGCGACGTGGACGGGTGGGCAGTGGCGCCACGCCCGGACGTAGCCGCCTCGCTGGCTGACCTGGACGCTGCAGAGGCGCGCCCCGACCAGCACGGGCCGGTGGCGACCCGGCTCGAGTGCGGTGAGCCCGTGCAGATCACCCGCGACCCGGAGAGCCGGAGAGCCGGACCGGCCGACCAGCGCTGGCTGCAGATCGTCGCGCCGATGCCGCCCAGCAGCCTGGACGCTCGCGGTTACCCCGGATGGGCGCCGTCGGTCACCGGGAGCATCGGGTGACCCGCCGTGTACCCGCACCGGCGCTGGTGCTCGCGGCCGTCGTCTCTGTCCAGTTCGGAGCCGCGGTGGCAGCCACCCTGATCCCGCTGGTCGGCGTGTTCGGCGCCGTGACGCTGCGATTCGCCTTCGCTGCCACCGTCCTGCTCGTCTTAGTCCGGCCTCGGCTGCGCGGGCGGACCGCCACGGACTGGCTGGTGGTCGGCACGTTCGGCGCGATTCTGGCGATGATGAACCTCTTCTTCTACGGCGCACTAGCCCGGGTACCCATTGGCGTGGCTGTCACCATCGAGTTCACCGGTCCCCTGGTGCTNGCCACTGTCTTGTCCCACCGTCGCAAAGACCTTCTCGCCGTGGCAGGTGCCGGCCTTGGTGTCGTGCTGATCTCCGGGCTCACCAGCACGCCTTGGGCGCAAATTGACCTGGCCGGCCTGGGACTTGCCCTGGCAGCCGGGGTCTCATGGGCGGGATATATCGTCTTCAGCGCTCGCACCGGGGCACGGTTCGCCCAGCTGGACGGGCTGGCTATCGCCATGACGATCGCAGCCGCACTCGTGGCTCCGGCCGGGGTCAGGCTCACGGGTTCAGCGCTGTGGACTCCTGATGCTCTCTGGCGAGGGGCCACCATCGCGGTGCTGTCCTCGGTCCTGCCTTACTCTCTTGAACTCATCGCCCTGCGCCGACTGGCCGCCCACGTGTTCGGCATCCTGCTCAGCCTCGAGCCGGCCGTTGCCGCCTTGGCCGGACTCCTCGTGCTTGGCCAGAAGCTCAACCCAGGACAGCTGCTCGGTATGGCCCTCGTCGTGGCGGCCAGCGGACTGGTGATGGGCAGGAGATCGGTGCCGTCTGCGCCCGAAGCGCTGGCCGAGACCACTAACCAGTGAGATCCCGGTAGGTGAGCAAGACAGCCGCAGCACGCCACGTCCGGACGCGGCAGTCTCAACAGGTGCGTACAGCCAACCCACCGTGGGTGCGGTGTCGAACAGGACGGAGAAGGCCACGCCTACCCGCGCCAAGCTGGTCTGCCGCAGACACTCTCGGGCCCATGGCGCTCATCGACAGTGCCGCAGGACAACTCCGGGCGGCCGGGAGGCGAGGCAGCGCCGGCAAGGACCGAACCACACCCGCTCAAGGTTGAGGGCTGGGGTCGTTGACAAGCCCAACGACAGCTCCGTTGACACAGGCCACCATCGCCGGGGTGTGACTGCGGACCCGCAACGTCGCACCTCGGCCCACGACGCTGACGAAGACCTGGTTCAGGCCCGAGGAGACCGGCACGATGACCGGCTGGCCGGTCTCGAGCTCGACCTCCAGGCTGCCCGCCTCACCCGTCAGATACCAGAAGTCGACCGTCCAGCCCCATTGGATCAGCGGCCCGTTCAAGGGCATACTCGTAAAACCGGCGTCGGTCACGTTGTAGCCGCATCGAGGGATGAGCCCTGGGGCTGCGCTGCGCTTGATGCTCATCTGCGCCGAAACCACGTGGCCGCTGTCGTCAAGGTGGCGCAGGACCGGTGTCGATGACGCAAAGACCACCGTGTTGCCCAGGGGCGAGAAGATGCGCGAGGCAAGGTTGTAGGGGTTGGCAAGCTTCCATAGGATCCGGTCACTGACGGGCTGGTCGAGCAGGGGCGCACCCCGATTCGCGGCCATTGACGCCTCTGCGGTGGCGAGGTAGGCGGCGGTGGGGGTGTGTGACCAGGCTCTGGTGAAGGTCAGTGTCGAAACCAGGCTGCTGACCAGGAATGCCACTGCGACACCCATGCCCGCCAGGGCGCGCGCTCGCACGAAGCGAACCGGCCTCTGGACAGGTGTCTTGGGAGATCGGTTCGGAGCACACAGGATTAGCGCCGCGCCGACGGCGACGACCACGGCGCCGTCGGCGACATACCGAAGGGACTGACCCAGTGCCGGTGCAGTGTAGGGCCCGGAGCGAGCCAGCACCATCACGACCATGCACCCGCCGACATACCCAGCCAAGAGCAGCCAAACGCC
>JGI24140J50213_10000569_pt1 | contig 17036 bp, 13 predicted proteins | sample BarGraIncu00222A_FD_50213 | JGI IMG/M metagenome (IMG submission 50213)
CGTCTGCTGAGTCTGATTTTAAATTCATGCGACATCAGTGCAGAAATGGGGTCAGCCTATGTAGGAAAAATCGTAATTTATTTGTTTATAACACTAGAATACCCGGAAAGTAGTCCGCTCGTCGCATGGTGCTTTAAGCCCGCGGGTCAGCTTGGACGCAGGATGTATTGCATTTATTATTGGTGAAAGGNAGTAGTTNNTCTCTATNCTTATCCCGCATGTGAGAATGTATAGTTTTTTTTTAACATCCTGCCAAAGGGTTAATTAAACAACANTACAAATGAAAACAACACGCTTGAAAAAAGCAAAAGTGAACAAATCAAACGACAAAATGATTACGATGCCTACAATTAATCCCCATGCAGCCGGGATAGATTTAGGGAGCAAAAGTCATTTTGTTTGTGTAGCACAGGACAACGTGAAAGAGTTTGGCGTATTTACCAGTGACTTGCATGCAATTGCAGCACATTTAAAAAGCTATGGAGTGAAGACTGTAGCCATTGAATCAACCGGTTTTTACTGGAGATCAATATATCTGATCTTATTGGACTACGGATTCGAGGTGTTTTTGGTAAATGCTGCTCATCTAAAAAACGTTAAAGGACACAAAACCGATGTTGTGGACAGCAGATGGCTCCAACTGCTGCACAGTATAGGCCTGCTTTCAAACAGCTTTCAACCGGACGCCCTTACCCATGAGTTACGAACATATACGCGCCACCGTAAGAACATGATCACGGATGCAAGCCACTTAATTTCCAAAATGAATAAAGTATTGGTCTTGATGAACATCCAGCTCCATGGCGTTTTGCGTAACATTACCGGAGTGTCAGGTTTAAAAGTGATCAGGGCAATCCTTCAGGGAGAGCGTGATCCCAAAGTTCTTTCCAGTCTTGTCAGTCTAAGGGCCAAAGCATCGAGAGAAGATATTGAAAAAGCGCTTACAGGCGATATAAGAAAGGAATACCTTTTCGAGCTTGACCAGTGTTTTCAACTTTACAACTTTTATTGGCAAAAGATCGAGGAAGCTGACAAGCAAATAGAGGCATGGTTAAAGGACCACGTTTCCAATATGCCACCTAATGATGGATACAAGAAACCTAAAAATAAGAATAAAGGGACAAACGATCCTACATTTAATGTCGGCAAATATGTACACCGAATCAGTGGCGGTGTTGAATTGCTTGACATAAATGGAGTTGGTTCTAACACTATTTTAACGTTGGTGTCCGAAACAGGTCTTGACATGTCTAAGTTTCCAACAGCCAAACATTTTGCGTCTTGGCTTGGTTTTGTCCCAAATCGCAAGATTACCGGAGGCAGGAAAATCTCTTCACATACCCGAAAAAAAACAAACCCATTAGCAAAAGTTATCAGGGATGCGGCCAATTCGACGGGAAACAGTAAAAGCAAGTTAGGTGATTTCTTCAGGCATTTGGCTTATCGCAAGGGCAGAACAGCAGCAATTGGAGCAACTGCACGAAAAATATCAGTAATCATTTACAAAATGCTAACCGAAGGTAAACCATATTCTTATGAGTATGCTCAAGAACAAACGGAATACATGAAAGTGTCCAAACTGAAAAACATTCTTAAAACAATGGATAAATTCAATATTTCAAGAGAAGACTTGCAATTGGCTTGGAGCATGTAATATCAATTGAGTTTTAAATTTCTTGGCTGCGCATATTGTTGGTTAAACACCAACAGCAATAATATTGTTTACTTAAAGACTAAGTATCAAGATTGTGAATTTAGTTATATGTGAGCCACTAATAAAGCGTAACAGGCTGAAGCTGAACAATTACGGATCGGGTTATAACGGCGACCCATGGATTGATAACCCCGGGTATTTAAGTGAGCAGCTTAGCTATGATATAATGGGTAATATATTAACTTACAGAGAAATAATTCTTTCGGGATAATGGACAATCCCTCTTAGGATATCTATCCAACTCCAATAAAATCTCCAAGGTAACAGACTACAGGGGCAATACGGCAGGGTTATCATAAATATTTTTGGTTGAGTTTATCGGTAGAACCTGAAAATAAATTTACATATTGTTTTCCTCTTTTCTTAAAAGATTTCAGTTCATGATTACCTGTTTGTGTAGAATGAATAAAAAGTAGTATTATATTTGTCGTTCTAATTGAAAGCCATCTAAAACTAAAAACTCTTTAAGGATATTATTTTAAAATGTAACGTCCTTTAGTTACTAAAGCACACTGATTCTATGAGTAAAAAAATTGTATTCTGTAATTGTGGTGGCAAAAATATTGGGGCTGAAAGGATGCAGGGTTTGGATAACCTGATACAAAACACTGATGCAGAAGTAATCGCGATATCAGATTTATGCGGGTTATCTGTTTCTGATAAAGATACTTTAAGCCGGATATTTTCCCCAACAGATGAGATCTTACTGCTGGCCTGTTATCCAAGAACCATCAATTACATTCTTCATAATTCAGATGTAGATCCGGCTAATTTAAAATATCAGTTATTAAATATCCGTGAACTGAATGATGAACAGATCTTTATTGAAATCGAATTATTCAATGATAAACACACGGGGGAACACTCATATACAGCGGTAAAGAGTGATGAAGAATGGCCTGCATGGTTTCCTATTATCGACGAAGAACGCTGTACAAGTTGTGGACAGTGTGCGAACTTTTGTTTGTTTGGGGTATACGAGATAAAAGATGAGAAAGTACATGTCATCCATCCTCATGGTTGTAAGAATAATTGTCCTGCATGTGCGAGAATCTGTCCGCAAACTGCAATTATTTTCCCTAAGTATCAACAGGGTGGCGCTATTGGAGGTTCCGATCTGATCGATGAACTGGCTGAACAACAGCGGCAGGTTCAGGATATATCAACCATTTTAGGAAGCGATATTTACAAGGCCCTTGAACTTCGTAAACTGAAGCGCCAATCGATGATCAATAATGAAGCAATGAAAAAAGCTTTAGCCGAACGGGAAAAAGCGCTTTCTGAAAGAAAAGAAATTAAATAATTGTGATGATTGCAATCATGTCATCCCTACGGGACTAAATGTTTTTATGCATTTTGTTACAATCATGACATCCCTACGGGACTAAAAAGGGGATGTTTGTTCGTTATTACAATCATGACATCCCAACGGGATTAAATAAAAAAAATTCATGTCTATACTGACTAATTTCTTACGAACTGACTTACGATGTCTTCAAAAATTCATCTTTAATTTTGGATTGAAGGGGTGGTTAGGATTCCGTAAATTCGAAAAGCGGAAGCGAAAAGGTGAAATGTTTCCTGCATTTCAATTCATTTCTGTTACCAATGATTGTAATTTAAAATGTCAGGGTTGTTGGGTCAGCACAGGTGAGAAAAAAGAAAGCCTGGACATTGACAAAATCCATCACATCATCGAAGAGAGTAAAAAGAAAGGCTCCTATTTCTTTGGCATCCTTGGAGGTGAGCCTTTGGTTTATAAACAATTGCTTGATATATTCAGAAAGCATCCTGATTGTTATTTTCAGCTCTTTACAAATGGTACTTTGTTCACTGAACAACTTGCCATAGAACTGAGGAAACTTGGTAATGTCACACCGCTTTTCAGTTTTGAAGGAGATGAAGATGTAGCAGATATACGTCGGGGAGGTAATCATGTCTTTCAGCGGGCTACAAAGTCTATCGAGATTGCAACCAAGAACAAACTTATCACCGGAGTGGCTATCAGCGTTTGCAAGTCGAATATTGAAATGGCGCTTTCACCGGCATTTATACAATCACTTCACGACAAGGGTGTACTCTATTTGTGGTATTATATTTTCCGTCCAGTTGGTGAAAATCCAAGTTACGAACTGGCTTTGAGTGAAGAAGAGATCGTTAGGTTACGTCGGTTTTTGGTAGATGGCCGTACCAAATATCCTCTTGTGATGATTGATTCTTACTGGCGTGCTGATGGAGAACCTTTCTGTCCAGCCGCAGAAGGATTGAGTCATCACATCAATCCGGCCGGAAACATAGAACCTTGTCCTATTATTCAGTTTTCATGCGACTCGGTTCACAGTGAAGATTTAAATAAAGTCTATGAAGATTCTGTTTTCCTTAAAGACTTTAAAACCGGCATTTTAAACAAAACAAAAGGTTGTGTCCTGATGGAAGATCCTGCATGGCTGGAACAATTTGCAAAGGATCATAACGCAAAAAACACTTCAAACAGGATCAATATGCCGGAAAGATTAAAAGCAGCACCTGCGATTTGCAGCCATGGCTCATGTCCGGCTATTCCTGAAAAACATTGGGTTTATCGTATGGCTAAGAAAATGGCATTCTTTGGACTTGGGGCTTATGGTTGATCTTAAAATTGAAACGACAAATGATTAGTCAGGAATTATCCTTAATTGTTCCCTTCGACAAGGAATTAAGGCACGATATAAGAAGCAAAACTGAAGCCTATTTCAGCGTCAACGACATAATGCCTCCCGTATCTTATGATGCACTCTCGGGCTATGCCGATATGTTGATCAAAACCCATCAATGGGAAAATCAATATCGTGCATTTATAATGGTATGTTGTGGCAATGCTATTTGGAGAAAAGTTGTGGGTGCAGTTCCCTATAACCGAAGAATTCTTTTGCTCCCACAATGTTTGAAAAGCAGTCAGCTTTGCATGGCTGTTCAGGATGAATTAGGACTATTGTGCAGCGAATGTGGCAATTGCAATCTCTCAGGGTTCTTAAGAGAGGCTGAGAATCTGGGTTATGTTGCCCTTGTTACAGAAGGAACCACTATTACAACAAGACTGATTGAAAGTGGGAAAGTTGATGCTGTAGTTGGTGTTGGATGCATGGAAACATTGCAGAAGATGTTTGTTTCTGTTAGTAAATATTCTATCCCCAGTATCGGGATCCCATTGTTGACGTGCGGTTGTGTTGATACCCTTGCAGATGTTGAATGGATCAAAGAAGAATTGTATCATTTTCATGAAAACACTTCCATTCGCCTGCACAACTTGAATTATTTGAGAAATATAACTTCCTCCATCTTTGGTGAAGAGCAATTGACCCGAACACTTGGTCCGGCGAAAAGTCAAACTGAAAAGATAGCCTGGGAATCCCTATTAACGGGTGGTCAACGTTTAAGGCCACTTATCACCGTTCTGGCTTATGAAGCTTTTTGCAAACAACCCGATTCTACTGTCATTAACCGTTTATCCCTTTCTGTTGAATGTTTTCACAAAGCATCTCTGATTCATGATGATATTGAAGATGAAGACGAAACCCGTTATGGAAAGGAAACCATTCATGCCCGTTATGGTGTCCCGGTCGCGATAAATGTTGGTGATCTGCTGATTGGAGAAGGCTACAGGTTGATTGCCGAATCTGACTTCCAGCCAGAGATGATCCGTGATTGTACCAGGATCATCGCACAAGGGCACAGGACGCTGACAATCGGTCAGGGAACAGAACTCATGGCGATTATTGACCGGAAAGTGCTTTCATTAAAAGACATTATCCTTGTTTTTGAAAACAAGACGGCGGCAGCTTTTAAAGTAGCATTATTACTTGGGGCTACTGCAGGAGGAGCAGATATCGAAACCCTTGAAAAGCTTGACAACTTCAGTAATCATATTGGCATCGCTTACCAGATAAAAGATGATTTACAGGACTTCAGAGATCAACATGGAAAGATAGAACATAAAAAACCATCTATCCTTTTGTCGTTATTGCATGAAGCAATGCCGGCCAATGAAAAGAAATCTCTTCAAACTGCTTTTGAATCTGATAACCTTGAGGCAATTCATTTCTTTATCGAAAAATATAAAATCAATCAGCAGACTGAAGATCTGCTAAGAGATTATATAACACGGGCTAAAACAAGTCTGGATAATATTCAGAATTTAGGACTTAAACTTGCACTGCATGAAATTCTGGGAAAGATTTTCAAAGATTACATTTAATCTGTTAACCAATCTGTCCGGCAATAAAATCAAGGTAAAGTCAATCGAATCTGTCCTTAAAAATGCAGTTGCTATGATCGATCCTGAATCATTGAAACAGATGCGCTCTTACGTGATTAATCAACAAACCAGTAAGGGTGGCTTTCCTGACAGGGCAGGGAAATGTGACATCTATTATACATTATTTGGATGCTTTGTGGCAGAGGCACTTGATGTAAAGACCATTAATGCGCCTTTGAAATACTATGTAAACAATATGGTCAGGGAGAATAATCTGACAGGTATAAACCTGCATTGTGCTTTGATATTATATGCCAAGCTTTTTGGGCTGGAGACCTTTCCTCCAGCATTCAAGAAAAAGGTGTTAGCCGATTTAAATCAGACCGGAGGGAAACTGCCAATATATTCAAGTTTTCTGAGTATGTTGACTTACTATTACTTGAACGACTTAAAAGGGATTTACAGAATAATTAAAAGTTCTAAATCTTCAGACCATTCTTCCAATATGCCATGTCCGGTTACTGCGGCTAATCTGGTGTTGCTGTCTCTGGCGCGAAAACCAACGGCTAAAACAAAAGAAAGATTGATGTCTTTTTATCAAGGGAATGGAGGATTCCGTGCCTTGCATAATACCCCGGCTGAAGATTTGTTGTCAACGGGTGTTGCACTCTATGCCCTCAATTATTCTGAAAGCGACATCCGACTTATAAAACCCGATTGTCTGGAGTATGTAGATTCATTGTTTCATGATGGTGGATTTCGTTCTACGGAGCCCGATGTCGAAATCGACATTGAATATACGTTCTATGGCCTGCTGGCATTGGGATCATTAAATAACTAAAGAAAAGGCAAGGCATAAAAATATGCAATCACAGCTAATAATTATTTCACCCCTTCGGGGTTCAGTTTAATATTACATTGATTACTATAATAATGTCACCCCTTCGGGGTTCATTACAATACTGCATTTATGCTACAATAATGTCATCCCTTCGGGATTGAAGAATTAACATTCACGATTAAAAGAAAACCCCGAAGGGGTGAAATGATTATAGCAAACCATACACCCCACACAAAGAACCCCGAAGGGGTGAAATAATTTAAAAACAATTACCCAAATAAAAAATGCAACAGGAAATCCTTGAAAAACAACTCTTCTTTCTGACTTCCCAATTAATTGGGGAACAGAACAGTGATGGCTTTTGGAACGGAAGGTTGGCTTCGAGTGCACTCTCTACAGCAGTTGCTTTAGTTGTTTTGAAACTGGATAAAGATCAGAACAATGACAAAAGAATTTCCTCAGGCCTTCAATGGCTTCATGATAATGTGAATGAAGATGGGGGTTATGGCGATACCCCCGAAAGCGCGAGCAATGTTAGTTCTTCATTGTTGTGTTATGCTTCTTTGAGTTTTTGTCAGATAAAAGGAAAAGATAATAAGCCTTTATTAAAAGGCATCGAGAACTATATGGTGGATCAGGGCATCTCATTTACAACCCAAAACCTGACTTCCTCCGTGTTGAAATATTATGGAAAGGACTTCACTTTTTCTGTACCGATTCTTTCGATGCTGGCACTTTGCGAAGTGCTGACCGATGAAGTCTATCAGTATATTCCACAACTCCCTTTCGAATTTACACTGTTACCGGCTTCATTATACCGGTTCTTCAATCTTCAGGTTGTAAGTTATGCCGTGCCTGCTCTTGTTGCAGTCGGGATCTTCATCTTCAAAAAAAGAAAAAAACACAATCCAATCTCAAAATACTACAGAAATAAATGCATTTTTCCCGCAATGAAAAAGCTCACAGCAATGCTTCCCGAAAGTGGAGGATTTCTGGAAGCAATACCCCTTACCGGATTTGTCTCAATGTGTCTTATTGCTAGTGGAATGCAGGAGAATGAGGTTGTAAATAAAGGCATTAAATTCATAAAAAATCAACAACGCACCGATGGAAGCTGGCCGATAGATACTGACCTTTCAACATGGGTGACGACTTTAAGCGTGAAATCATTGGGAGATCGGCTTTATGATGCTCTTCCTGAAAAGGCTGTTGATGTCTTACGAAATCATCTTTTAAACATTCAATATAAAGAAAAGCATTCTTTTAATGGGGCATTACCCGGAGGATGGGGTTGGACAAACTATTCCGGCTCTGTTCCTGATGCAGATGATACTCCCGGAGCAATCCTTGCCTTGCTGGAAATGTATAAAGGATCACCTCAGGAAAACAATGCCATTATTAATGGATGTAGATGGCTGACAGAATTGCAAAACAGTGATGGAGGAATTCCTTCATTTTGCAAAGGCTGGGGCCGGTTACCTTTCGACAGTAGCTGTGCAGATCTTTCGGGACATACCTTACTTGCCCTGTTGAAAACTATTGACACTTTGGGAACAGAACTGGATTCGAAAACCCTGAAAAGTTTTCAAATCAGTGCTACAAAGATCCTGGGCTATCTCGAAAAACATCAGCATAATGAGGGTTTCTGGCATCCACTCTGGTTTGGGAACCAGCTAACCGATGATAAAAAGAACCCGGTATACGGAACCGCAAAGGTTTTAATATACATTGAAGACTGTTTGTCATTGGATAGCCTGAATAATGAAATGAAGGAACGTGTTGAAAAGATAGCATCCTCTGCAACATATTATCTTCAATTACAACAAAATAGTGATGGAAGTTGGGGAGGACAGCTTGGAATCAAAGGCTCCATTGAAGAAACAGCACTGTCCATCTGTGCTTTGGCAAAACGGGATAAAAACAAATGCCTTAAAGGATTCCAATGGCTTGAAAATGAATATATTTCCAGAGGTCTTCAAGCCAGTCCAATCGGTCTCTATTTTGCCACTTTATGGTATGATGAAAAAATGTATCCCCTGATTTATTACATTGAAGCGCTCCGCAGATATTTATCATCCCCTTTACGCTAAGCGTTAAAAAGAGTTAATCCTTTTAAACTGGGAAATTAAAATTCGATTATTATTAATTTTACAAAAAATATTGTCCGTATGAAATTACATATCGTTGGAGGGTTTTTAGGAAGCGGAAAGACTACTGCAATCACAAATGCGGCAAAGGCATTGATTGGAAAAGGGAAAAAGACAGGTGTCATCACTAATGATCAGGGCAAATATCTGGTTGACACAGGTTTTGTTGATGCAAATCATATTCCTTCCGAAGAGGTTATCAATGGATGTTTCTGTTGTAATTTCGATAGTTTAAGTGAGAAAATTGAATTGCTGAATCAAAGTTATCAACCCGAATATATATTTGCAGAGAGTGTCGGTTCATGTACGGATCTTGTGGCAACAGTGGTCAAGCCATTGATGATTTTCAAGAAAGAGATCTTTGAAAGTCTCACCTTTTCTATTTTTGTTGACGCCCGACTGCTGCTATCATACCTGAAAGGAGATAAACTTTTGTTTAGTGATGACATCATTTACATATTCGGAAAGCAAATAGAAGAGGCCGACCTATTGATTGTTAATAAGATCGACCTTGTCCTGGAAACAGAATTACCTGAACTTAAAAAACTGATTGACACAAAACTCAAAAAGAAAATCATCATCGTTCAGAATTCTCTGAATCCTCAAAATATTGACAACTGGCTGAATACACTTGAAAATCTACCACCAAGGAAGAGAGAGTCACTCGAAATTGATTATCAATCGTACGGGAAGGGTGAAGCTGATCTTGTATGGCTTGATGAAGAGATCAATTTCAGTTCAACAAAGTCAGAAGCCGGAATAAGTGCCGTCAACTTTATTGAAAATGTGTTATCGGACATCACTTTAAAAAAGATCCCTGTAGGTCATTTAAAGTTTCTATTGATAAACGGTGACCAAGTTCAAAAAATCAGTTTTACCGCTATCATTGATGATGAGTGGAAAAAGGAATTATCTCCGGTTTCATCAAATCTCATTAAATTGATGGTGAATGCCCGAATTGAAACATCACCTGAAATAGCCCGAGAAATAATAAGAAATAGTATTGCTGTAGTTTCAGACCACAGAGTGATCGTCAGTGAAAGCAATGAAGTTGCCTTTCAACCAGGATTCCCTACCCCTACCCATCGGATTACAAAGGCCATGCCTTGTTGCGATGAGTGTGTATGTATCAAGAAACTCCTGGCGCGCAATGCATTAAGAGTGGAAAATGGTTCAGAAGCAGCACTGGCAGAACTTGAGGATGAACAATTCGAATGTCTCTGCGATAGTGGTGAAGGAGAAGGTTGCTGCTGTTGATCAACTACTGTAATTGAAAGTTACAATTTGAATAATTTAAGCTCATTATCAAAAAAGATTCTAAATATTAAAAATACGGTAATGCATAAAATACAATCGTTTGCGATAAATATTTATTATTATCTTTATACTCTGAATTGTTATATCATTTTTCAACCCAAATATTTATAACACCATGAAAATCAAAGCAACCATTGGCTTAGTTGTGCTATTATTTTTATCAGTTACAATCTTTGGACAAACTCCGACGAAATGGAGAGGTCCTCAGGCAAACGGTATTTATCCTGACAAAGGATTATTGAAGGTATGGCCTGTAGAAGGACCCAAGGTTCTGTGGACATTTGATGGCTTTGGCCAGGGCTTTTCTTCACCGGTATTCACAAAGGATAACATTTACGTTTCCGGTATGTCAGTGGACACAGGTTTTATTTACAAACTAACCTTAACCGGTAAATTGGTCTGGAAAAAGACTTATGGCTCAGAGTTTAAAGCCCAATGGCCTGGAGCACGTGCTTGTCCCACGATCGTAGGTGATAAGTTATATATTTTAAGCGGAACCGGACATTTGAACTGCATGAGTTCTGTGGATGGAAAGATGATCTGGAGCAAAGATGTTTTCAAAGAATTTGACGGAAGACAGATTCAATGGTCTTTGAACGAAACCGTTGTTGTAGATGGGGATAAAGTGTATTGCTCACCCGGTGGTGTTAAAAATAACGTTATTGCGCTGAACAGGAATACAGGTGCATTGATTTGGTCTTGCCCTGCTTTGGGAAACAAGGCAGGATATTGCACTCCACTGCTTATTGACCTTCCTAAACGGAAATTGTTGGTTACGATGATGGCAACAAATATTATTGGTATAGATCGTGAAACAGGGAAGATGCTTTGGAACTTTGCCTGGACCAATCAATGGGCAGTACATGCAAATACACCACTTTATTATGACAAAGGGTTGTTCTGTTTCAGTGGTTATGGCCAGGGCAGTGTGAAGTTCACTTTAAATGATGACGGAAGCGCAATCACTAAAGATTGGTCTGGTAAATTCATTGACAGTAAAATTGGTGGCGCTGTCCTTGTAAATGGTTTCATTTATGGATCAGGTGATGATGACAATCCTGCATGGCAGTGTATTGACTGGAAAACTGGTGTAGAAAAATATGCTTCAAAAGAACTTGGAAAAGGGAATGTAATTTTTGCCGATGGTATGCTTTATTGCTACTCTGATAAAGGTGATTTAGCACTGGTAGAAGCTAATCCGGCTGGTTTCAAAGTTATTTCAAAAATAAAGGTAACCCAGGGGTCTGAATACCATTGGGCACATCTTGTAATCAACAATGGGATTCTTTATCTGAGACACGGTAATTCACTGATTGCTTATAAAATCAAATAAAACAGTTCATCATTTATTAAATTTCAATGAAATGGACCCACTGATTTTAACTAATCCGTGGGTCTGTTTAAATCTAAAAACAACTAAACTACAATTACGATGAAAAAATTATTTTTCCTGTTACTGCTACTTGTTCCTTTCTTTGCAGAGTCGCAAATTGCACAATTCGGAGGTCCTACAAGAACCGGAAGCTATCCTGACAAAAACCTCCTGGATAAATGGCCTGATGGCGGTCCTCAATTACTTTTAACCGTTCAGGGTATCGGTGCAGGATGGTCTTCTGCTGTTACAAACGATAAAGCAATCTTTATCACAGGGAAGAAAGATACGCTGGATTATCTGACATCAATCGACATGACGGGTAAAATTAACTGGCAGGTTCCTTTTGGCAAATCTTTTCTGGCATCATTTCCTGATACAAGATGTACACCAACAGTTGAAGGAAATAAAGTATGGGTTGTAAGTGGTACAGGTAGATTATCATGTTTCGATGCAACAAACGGAAAAGAAATCTGGGCTGTAGATGTGGATAAACAATTTGAAGCCAAATGGTTTAACTGGGGTGTTTCAGAATCAGTGTTAATCGTAGATAACAAGGTAATTTGTTCTCCTTATGGTAATAAGACCGGTTTAGTGGCTTTCGACAAGAACACCGGGAAACTTATCTGGCAGACCAAAAGTGTTGGTGGCAAACGTACATTTGTTAATCCTGCTCTTTATGTTTATAAAAATTTCAAATATATCCTTTCAGCCAACACAGAAGAAGTAGTAGCTGTTAATGCTGAAAATGGTGACATCGCCTGGGAATATAAAAGCAAGGGTGGCGAAATATCAGCCACCACTCCAATGTATAAAGGCAATGAAATATATATCACCAGAGGATATAACGCCACTGCTGCTATGTTAACAATGGCTGAAGATGGTAAATCAGTTTCTGTAAAATGGAAAGATACAGTACTTGATAATCATCATGGTGGCGTCGTAGTTGTAAATGGCACTATTTATGGCGCTAACTGGATCACCAACGGTAAAGGAAACTGGTGCAGTATTGATTGGAATACAGGAAAAGCCGGTTATGAAACTACATGGATCAATAAAGGTTCAATTATTACTGCCGACAACAAGTTGATTTGTTATGAAGAAAAGACTGGCAATGTTGCTTTGGTAAATCCGAATCCTGCTAAATTTGATATCGTCAGTACTTTTAAAATTGATAAAGGAACAGGTACTTATTGGTCACATCCAATGATCAATAAAGGGAAACTATATATTCGACATGGAGATTTCCTGATGGTTTACAATATCAGTAAATAAAGTACCGTTTTAAGAAATGCTTTTAAATATTATTTAAAGTAGGGACAGGTCACGACCTGTCCCTACTTCATGAAAACTATCCATTATGAAATCAACAACTCCGACCATTTTGAAACATTTAATGTTATTTCTGATATTGCTTGTTCCATTCTTCGCTACATCACAAATCGCTCAATGGCGGGGTCCGGATAGAAATGGTGTATATCCTGAAAAGGGACTTGCAGATGTTTGGCCTGAGAATGGTCCAGCCCTTTTGCTGACCATTGAAGGTATTGGAACCGGCTTTTCATCAGCTGTCACAAATGGAAAAGCCATCTTCGTAACTGGAATGAAAGACACTTTAGATTATCTTTCTTCAGTTGATTATACCGGAAAAATTAACTGGCAGGTTCCTTATGGAAGATCATGGAATAAGACATTTCCTGATTCACGTTGTACCCCTACAGTTGAAGGCAACAAGGTATATGTACTCAGTGGTTTAGGCCGTTTGGGTTGTTTTGATGCAAGCAATGGAAAAGAGATTTGGGCTGTAGAAGTAGATAAACAGTTTGAATGTAAATATGGCAATTATGGCGTTGCTGAATCTCCTTTGATTGTTGACAATAAAGTGATTTGTACACCGGCCGGTGACAAAACAGCTATGGTTGCTTTTGATAAAAACACAGGTAAACTAATCTGGCAGACAAAGAGTCTTGGAGCCCAGAGAGGACTTGCATCTGCAATTATCTATCAATACAAAAATTTCAGATATATTCTAGGGCAATCTACAGAAGATGTCTTTGCAGTCAATCCTGATAATGGCGAGATTGTATGGTCATACAAATGGTATAGGAAAGATTGGGAAACAGGTTTTGGAGGAAAAAATTCAACCAATTCTCCCTTGATAAAAGACAATGAAATATTTTTGACAAAAGGGTACGATTACCCCGCTGTAATGTTACAAATGGCTGCTGATGGTAAATCAGTTTCCGAAAAATGGATCAATAAAACACTGGATTGTCATCATCATGGAGTTGTTCTGGTTGATGGAAATATCTATGGATCAAACTGGATCAGCAATACAAAAGGAAACTGGGCATGTATCAACTGGGATACCGGTGAGGTAATGTATGATACGCCATGGATCAATAAAGGAGCTATCATATCAGCCGACAATAAGTTGTTTTGTTATGAAGAAAAGTCAGGAACAGTTGGTCTTGTAAAAGTCAATCCAAAGAAATTTGAAGTTGTCAGCTCGTTTAAAGTGGACAAAGGCAACGGAATGTATTGGGCACACCCGATGATTAATGATGGCAAATTATTCATCCGTCATGGGGCATACCTGATGATTTACAATATCAAGAAATAATTAAAATTACAAATGCAGGTACAAGTTATAACTTGTACGAATACTAAAATCTAACTGACTTGAAACTACTGTTTGTATTAATCATATTTTTTGTCCCATTTATTGTAAATGCACAAATTGCGCAATGGCGAGGTACAGAAAGAAATGGCATCTATCCTGATAAAGGACTTTTAGATATATGGCCGGCAAATGGTCCTGAACTCATCTTAACTATTGATGGATTAGGAGCCGGTTGGTCTGCACCTGTTACCAATGGCAAAGCTATTTATGTTACAGGAAAGAAGGACTCTCTCGATTATCTTACCTCTGTTGATTATTCCGGCAAAATAAACTGGCAGGTACCTTATGGAAAAGCATGGACCCAGTCATATACCGATACCAGATGCACTCCAACTGTTGAAGGCAACAAGGTTTATGTCCTGAGTGGATATGGCAGGCTTACCTGTTTTGATGCAACGGATGGAAAAGAGATCTGGAAAGTGGAAGTCGACAAAGAATTTAATAGTAAATACGATGCTTACGGCGTTTCAGAAGCTATCCTGATTGTCGATAACAAAGTAATCTGTTCTCCGATAGGCACTAAAAGTGCAGTCGTAGCATTTGATAAAAACACCGGTAAACTGATCTGGCAAAGCAAAAGCATTAAGGCAAAAAGAGGTCTTGCATCACCTGTTCTTTTTCAATACCAAAACTTCAGATACATTCTTACCCAATCTTCAGAAGATCTGCTTGCTGTCAATCCTGACAATGGAGACATCGTCTGGTCATATAAAACATATTTGAAAGAGAGGGAACCTTCCTTTGGAGGTAAGACTGCTCCTGTCACTCCAACAATAAAAGACAATGAAATATTTCTGACCAAAGGATATGATTATCCCGCTGTCATGCTTCAACTGGCTGCCGACGGTAAATCAGTAAGAGAAAAATGGCAGAACAAGACGCTGGATAACCATCATGGAGGAGTTGTTTTGGTCAATGGTTACATCTATGGATCCAACTGGCTTGACAATGACAAAGGAAACTGGGTATGTTTGAAATGGGATACCGGGGAGGTGATGTACGAACAATCATGGATCAATAAAGGATCTATCATTTCAGCCGATAACAAACTGTATTGTTATGAAGAAAAATCCGGAACTGTTGGACTTGTCAACCCAAATCATAAAAAGTTTGAAGTTGTAAGTTCGTTTAAAGTAAGTAAAGGTTCTGGAATGTATTGGGCCCATCCAATGATCAATGATGGGAAATTATTTATCCGCCATGGGGCATATCTCATGGTATATAAAATTAAAAAATAAAATTTGATGATTATGAAACGACTATTTGTTTTGATGCTGATATTAATTCCTTTTCTGGCATCTTCACAGATCGCTCAATGGCGTGGTCCGGAGAGAGATGGCATTTATCCTGAGAAAGAGCTTGCTGATGTATGGCCTGCAACAGGCCCTCAGCTTCTTTTGGCCGTAGATGGAATTGGTACTGGCTGGTCTTCACCTGTTACAAATGGAAAAGCAATCTATGTAACAGGGAAAAAAGACTCATTGGAATATCTGACTTCTATTGATTTTACAGGCAAAATCAACTGGCAAGTTTCTTTTGGAGTACGTTGGCCAGCTGCTTACCCTGACTCCAGGTGTACACCTACCCTGGAAGGCAACAAAGTATATGTTCAGAGTGGCACTGGCAGAATGAGCTGTATTGATGCCACCACCGGTAAACTAATCTGGAGTGTGGAAGTTGATAAAATATTTAAATGTTTTTACGACGTCTATGGCGCTGCTGAGGCACCACTCATCGTTGACAATAAAGTCATCAGCTCACCGATGGGTACTGTTGCCGGGGTCGTTGCGTTGGATAAAAACACCGGTAAAGTGATCTGGCAAAGTAAACCAATCTATGGTAGAAGATCATTTGCATCACCAATTCTTTACAAGTATAAGAATTTCAAGTACATCCTTACCCAATCCAATGAACAATTGGTTGCTGTGAATGCTGAAAATGGTGAGATCATGTGGACATATCAAAGATTCAAAGGCAGACCGGAAAAACATTTTGGATGGAATACCATTGTCAATACCCCTATTTATAAAAATGATGAGATTTTCATTACAAAAGGGTATCATGATCCTTCAATAATGCTTAAAATGGCTCAGGATGGCAAATCAGTCTCCGTGAAATGGAAAAACCCTGCACTGGATTGTCATATAGGTGGCGTAGTATTATTGGATGGTTACATTTATGGATCAAACTGGACCAGCAATGATATGGGTAACTGGGCTTGTGAAAAATGGGACACCGGCCAAAAGATGTATGAAACAAATTGGATCAATAAAGGCTCTATAATTTTCGCCGATAATAAGTTTTATTGTGTAGAGGAGAAATCGGGTAATGTTGCGCTTGTAAAACCCAATCCCACTAAATTTCAAATTATCAGCACATTTAAAATCAATAAAGGCTCAGGCATGTATTGGTCACATCCAATGATAAATGATGGAAAATTATTCATCCGTCATGGGACTTTTCTTTTGGTTTACAATATTAAAAAATAATTTTCGTTTTGACACTTTACCCTTTAACTTTGTAGTGTTGTTCTTGATTTTAAAAAAATATTAAAAGCTTTGATCATTTAAACTAAGTGTGAATGGCTTTTGATATGACAAGATTAATTCAAGAATGATATTTTAAAAATGAATCAGGTTGTAGCACTACATTGTAACTAATTAATATTCAAACCTCACGAGACTTTTTAATCTGGTGAGGTTTATGTGTATTTAAACCACTACTACTT
>JGI24140J50213_10000570_pt1 | contig 17003 bp, 15 predicted proteins | sample BarGraIncu00222A_FD_50213 | JGI IMG/M metagenome (IMG submission 50213)
TGCGAAGCGGTGCTCCCCTTGTTCGGCAGGCGGTGCGAAGCGCTGGGTCTCCCCTTGTTCGGCAGGCGGTGCGAAGCGCTGGGTCTCCCCTTGTCCGACTGCTCGATCGGGCATCGGGGGCTGGGGCGCAGTCACGTCCAAACGGGGGGTGGACGAGGTATCTCGCCGTGCGTGGCGCTCGCCAGTTCGCCGCACAAGCTCCGCGATGTGAGCGGCGGAGTCATCGGCGTCGGAATGAGAGCCAGAAGCCGCCGAGGGCTCACGCGGTGCACTATCTGGGGAGTCAATATGCTTGCCGGTATCTCGATTGAGTGGGGACATTGCCGTCCAGCATGCCTGTCCGCAGGGTCATCTTCCAACTCCTGACTCAGTTTGGCTGGTGCCGGAGCCCTCAGCGGTCCACCCAGTGGTACTCGACCTCTGGCCGTCCGGCACTGCCATATCGCGAGCTTCGGACGACCAGTGCAGAGTCCGCGAGATACTCGAGGTAGCGGCGCGCTGTCACCCGCGAAGTGCCGACAACCTCGGCGACCTCGGTCGCCGACAGGCCCTGCTCGGATGGTCGCAGGACCAAGGCGACGGCGTCCAGAGAGTCTGGGCTCATGCCCTTGGGCAGACTGCCCGAGTCGCTCCCGCGCAACGTGGCCAGCACACGGTCGACTTCCCGCTGGCTGATGGCGGCATCGCCCGCGAGCTGTTGACGGTATGCGGCGTACCGCTCGAGCTTCTCCCGCAGGGCAGCAAAGGTGAACGGCTTGAGCAGGTACTGCACGATGCCCAGTGAGACGGCCGCGCGCACGACCTCGAGGTCACGGGCCGAGGTAACGGCGATCACGTCCGCCCGGTGCCCGGCGGTGCGCATGGCCCGCACCACGTCCAGGCCATGCATGTCGGGTAGGTGGAGGTCGAGCAGCACCAGGTCGATCCCGGACGTCGGGTTTCCCAGCTGCCGGATCGCCCCCGCGCCGTCCAGTGCCATTCCGCGTACCCCGAAGCCACGGACCCGCTGCACATAGGCCATGTGCGCGTCGGCGACAACCGGCTCGTCCTCGACGATCAGGACCCCGATCTCTCTCACGACGCGACCGCCACGGGCAGGGGGAACCGGACGGTGAACACCGCGCCGACGAACACAGCGCCGACAAACTCGTCGTCAGGCAGCACCGCGTCGTGCGGCACGGTGTGACCGAGGATCGGATCTTCGGCGCTGCCGACCTCAACGGTGCCGTTGTTGCGGCGGGTCACCTGGCCGACCAATGCCAGACCGAGGCCGTGCCCAATCAGCCGCGTATCGGACTTGGTCGACCAGCCGCGGGTGAAGGCGTTCGTCGCTGATGCGTGGTCCAGGCCGGGACCGCTGTCGCTGACCTGCAACACCAGGGTGGCGGCGATGCCGTCGCCCGGCGCCGGGTCCTCGATCCAGCTGGAGAAGCCCACGCGGCGCGGGCCTGGCGCCCCGGCGGCCGCATCGATGGCGTTGTCGAGCAGGTTGCCAACCACAGTGACGAGGTCGCGGGCCGGGATTACGCTCTCGGGGACATTGCTTGCCGGGTCCACCTCGAGCGCCACGCCGCGTTCGCTGGCTTCGGCTGCCTTGCCCATGAGAAGCGCGGCCAGCACCGGCTCGTCGACTGCGCTCACGACCAGGTCGGTGAGCTGCTGGGCCTGGGCGAGCTCTGCGGTAGCGAAGGTCAGCGCCTGTTCTGTGCGACCCAGCTCGATCAGGCTGATCACCGTGTGCAGCTGGTTGGCTGCCTCGTGGGCCTGCGAGCGTAGCGCCTCGGCAAGCCCGCGGGCCGAGTCCAGCTCGCCTGTCAGTGCCTGAAGGTCGGTGTGGTCGCGAAAGGTCAGCACAGTGCCCAGGTCGCGGCCCTCCCAGCGCGCCGGGGCCTGGTTGACCACCAGCACCCGGTTAGTCGTGAGATGAATGGCGTCGTGCACCTGGCGGCCACCCTCCAGGGCCTCGGTCATCGGTCTCGGCAGCCCAAGATCGTCGAGCTGGCGTCCGGTCCAGTCCACTGGCAGCTCAAGCAGCCGGCGCCCCTCGTCGTTGGCTAACAGCAGGCGCCCGCTCAGGTCGAGCAGCAACAGACCCTCGTGCACGGAGTGAAGAACCGCGTCGTAGAACTCGTACATGCGGGCTAGCTCGTCCGGGCCCAGGCCGTGGGTCTGGCGGCGCAGCCGGCGCGCTATCAGGGCGGCGCCAGCCGCGGCCAGCAGCAGGGCAAGCAGAGCTGCAGCCAGCAACGTGGGCACCTGCCGAGCCAGAACGCGCGCCAGGGTGTCCTGCTTGACCCCGACCGCGACCAGCCCCAGCACGTGCCCGTCGTTGTCCTTCACGGGCACCACCGCGCGCTCGGATGGACCCAGGGTCCCTGTGTACGTCTCGAGCACCACCCCGCCGGCGAGCGCAGCACGGATATCGCCAATGAACGGCTTGCCGATCAGGTCCGGCGTGGGGTGGGAGTAGCGGGTCCGGTCGGTGTTCATCACGACGACAAAGTCGGTTCCGGTATCGCGGCGGACCTGTTCGGCGTAGGGCTGCAGGACCTCGGACGGATGAACCAGCGGAGGAGTCAGCGCCGAGCGCACCGTCGGGGACGCCGCGACGCTGCGGGCGATGGACAGCACCCGGTCGCTGGTGGAGTCCTGACTGCGCTGGCGGTCCTGAAGGTAAGCCGCGGTACCTGCGGCCAGCACGACGACCGCGACGACGACCACCTGCAGCGCGAACAGCTGGCGCGCCAGGCTCCAAGCCCGTGGGTTCAGGCGGGTGTGCATGGTGCCAGTGTGCGCCTGGCCTCACCATGGCCTGGCCGGTGTGGTCCTGGGCCTGGACGTGCCGGCTGGCGAACGCAATGAACGCAACGTTGACCCAGGCCTCGAACGCAGCCACCGTCATGGGCATTCCAGTACCAATCCCAGGAGGAGCACCGTGCCGGGTCCCGCCGCAGAATTACGCGCCGTTTGCTGGGCGGCCAGTTCCCTGCGGTCGGCGCGAGGTCATTGCGTCACCTGGCACTGGCGCTGCCTGGCTGTGGGTCGGTGCTGCTGGTTATGAGGTGGTGACGGGTCGCGAGCAGCCTGCGCTGCAGGTTGATGGTCGTGAACGTCCGAGTGGCGCTGTTTCTTTCAGTTCCCTGTTTCACGTCTGCCAAACAGGGTCACGGCTTGCATTCAACGGAAGGTTGCATATGTCAACACAGGTTTTACCCAAAGAAGTGTGGACGCGTACCCAACGCAAGACTCTGTTCGCCGGCGTGGGCAGCTGGACCCTGGATGCATTTGATTTCTTCGTCCTGGTCTTTTGTCTGACAAATATGGCCAAGGAATTTGATATTACGATCATCACCGCCACCTTGGCTATCACCTTCACGCTTGCCATGCGGCCCATAGGGGCACTGATCTTCGGGCCCATGGCGGAAAAGTTTGGGCGCAAGCCGGTGCTGATCGTCAATATTGTCACGTTCGCCGTGATCGAGCTTGCCTCGGCGGCTGCCCCGAACTTCGGTACGTTCTTCGCCCTGCGGATCGTCTACGGGATCGCGATGGGCGGTATCTGGGGAGTTGCCTCGGCGCTGACCATGGAGACCGTTCCTGAGCACTCGCGTGGCTTCGTTTCGGGCGTGTTCCAGGCTGGCTACTCGATGGGCTACCTGATCGCCGCCGTCGCCTACGGACTGTTCATCGATGTGATCGGCTGGCGGGGGATGTTCGCCATCGGCGCGGTTCCGATATTCCTGGCNGTCTATATCTACTTCCAGGTTGAGGAGTCACCCGTGTGGAGGGCAACGCGCGGTCAGGCGGGCCCACAGGTGAAGGTGGCGTTTTGGCCTGCGGTGGTCAAGAACTGGCGGGTTCTGGTGTTTGCGGTGTTCCTGATGGCTGCGTTCAACTTCTTCAGCCACGGCACCCAGGACCTCTACCCCACGTTCCTGAAGGTGCAGCATGGCTTCCCGGCCAGCACGGTCAGCATCATCGCCATCTGCTACAACATCACGGCGATCATGGGCGCGCTGCTGGCTGGAACCCTTTCACAGCGGTTCGGACGTAAGAAGATCATCATGATCTTCGCCGCCCTGGCCCTTCCCTGCATTCCGTTGTGGGCCTTTGCCAGCGGCTCGATCGTGCTCGGGGTCGGCGCATGCCTGCTCCAGTTCATGGTTCAGGGCGCATGGGGCGTCATCCCGGCGTACCTGAACGAACTTGTCCCCGAAGGTACGCGTGCGGTGCTGCCGGGATTCGTGTACCAGCTCGGCAACGTCATTGCGTCGGGCAACGCGACTCTACAGGCGGCCATTGCGATGGCCCTTGGCGCTAACTACGGCCTGGCGATGGCACTTGTCGCGGGCTCGGTGGCGATCATCATCGTCATCCTCATGTCCTTCAGCAAGGAGACCCGTGGCATGCACTTCAGGACGGTCGAGACTGGAACAGTGAGCGCGGTGGCGCCGACCCCTGTCGGAGTCGGCTAGTCGCGACGGGCCGCCGGGCGTCGGGACGTTGGCCGCTGCCGAGGTGCGCGAGCGCGTGTCGACCAGGGCGCTAGCCAGGAGGTGACCGGGCTACCCCGCGAGGATGGACCTGTCCCGTCAGGGGCCGGTCCATCCTCGCATTGGGGCTAGGTCCAGAGCGCGACTAACTGCCCGACTGTGGTCGGTGGCTGGTTGCGCTCTCAGCAGCCCGTTTCAGGTTGGACAGGGTCTGGACCATGCCGCGATGGTTGGTCTTCAGACGTGGTCCCAGAGCCCGGTCGGCCGCTGCCCGGTACCAGCCGGCACGCCGGTCGGTCCATTCCTCTGCTACGACGCAGCTCGACAGATCGCCGTCGACCGGGACGATGACGTACTCCCAACGGGCGATCTTCAGGGGCCCGAAGGTGATCTCGAAGGCAAGGTGGCGGCCGTACTCGGCGATGACAACCACGCCCTGGGTCATCCATCGCACCGCCCCGGCCCTGTTGTGCCCGAAGAACTCAGCCCCTGGTGCAGCGCGGCTGGCGCCACCCCGCCAGGTAACCCGTTCACACTCAGGTGACCACTCGCCCATCCGCGGAAGGTCAGCAACGAGGTCGTAGACCAGGTCAGCGGGCGCGGCGACGGTAAGGGTCTCTCGAAGGTCAGCCATGGGCAAATACTTGCACCGTGGGAAATGTCGGAGTCGGTGCCCCATAGGATTCAGGTCATGAGCAAGGTCCTTTCCGCCGTCGCCTGGCCGTACGCAAACGGCCCCCGCCACATCGGTCACATCGCCGGTTTTGGCGTGCCCTCCGACGTCTTCAGCCGTTACATGCGGATGGCGGGTCACGACGTCCTGATGGTCAGCGGCACCGACGAGCACGGAACCCCCATCCTCGTGGCGGCCGACAAGGCTGGAGTCAGCGCCAAGCAGCTGGCGGACGAGAGCAACCGTGTCATCGTGGCGGACCTGGTCAGCCTCGGCCTGTCCTATGACCTGTTCACGCGCACGACGACCCGTAACCATTACGCCGTGGTCCAGGAGATGTTCACGACCGTCCACGACAACGGCTACATGGTCGAGCAGACCACCNAAGGCGCCATCAGCCCGTCGACCGGTCGCACGTTGCCGGATCGCTACATCGAGGGCACCTGTCCCATCTGTGGGTACGGNGAGGCCCGGGGCGACCAGTGCGACAACTGCGGCAACCAGCTGGACGCGACCGACCTTGTGAACCCGCGCAGCCGGATCAATGGTGAGACGCCCGAGTTCATCGAGACCCAGCACTTCTTCCTCGACCTGCCGGCGCTGGCTGAGGCACTCGGCGAGTGGCTCGACGGCCGCGAGGCGTCGGGAACCTGGCGGCCGAACGTCATCAGGTTCAGCCAGAACATCCTTAAGGACATCCGGCCGCGCGCCATGACTCGCGACATCGACTGGGGCATCCCGATCCCGCTGGATGGCTGGCGCGATCAGCCGACCAAACGGCTGTACGTGTGGTTCGACGCCGTCATCGGCTACCTGTCCGCATCGATCGAGTGGGCCCGGCGCAGCGGTGACCCCGATGCCTGGCGCCAATGGTGGAACAACCCTGAGGCTTTGTCCTACTACTTCATGGGCAAGGACAACATCACTTTCCACTCCCAGATCTGGCCGGCCGAGCTGCTGGCCTATGACGGGCTGGGGGACAAAGGCGGAAAGCCCGGACTGTTTGGTGCGCTGCAGCTGCCGACCGAGGTAGTCAGCTCAGAGTTCCTCACCATGGAGGGCAAGCAGTTCTCCTCNAGCCGCGGTGTGGTGATCTANGTGCGGGACTTCCTGAAGCGGTACCAGCCGGACGCCCTCCGCTACTTCATCTCGGCAGCAGGTCCGGAAAACCAGGACAGCGACTTCACCTGGGCCGAGTTCGTCAAGCGCACCAACGGTGAGCTGGTCGCGGGCTGGGGCAACCTGGTCAACCGCACGGCCACGATGATTCACCGCAGCTTCGGTGAGATCCCGCCGGCTGGCAGTTTGAACGCGGACGACCAGGCGCTGCTGGCCTCGGTCAACCAGGGCTTTGCGACCATCGGCGCCCTGATCGAGCGGCATCGCCAGAAACAGGCGCTCAGCGAGGCCATGCGCATGGTGGCTGAGGTCAACAAGTACGTCACCGATCAGGCGCCGTTCAAGCTCAAGGCCGAGGACGAGCGTGAGCGGCTTGCCACGATTCTGCACGTGATCGCCCAGGCCGTCAGCGACTGCACGAGGATGCTGAGTCCTTTCCTGCCGCACAGCTGCAACCAAGTTCATACCGCAATGGGTGGCGTGGGCCAGATCGCGCCGATGCCGCGTGTGGAGGAGGTCGAGGATCTGGACGGCGGCGAGGGGTACCTGATCATCACCGGCGACTACACGGGCACGCCACGCTGGCAGTCCCGCCCGATCACGGTAGGCACGCCGATCGCCAAGCCGCACCCGATCTTCACCAAGCTCGACCCGAGCGTGGTCGATGAAGAGCTTGCGCGGCTCTCGCATGCGGGCGAGCCCGGGCAGCCGTGAGTGACTCCGGTCGCGACCGGCCGCCACCGGCTCCGGATCCGCTCCCGATCGCTGTGGTGGACAATCACACTCACCTTGACCTGGCGCGCGACGGCGATGACGCCCCCGATATCCAGACCGTGATCGAGGCCTCGACCGCGGTCGGGGTGCCCAAGATGGTCCAGATCGGTTGTGACCTGGCCGGTGCCCGTTTCACCACCGAGGTCATCGACCGGTATCACGCGCTGCTGGGTGGGGTGGCTCTGCACCCCAACGAGGCGCCCAAGCTGCGCGAGCGCGGCGAGGTCGACTCGGCCCGGGCGGAGATCGAGCGCCTCGCCTCCCACCCCAGGGTCCGGGTGATCGGAGAGACTGGTCTGGACTACTTCCGCACCGGCGCTGAAGGTGTTGGCGAACAGCAGGATTCGTTTCGCTGGCATATTGATCTGGCCAAGCGCACCGGCAAGACGTTGCAGATCCATGACCGCGACGCACACCAGGATGTGCTTCGGATTCTGGCGGAGGAGGGTGCGCCGGTCCGCACGGTTCTGCACTGTTTCTCGGGCGACATCACGATGGCGCGTGAGTGCGTGCGTCGGGGCTACTTCCTGTCGTTCGCCGGGACGGTGACGTTCAAGAATGCCACTGGCCTGCGCAACGCGCTCGCGGTCACACCGACCGAAAACCTGCTGGTGGAGACGGACGCGCCATATCTGGCTCCCACGCCACATCGTGGGGCCACCAATGCGCCCTATCTCATACCGCTGACGGTGCGTGCCATGGCGGCCGTTCTGAGCACGGATGTGGCCTCTTTGTGCACTGCTCTGGCGGCCAATTCGGAGCTGCTTTACGGCCCCTGGTGAGGCGGGCTAAACCCCTCATCTGACCCCAGATGTTCGTATGTGACCTTTCTCACACGTCGTGCGGGTAAGGCCAATTTGAATTTGACCTGACCAACCTAGTCGACCATCGTGAAGGGCTGTTGGCCGGGGTCTGCGATTTTCTCGGACAGCGCGCACCAGGGGGCTTGACCGAAGTCGAGCGTCCATTTATGTGAGTACGCGTGCTTTCTTCGCCTATGCCCGGATCGAACTAGCTTTGGAGCGTTGTGAGGTTTCTGTCTGTTCGGCGTATTGCCACAGGACTAACTCCCCGGCGTATTGCCCATGGACTTTCTGTCCGGCGTACTGCCCAAGCCGCTGTTGTCGTGGCTCTCGTTGCCGGCGCTGTCGGCTTCGCCACTTTCGACAAGTCGGTGACCCTGTCTGTTGATGGAAAGACCTCAACAGTGCATCTGTTCGGCAGCACGGTGGCTGACGTCCTGAACCATCAGGGCATCAAGCTCGACAGCCACGACATCGTCGCTCCGGCCGTGTCCACGGCCCTGTCGGACAACCAGAAGGTTGTCGTGCGGTACGGCCGTCTCCTGACAGTCACCGTCGATGGAGTGACCAAGCNGTACTGGACGACCTCAACGACGGTCTCCGGGGCCCTTGGCGAGCTCGGGATCCGTGCAGACTCGGCCAAGCTCTCAGTTTCACGTTCTCAGCCGCTCGGCCGTCTGGGCCTGGCCATGTCTGTGACGACCCCCAAAATCGTCACGGTCTCGGTCGATGGCAAGACGCTGAAGGAGACCACCACCAGCGCGACCGTCGCCGGCGTGCTTTCTGAGCTCAAGGTCAGAGTCGGCGCCATTGACCGTGTCACCCCGGGACTGACTACCGCCGTGAGACACAGCGGTCTGAAGGTGGCCGTAGCCCGAGTGACGCAGAGGACGGTCTCCACGACCGAGGCCATCGCCTTCAGCACCGGGTACCGCTCTGACTCCGCGTCGTACACCGGCACCGCCAACACGCTCACGGCGGGCAGGGCCGGCCAAAGGCTGGTCACCCACGTGCAGACCTGGATCGACGGCAAGCTCGCCAGCGATGCGATCAGGAGCTCGCGGGTTGTCACCGCTCCCATCGCCCAGGTTGTCGCACTCGGCACCATGACTCGTCCGGTCGCCCCGGCGCCAGCCCCCGCAGCGGCTCCTGGTCCGGTCTCCTCCGGCGGCGGCTCCTCGGTCAACGGTGCAATGTGGGACCGCATCGCCCAGTGTGAGTCCGGCGGTAACTGGGCAATCAACACCGGCAACGGCTACTACGGCGGCCTGCAGTTCGACAGCCAGACCTGGCTGGGCAACGGTGGCGGGGCGTTTGCGCCCCGGGCCGACCTGGCCAGCCGGACGCAGCAGATTGCCATTGCGAACACGGTGTATGCAGCTCGCGGCCTGGCGCCGTGGGGTTGTGCTGGGGCCGCCTGACGAGGTTTTCCGCCTAGGCTGTTTGCATGAGTGAGACGGCAGCCGGGTTGCTCGGGGCCGGCCAGATCCGTGATCTGGCCGGCCGTCTGGGCGTACGCCCCACGAAGAAGTGGGGACAGAACTTTGTCATTGACGCCAACACGGTGCGACGTATCGTGCGGCTGGCCGACCTGCGTTCTACCGACGTCGTGGTCGAGATCGGACCGGGTCTGGGGTCGCTGACCCTGGCCTTGCTTCCCCAGGTCGCCAGAGTCGTGGCGGTAGAGGTGGACCCCAACCTCGCCAGCGCACTGCCGGACACGGTGGCGGCGCTCGCGCCGGGCTACGGCGAGCGTCTGAGCGTGGTTCTCGCCGATGCCATGACTGTGCGCACCCTGCCAGACCCCCAGCCGACGGCACTGGTCGCGAACCTGCCCTACAACATCTCGGTTCCGGTCGTGCTGAGCTTCCTGGAGGCCTTCCCCACCTTGGGTCGCGCTCTGGTCATGGTGCAGCTCGAGGTCGCCGAGCGGCTTGCTGCGCCGCCCGGGAGCAAGACCTACGGAATCCCCAGTCTGAAAGCCGCCTGGTACGCAGAGGTGAAGCTGACCGGGACGGTGAGTCGCACGGTGTTCTGGCCTTCGCCGAACGTGGACTCCGGGCTGGTGACACTCATCCGCCGCGAGCCTCCGTCGACGTCGGCGTCGCGCAAGGAGGTGTTCGCTTGTATCGACGCGGCCTTTGCCCAGCGGCGTAAGACCTTGCGGGCAGCCCTGGCCGGCTGGGCGGGGTCGGCCGCGGACGCCGAGACGACGCTGCGCGCTGCCGGCGTGGACCCACGAACCCGTGGAGAACAGCTTGATATCGCCACCTTCGCCGCGATTGCCGCGGCACGGCCGGGCGGGGTGGGCCGATGAGCCCTGCGGCGGCCTCCCTGTCCAGCGTCACGGCACGGGTGCCGGCCAAGATCAACCTCGAGCTGATGGTCGGCCCTGCCCGTCCGGACGGTTTCCATCACCTGGCAACGGTGTTTCAGGCCGTTGGCCTGCATGACGACATCAGCGTCGAGCCGGCTGAGGACTGGGGGATCACCATCAATGGCCCCTACTGCGATCTAGTCCCCGCCGACGACACCAACCTCGCCATGAGGGCTGCGCGGCTGCTGGCCAGGGAGGCCGGCATCGCCCTGCCGGTGCACATCACCATCGACAAGGACATTCCCGTGGCAGCGGGAATGGCCGGCGGGTCGGCGGACGCAGCAGGGGCACTGCTGGCCTGCGATGCCCTGTGGGGTGTGTGGTCCACGAAGACCGCTCTGGAGAGCTTCGCAGCCGAGCTGGGCGCCGATGTCCCCTTTGCCCTTCTAGGTGGCACCGCGATGGGGTCCGGGCGCGGGGACCAGCTCGCGCCAGTGCTCGGGCGAGGCCGTTACACGTGGGTGTTCGCGCTGAGCGACGTCGGGCTCTCGACCCCGAAGGTGTACGCCGAATGTGACCGGCTGCGCTCGGATGTGCCGGTTCCCGAGCCCAGACCCTCTGAGGCGATGATGAGCGCGTTGCGATCGGGGGACGCTGCGACGCTAGGTCGAGCGTTGAGCAACGACCTTCAGCCGGCAGCCTTGTCCCTGCAGCCTCAGCTCGAGGAGGTGCTGCGTACCGGCCTGGACAACGGCGCTCTGGGTGGCATCGTCTGCGGGTCCGGACCGACCGTTGCCTTCCTGGTCTCCGACACCGAGCGCAGCCTGGACCTGGCCGTTGCGCTTGGCGCCTCGGGTGCGGCTGCAGCCGTCAAGCGTGCTGTCGGCCCCGTTCGCGGCGCGCAGATCATCACCTCTGCATCCGGACCCCGTGGCTCATTCGGGTCAACCGGGCACACCGGCCCCCCAGGACTCAGGAGAAGCTGAACGCGATGGCCAATCTCGTCTCGGTCGAACGCGCATCGCTGGCGCTCGGCACCACCATCATCCTGCAGGGCGTCTCCCTCGGGGTCAGTAGCGACACTCGGGTTGGTGTCGTGGGACGCAACGGGGGAGGCAAGACCACCCTGCTGCGGGTGCTTGCTGGTTTTCAGCCGGTGGACCAGGGGCGTGTCACCATGCTCGGGTCGCTGACCGTCGGCATGCTGACCCAGGTCGACACGCTGGACCCCCAGGCGACCGTCCGCAGGGCCGTGCTGGGGGATCTGCCCGAGCACGTCTGGGCCGGCGATCCGCGCATCCGCGACGTCCTTGATGGCTTGCTTGGTGGCATCTACGCACCGGACGTGGGTGGTCTGGAGGCGATCGTCGGCCCGTTGTCCGGCGGCGAGCGACGTCGGCTGGCCCTGGCCGCTCTGCTGGTGGCCGATGACGACCTGCTCCTGCTGGACGAGCCGACCAACCACCTGGATGTCGAAGGGGTGGCATGGCTCGCTGCCCACCTGGCCACCCGGCGCACCCGTCCCGGCACTGCGGTGGTGACCGTCACTCACGACCGGTGGTTCCTGGACGAGGTGGCCACCACGACATGGGAGGTCGTCGACGGTCAGGTGAGCTCCTACGACGGTGGCTACGCGGCATACGTGCTGGCCAAGGCCGAGCGCGACCGGGTCGCAGAAGTGACCGAGGAGCGTCGCAGCAACCTGCTGCGCAAGGAGCTTGCCTGGCTGCGACGCGGTGCGCAGGCTCGCTCGACCAAGCCGAAGTTCCGGATCGATGCGGCCAACGAGCTGATCGCCGATGAACCGGCACCGCGCGACGAGGTGTCGTTGGTGCGCTTTGCCACGACTCGTCTGGGCAAGGACGTGGTCGACCTCATCGACGCCAGCGTGACCTATGGACAGCGGCGCCTTCTCGACAAGGTGACCTGGCGACTTGCGCCGGGTGACCGCATCGGCATCGTCGGCGTCAACGGCTCCGGCAAGTCCACCCTGATGCGCGCGATCTACGGGGACATCGCGCTGTCCGCTGGCAAGCGCAAGGTCGGCAAGACCGTCTCGATTGCCTACCTCACACAGGAAGTCCGCGAGCTGGAGAGGTTCGCCCAGTGGCGGGTCATTGAGGCGATCGAGGACGTCAAGGCGTACACCCGTCTGGGTGACAAGGAGGTCAGTGCCAGCCAGCTTGCCAAGAGGCTTGGCTTCAGCGGTGGCCGTCAGCAGACCCGCGTCAGTGATCTGTCAGGTGGTGAGCGCCGGCGGCTGCAGTTCCTGCGGTTGCTGATGGCCGAGCCCAACGTGTTGATCCTTGACGAGCCGACCAACGACCTTGATATCGAGACGCTGACCTCCATGGAGGATGTTCTCGACGGGTGGGCGGGGACCTTGCTCGTCGTGTCCCACGACCGCTATCTGCTGGAGCGCATGTGTGACCGGCAGGTGGCCCTGCTGGGCGATGGGGTCGTTCGCGACCTGCCAGGGGGGGTCGAGCAGTATCTCGACCTGCGCCGCGCCGCACGCGCCTCCGGAGCGGCCACTGGGGCCTCGGCTGGCTCTCGGGCGACTGCTTCCGCACGCACCGGGGCCTCAGCTGGTTCCGGTGCCAGCTCCGGGACTGGTGAGCCGAGGCAGTCGGCAGCCGACCTGCGTGAGGCGAAGAAGGACCTGAACAGGATCGACCGCCAGTTGTCCAAGCTCTCTGCCCAGGAGGACAGGATTCATGTCGAGATGGCGGCCAAGGCTTCGGACCACACCGCGGTGCTGGAGCTGAACACCTCTCTGCGGGCGATCGTGGCCGAGCGGGAGGCTCTTGAGCGCGAGTGGCTTTGCGTCGCCGAGATCATCGACTGAGCTCCGGATCGGGCTCGAACGGTGCCAGGAGCTGGCGAAGGAGCTCAGCGAGATGGGCCCGCTCCGAGGGCGGCAGCTCGTTGAGCAGGACGCGCTCGCGGGCCAGCAGGTCGGCCATGGCGGCATCAACAACCATGCGGCCCGCAGTGGTCAGCCTGACCTTGACACCGCGCCGGTCGCTGGGGTCGGGACTGCGACTGACCAGTCCGCGAGCGGTGAGCCGGTCAACCCGGTTGGTCATGGTCCCGCTGGTCACCAGCGTCTGTGCGATCAGTTGTCCGGGCGAGAGTTCGTATGGCGGGCCCTCTCGTCTCAGCGCAGACAGGACGTCGAACCCCCAGCCCTCCAGATCGTGCTCGGCGAAGGCCAATCCCCGGGCAAGGTCGAGGTGCCGGGCCAGACGCAGGACCCGCGAGAAGATCGCCAGCGGCGCGATGTCGAGGTCGGGCCGCTCGCGCTGCCACGCCAGGACGATACGGTCGACCTCATCGGTGGGCGCGGCGGACATAACGAAAGCCTAGCAGTAGGTATCTTGATATCAAGAGATTTTGGAAAGGTCGACCGTGACAGAGACGTGGAACCCGCAGCAGTACGAGATGTTCAGCGACCAGCGGCGCCGTCCGTTCGCCGACCTGGCTGTGAGGGTAGGTGCCAGCAGCCCCCAGATCGTGGTGGACCTGGGCTGTGGGTCTGGCGGGCCTACTCTCGCGCTGGCTGCCCGCTGGCCACAGGCTCGAGTGATCGGGGTTGACTCCTCGCAGGAGATGCTGGATCAGGCGCGCGTGAATGACCCCCGGGGACGTGTCCAGTGGGTGCACGGCGACGTCGAGTCCTGGGATCCGGGACAGGTGGGCTCACCGATCGATGTCATCATCTCGAACTCGTTGCTTCAATGGGTGCCTTCCCACCTTCGGCTGATCCCTGGCTGGATCGAGGCGCTTGCCCCCGGTGGCTGGTTCGCGATGCAGGTCCCGGGCAACTTCAACGCCCCCTCGCATACGCTGCTGCGCGACGTGGCCATGAAGTCGCCTCGCGCCGCCGAGCTCCTGCCCCGCCTGGCTCGGGGAGAGGCGGTCAGCGAGCCCGCCGTCTACCTCTACCTGCTGGCCGGTCTTGGCTGCGAGGTTGATGCCTGGGAGACCACCTACCACCACGTGCTCGATCCCGGGGGCCGCCAGCGCGTGCCGGTGCTGGAGTGGACCACGGGCACCGCGCTGTTGCCGGTGTTCGAGGTGCTCAAGGACGAGGGTGAACGCGCCGACTTTGTCGCGGCGTACGCCAAGGGGCTGCTGGCCGCCTACCCCCGCCAGCGCTTCGGCACGATCTTTGCGTTCCGTCGGATTTTCGCGGTCGCCCACAAGCCGCGACCATGATCGTCGCCGGCACCGAAGGGCCCTGCGGTGCAGACTTGAGGTATGTTCCGGGATCGGATCGATGCTGGCCGGCAGTTGGCGCAGTTGGTCGCCAGTCGCCTTGGGCAACCCTCCGGCCCGCCGGGGGTCGAGGGTTGCGTGGTCCTTGGTCTGCCACGCGGTGGTGTCCCCGTGGCGGCGCTGGTCGCCGACGCCCTGGGCGCTCGCCTGGATGTGCTCGTCGTTCGCAAGATCGGCGTGCCGTGGCAGCCTGAGCTCGCCCTGGGCGCCGTGGGTGAGGGTGGCGCGGTCGTGCTCAACGATGGCGTGCTCTCAGCCAGTGGGGTGGACCCTGACGAGCTGGCTGCCTTGATTGCCAGGACGTCCCAAGAGGTCCAGGACGTCGTGGCTCAGCTACGACCCGGCGCTAGCCCGTTGGAGGTGAGCGGCCGGATGGCGATCGTCGTCGACGATGGCGTGGCCACCGGGGCGACCGCTCGAGCCGCTGCCAGCGTCCTGCGCCAGAGCGATTCGGGGCCGGTCATTCTGGCCGCGCCGGTCGCCTCTGCGATCACCTGCGAGTCTCTGGCGTCGGCTTTCGATGAGGTGATCTGCGCCATGACACCGACGCGGTTCGGCAGTGTTGGCCAGTACTACGAGCGCTTCGAGCAGGTGAGCATCACGGAGGTCCGCCAGCTTCTGGACGCTTCAGCAGCCCGAGGGGCTGCTTCCTGATGGTTCGCAGGATGGGTTTCGGTTCCATTCCGCCCAGACCGTTCCAGGCGAGGTTGACCAGGTGTGCGGCGACGTCCGCCTTCTTGAACTTGCGTGAGTCCATCCACCACTGACCGGTCAACGCCACCATGCCGACGAGCATCTGAGCGTAGATCGGCGCGGTCTTGGGATCCAGCTTCTGGCGCTTGAACTCCGCAGCCAGGATGTACTCGACCTGGCTGGCGACGTCGCTGAGCAAGCTGGCGAAGGACCCCGTAGCCTGCCCCGCCGGTGAGTCGCGTACGAGGATCCGAAAGCCGTCGGTGGAGTTCTCGACGTAGTCCAGCAAGGCCAGCGCGGCTTGCTCCAGGAGGCGACGGGCATGTCCGTTCGAGGTCAGAGCCCCCGTGATCCCGTCGAGCAGCGAGCGGATCTCGCGGTCCACGACGACGGCATACAACCCCTCCTTGCCCCCGAAGTGTTCGTAGACAACTGGCTTGGAGACCCCAGCCTTGGCCGCGATCTCCTCGACCGTTGTCGCCTCGAACCCCTTGTCCGCGAAGAGCTTTCGACCGACTTCAATCAGCTGTTCACGGCGCTGTTTGCCGGTCATCCGGGCGCGACTGGTTGTGGCCGCTGGCGTCTCCTGTGTTTGGGTCACTAGGCCATCATGTCCGAAGGTCGCCCTTCGCGCTGAGCCCGGTTCACCGGCGGCGCTTGCCGTCCAGGCGCTCGGGACGCGGCCACCGGACTTCAGAGGCCCAGCCCAGCTTCTCAAAGGCCCAGATAGTTCTGGCGCTGCTGTCCAGCTGGCCACGGTCGACGCCATGGCGGGCGCAGGTCGGGTCGGCATGGTGGAGGTTGTGCCAGGACTCGCCCATCGACAGGATCGCCAGCCACCACACGTTCGCCGACTTATCACGGCTGGTGAATGGACGCTCGCCGATCGCGTGACAGATCGAGTTGATCGACCAGGTGACGTGGTGAAGCAGACCGATGCGCACCAGAGACGCCCAGAAGAAGGCCGTCGCCGCGCCCTGCCAGGACATCGACCACAGGCCTCCGATGACTGCTGGGGCGAACACCGAGACAGCCACCAGCGCAGGGAACGCTGCGTTGACGCGTCGTATGTCCTTGTCCGCCATCAGGTCAGGGGNGTACTTGGCACGTGAAGTCTGCTCGACGTCGAAGAGCCAGCCGGTGTGTGCCCAGAACAAGCCCTTCATCAGGGCCGGGATCGTCTCGCCGTAGCGCCATGGCGAGTGCGGGTCGCCTGCGCGGTCCGAGAACGCGTGGTGGCGGCGGTGATCTGCGACCCAGCGGATGACGGGTCCCTCGATCGCGAGCGACCCGGCCACTGCCAGGGCGATCCGAAGCCGGCGTGTGGCCTTGAACGATCCGTGGGTGAAGTAGCGGTGAAAGCCCACCGTGATTCCGTGGCCGGCGATGGCGTACATCAGTGCGGCCAGCGCTACGTCGTGCCAGCTCAGGCCCCGGTCCCAGGCGAGGGGGATCGCCGCGAGAATCGCAAGGAATGGGATCGCGATGAAGCCGAACAGGGCGACCTGTTCGAGGGCACCTTTGCGCTCGTACTGGGCCAGGGCCTCGGTGTCCTCGACCGACGTCGAGTCGCCCAGGATGGAGGTGTCGTCGGCGCGGCTGTCGACGGCGCGGGCATCGACAGCGCGGGTTTGGGCGCGGGGGGTGGAAGCTGTCATCGAGGGCGTCCTTCGGTGCGAAGAAAAACTTACGCAAGCGTAACCTTCGTCACCGTAGGTTGGAGGGTTTCTTCAAGATTCCCGCACAGCCATCGCGGTCCACTACCCTTGCCAATGCCCCGCGCAGGCGGGTCGTTCCCCGGTTGGTCTGCTGGCAGGGCCCGCCTGACTTTGAATCAGGATTAGCGACGA
>JGI24140J50213_10000572_pt1 | contig 16986 bp, 16 predicted proteins | sample BarGraIncu00222A_FD_50213 | JGI IMG/M metagenome (IMG submission 50213)
ATCTCATCCGCAAGACACTCAACGAGGGTGCACGTGAGAAGCCTTGTCCGCTCGATCTATCTTGACTCGCAGCTCGGTGTCCCTACCGATCTCGATGCCGCCGGAACGGCGCTCGAAAACCCCTACGTCTATGACAGCGCCGCCCGCGACCTCAAGGCGATGGCCGACGAAGGGCTGGTCAAGATCGTGCACGAGCAAGTGCGCCACGGGTCTCCGGAGCGGCTGATCGGCCGGATCAGCTTCGCAAGGCTGCGATAGATCATTCGCCGCTACTCACGCGGCGTCGGCGGCGCAGGGGCGAGTTGTGAGAACGGCGGCAGACCCGCCTATCTCTGTACTCACCTCCGCATTCATCTTCATCTCAAAGAGGCTCGATTGACGCGATGAATCCGAGCGGAATTCCGCGCGTCAGGGTCAGCCACATGAAAGGCCTCCTTCAACTCAGGCGGGAACCACCACCCCAGGCGTCATGCTCAGGCGCCGCGCCAGACGCACAAAGCTCTTGTCGAATGTCGTCACCGTCTCGCATCCCTTGCTACACGCCCAGTGCAGGGCGTCGGCAAAGTCCAGGCCCTTCCGATGCAGCTCGACCGCATCCTTGACCGCTTCCCATCGTTCGATCGTGACGTGTTGCATCCCCAGCAAATGGTCGAGAACCGCGCAGAACGTCTCTGACGCCACCTCGTAGAACCCTCGCATCACCCACTCAAGCTCGAGAACGACCGAAAGCGGCACGAACAACCCCGGTGACTCGACCACGATTCGGCGAGCGATGGGCCGTTGACGCTTCGCTTCGGGATCGTCCGGATCGTCGCAATAGAACCTTGCCAGGACGTTGGTGTCGACCGAGATCACGAGCTACGTGCCTCGCCGAAGTAGTGAGGCCGGATCGAAATCGGCGAGCCTTCGCGCCCCGCCTTTCCCGCTCTTCGGCTTGACGCGGACGAGACCGTAGCCGGCAGCAGGATCCGACGGGGTGATGCGCCTGCGCACGACCAGCCTGATTGCGCCGCCCTCGTCGACGAACTCGACCTGAGTCCCCGGCGTCAACTCGTAGCGGGCACGGATGTCCGCGGGGATCACGATCTGCCCCTTTTCGGTGAGGGTCGCTGCGGACATGGAGGCTCTTTCAGGTTCCAGAGATATGCTATCTTACCAAGTAAGCGATCCGACCTCAAGCGAGCTCTTACCCTGCTTTGGCGCCGCCGAATCGGCATGTCGACGTGACGGGACGTCCTCCGGCCGATCAAACCGCTCCCCGAACGGAGTTCGCTCCCCCCACGGCAGGCCGCCGCCATGCGTTGGCACTCCCGAGCCAGGCGCTTGTCGGCGATATCTGCCGACGCACACAGGGCCTGGGCATATGCGATCTTTCGCCATCGCTGGAGACCGGCCTTGGGGAACCGTGGACGCGGCTTGAGGAGATGGTTGCCGTCACCGGAGTAGAGCACGGACTCGACTAACTAAGCCGGCGCACGCGCACATTGGACTCGCGCAAGCGCTGGCTCAGCCGTCACGGCGGGCGTGGTCCGACGAGCCTCCGAAACAGTCGGTGCGTGCCAAACACCGAACGACGGCTACCCCTCAAAGGTCCCGGATGAAGGTCCCCGGCGGCGGATTTGCCCGCATCAACGTGACGCTCTCCGTGCACCTTCTCCACGTGCCGGCTTCGGAACGCTTGGCGCTTCACCCGTTCCCCAGCCGAAGAGGGTCTCGCCGAGCGTCAAGGCAGACTCGTAAAACCGATCGAGCGCGCCGATAGCCTGCTGGAAGGCCGGCTGTTCGGCGAGATACCGGACCACCGGACTGTATGCAGCGTATGCATCCCGGAGCGACGCTTCGAAGATCGGATCGATCACGCGCGTAAAGGCACGGTCGATCTCGGCCAAGTCGTGATCGTCGAGTATCTGGCGGGCACGGGGAAAGAGGTCGCGCTCCTCGATGGCCATGTGCTCGCGCATCGCACTGACGTAGTCGCCGATGCGGGTGGCCACGCCAGCCTTTACGACAAGGCCGTCTTGCGGGAGGCGCTTCAACGCGGCAAGCAGTAGCTTTCCGGCCGAGCCGATGGTTCGATGCGCCCGCTCGACCTCTGCGATGAGCTTCGCCAGATGCGGATCGCGCTTCGCCAGACGGACGAACATCGCGCCCTCTCTCTGATGGTGGTACGCGTCGAGGTGTTGGGTCATGTAGGCCATGACCGCGAGCGACGACTCGCGGTCAAGCGGCTGGCCGCGCGAGAGCCGGTCCAGCTGTTCCTCGAGAACGTCGAGGAGTTGCGCGGCGTACCGATGCTCTGCGTATAAGGCGCCAACGACGTCGTGCGTCGGAAGACGCTTCCGAGACCGTGCCGGGCCTGCCTTCGTGTTTGGCGTCGCTCTCTTGCCGGAGCCGCGCACAGCCGTCGACCTCCCGTTTCGCATGGTCAATCTCCGCACCCTGGAAGCCCAATCTAGAGGCCGCCGGGAACGAGCGTGTTGATCTGAGTCAACGCTCCCGACGGGACCTGTGGAACTGTGTGCGGCCCGGTCTGCATACAACCTCGAGTGGGTCCGCCGCTTCGGAGATACGGGGGCGCACCGGGCGCCTGCTCTCGGCAGGACCTGCCGTTGACGATGGGCAGCTTCTGGCTGCCTGCTCGACTTTGCCGGGCCGGATCGTGTCCACGGGAATGCTTCATTCCCCTTCCTCCCCCGCAGGTATTCCTGACGGCCTGTTTGTACAAATGCAGTTCGGTGCAAGCCCGTCATCCGGGAACGTGTGCGCGGCGTTGAGTGATCCCATCCACCACATGCGAGATTAATCATGAAAAGGGTTCTTTTGACGGTCGCGATCGGCATCGGCCTGGCCGGCGCGGCTTCGGCCCAGGCCAAGTTCGGAGACGTCACGACGAGCACCGACCCGGCGAAGGCCGCCACCGTCGAGCGCCACGCGGCGGAACTGAAGGCCAGCAGCGCGCATCACATGGCCGATATGTCGAAGCCAACCCGGCATCACGCCCAGCACGCGGCGATGCATCATCAGACCGAGTCCAAGCCTCTCGCCAAGAGCTGAGGCATCGACCCGACTTCTCGTCGAAGGGCGGTGGCGCGGCCTCTATGCGAGGCCGCGCGGCGAGGTCATCGCTGAGGATAGACGAGGTCGGCCCTGCGATTCTGGGCCCAGGCGGTTTCGTCGTGCCCGGTCGCCTTGGGCCGCTCTTCGCCCCAGCTGATCGCCTCAAGCTGCCGATCCTTCACGCCGTAGATCTCGAGTGCCTTGACGACCGCCTCGGCTCGCTTCTGGCCCAGCGCAAGGTTGTATTCCGGGCTGCCGCGTTCATCCGTGTTGCCTTCGATTTTGATCGAAAGCGAGGGCTTGGACACAAGGAAGTTGCCCTGGAGCTGGATCAGCTGCGCGTACTGGTTCTTGATAGTGAAGTCGTCGAAATCGAAGTAGACGCTGCGTTCCTTCGAGATTGGATTCGACGGATCGAGGTAGGCTGGAACCGAGACCATCGCCACCGTCGACGATGACGCGGGTGTCGACTCGATGCTCTTCATTGGCGCCGCCGGTGCGACCGCCGCCACAGGTTTCGCTGGAGGGGGCGTGAGGGGAGTGCTGCTGCAACCGCCAAGGACGGCGCCCAGCGAAGCCACGATCGCGCAAGTCTTGAACGTGTTCATGTACGGTCTCGGGGTATCAGGATTCGGATGGATGCAGACAAGACGATGCCGAGCCGCCTGGAAACTCTCGGCAGCCCGATGTTACAACAGCATTTGTGCAAATGTAGAAACCGCCAGCGTGAATTGTTTGCAAGGGGAAGGCTGTGAATGGCCGACCGCAGACCCGCGATGGGTCGAGAACTCGCCCTCGCTCCTTGGATCCAATCGCTGCGGCCCGGCTTGGGCCGAGCAATAGAGGAGCAGTCATGAAGATCTGGACGATCGCAGCGGCGGTCGGATTGAGCCTGTCCGGCGCGGTGGGCGCCGCAACACCGCCGACCACGATCACGGACCCCGCCGTGATCGTCGGCAGCACGGAGCCCACCCCGGAGAGCCCCGCCATCGCCAGAAAGGAGGCCCGCGCAGCGCTGGCGCAGGCGAAGCAGAGTTGTCGCCATGAACCGGATGGGAACGCCCAGGAGACTTGCCTGACGCAGGCGCGTGACGATTACAACCATATGATGGCGATGGCCGATGCGGATGGCACGATGAAGAAGCGGTGAATCGGAGCGGTGCCGCCTTCCCACTTCGGTCAAGGCGGACTCCTTGAGGCGGTCTGACTCGTTGTGAATTTCTGTCCTCCGGCGCCAGCGACGAGTCAAGGGCGGGCGACGCTCGGCGCAGGAACCTGGCATCTGTGGAAAGGCAAAAAAGAAGGCCGCTTTCGCGGCCTTCTAGGTGCTTTCTGGTGGAGCTGGGGGGAATCGAACCCCCGTCCGAAAGCCATCGTCGGGCAGATCTACACGCTTAGCTGACTGATTTGGTTTTAGTGCCTCGATCGCGCAGCAGCACGCTACCTTCGGCACGAGTCACTTGATTTGACTCCCGGCTGAATGACGCAACCGGAAGCGAGCCAATGTGTATGACCTCGCAGCGTTCAGGTTGCCCTGATCACCCAGCCCATCGGCCAACTGTTGCGAGGCTCACCGGTGTTAAGCGGCGAGGGCGTACGAAGAATCGTTCGCAGTTACTTTGTTTCCAGTGGATTTACGAGCGAACTGGTGCTCGGCGTGCACTGTTCCGACTCCGAACCCTCGTCGAAGCCAGGTCAGCCCCTGAACCGGCTAGTTTAGGCCATCGACGCGAAGGTCAAGCCTCGAAAAGCGGCAAGAGCTCGTCCGGCCGGGAAATGATCGCGTCGGCGCCCCACGATTCGGGCGGCCCGTCGATTCCCAGGTAGCCCCAGGCGGCGACGATGGTGAGCATGCCGGCGGCGCGGCCGGCGTCGACGTCGCGCCGGTCGTCGCCGACGTAGACGCAGCGCCCGGGCGCCACGCCGACGCGGCGCGCCGCTTCGAGCAGGGGCGCGGGATGCGGCTTGCTGTGCGGCGTCGTGTCGCCGCAGACGATGGCCGCAGCGGCCGCCGCGAACCCGAGCTGCGCGACCAGAGGCTCGGCCAACTGCGCCGCCTTGTTCGTGACGATGCCCCAGGGCAGACCCTCGCGCTCGAGCCGCTCGAGCAGCGGCGAGACGGCGGCGAAGACGCGTGTCTCCTGCGTCATCCGCGCCTCGTAGCGGCGCAGGAATTCGGCGCGCAGTTCGGCGTAGCCCGGATCGCCGGGCGCCAGCGCAAAGCCCGCGCCGACCATGCCGCGCGCGCCCGAGCCGACCATCGTGCGCAAGCGTTCGAAGGCGATCGGCTCGTGGCCGCGCGCGATGCGCATGTCGTTGCAGGCGCCGGCCAGGTCGGGCGCGCTGTCGATCAGCGTGCCGTCGAGGTCGAACAGGATCGCGCCCGGCCGTGGCCGCAGCGAAGCGGCCGCCGTCATGCCGGCTTGCGACAGGCGACGAGATAGTTGACGCTGGTGTCGGCCGACAGCCGATAGCGCCGGCTCACCGGGTTGTATTCGAGGCCGCGAGTCGCGACGGGGTCCAGGCTCACGGCGCGGCACCACGCCGCGAGTTCGCTCGGGCGGATGAACTTCGCGTACTCGTGCGTGCCCTTGGGCAACAGCCTCAGGACGTGCTCGGCACCGACGATGGCCAGGGCGAAGGCCTTCGCGTTGCGATTGATCGTCGAGAAGAACGCCCAGCCGCCGGGCTTGAGGAGCCGCCCGCAGGCCGCGACGATGGCCGCCGGATCCGGGACGTGCTCGAGCATTTCCATGCAGGTCAGCACGTCGAACGACTCCGGCGCTTCGGCGGCCAGGTCTTCGGCCGCGACCTCGCGGTATTCGACGCGTGGCGTCGCCGCTTCGATGGCGTGCAGCTGCGCCACCCGGAGCGCCTTGCCGGCGAGGTCGATGCCCAGAACGTCGGCGCCGCGCCGCGCCATCGAGTCGGCGAGGATGCCGCCGCCGCAGCCGACGTCGAGCACGCGCCTGCCGCCCAGCGGTGCCAGCGAATCGATCCACTCCAGGCGCAGCGGATTGATCTCGTGCAACGGCCGGAAATCGCTTTCCGTGTCCCACCAGCGGTGCGCGAGCTCGCTGAACTTGGCGAGCTCGTGCGGGTCGGCGTTGGTCATCGTCGAATCGTAACGCCCACAAAGGAAAAGCCCCGCGGAGCGGGGCTTTTCGGATCAGCGCGACGCTCCCCTATCAAAGCGTCCTGATCCTGGCAGCGGCTTACTTCGCGCGCGTTCCGACGACCTCGATTTCGACGCGACGGTTCTTCGCGCGGCCTTCGGCGGTCTTGTTGTCGGCGACCGGCTGCTTTTCACCCTTGCCTTCGGTGTAGACACGGTTCTTTTCGACACCCTTGGTCACGAGGTAGCTCTTCACGGCATCCGCGCGGCGCACCGACAGCTTCTGGTTGTAGCTATCGGTACCGACCGAGTCGGTGTGGCCGACGGCGATGATGACTTCCAGGTTCAGGCCGCCCATCTTGCTGACCAGGTCGTCGAGCTTGGCGCGACCCTCGGGCTTGAGGACGGCCTTGTCGAAGTCGAAGAAAGCGTCGGCGGCGAAGGTGACCTTTTCGCTGGTCGGCGCGGCGACGACGGCCGGAGCCGGGGCGGGTGCGGGGGCGGCCGCCGGAGCGGGCGCGGGACGCGGCGCGGGAGCCGGGGCGGGAGCCGGGGCGGGAGCCTGCATAGGAGCGCCGTCGCAGCCAGCCAGGGCGGTCGCAGGCGTCCACACGCCATCGCGCCAGCAAAGTTCATTGGTGCCGTTCTTCCAGGGCAGGCCGGTGCCGCTGACCCAGTTGTCGACCGTTTGCGCCGACACGGCGGTCACGGTGCAGGCGAGAGCAGCGGTTGCAATGAGCGACGCCACCTTGTTCAGTTTCTTCATGATTCTCCTCTCGAGGGAAGGCAAGTAATGTTCTGGGGAAAACGTCCGATGGTGTTCGGAAACTACTGGCCACCCCCGTGGGAACGGGTGCTGACCACCGACCGACTTATTGTGCCATAGGGCTTTCGTCCGGCCTGATTTTGCCCCGGTGCTTGGCCCAGGGCCGGGTCGATGTTGCGTCGCTGCTACAGCGCCCTGCAACTTAGAATTGCCCCTCGCGCTCGGCTGTGCAGAGGGCGATGCCCCACAGCCTGCAAAGCGACTTCATGACCTCATTCGCCAAGGAAACGCTGCCCATCAGCCTCGAAGAGGAGATGCGCCGTTCCTATCTCGACTACGCGATGAGCGTGATCGTCGGCCGCGCCCTGCCCGATGCACGCGATGGTCTCAAGCCCGTGCACCGCCGCGTTCTCTACGCGATGCACGAGGTCAGCAACGACTGGAACCGGCCGTACAAGAAGAGCGCACGCATCGTGGGCGACGTGATGGGCAAGTACCACCCGCACGGCGACAGCGCGATCTACGACACGATCGTCCGCATGGCGCAGCCCTTCTCCTTGCGCCACATGCTGGTCGACGGTCAAGGCAACTTCGGCTCGGTCGACGGCGACAACCCGGCGGCGATGCGCTACACGGAGATCCGCCTCGCCAAGATCGCGCACGAGATGCTTGCCGATCTCGACAAGGAGACGGTGGACTTCGGGCCCAACTACGACGGCAACGAGAAGGAGCCGCTGGTCCTGCCGACGCGCCTGCCGAACCTGCTCGTCAACGGCTCGTCGGGAATAGCCGTCGGCATGGCGACGAACATTCCGCCGCACAACCTGAACGAGGTCGTTGACGCCTGCCTGCACGTGCTGCGCCATCCCGAATCGACGATCGACGAGCTGATGGAGATCGTCCCGGCGCCGGACTTTCCGACCGCCGGGATCATCCACGGGCTGGGCGGCGTCCGCGAGGGCTACCGCACCGGGCGCGGCCGCGTCGTGATGCGCGCCAAGTGCCACTTCGAGGACATCGACAAGGGGCAGCGCCAGGCGATCATCGTCGACGAGATCCCGTACCAGGTGAACAAGAAGAACCTGCTCGAGCGCATGGCCGAGCTGGTTCACGAGAAGAAGCTCGAAGGCATCAGCCACATCCAGGACGAGTCCGACAAGTCGGGCATGCGCGTGGTCATCGAGCTCAAGCGAGGCGAGGTGCCCGAGGTCGTCCTCAACAACCTCTACAAGCAGACGCAGCTGCAGGACTCGTTCGGCATCAACATGGTCGCGCTGATCGACGGCCAACCCAAGGTCTGCAACCTGAAGGAGCTGATCGCGATCTTCCTCGAGCACCGGCGCGAGGTCGTGACGCGGCGCACCGTGTTCGAGCTGCGCAAGGCGCGCGAGCGCGGCCACGTGCTGGAGGGCCTGGCCGTGGCACTGGCCAACATCGACGAGTTCATCGCGACGATCAAGGCGTCGCCGACGCCGCCGCTCGCCAAGAGCGCGCTGATGGGCAAGAGCTGGGACTCGTCGATGGTGCGCGAGATGCTCGCGCGTGTCGCCAGCGACTCGCCACGCGGCTCCGACGCGTACCGCCCCGAGGGCCTGTCGCCCAACTTCGGCCTTCAGTCCGACGGTCTCTACCGACTCTCCGACGAGCAGGCTTCCGAGATTCTGCAGATGCGCCTGCAGCGCCTCACGGGCCTCGAGCAGGACAAGATCATCGGCGAGTACCGCGAGGTCATGACGCAGATCGGCGACCTGCTCGGCATCCTGGCGACCCCGGCGCGCGTCACGACGATCATCGCCGACGAGCTGACGACGCTGAAGCAGGAATTCGGGCAGACCAAGCTCGGCGCGCGCCGCAGCCAGATCGAGAAGAACGCGACCGACCTCGAGACCGAGGATCTCATCACGCCGGCCGACGTCGTCGTGACGCTTTCGCACACCGGCTACATCAAGAGCCAGGTCCTCTCCGAATACCGGGCGCAAAGGCGCGGCGGGCGCGGCAAGCAGGCGACGCAGAACAAGGAAGATGACTGGGTCGAGCAGCTCTTCATCGCCAACACGCACGACTACATCCTTTGCTTCACGACGCTCGGCCGCGTCTACTGGCTCAAGGTCTGGGAAGTGCCGCAGGGCTCGCGCGGCTCGAGAGGCCGGCCGATCGTCAACATGTTCCCGCTGCAGGCCGGCGAGAAGGTCAACGTCGTATTGCCGCTCACCGGAGGCTTTCGCAGCTTTCCGGCCGATCACTACATCTTCATGGCGACCGCGCAAGGCGTCGTCAAGAAAACCAGCCTCGACGAGTTCAGCAACCCGAGGAAGGCCGGCATCATCGCCGTCGACCTCGACGACGGCGACTACCTGATCGGCGCCGCACTGACCGACGGCCTGCACGACGTGATGCTGTTCAGCGACGGCGGCAAGGCGGTGCGCTTCGACGAGAAGGACGTACGCGCCGTCGGCCGCGGGGCGCGCGGCGTGCGCGGCATGCGCCTCGACGCGACGCAGAGCGTCATCGCCATGCTCGTCGCCGAGGACGAGACGCAAAGCGTGCTGACGGCGACCGAGAACGGCTACGGCAAGCGCACGTCGATCGCCGACTACACGCGGCACGGCCGCGACACCAAGGGCATGATCGCGATCCAGCAGTCGGAGCGCAACGGCAAGGTCGTCGCCGCGACGCTGGTGCGCCCCGACGACGAGATCATGCTCATCACCGACAGCGGCGTGCTCGTGCGTACGCGAGTCGCAGAAATCCGCGAGCTCGGCCGGGCAACGCAGGGAGTGACGCTGATCGCGCTCGACGACGGCGCCAAGCTGATCGGCCTGCAGCGGATCGTCGAGAACGACGCTGCCGAAGACGCGGCTGGTGCCGCGAGCGCAGAAGCACCGGGCGAACCCGGCGAAGGAGACACCGAGTGACGATCCCGGTTCGGCTGTGCTTGATGGCCGCGGCGCTGGCGCTCGCGACGACAGCCTCGGCGCAGAGCACGGCGAAGAAGGAGCTCGTGCAGAAGATCCTGCAGATCCAGCAGTCCGAGATCGAGGGCGTGGCGCGCAACGTCATCGAGCGCCCGGCGCTGCAGATGATGCAGGAGGCCGGGCTCGCCTTGCAGCGCCAGGCGGCGCCGGACAAGCGCGAAGCGATGGGCAAGGCGATCGAGGCCGAGGTCAAGAAGTACCTCGACGAGGCCTACCCGCTCGTGCGCGAGCGTGCCCTGCGTATCGCGCCGGCGACGATCGGCGCCGCGCTCGAGGAGAAGATGACCGAGGACGAGCTGAAGCAGATCGTCGCCTGGCTCGACTCGCCGGTGAACCGCAAGTACCAGCAACTCGGCCCCGACATGCGCAACGCCTTCATCCAAAAGCTGCTCACCGAGTCGCAACCGGTCGTCGATCCGAAGTTGACGGCGCTCGACGGCCGCATCCGCGTCATCCTGGGCATCCCCCCGGCGCCGGCGGCCGGGCCGGCGCCGGCCCGGCCGGCCGCGCCGGCCCGAGCGGCGAGCCGATAGCGGCCGACCCGCCTCGCATGGCCACTCCCTCGTCCGCGCCGGAGAACGAGCTTGCCGCTTTGCGGGTGCAGATCGACGCCCTCGATCGCGACCTGCTCGTCTTGCTCAACCGCCGCGCCGACGTCGCCCTCGCGATCGGCGCGCTCAAGCGCGCGGAAGGATCGCCGGCGTTCCGGCCGGAGCGCGAGACCGCCGTGATCGACGGCCTGAAGCAGGCCAACCCCGGCCCGCTGCCGGGCGACAGCGTCGCGCCGATCTGGCGCGAGATCATGTCGGCGTGCCGCGCCCTCGAGACGCCGACCCGGGTTGCGTACCTCGGGCCGGCGGGCACCTTCAGCGAGCTGGCCGCGCTCGGCTACTTCGGCTCGTCGATCGTCAAGGTGTCGTGCGCCAACGCCGACGAGGTCTTCCACGCGACGAGCGCGGGCGCCGCCGATTTCGGCGTCGTCCCGGTCGAGAACTCGAGCGAGGGCGTGGTGACTCGCTCGCTCGATCTGTTCCTGACGACGCCGCTCATCATCGTCGGCGAGACGAGTTTGTACGTCCGCCACAACCTGCTGCGCAAGGTCGACTCGCAGGATGGGATCGTCGCGGTGTGCGCGCACCCGCAGGCGCTCGCCCAGTGCCATGCCTGGCTCAGCCATCATCTGCCGAACGCCGAACGCCGGCCGGTGGCGAGCAACGCCGAGGGCGCGCGCCTGGCGGGCCTCGACGATCGGCTCGCGGCACTGGCCAGCGAGCGCGCAGCCAGCGAGTTCGGACTGCACGTCGTCGCTCTCGGCGTTCAGGACGATGCGCACAACCGGACCCGCTTCGCGATCGTCGCGCACCCGGCGGTGCACCCGCTGCCGAAGGCGTCGGGCCACGACTGCACGAGCCTCGTCGTCTCGGTACCGAACCGGCCTGGCGCCGTCCACGACATGCTCGTTCCGCTCAAGCAGCACGGCGTGTCGATGACGCGCTTCGAGTCGCGCCCGGCCCGTTCCGGGCAGTGGGAGTACTACTTCTACGTCGACCTGCAAGGCCACCCCGAGCAGCCCGAAGTCGCCGCCGCGCTGAAGGAGCTGCGTGAGGTCTGCGCCTTCTTCAAGCTCCTCGGCACGTATCCGGTCGATTCACACTGACGTGATGGCGCCCCTACGCTCTCTTCGTTCGCTGCCCCCCACGGGGGCGGCAACGCCCTTGGGGCGGCCCGGCGGGCGTTGCGTGCCGCCTCGACTTCGTAATTCGCCCTCGTGATGTTCGAGCAACTCGGCCTGATCGGATGCGGCCTGATGGGCGGCTCGTTCGCGCTCGCCCTCAAGCGCGCCGGGCTGGTCCGCCGCGTCGTCGGCTACAGCAAGTCGCCTTCGACGACCGAGCAGGCCAAGCGCCTCGGCGTCATCGACATCGTCGCCGAGTCGGCACTGCTCGCGGTGTCGGGGTCCGACATCGTTCTCATCGCCGTTCCGGTGTCGGCCACTGAAGCGACCTTCAAGGCGATCCGCCATCTCGTCGAGCCCGGTACCCTGCTGATGGACGTCGGCTCGACCAAGCGCGACGTCGTCGACGCGGCGCGGCGCGTCCTGAAGGACCGGATCACCTCGTTCGTCCCGGCGCATCCGATCGCGGGCAAGGAAGTGGCCGGAATCGCCCACGCCGACGCCTCGCTCTACCACGGCCGCCAGGTCATCCTGACGCCGCTGCCGAAGACCTCGCCCGAGCTGCTCCAGAAGGCGACCGACGTCTGGGCGTCGATCGGCTCGCAGGTGCTGCGCATGACGCCGGAGAACCACGACGCGGCTTTCGCGGCCGTGAGCCATCTGCCGCACATCCTCGCCTTCGCGTACTTCAATTCGGTCTCGCGGCAGCCGGCCGGGCGCGACTACCTCTCGCTCGGCGGCCCGGGCTTTCGCGATTTCACGCGAATCGCCGCGAGCAACCCCGAGGTCTGGCGCGACATCCTGATGGCCAACCGCGAAGAGATCCTGAAGCAGACGCAACGCTTCCGGCATACGCTCGACGCGATGGAGCACGTCGTCAAGACCGGCAACACGGAGGCGCTCGAAGCGCTGATCCGCAGCGCCAGCGACGCCCGCGCCAGCTGGCAGATGAACGCGGCGACACCGAACACGCATCGCTGAGACAGTCGGCCAGCGCGAGGGCCTGATCCCGGTGTTCACGACCCGCTTTCTCGACATTCCTCCGCTCTGCGGCATCGCCGGCACGGTCCGCGTGCCCGGCTCGAAGAGCATCTCGAACCGGGCCCTGCTTCTGGCCGGCTTCGCCTCGGGAACGACGGTGATCGAAGGGCTGCTCGACTCCGACGACACGCGCGTCATGCTCGACGCGCTGGTGCAGCTCGGTTGCGGCGTCGCGGCAGAGCCGGCCCGCCTCGTCGTGCAGGGGATCGGCGGCCGGCCGACTGTTCGCGAGGCGACGTTCTTCGTCGGCAACGCCGGCACGGCGATGCGCCCGCTCGCCGCGGCGCTCGCCATCACGGCGGTTGCGACCGGCGCGAGCTTCGAGCTGCGCGGCACCCGGCGCATGCACGAGCGGCCGATCGGCGACCTCGTCGACGCCTTGCGCGCCCTCGGCTGCGGCGTCGAGTGCCTGGAACGCGAGGGCTTCCCGCCGCTGCGCGTCACGGCCGGCAGCGGTCAGCTCGCCCTCGACGCGCCGATCCGTGTGCGTGGCGACGTCTCGAGCCAGTTCCTGAGCGCCCTCCTGCTCGCCCTGCCCTTGCGCACCGGCGACAGCGATGCGGTCATCGAGGTCGAAGGCGAGCTGATCTCGAAACCTTACGTCGAGATCACCCTGAAGCTGCTGGCGCGCTTCGGCATCGGGTTCGATCGTGAAGGGACGCAGCGCTTTCGCCTGCGCGCCGGCCAGTCCTTGCAGACGCCGGGGAGCTTTGTCGTCGAAGGCGATGCGTCGTCGGCGTCGTACTTCGTCGCCGCCGCCGCGATCGCCGCCGTTGACGCGCCGCTGCGCATCGAGGGCGTCGGCAGCGACTCGATCCAGGGCGACATCGCCTTCGTCGACGCGGTCCGGGCGATGGGCGCGGTCGTCGAGTCCGACGCGGGAGGCCTCGCGGTGCGGAGAGGTCGATGGCCGCTCGCGGCCATCGACCTCGATTGCAATCACATGCCCGACGCGGCGATGACGCTGGCGACGATCGCACTGTATGCGGACGGCACCTCGCGCCTGCGCAACATCGCGAGCTGGCGCGTCAAGGAGAGCGATCGCCTCTCGGCGATGGCCGCGGAGCTGCGCAAGGTCGGCGCCACCGTCGACGAAGGCGCGGATTCCCTCGCTATCACGCCGCCCGCGACGTGGCGCGCCGCGACGATCGCCACCTACGACGACCATCGCATGGCGATGGCGATGTCGCTTGCGGCGTTCAATCCCCTTGCCGGAGCGGCGCCGCCCGGAGTCCCGGTCCGCATCGTCGACCCGCGCTGCGTCGGCAAGACCTGGCCCGACTACTTCGAGGCGCTCTTCGCCGTCGCCACGGCGAGCCGCGAAGTAATCCCCGTCCTCGCCATCGACGGGCCGACGGCGTCCGGCAAGGGCACGCTCGCGGTCGCCGTCGCCGCCGCGCTGGGCTACCGCTACCTCGACTCGGGCTCCCTCTACCGCGCCGCCGCGATCGCCGCGATCGACGCCGGCATCGACGCCTCCGACGAAGCCGCCCTGTCGCGGTTGATCGCCGGGCTCGACCTGCGCTTCGACGCCGAGCGCACCTGGCTCGGCGAGCGCGACGTGAGCGAGACGCTGCGCCTGGAACCAGTCGGCGCGATGGCGTCGCGCATCTCGGCGTGGCCGGCGGTCCGCGCCGCCCTGCTCGACGTGCAGCTCGGCTTTCGCCGGCTGCCCGGGCTGGTCGCCGACGGGCGTGACATGGGAACCGTCGTCTTTCGCGACGCCGAGCTCAAGGTCTTTCTCACGGCGGGCAGCGCCGAACGTGCCGAGCGCCGGCACCGGCAATTGGCAGCGAAGGGGATTTCCGCTAAAATCGACAGTCTTCGTGCCGACCTCGAGGCGCGTGACGCCCGCGACAAGAATCGCAGCGTTTCGCCCCTCAAGCCAGCCGAAGGCGCGCTCCTGCTGGACAACTCCGCGCTCTCGATCGAAGCCTCGGTCGATGTGGTGCTCGAAGCCTGGCAGAAGCGCAGGCCTTTCGACCGATCTCCGGTCTGAGAAGCTACAACCGGGCGGCCTGCCGCCCGGGCGGGCCCGCCGCTTCATTCTTTGGTGCCGCATGGCACCCCGAAGCGTCGGATCGACAACCTAACCCGCGGCTTCGGCCGCACGGAAAACCAGCTCACATGTCCCAAGCTCAAGTTGCCACGCCGCGTGTGCCCGAATCCTTCGCGCCCGATTCCTTCGCCGCGATGTTCGAGGATTCGCTGAAGAAGGCCGAGATGCGCACCGGCGAGGTCATCACCGCCGAAGTCGTCCGCGTCGAGCACAATTTCGTCGTCGTCAACGCCGGCCTCAAGTCGGAAGCCTACGTTCCGATCGAAGAATTCAAGAACGACCAGGGCGAGCTCGAGGTCCAGCCCGGCGACTTCGTCTCGGTCGCGATCGACGCCGTCGAGAACGGCTACGGCGACACCATCCTGTCGCGCGACAAGGCCAAGCGCCTGGCGTCGTGGCTGTCGCTCGAGAATTCGCTCGAGTCGGGCGAGTTCGTCACCGGCACCGTCAACGGCAAGGTCAAGGGCGGCCTCACGGTCCTGGTCAACGGCATCCGCGCCTTCCTGCCCGGCTCGCTCCTCGACACGCGTCCGGTCAAGGACATGACGCCGTTCGAAGGCAAGACGATGGAGTTCAAGGTCATCAAGCTCGACCGCAAGCGCAACAACGTCGTGTTGTCGCGCCGTGCGGTGGTCGAGGCGTCGATGGGCGAAGAGCGGGCGAAGCTGATGGAGACGCTGCGCGAAGGCGCGATCGTCCACGGCGTCGTCAAGAACATCACCGAGTACGGCGCGTTCGTCGACCTCGGCGGAATCGACGGCCTGCTCCACATCACGGACATGGCGTGGCGCCGTGTCCGCCATCCGAGCGAGGTCGTCCAGGTCGGCCAGGAGCTCGACGCCAAGGTGCTGAAGTTCGACGCCGAGAAGAACCGCGTCTCGCTCGGCATCAAGCAGTTGGGCGACGACCCTTGGCACGGCGTGTCGCGCCGCTACCCGCAGGGAACGCGGTTGTTCGGCAAGGTCACGAACATCGCCGACTACGGCGCCTTCGTCGAGATCGAGCCGGGAATCGAAGGCCTGGTCCACGTCTCCGAGATGGACTGGACGAACAAGAACGTCGCGCCATCGAAGATGGTTTCGCTCGGCGAGGAAGTCGAGGTCATGGTCCTCGAGATCGACGAGGACAAGCGCCGCATCTCGCTCGGCATGAAGCAGTGCAAGCCGAACCCGTGGGAGGAGTTCTCGGCCACGGTGCAGCGCGGCGACCGGGTCAAGGGTCCGGTCAAGTCGATCACCGACTTCGGCGTCTTCGTGGGTCTTGCCGCCGGCATCGACGGCCTGGTCCACCTGTCCGACCTGTCGTGGAACGAGCCCGGCGAGGCCGCGGTTCGCAACTACAAGAAGGGCCAGGAGGTCGAGGCGATCGTTCTTGCCGTCGACGTCGACCGCGAGCGCATCTCGCTCGGCATCAAGCAGCTCGATTCCGACCCGTTCACCAGCTACACCTCGGTCAACGACCGTGGTGCAACGGTCAGCGGCAAGGTCAGGTCGGTCGACCCGCGCGGCGCCGAGATCCAGCTCAACGACGACATCACGGGCTACCTGCGCGCTTCGGAGATCAGCCGCGACCGCGTCGAGGACGCGCGAAACGTGCTGAAGGAAGGCGACGAGGTCTCGGCCATGATCATCAACGTCGACCGCAAGGCGCGCTCGATCCAGCTCTCGATCAAGGCCAAGGACAACGCCGACCAGCAGGAAGCGATGCAGCGCCTGTCGCAGACGAGCGAACGCGAGAACGCCGGCACGACGAGCCTGGGCGCGTTGCTGCGCGCCAAGCTCGACAACCAGAACCCGCCGAGCTCCTGATCGGGCGAAGCAGGGCGCGGGCGTGACGCGATCCGACCTCGTCGTTCAGCTGGCCGAGCGCTTCGGCCAGCTGACCCACCGCGACACCGAGTTCGCGGTGAAGACGATCCTCGATGCGATGGCTTCGGCGCTGGCGCGCGGCCACCGCATCGAGATCCGCGGCTTCGGGAGCTTCTCGATCAACCGCCGGCCACCGCGCGTCGGCCGCAACCCGCGCTCTGGCGAGCAGGTCGTCATCTCGGAAAAGCTGGTTCCTCACTTCAAGCCCGGCAAGGCGCTGCGCGAAGCCGTCGACGCGCGCGTCGGCGCGATGCGCGGCGCGGCGGACGCGGCCGGCGGAGCGCCTCGCGGCGCCGCGAGCGAATAGGCCCCAAGGCGCGACGTCGACGCAGCGAAGCGATGCGCCTCTTCGTCTGGCTGGTCCGGGCCGCCGTCTTCTTCGTCCTCTTTGCATTCGCGCTGAACAACCAGCACGACTCGAGCATCCACT
>JGI24140J50213_10000573_pt1 | contig 16982 bp, 19 predicted proteins | sample BarGraIncu00222A_FD_50213 | JGI IMG/M metagenome (IMG submission 50213)
GGAATTCGGTGGAGGGTCTCGCGCGTGACACGGCCTGCCGGGCCGCCGGGCAGATTGGGGAATCGGGCCCACCCCGGTCCACGGATGCCCGCAAAGGATCGCTCTGCGGGCATGGATGCTGGCTCAGATGCGTCCGGTCATCGTTCCCCAATTCGGTACGCCTCCGACCACCGACACCACCCGGATCCGAGGGGATCTCAGTTAAACGGGCGGCTGGCGGTCGGCGTCGGGACGCTTGCGAGTCATCGCCTTGTGTGTCTGAGCGGCGCTGAGAGCTGGTGTTGGGAGTGGACTGATCTCGGCACGGTTCGCCCGGATGCCGTCGAGGAAGATTGTCAGGTAGCGGCGATAGAGATCGGGTGCGATGCCGCGGGTGGCGTCCATGATGGCGGACAGTCCGAGCTGGGTGAAAATGAGGTCGCTCTGGTCTAGGTCCGGGCGCACGACGCCTTGCTGGTTCGCTCGGGTGACGAGCGCCTCGATGAGCGGCGCGATCCGATCGCGGGCGTCGGCTACTCGGGCGCGGCCCAACGCACGGTTGTTCATGATCTCGTTAAGCCCCCGGTCGCCGAACTGCATGTCCAGCGAGCGCTCCAAGAAGGTCACGATTCCGCGCCAGGCGTCGGGTTCGTCGAGGGCCTCCTGCGCGACCGCCGCCATCGCTTGTAGGCGCTGCTCGAAGAGCGCGTCGATGACCTCTTCTTTGTTGGCGAACCTGCGGTAGGCCGTACCGACGCCGACGCCGGCATGGTGCGCAATGTCGTTCAGCGTCACGTTCAGACCGCGCTCGGCGAAGAGTTCCGAGGCCGCCGCTAACAGACGTTCGCGGTTGAGCGCGGCGTCTTTGCGCAGCAAGTGGTCTGAGGTGGCGGCCATGGCTCCACTGTAACACTTAAGCGGATAGCCTGAATCCGCTTAAGTGTTACAGTGGAGTAAGTGGATGGCGGTTATCCGGTAGGAGTCAGTACATGGCGCATCAGAGCCGGGACGCCCCCGAGGCGCAAGCAGCCACGCCGCGGCTCGTCCCCTAGTGACGCTGAAATCACGGTGTCAATCGTTGAGTAAAGAGAGAGAAAATGAAAGCAGCAATATTCAAGGGCAAGGGGCAGGTCGTTGTCGAAGACCGCGACAGGCCGGAAACCATCGAACCGACTGACGCGATCGTGCGCGTCGTCCTGGCCTGTGTGTGCGGGTCAGACCTATGGTTCTACCGCGGCCAGACCGACCTACCGCACGGCTCTGTCGGCCACGAGTTCATCGGTGTCGTCGACTCTGTCGGCGCCGACGTCCAGAACGTCAACGATGGCGACTTCGTCATCGCGCCATTCGCCTACAGCGACGGTACCTGCCAGAACTGCCAGGCGGGGTATCACACCGCCTGCGTCCACGGCGGATTCTTCGGCCAAGGCGGCGACGGTGACGGCGGCCAGGCCGAGTACGTCCGAGTACCACAGGCCGACGGGACCCTCGTCGTCGTCCCGGGCACGGACTTCTCCGATGAAACTATGGCGTCCCTGCTGGCGCTGACCGACGTCATGGCGACCGGCTACCACGCAGCCATCAGCGCCGAAGTAGAGCAGGGTGACACCGTTGCCGTCGTTGGGGACGGAGCTGTTGGCCTATCAGGGGTGCTGTCGGCCAAGCTGCTGGGCGCCAGCCGGATCATCGTGCTCGGAAGCACCCACGAGGACCGTCACGCGCTGGCCCGTGAGTGGGGCGCGACCGACATCATCGACGTTCGTGGCGAAGCAGCAGTCAAGCAGCTGCTAGACCTCACCGATGGCTACGGCGCCGATGCCGTCCTGGAGTGCGTCGGCACCAAGGAGTCCTACGAGACCTCCTTCGCCATCGCGCGCCCCGGGAGCATCGTCGGCCGAGTTGGTGTGCCGCACGACGTCCAGGTCGACGGGCAGGCAACGTTCTACCGCAACGTCGGTATGCGCGGCGGTCCGGCGCCGGCGCGGGCCTACCAACCACAGCTGTTGCAGGCGGTGCTCGATGGCTCAATCAACCCCGGCAAGGTCTTCGATCTGAGGATCGACCTTGATCACATCGCCGACGGGTACGCCGCCATGGACGAACGCCGCGCGATCAAGGCGCTCGTCAAAGTAAGCGAGCTAAAGGAGACAGCATGAACATCACACCCAGCGCAGGCAAAACAGCACAGGGGCCAGCAGACTGGTTCACGGGCACGGTGTTCATCGACACGGTGAGAAACCCAGACAATCAAACGGCCATCGGCTGCGCTCACGTGCGCTTCTCGCCGGGAGGGCGGACAGTGTGGCACTCCCACCCCAAGGGCCAGACCCTCTACGTCACTGACGGCATCGGATATGTCTCGCGTCGCGGCGGCGAGGTCGTGGTGATCCGTCCCGGCGACGTCGTCTACATCGAGCCAGGCGAAGAGCACTGGCACGGCGCCACGCCCGACCGCTTCATGGCTCACCTGGCCATGCAAGAGGCCGACGAGAACGGTGAGGTCGTCACCTGGCTGGAGCCCGTCTCCGACGAGGACTACGCCAGCGCCAAGTAACCGAATTTCGCGCGTTCGTCATTTAGGGCCGCGCCGGCGGCCGAGTGTTCCGCCATGGGGTCCTCCACCGCAAAGGAAATGCGCATTGCTTCTGCCGGATCCGTGGGGAGGATTGACCAGAACGGGGCGACGCTTACCTGTCTTGAGGCCAGGTTCCGGCGTAGCGTTTCTGTGAGAGTGCCTAAGGTGTGAACGTTTCGAGTTGCCTGGCGACAGCTGCGGGGGCGCGATGTCTTCGAAGATGACGAAGTTTGAGGGTCTGCTGGAGGCGGTCCCTGATGCTCTGGTGGGGGTGGACCCCGCAGGCGTGATTCGGTTTGTGAATCGTCAGACGGAGTTGTTGTTCGGCTACGACCGCGACGACCTGATCGGTGCACCCCTGGAGACGCTGGTCCCGGAGTCTTTGCGGCCGGTCCACAAGGTGCACCGGGAGGGCTATGTTGCGGCCCCATTCACTCGGACCATGGGACTTGGTCTGGAGCTGCGCGGACGGCGACGCGACGGCACCCAGTTCCCGGTGGATATCGCCTTGTCCCATACCGACACTGAGGACGGCCCGCTAGTGCTGGCGGCCGTGCGTGACCTGACCGGCCGCACCAAGACAGAAGGAGATCGCCGCCAAGCCGAGCAACTGGCTGCAATCGTCGAGCATTCCGACGATGCCATCATCGGCAAGACCCTCGACGGCATCGTCACGAGCTGGAACCCAGCCGCCGAGAGGATGTACGGCTACTCAGCTGAGGAAATCATCGGTAAGTCCGTTGACCTGCTCAGTGTCCGTGGTCAAGCCAGCGAGATGCACACCATCCTGGCCAGGGTCAGGGCCGGCGAGCCTGTCGAGCGCTTCGAGACCACCCGTGTCCGAAAGGACGGATCGACGATCACGGTCTCACTTACCGTCTCACCGATCCACGACCAGCACGGCGCGATCATCGGCGCATCCACGATCGCCCGAGACATGACCGAGCAGAGAGAAGCATTCGAGGCCGCCCGGTCGATGATCGAGTCGAGTTTGGACTCCCTTGTCGCGATCAGCCCCGAGGGCAAGATCACCGACGCCAACCAGGCCACCGTCAAGCTCACCGGCGTCCCCCGCGACCAGCTCATCGGGACCTCCTTCTCTGACTACTTCACCGACCCTGCCAAGGCTGAGGCGATCTACCAGCTGGTGTTCAGCGAGGGGATGGCCGTGGACTACCCGCTGACCCTGCGCCACCGGGACGGGCACGAGACGCTCACCGAAGTCCTGTACAACGCCTCGGTCTACCGCGACGCCGCCGGCAACGTGCTCGGCGTCTTCGCCGCGGCCCGCGACGTGACCGAGCAGATGCAGGCCCAGAAGGAAGGCACTGAGCGGCTGGCCCAGCTCGAAGAGTTCCAGCGGCTGACCGTCGGACGTGAGCTCAAGATGATCGAACTGAAGAAGGAGATCGAATATCTCAGGAAGTTGAGCCCCCCGCAGCGCGACGAGTTTGATGGCCAAAGGTGATTCGATGCTGTTGAACCGCGACGGTGCCGGTGGACAACGCCTGCGAAGGTCCTAGTGATCGCCGAGGACGACCCACTAGCGGGCCGAGCGGTTGACCTGTCACCTTTCGACTGACCCGAAGATCAAACAGGGTTATGCGTAACGCCAGGGACGAAGGTCCCCGCGTCCCGAAGCAGGAACGGCAACCGGTGCTCTCACGCGTCGAGCGTGACCGCGGTGATGGCCGGCGTAAGGGCGATGCGGTTCTCGGTGCGGTAGTGGGATGTGAGCGCGGTGTCGGTGAACTTGATGACGTGCTCTCCGCCGTGGGTGAGTGCCTGCTCTAGGGCGTCTTCAGGGGTTGGCGCCGCCGGCACCGCGTCGTGTGGTGTCACGGGGGCGTACGCCGCGATCACGGCGGCGCTGACCGACCAGGTCGCCTCGAAACTGCTGCGCCAGAGCGATTTCGGGAGTGAGGAAACGGTCATGGCGACGGCGTTCGGCGCGGTTGCCGCGTGGACCAGCATCGTCGGGTTGCCGCGGGCAAAGCGCGGATACGTCGCGACCACCGCGTCGACGATGTTCTCGATGGCCGCCGGGATCGCCTCATCAGCGACCGGGGCCGCGAGGGTGGCCACCTGGTCGGCCCACCCCGCGGTCGCGTCGAGCTGGGCCAGCCGGTCGCGAATACCTGCTTCCTGGCACGCGACCCGGGGCACCAGTGCGACCAAGTCGGAGGGCGAGTAGGTTCCGACGGGCCGAATTGAGGGCGAACGCTGCCACCGCGCGGCCAGTACCCGAGCGCGTGCGCCAGTTCAGCGATTCTTGGCGCGGACTCCGCCTCGCTAAGGGCCCGCACGGCGTGTCCCACCCGGATCACCCCGTGAGTGGCCCCGGCGGCGATCCCGGGCAGGAGCCTGGGCCACCAGCGGGCCAGGACGTTCCGCCACGTCTCCTGGTCCACCTCGCGCTGAAGGAGCTCGATCCAGTCCGCGCTCCGGGCGGGGTCGCCCAGAGCGTCCTGCCAGTTCAGCGGGTCGATCGGCCAGCCACCGCGGGGCAGCTCGTCGAGCCTGCGCAGGTACCGGTCGGTCCACCGGTCGATCAGCGGATCCTGATTCCGGCGAGCTAGAACCTCCACAACCATGGGGCCATGGTTGGACAGGTAGCCGTCGAACTCCGGTCCGGTGCGGTGAAAGCGTTCAAGGGCATTGTCATAGGTCCCTGTCGTGGTGAGCATGAGACCATCTGATGACATCAAGCGGACTTGAGGTCAAGCGCATGGATAAGCACGACTTGCTGACGATCGGCGAGGTGTCGACCCGCAGCGGACTGGCTCCTTCGGCACTGCGGTACTACGAGAGTCTGGGTCTGATCACCAGCACCCGTACCAGTGGGGACCAGCGACGCTTCACACGCGCAGTGCTCCGGCGGGTCGCCGTGATCCGCGCAGCCCAGCAGGTGGGCCTCAGCCTCGAGCAGGTGCGAACCACTTTCGCGGGCTTTCCCCTCGACGTCGCCCCCAGCAAACGGGACTGGGTGCGGATGTCCGCGGCATGGCAACCCCTGCTCGAGCGGCGGATCGTTGAACTGCAACAGGTGCGGGACAACCTGAGTAGCTGTGTCGGCTGTGGCTGCCTCTCGATGACTCAGTGCCGCCTGTACAACCCGCAGGACACCCTCTCCAGCACCGGCTCCGGACCCAGACGACTCTTCCCTGGACCTCAGGAGACTGATCCCGCGGAACTCCCGTAGCCAGCATCGGCCAACGGGAACTGAAAACCGAGAGGGGCGCTGGCTGGCACATCAGCTTCTCCTGCCAACCAGTGAGTCAGGTTGGGCAACGTCATCAGCTGCCGCGATGGGGTTGAGTTCTTGTCCGTTGAGGGACCATCCGCTTACGGCTTGGCGAAGAGCTGTCCGTCGATGCCCAACTCGAGGTGTCAACACGTCAGTCAGCGTTCGGCTATCGGGCGGTCAGGGGGCGCCCGAACGAGCTTTGGAACCGGATCAGATACCCGTCGGGATCAGTCACAAGGAACTGACGCACGCCGGCTTCCTCCTCGCCGACCCGGTACCACTTCGTTTCGGGCTGCATGAACAGCTCGACCCCTGCCGCTCGCAGCGCTGACACGATCGACTCGACGTCTGGGACGGTGATCTGGAAGTTGATACCTCGGCCACGCGGCGCTTGNAGCTCNGCCGTGATCCAGTCGCGGTCCACGCCNGACTGCTCGAGCATCACGTGCGCGGANCCTCGCGTGATGTACGCAAAGCCCTCGTCCGGCCGGTCGTAGCGAACCTCGAACCCGCAGATGGTGCACCAGAACTCGAGACTGGTCCCAACGTCGCTCACCAACAGCTCCGGTACTAGCGCTGGCTCAAACTCCGTGGTCACGCCGGGCCATGCTGTCACGCAAAGCCGGTAGACGGGCGCGGATCGGCAGCCGGGATCGAGTGCCGGAGGTCACCGCGGACCGGCTTATGGTCGGCGGGTGGCTGACGACATCTTCGAGCACCTGCGGCTGATCGCGATCTATGACGCGCTCGACCCCGACCGCAGCGACCTCGATGTCTATGCGGCCATCGCTGACGGGCTGGGCGCCCGCCGGGTTCTGGACCTCGGCTGCGGGACCGGCACGTTCGCGCTGCTTCTGGCCAACAGCGGTTTCGAGGTGATCGGCGTTGATCCGGCGCGCGGCTCGCTCAACGTCGCGCGAGCCAAGCCGGGATCCAGTCGAGTGCACTGGATTCAGGGCGACGCGACCGCCCTGCCCCCGATGCGGGTCGACCTTGTCACGATGACCGCTAACGTCGCCCAGGCGATCGTTGACCCGCTCGACTGGGAGGCAACGCTCCACGGTGTGTATGACACGTTGCGCCCTGGTGGCCATTTCGTCTTCGAGAACCGAAACCCTGCCTACCGCGCCTGGCGGGAGTGGAACCGCGCGCAGTCCTACAGCATCACCGAGATCCAGGGCGTCGGCGCGGTCGAGAGCTGGGTTGACGTGGTCGAAGTAAGCGGGCCGTTAGTCAGATTCCGTTGGACGTGGGTATTCGCATCCGACGGGGAGATATTGACGTCGGACTCGACGCTGCGCTTCCGGACGCGTGGCGAGGTCGAAGCGGCGCTGGGGGCGGGCGGGTTTGGCCCGTCGAGCAAGTCCGTGGCGCCCGACCGGCCTGGACGAGAGCTCGTGATCTTCGTGCGCCGTCCAGAGTGACGGCGGGGGTACCCATCCAGCCGATGGCTGATGGGTTAGGGCACCGTGCCGCACGCGCTCGGCAAGAACATGGGCGAGACTGATGGTGTGGATTTCTCGCCCGAACTGGTGCTCATCGAGGTCGTGGAGCCAGATACTTCGGCTGCCAGTCAGATCCTGCGGTCCTACATCGATGACGTTGCCAGCAGGTACTTCGGCAGGCAGGCAACGGATGAAGAGATCGACGCTTCACTGCGCGAGGACCCCAGCGTCGACCTGGTGCTTCCGTCCGGCGTGTTCCTCGTTGCCCGTCAGCGTGACGTGGTCCTGGGCTGCGCGGGCTTGCGCTTGCTGCCGGAGAGGGTCGGAGAGGTGAAGCGGCTCTTCGTGGCGCCTGCAGCCCGAGGCCATGGGCTCGGCGCCCGCCTTATGGGCGAATTGGAACGCATTGCCCGTGGGCACGGTTTGTCGGTACTGCGCCTGGACACACGCCACGACCTCGTCGAATCCCGTCGGTTGTATGCGGCCCTCGGCTACGAGGAGGTGCCAGCCTTCAACCACGGCCAGTACGCCGAGCACTGGTTGGCAAAGCCGCTGGCGTAGTGTCCCTGGCGCAAAGGCGGCACCCCGTATGCCGATCGATGAGAGGACGCATATAGGAGCCAACCTTCGGTATACGTCCATCCCTCACCGAACAACGACGCACGCCCATCCCGTCTAGATGCGGATGTTTGCGAACTGCTTAGCGGGATGTCAGCTGTGATGCGATGCCTGCCCGATGGCGTCAGGCTGCTTCGCCGAGTTCAGTGTCGTGGTCGGACCACCGTTCGGGGCGGGGCAACACAGATCCGTTCCACCGCGCTCACGTCTGCCGCGTTACAACTGGGAACCCATCTCGATATTGACTCGACGGAATGCGGGTCAGATCGGCGTTGCTCGGCGGCTCGCCCATCAACTAGTCATATCCCTCACCGGAGTCCGAGTCCAGCACGTTGCGCCAGGATCTGGTCGCCGGCGCCCAGCCCTCAGCCGGAAGTACGGGGCGGCCCGCCGACGACTCCCGCGTCGATCTGCCTGCCGACCGAGGTGTCGACCATGATCTGGACCCCGTCGGGCACCTGGCCATCAAGAGCCTTCATCAACTCGGACACGCTCGGTGGCTCCCCTGGGCAGATGATGCTGATCACCGCTGTTCGAGATTCGACCGTCACGCCGGTGACGCGGGCTCCGGGAACCTGCCCGACCCATGCCTGCGCTGTGTTCGAGACGCGTTGCGTCCAGAGGGCGATCAGGGTGGTGGCGACCGAGTTCGCCAGCAAGGGAATCATGACGAGCACTAGGCCGGCAGCGATAGCTGTGTAGGCGCGGCGGCGGCTCAGATGCCCGACCGGGCCGCCGCCGGTGGCCACCTCCGTGGCATACCCGTATGCCGTGAAGGTGAGGGTGCCGGCCAGGACCATGGCCACCATGTTCGACGCGAACAGCACGAACGCGCCCAGCGCCAGCTCCCACTGGCCCTGTCCGGCGCATACTCCGACGACCCCGAGCGGTGGGACCAGTGAGATGGCTATCGCGACGCCGGGCAGCACGTCGCTCACGTCGCGCCGGGACATGCCCACAGCGCCGGCCAGCCCGGTGGCGATGGCTGCGATCATGTCCACCAGCGTCGGTGAGGTGCGGCCGGTGACCTGGGGGTTGGTAAGCAGGTCGGTCGTGCGAGGCAGCATGGCCGAGGCGACCAGACCTATCCCGACCACGAGGACGACGCCGCCGGCCACGAACCCGCCCGACCGCGCGACCAGGCGACCTTCGCCCCTGACGATGCCGAGAGCGATACCCATGATCGGCACCCCGAGCGGGGCGATGATCATGGCGCCGATCACGGTGGCGGTCGAGTTCCCGAGCACCCCGGCAACCGCGATGACCCCGGAGAGTGTCAACATCGTCCAGAACGCCGACACCTTCGAGGCGCGGTCGCCATGGAGCAGGTCGAGGTGGTCGCGCAGGTGCCCCAGATCCCAGCGCTGCGATGCTGGAAGAACCCGGTCCCGCATGTTGATCATGGCTGCATCACACGACCCAATCCCGAGTAGCCGACGTCATCGCAACGATGTAGACAGCGTTGGGCGCCCACAGGGGTGCTGTAGGCGGCGCGAACGATGCCCAGTTCTCCACCGAGTCCCAGATGTCGAAATTGACCTTGCCCTTGAATGTCACGCCCACGACTCCTCCATACTGATCGCTGTCACGCATCCGTCAAGAACCCGTGGTGCACGTCAATTCAGCCCACCAGGAACTTCGTTGTCCTCACACAAGCCCGCCGGCAGCCGTCTCACCTCATCCAAAGCAGGCGAGATCTGCCACGCCCCGGCGCGCGTGGCAATAACATCGGGTCAAGGCTTCGTCACCCGGTCAACGGCGGGATGCCTTTGGCGATGAGGTCCACGCCGAAGACCAGGAACAGCACCGTCATCACGGCGTCGTTGTGCACGATGAGCCAGGCCTTCGCTGAGTCCAGTGGCGCCTTCGCACGATCCCCGCCGACGAGGTAGAAGGCGACGGGGCCGGCGATCGTGAGGCTGCCGACGACCACGAAGATGAGCAGTGAGACGACCGCTTCGCTCGTCGAGGGCCCGCTCACCGCCAGCGCGGACCCGGCGCCGACCTCCAACAGGAGATTCTTGGGGTTCGCCCCGCCCAGCAGCAGGCCCAACCCGAGAGCCTTCCCCGGCGCGAACGAGTCGATACCCGCCATCCACTTCGGCATCTCCGTGCGGGCTCCCGGGTCCGGCCGGTTGCGCCAGCTGCGCCCGGCCAGGAGCAGGAAGAGCACACCGAACACGATCTGCCCCCAGGACACCGTGTCGGCGGCAGTTGTGCTGGTCGAGGCGTTGCCGGCGTCGGTGATGAGGTAGGCGACCCCACTGACCGCGGCTAGTGCGACAACCCAGCCGAGCAGGAACATCAGCCCGTTCACTTTCGCCCTGCTCGAGAACAGCATCAGGATCACCGCGATGATCGCCAGGGCACTGATCGCCACACCGATGGCGTATGTCAGTACCTCGCTGATCCCCTGTGCCATGGCTCGCCCTTTTTCGAGAGGCGCGGGACGATTCCCGCCGGTCTTACCTCCGCCCTACCCCTTACCGTCGGCGCCTTCCTCGGCCATCTTCTTCTGCGCGTCGGCCAGGGCGCCCTTCAGCGCCTTAACGTGATGGCCCTCGGCCTCGCCGACGACCTTTTGCAGGGCGCGCGTCACAACCGGTTCGACCTTGTCCGCGGCCGAGCGCGGATAAGCCACGATCAGGCCGGCCCCACCGATGGGGATGGTCTCCTCGGCCATCTTCTCGACACCGCTGCCGATCTTCTTGTGCAGCGCCTTGCCCCCGACGGCGCCCACTGCCGCGCCGATCGCGGTCGCGGCCAGCAGCGGGGGTGCGAACAGGCCGACGACCAGCCCGACGCCGGCAAGTCCGGCGGCGCCCTCCTCGACCGTGTGGTCGGTCTGCTCCAGCGAGACGGTGCCGTCGAGGCCTTTGCTGACCACGACCGCACCCCACAGCCGCTCCCCGCAGCCCAGGACCGCGTCGTAGTCCTGGTGCGCGGCCTCGCTCGACAGGTAGCCGCCGATCAGGACGTCGGTGATCTCGTCATCGATCTTCATCGATCTCTCCTCATGTCCGTGATCATTCCGACAAGGCGTGGGCCGCCTGGCCGTGCTGCTCGGCGGTGTGCACATCGAGCTCGTCCTGCGCGGCGGCGTGAGGCTCGATGTCGAACACGACCTTCTTGACCGTGCCCGTGAACGCGAAGGGCTTCTCGTTCTCGTAGGCGCGGTCCGCGACCCCCCCGTTGTCGCGGCCGATGTCCATCCCCGCATAGCCTGAGAAGCGGATGGGCACCGTGTGGTCCATCCGTCCCTTGCCGACTTGCCGGTCGTTGACGTAAAGGGTCACGTCCCCGCCGGTGGCCGGCTTGGGCGCGTCGGCGGCGAACTCCATCCGCACGCTCACCTCACCGGCCGGGAGGTTCTCCTCGGCTACCTGCTGGAAGATGAACACCCCCATCATCGAGTACGTGTGGGTGAGCTTGCCGTCCTTGACATACAGCGTGAACCCGCCCAGGTGGTCGGCTTCGGCGACGATCACGCCCTCGGCGCCGCCGTCCGGGACGACCAGGTCGGCGGTGATCGAGTACGAGCGGTTGTAGATCCGCGGGATCATCCCCGACAGCACGTTCTGGACATCGCCGCGGAACTCGAACTTCGTCTCCTTCGGGATCGGCGGCACCATGCCAAAGAACGTCGACAGGGTCGCCAGCAGCGGCAACACCTTGTACCGCTCGGCCTCCGCCCAGAACAGGTCCTTGAGCTCCTGGACCTTCTCCGGATACTCGGCGGCCAGGTTCTTGGCCTGGGAGAAGTCGTCGGGCAGGTAGTACAGCTCGGCCGGGCCGGCATCGGGATCCCAGACCCCCGGCGCGTACGGCTTGAGGGCATCGGGGGTGATCACCCACGGGATGCGCGCCGTCTTCATCGCGAGCCACCAGCCGTCCTTGTACATGGCCCGGTTGCCGATGGTCTCGAAGTACTGCTGGGTGCGATGTTCGGGGGCGCCGCCATCGGTCAGGGAGGCCGCGAAAGAGGTCCCGTGTAGCGGCTCCTGGGTGATCCCGTCGACCGTGTCGGGCGCGGGGATGCCCGCCAGCTCGAGGATGGTGGGAGCCAGGTCGATGACGTGGGTGAACTGGGTGCGCAGGCCGCCGGCGTCCTTGATGCGCGCGGGCCAGTGCACGACCATCGGGTTCCGGGTCCCGCCGAGGTGGGATCCCACCTGCTTGCCCCACTGGAACGGTGTGTTTCCCGCCCAGGCCCAGGCGGCCGAGTAGTGGGGGTCCATGATCGCGGCGCCCCACTGGTCCAGGCCGCCGTACCGTTCTGCGAGCTGGAGCTGCATCTCGTCGGTCAGCGGGATGCCGTTCTGCATCGTGAGCTCGTTGAACGAGCCGGTGACCGTGCCCTCCATGCTCGCGCCGTTGTCGCCCCAGATCCACACGATGAGGGTGTTGTCGAGCTCGCCCAGCTCCTCGATGGCGTCGATCACCCGGCCGACGTTGTGGTCGGCGTTCTCGGAGAACCCGGCGTAGACCTCCATCTGGCGGGCGTAGAACGCCTTCAGCTTCTCGGGCACCTCGTCCCACGCGGGGAACGCCTCGTCGCGCGCCGTAAGCTCGGTGTCGGCAGGGATCACCCCGAGCTCCTTCTGGCGAGCAAACGTCTCCCCGCGGAGCGCGTCCCACCCCTGGTCGAACTTCCCCGTGTACTTGTCGGCCCACTCCTTCGCGACGTGGTGCGGGGAGTGGCTGCAGCCGGTCGAGAAGTAGGCAAAGAAGGGCTTGTGAGCGTCCTGGGCGCGGACCCCGTGCAACCACTCGATCGTCCGATCCGCCATCGCATCCGGGAAGTAGTAAGGATGCTCGTCGTCGTAGAACTCCGGTGGGGTGCCGATGATCTTCTGGTTCTCGGCCAGGCACGGATCCCACTGGCTCGCCCCACCACCGAGGAACCCATAGAAGTAGTCGAAGCCCCACCCGTTGGGCCACCGGTCGAACGGGCCCGCCGGGCCCTGCTGACCATCGGGGGTCAGGTGCCACTTGCCGAAGGCCGCCGTGCTGTACCCGTTCTCCTTCAGCGTCCGGGGCAGCGGCGCGCAGTCCCGTGGCAGGGTCGCCGAGTAACCCGGGAAGCCGCCCGCGAACTCACCGACCGAACCAAAACCCACCGCGTGGTTGTTCCGTCCAGTCAGCAGCGCAGCGCGGGTCGGCGAGCACAATGCGGTGACATGACACCGGTTGTAGCGCAGGCCACCTTGGGCGATGCGCGTGTAGTTCGGGGTCTGGATCGGGCCACCGAACGTGCTCGGATTCCCAAAACCAGCGTCGTCGATCAGGACCAGCAACACGTTCGGCGCGCCCTCAGGCGGCGTTGGGTGAGCGATGAGGTCCCAGTCGGGCTGCGACCCTTGCAGCGTCCTGTTGACCACCCCCGAGAAGTCCGGCCGCCGGATCGGGAGATGACCGCGATCGATTTCACTCATCCGCGTCTACTTCCTTCCTGAAGTGCCGCGCTGAACCCCGTGCACCGGGGTCGCTCCGTGGCGCGTCGCGTCGATCGCGGCGTCGTCAGGACGACGATTGCGCACCGCGAACGTCCGGGCTTCACCCCCTTGGGGTGATTCCATCACTGGCAGTGATGGACGCGAGGTCACCTCGCGGCCCGTGTGGCGGTGCGGCCCTTCAGTCGGCCCCCACCAGAAGAGGATTGCCTGCCGAATATGGCTCGTGCCAGTGGTGCCAAGGCCATCAACTGCCGCGTCGGCCATTCATCCACTACGCAGGAGGGCAGCCAGAACACGCAGGTGAAGGCTGTATGCAGCACAGCCACCGGCCGGCAGCCCCGCCAGCGGTCGGGATCCACTTCTTCTCAGAGGTGCATTAAGCAGGGCGAGAGAACCATGACGAGCTACCCACCAATCGCCGAGCATGGCCTGAGTTGGTGTCAGCGGCGTCTATGCCATGACTGTGTCCGCGTGGCTTAAGGAGGTACCGCTGTGGCGGAGCAAAGCGGGAACGGCAGCGGGAGCGATCCCGACATTCCGCTCGACCCTTTTTCGCACGCATACGGCGGTCGGTCTGCGTTCGCTTCGTCGACCAAGCCTCCGTTGATGCATCACTACGTCCCCTTCTCCCAGTCGCTACGGGGCTACTCCGGCGGCCGGCTTCGTGTCGATGCCGTGGCCGGGCTAACGGTGGCCGCGCTGGCTCTGCCCTCTTCGATGGCGTACGCGGAACTGGCTGGCCTTCCGGTGACGGCTGGCTTGTACGCGCTGCTGCTTCCGGTCCTGGCATACGCTCTGCTTGGGTCAGCACCCCGCGTGGTAGTGGGGCCCGAAGGCGCGGTCGCGCTGCTCGTGGCGAGTGCCCTGGCGCCTTTGGCCGCCGCTGGATCCGCGCAGTACACCGCGTTGGCGGCAGCGTTGGCGATCGCCGTCGGCGCCGTTTTCGTCTTGGCGCGGCTTCTGCGTCTGGGATGGGTCGCCGACTACTTTTCCCAGTCGGTCCTGGTCGGCTAACATCACCGGTGTCGCCGTCTTGATGATCCTGAGCCAGCTCGAGAAAGTGACCGGTGTCTCCAGCGAGTTCGATAACGCCATCCGGGCAGCGGTCGACATCATCAGCCACATCGGGGATGCCAATCCCGCGACGTTGGCCGTCGGCGGAGCCACTCTTGGCGTACTCGTTCTGTTCGAACGGTTTCTGCCTCGCTGGCCGGGGGCACTGGTGGTGGTCGTCCTGGGGATACTGGCGTCATGGCTGTTCGACTTGCAGTCGCGTGGAGTCGCTGTGGCCGGGTCGATTCCAGCCGGTCTACCATCCCTGGCCAGACCGCACGTCACCGGCTCGCAGATGCTGTCTCTGGCCGAGCCCGCGATTGCGATCTTCCTGGTGAGCTTCTCCGATTCGATCCTGACAGCGCGTTCATTTGCCGCGCGACATAACGAGACGGTCGACGCCGACCAAGAGCTCCTGGCTTTCGGTGCGGCCAGCGTTGCCGCCGGCTTCACCCAGGGCATGCCGATCGGCACCAGCGGATCGCGCACAGCGGTCAACGATTCGATGAAGGCTACGAGCCAGGTCAGCGGTTTGGTCAGCGTCGCAACCATGGCGGTCATCCTGCTGTTCCTCACCGCTCCTATCCGCTTACCTGCCGCTAGCGGTCCTGGGCGCGGTGATCGTGTTCGCGTCGCTGAAACTCGTCGACGCCGGACAGTGGCGGGAGTTGGCCCGCAGCAGCCGAGTTGAAGTCGGCATCGCCGCAATCACGTCCCTGTTCGTCATCAGCATCGGAGTTCTGCAGGCAATCGTGGTGGCGGTAGCGCTGTCTATCATCGACGTGGTTCGGCGAACGGCGACTCCCGGCGACGCCGTCTTGGGGTACTCCGAACCCGAAGACCGGTATGCAGACGTCAGTACTCACCCCCAGGCAGGAGTCACCCGCGGCGTCGTCGTCTACCGAATCCAAGAACGGCTCTTCTTCGCCAACGCGCACTTCTTCAAACGCCGTCTGTGGGCAGCAGTGGATGGGGCCCCCAAACCGGTGCGGCACCTGGTACTCGATGCAGCTCCGATCAGCGGGATTGACGCCAGTGCAGTCGAAGCGGTCCGGAAGATTCACGAGGGGCTCCGCACCCGCAACATCACCTTCGAGGTGGCGCGCGCCACCGAGGAGATGCGTGAGCAATTCGATGAAACCGGCCTCATCGAGCTGATCGGGGCCGAGCATTTCCACGCAACGGTGACCGCCGCCGTCCAAGCCTGCGCCGAGCGCCGCGAGCACTGACCGGGTCGTGAGAGACGAACCGGTCACCAGCAACCTGGCCTTCCCACCGATCGCGTTGCCGCCTCATGGCCGACCATGCTGACCTCCACGAACCCCCGGTGCCGCATCATCCCACTGCGCCCAGGTGGATAGCGACGTAGTCCTTGAGCAGCGAACCGGGCTTGGTGTGGCTACGGCCGCGCAGCAGAACCGCAGTCCAACCACGACCACCACCCGTATTGGGGAACCCGTGGCCGAGCCGGCCGCACGACCTTTGGCCGCAGCGCCAGCCCCAGCGGCTTACAGGCATGGTTCCGGTCTCAGCCCCGTTGACGCACAACTCATCGGGGATGACGGCCCTCTCCACCCGCCCATCCCACCTGTAACTTGATGAGCCAACTCGGGGGCTTGCCCGACCGGGAACGATGATGCCACCCTAATCCATGGCCAGTGCCCTGCCTGCTGACTCCCGCCCCGCCCCACCCGGAGTCGAACCCTGAGCTGCATGTCGTCGCGCACCTCATCCACGCGGAGTTCGACGACCACCTTGATCCGCAAGCAGTCGACGAGTGCTTGAGCCAGGTGGCCGCACGGTTCGACGACGCCTCCATTCGTTCCTTCGTCCCGCTGCTCGTGCGGCGCTACACCCGCGAGGAACTACAGCAACACCTCCGCAAGGAGCCGGACCTTCAGGGCGACCCTCTGTCAGGGGCTGGTTGAGTCGGCGCGGAAGGCGTCCAGTGCTTCGGAAATGCTGTCGTGCAGGTGGTCGGCCCCGATCCGGTCCAGGAGGTCGTAGGCGCGCAGTGTGTCGACCAGCCCGGTGTCCGCGCCAGAGAGAGCGAAAGTGACCTTGCGTGCATTCAGGTAGTCCATCAACCCGGCCAGCGACACCCCAGCGGAGTAGTCGAGGTCGTCGACGGACTTGGCGTCCAGGATGAGCCAGCGGACCGGGTCGGGTGCCTTGTCGATCAGAGCCTCGACGTCGTCAACGAACCGGTTGGCGTTGGCGTAGAACAGGTCCGAGTCATAGCGGAAGATGATCAGGCCCGGATCGCTCTGGACGCCGGGGACCGCCTTCGCATAGCTCTCATCTCCTGTCGGTGAGACGGTGACGACGAAGTCCCTGGGCTTGTAATGGCGCCGGATGACCTCCAGGATCGACACGACGATCGCCAGGATAATGCCCTGTTCGACACCTACGGCACAGACCACGACAGCGGTCACCAGGGCGATGACGAACTCGCTCTGCCGGCGACGGGCGATCCGGCGCAGACCGCGCACGTCGATCAGGTCGATGCCGATCAGGAAGACGATGGCTCCCAGGACGGACTTGGGCATGTCGGTCAGCACGGTGGTGAAGAACATCACCACCAGCAAGACGATGCCCGACATGGTCAG
>JGI24140J50213_10000574_pt1 | contig 16961 bp, 13 predicted proteins | sample BarGraIncu00222A_FD_50213 | JGI IMG/M metagenome (IMG submission 50213)
GGGGATCGCCTGGGCTCAGCATCGCGGCATCAAGGCCGTCGAGGTAAGGGTGGATAACGGCCGGTGGCAGTCGGCTCGCCTGGCCGACGAGCCCTCGATCGACTCGTGGCGCCAGTGGGTGTTGCCCTGGCAGGCGGCTAAAGGTAGCCACACGATAGCTGTGCGCGCCACCGACACGGAGGGCGGGACCCAGACCCAGACCCAGTCGCCACCCCCGCCCGACGGCGCCACCGGCTGGCACACCATCACGGTCAACGTTGACTAGGTCGGCACCCTGACTGCGGACCTCATACGGTGATGACGACTTTTCCGAGTGCGTGACCCTGTCCGAAGTAGCCGATAGCCTCAGGGGTCTTGCTCAGCGGGTATGTCCTGCCGATGACCGGCGTGAGTGTGCCGGATTCCAGGAGCTCCTTGAGAGTAAGCCGATCCTTCAGGGTCGGAGCCAGCTGGATCGTGCGAATACTGCGGCTCACGAAGAGAGAAAGCAGCGGCGCCTCGATCAAAAGCACCAGGGTGTTGGCCATCCAACGCTTGTCGAAGCGGCCGCCGTTGGGCAAGAGCATCCCCTTGGGGGTTAGCACCTGCAGGAGGCGCGACAACGAACGCGTCGAGACGTTGTCCAGGATCAGGTCGTAGCGCTCATCACCGGCGGTGAAGTCCTGTTTCGTGTAGTCGATGACGTGGTCGGCTCCGATCGCACGGACGACGTCAGTCTTGGTCGTGCTGCACACCCCGGTCACTTCTGCGCCGAGCGACTTGGCGATCTGCACAGCGAACGTGCCGACGCCTCCCCCCGCGCCGTTGATCAGGACCTTCTGGCCGGCTTGGACCTTGCCCTGGTCACAAAGACCCCGTAGGGCGGTGAGCCCGGCTAGAGGAACGGCTGCGGCCTGCTCGAACGTGACGTTTCCCGGCTTGGGCACCAGATCCTCCTCCCCAGCAACGGCATACTCCGCGAAGGTGCCCGCGCCCGCGCCGAAGACCTCATCCCCGATCCGTAGCCGCGTCACGTTTCTGCCTACGGCCTCGACGGTTCCGGCAACGTCTGAACCTCGCACCCCGTTGTGCGGCGTGCGAAGCCCGAAAGCTAAGCGCGCAACGTAGGGCACACCGGTGAGGCCGGCCCAGTCCGGCGGGTTCACCGCGGCTGCGCAGACCCGCACGAGGACCTCGTCGTCAGTGATCACCGGTTTGTCTATGTCCCGCAGTTGCATGACCTCTGGTGAGCCGTACGTGTCCTGGAAGATCGCTTTCATCTCTTCGTCCTTCGGGCTTCCATGGGCTTATGGGCGTTGGAGCTCGTCGAGCGGGATGGCCGAAGACACCGCGATGGGCTGCCCGCCTTGGTGTCCATTCGGTCTGTAGTGCCATTCGGTCTCCTGCCGGCTCGCGGCTTAGATCTACGGCAGGCGTGGCGATGCCCTCGACGTTAGCCGGTTTCAGGGGAGCTCAGTGGTGACGAGTGCGTCCACCTGGCCGTCCTCGAGCCCTCGGGCCCGCCTGACCGTTTCCGGCCGGCACTGACGGAGCTCTCCTGGTCTGTTGGCGGGGCTCCTGGCCTGCGCGCGGGCGTGGTTGACATACCCACACGTGCTCTGAGGCAGTTCGCGGACAGCCGGCCCCGAGGTGACACGTCTGGTCATCGGCCCAGGGGGCGCATGGTCAACGGTCTAAGCGTCGAGGTCGCGGACCTGTCCTCGCCCAGACTTGGTCGAGCCGCGCTGTTTCTTGGCCTCAAGCCTGCGTCGTTGTGAGCCTCGGGTGGGCCGGGTGGCCCGGCGGGGCGGGGGAGGTGGCAGCAGCGCCGCCCTGAGTGTCTCGGCAAGCCGGTTGCGCGCCGCTACACGGTTCTGTCGCTGGGACCTGTGTTCAGAAGCAAAGACAATGAGCTCCCCGGACACCAGACGATCCGACAGCGTTGACTCCACCCGCAGCCGTTGAGCCGGCGAGAGTCTGGCCAGCGCCGGTGAGCCGAGGACACGCCAGCGCAGCTCGACCCGGCTGTCGGTGGTGTTGATGCCTTGGCCACCGGGCCCGGACGAGCGTGAGAACCGCTCGAGGAGCTCCGCGGCCGGGATGATGAACCCCGAGCGAAACCCCGGGCCAGGCGCGAGAACAAGATCGCCGCCTGGCTCGTAGCTGTTCGTTGCCATTCGTCAACTTTATGGTGCGGCCGATGAGATTCGAACTCACACTGTCAGGTACCTAAAACCTGTGCCTCCTGCCAATTGGGCTACGGCCGCTCAACGGTAATCATAGGGTCGATGCGGGCTCGCCTCGTTCCCACCTCAGCCGAGTCCAAGAGCCTTGCTCAGGGAGGCGACGTGACCGGTGGCCTTGACGTTGTACTTCGGCAGGGCAACCTTGCCATCGGGGCCGATGACGANGGTTGAGCGGATCACGCCCGTGACCTTCCTTCCGTAGAGCATCTTCTCGCCGTATGCCCCATAGGCATCGATGACNGCCCGGTCGGCGTCCGAGAGCAGGGGATAGGTCAACGACTCCTTCTGGGCGAACGTGGCCAGCCTCTCTGGTTTGTCGGGGCTGATGCCGACCACGTCATACCCGGCTTGCTGCAACCGCACCAGCGAGTCGCGGAAGTCACACGCCTCCTTGGTGCATCCGGGGGTCATCGCGGCCGGGTAGAAGAAGATGATCAGGTTGTGGCCGGCATAGTCAGCCAAGGACACGGACCTTCCGGCGTGGTCAGGCAGTGTGAACGGCGGGGCGATCTGTCCGGTTTCGAGGCGGGGCATGAAGAACCTTCCGGTGGGGACGGGCTTGCTCGCCCAGATGGGCAATGCCAGTCTGCGTTATGGTCCCTGTAGAGACCTCAGAGCACAAGGAGTCAGCGCCATGGCCGAGCAGACCACCCCCTCCCCGGGCCAGATCAGCCTGTCACCGGACGCGATCGAGGCAGACATCGCCGTGACACGCGCCCATCTGGCCAGCACCATCGATGAGTTGGCGGTGCGCAGCCGGCCCCGAGAGATCGTGCGCAGACAGAAGGAGTCGATGAAGGCCAAGGTCGTCGAGGCCACCCACACCCCCGAGGGAAACCTGCGGATCGAGCGCATCGCCGCGATAGCGGCCGCAGGCTCGGCCGTGCTGCTGGTCATGGCCATCGCGCACCGCCGCCGTCACCGTGGCTGAGAGCCCCACCGCGGGAAGCCCCCAGCGGCTGCCCATTCAGATGTTGCACGACCGTGTGCTGGCCTCGGCCGAGGGTGAGGTCGGCGAACGCCAGACTGGTGGGGGCTTGGTGATCCCTGCGACCGCAAGCATCGGCAGGAGACTGGCCTGGGCCGCGGTCGTGGCTATCGGTCGAAACGTGCGCCAGATCGAGATCGGCGACCGGGTTCTCTTCGACCCCGAGGACCGGGCGGAGGTCGAGCTGCAGAGCAAGGCCTACGTCCTGCTTCGAGAACGGGATATCCACGCGGTCGCCGCGCCGCGGGTCAAGGTCGAACGGACCGGGCTCTACCTCTGAGCCGGCTGGCGATCGACCGCAGTCCTGGCCTTGACGAAGGCCTCGACACATCGGCGTACGTCTTTTTCGCTGTGCCCTGCAGACAACTGTACCCGGATGCGCGCCTTTCCTTGTGGCACCACGGGATAGGTGAACGCTATGACGTAGATGCCATCGTCCAGCATGGCATTGGCAACAGCGGTGGCCGTGCGCGCACCGTTCTCGCCGGGGAACATCACGGGGGTGATCGGGTGGGTTCCCGGTAGGAGGTCGAAGCCGGCATCGGTCATCAGAGCCCTGAACAGGGTCGTGTTGCGGACTAATGCCTTGCGCCCGTCGCTCGAGCCCGCAGCCAGGTCAAGGGCAGCCATGGAGCCGGCAACCACACTCGGGGCCACCGCGTTGGAGAAAAGGTAAGGCCGGGAGCGTTGGCGCAGCAGGTCGACGATTTCCTGGTGTGCGGAAACATAGCCGCCCGAGGCGCCGCCCAGGGCCTTGCCCAGCGTTCCGGTCAGGATGTCGACACGGCTGATCACGTTATAGAGCTCAGGGGTCCCGCGGCCGCCGGCGCCCACAAATCCCACCGCATGGGAGTCGTCCACCATGACCAGCGCGTCATACTCCTCGGCCAGATCACAGATCTGGTCAAGGGGGGCAAACGACCCGTCCATGGAGAAGACGCCGTCGGTGACGATCACCCGCCGGCGAGCCCCGGCGGCAGAGACCAGCTGGGACTTGAGATCGGCCATGTCGGCATTCTTGTAGCGCAGCCGCTGGGCCCTGCACAGGCGGATCCCGTCGATGAGCGAGGCGTGGTTGAGCTCGTCGGAGATGATCGCGTCCTGCTCGCCGAACAGCGTCTCGAAGACACCGCCGTTGGCGTCAAAGCATGAGGAGTACAGAATCGTCGCCTCGGTCCCCAGGAAGGTCGAGAGCTTCGCCTCCAGCTCGGCGTGCAAGGTCTGGGTCCCGCAGATGAAACGGACGCTGGCCATACCGAAACCCCATTCCTGCAGAGCTTTTGAGGCTGCGGAAATGACGGTTGGGTGGTTGGCCAGGCCAAGGTAGTTGTTGGCACAGAAGTTGACTGCAGAGACCTTGGCGGTCGTGATGTGAGCCGACTGCGGGGAAGTGAGCTCCCGCTCGTTCTTGTAAAGACCCGCGTCTCTGATCTCCTCCAGCGTGGCGACCAGTTGTTCCTTGAACGCTCCGTACATCAGATGTCTCTCTTCGTCAGTCGTGCTCGTGAGTGTCGTTCGTGTCCCGCCTCGACAGGCACCGCTGGGTCAGCTCCAGTCCAGAACGACCTTGCCGCACTGTCCGGACCGTGCAGCGGCAAAGGCTTCCTGCCATTGCTCAGCGGGGAAGCGGTGGGTGATCACCGAGCGCACGGCCTCGCGCAGCACTGGCGAGGTCGCCAGCATCGCGCTCATGGCGTACCAGGTGTCGTACATCTCCCGGCCGTAGATTCCCTTGATGGTGATCATGTGGGTGATGACCTTGCCCCAGTCGATGGAGAACTTCCCCTTGGGTAGTCCGAGCATGGCCACCCGGGCCCCGTGGTTGAGGTTGTTGATCATCTCCTCCATGGCAAGCGGACTGCCGGACATCTCCAACCCGATGTCGAAACCCTCCCGCATGCCTAGCTCTCGCTGTGCCTTCGCCAACGTCGTGCGTGCGACGTTGACGGTCAGGTCAGCGCCCGCCGCCTTGGCAAGCTCAAGCCGGTAGTCCGAGACGTCAGTGACCACGACATACCGCGCTCCCACGTGCCGCGCGATGGCAGCCGCCATGATCCCGATGGGGCCTGCCCCGGTGACCACGACGTCCTCTCCTGCCAGTGGGAAGGACAGCGTCGTGTGGACCGCATTGCCCATTGGGTCGAACACTGCGCCCAGATCCGGGTCCATGTCATCGGGCTGGACCCAGACGTTGCCAGCCGGGATGACCACATAGTCGGCGAATGCGCCGTCGCGGTTGACCCCTACGCTTGAGGTCCGGATGCACACGTGACGCCGTCCGGCCCGACAGTTACGGCAGGTCCCACAGACAACGTGACCCTCGCCCGATGCTTTCTGTCCGACCTTCACCGAGGTCACTTCATGGCCGACCTCGACGACCTCGCCGAAGAACTCATGACCGATCACCAGCGGTGGCTTGACCACGGACGCGGCCCAGTCGTCCCACTGTTCGAGGTGCAGGTCGGTGCCACACAGCCCCGCCCGCTGGACGCGGATCTTGACGTCATCGGGGCCGACGGGCGGTTCTGGACGCTCCATCAACTCGAGGCCGGGACCTGCGGTGGGCTTCACCAGTGCTCTCATCGGATTTCTCCTAGGGTGGAAACCCGGTCGTTGCGGGCCGGGAGGAAATCCTTCCGTCTGTCGGCGGAAGGGGATACGTTCGGGTTTGTTGGGCGATAGCCAAGCCCGGCACTGTTGGGCGGTACCAGCGTTAGATCGCGGCGGGCCATGGCGTGCCAGCGCGTGGAGACGTGGGAGTTTTGGCCCTGTCTGTGAAGCGCGAACCTCAACACGTTGCCTCCGGGTAGCAGTTGGAATCCTGGTCATTCATGGCCGGCAGGATGTCAAGTCCCGATCATTCCAGAGCCCCGATCCGAGGCTTCTACCGCACTAGGTTGAGGTCGGTTTTGGGGCGTCCTGGTCCAGGGTTGTGCTGAGCGAGGGCCTGATGATTCTGCTGAAATGGTGGGCGCCGACGTTCTCCGTCCGCCTGCCGGGGTGCAGCGAAGTGTTGGTGTTCCGCGCCGACCCGGCGGGCGTCGAAGAGCTCGGGATCTGGCCGGCTCGTCCTTGAATCGACCAGACGGCAGTTCAAGCTTGCTCCGAGCTACCTGCACGCACGGCGCTCACTGTGGGCTCACAGACCTACGAGGGCTTCACCCCCTGCCCGGCCATCAATGCCCGACGATTCCGCACTCGCCGGTGAGCGGAAGCGGAAAAGCCTCTTATCAACACGTTCAGCCCNCGCTACGTCACCGGTAACANCCGGCTCTGCCGGCGCTGGATCGATTTCTCCCATCAGCGGTCTTGCTGCGGCAGGCTGACGCCGAAGCCGGAGATGGCCAGACGCAGCAAGACCTGACCAGGCCCGAGCAGGTCCGTGATCTTCGCCGCGCTGAGCACCTCGAGTTCGGCAAGCCGGACTGCATACTCAGCTGTTCCTGCGACTCGCGACCGATGCAGCTCGAGGGTGTTGTGCCAGACCTTCTGGCGGGCCTCGTGGAGGAGACTTCTGGTGCCCAGGCGGCCCAGCGGCGCGAGTAGCCTGTCGAGCATGGTCGTGTCGTCTGTGGCGATCAGCTCGTCCTGCTCTGCTGGCATCCGCGTTGCCAGGACCGTGTCGATGCGTTCGCTGTCCCGGCGGCGTCGGTCGATCAGCAGGGGATCGGAGAAGTCGTCGTCGCTGATGACAGCCAGCAAGGCCTGGGGCAGGTCGTAGTTGATATGCGCGTTCATGCCGAGCAGGACGTGACGCAATGGCGGCAGATCCAGTGATGCGGCGAACACCAGTCGCCACGGGCGAGGGACTGTGTCGCCGCCGCTGAGCTCGGCATCCAGAGCGGCCAAGTAGTGGCTGGCGAAGGTGGCTTCCCAGCTTTCCACCCATCCGGGATCCTCGAAGCACGCTCTTTGGACTGCATCCCCCACCGCTTGGGTGGTGCGTTGGTAGATGGAGAGAAACACGCGCTGGTGGGCGAGCCGTGCCGGGAGTCGATCCATGCGTTGCGCCATTGCGGCCGCCAAGGCACCGATGGGCGACTCCGGCACCCCGGGCGCACCCGTGCTGGGCACTGCCATTGTCGCTCCTTCGCGCTGAGATACCGAGGCGGGTGTCGGCCTTACAGATTGGCGACAGCTGGGATGATCCGCTCTGCCATCAGTTCGAGGGGGCGCAGCGAGCCGGCATCGACGAGCGTGCCGTGTGCGACCTGGACGCCCAGCTCCGCAAGCTCGTGCAAGTGCTCAATCGTTTCCTCGACCCGCTCACCGTGCTTTCCCAGGTCGAAACGCGTCTGAACGGTCTTTTCGATGTCGGAGTAGTCCCGGCCCTCACGGGTGCAGTGCTCCCGAAGCACGTCCAGCTTGTGGGCGAGCTCAGGGCTGTCGAAGATGTTGCAGGCATTGGCGTATCTGGCCACCAGGCGCAGGGTCTTACGCTCGCCTGCACCGCCGATCAAGATCGGTGGGTGGGGCCGGCTCAGTGACTGAGGCGAGTTGAGTGTGCGAGCCAGGTGGTAGTGCCTGCCGTCAAACGGTCCGTCGTCCTCACTCCACATCTGCAGGCAGATCTGCAGCGCTTCTTCCAGCCGCTCGAACCGCTCGGCGGTGGACGGGAAGAACAGGCCCAGTCCACGCGCCTCGTCCTCGTTCCATGCGGCGCCGATTCCCAGCATCGCCCGACCGCCCGAGAGCACGTCCAACGCTGTCACCGACTTAGCCAGCAGTCCGGGATCCCGGTAGACGACAGCGGTCACAACCGTGAGCAGTTTGACCCGCGCGGTCTTGCCGGCCAGGTACCCGAGCGTGGTGTAGGCCTCGAGCATCTCGTGCTCCGGCGGTCCGAGGTGGCCGATCTGCCACACGTGATCCATCACGCTGATCCGGTCAAAGCCGGCTTGCTCGCCGAGGCGGGCTACGTCGGCCAGCCGCTCACGTAGAGCCGACGGACCACCCGTCCACGTGAAGTCCGAGATATGCAGACCTAGTCTCATGGGCGCTCCTTGATCCTGAACTTCTTGCGCGGGACTGACCGTCCTCTCTGATGGACATCATANGAACGACTCATCCAGAAAAGGGTCCGCCTGATTCCTCAAGAGGGTCCGGCGTGCTGGCTTGGCTGCTTGATAAAGGAAGTGAGCCTGGTTAGGTGTGTGAGCAGGTGGGCTGGGAGCTGAGAGATCACTGTGGCTGGTGGGGCTGAGGATCAGCCACTTGCCCGACGATCACGCAGACGCAGACGATGAGGCAATGCCAGTGGTCTGCAGCGGTGGAGGCGTTGCCGTGCCTCAGAAGAGCCGGTGGGTGCCCATGCGTCTCGGTCACCTGGCTGGCGCCTNTGCTCGGGAGACGGTGTCCGTGCGAGCTGGACTTCCGCGATAGCGGCGCGGNCTCGCAGGTGTCGAAGAGTGTGGCGACCAACGACACCGGGGCAGCTGCGGCCGGTCCAGCCTTGTCATCAAGGCCACGCTGCCGGACAGGCCTGGGGCATTGATGTGTTTCCGGATTCCGGTCTGGGCCTGGGCTGATCCGACCAATACCGTGCCAGCTTCGTGGGGTTCGAACTGGTTGACTGCGGGAGCACAGGGTTAGGCCTCGACAACTCGCACTACCACCCACCCCGCGGTCGCTGCCGATCCAGTGGACTTCCTCAGGTGAGGCCAGCACTGGCAACGTCATACGACCTGTGTTGGTGGAGTCTGCGACCCATGGACTCTCGGGACATCGTCCACGGGGGCGACGTTGGGATGAGCAGTTCTGCGCTCCTTCCCCTTTCGGCTACATCTCCATCCCCCGTTCGGCCCACATACCGCCCAACGGCCAGATCCCATCGCGCCGGAGCCCTAGCGTGAATTTGGGAAGAGGCACCACCCCGGACTCCCCGCCCCAGGGCGGACCGTGCGCTGATGGTCCCCGGCCCGGCCCGTTGAGGGCCTTCATGAGTCCTTGCCAGCCCGGCAAGGCGGTCTGCGCGGTCGCCGAATCCCGTCACTCGCGCGGATGGCATAGCTCGCTTGCCGACGGTGACGGGGAACGGAAGACCCAGGCTAGAACGGGACTCCTCGATGGTCCCTTGGGGTGAAGCCGCCCAGCGCGGCCGGGCACTTTCGGCCCGAACCCGACAGGTCACCTTTCGCAGGCGGCTCGAAAGATTGGCCTGAACTATGTCTAAGACCCTTTCCAGCTCAGCCCTGCCCCGGCGCCTCTTCTCGGTGCTGGTCGCAGCTCTCTTTGGCCTCACCCTGGCCCTGAACCCGATCTCCAGCCCCGCCGCCAACGCGGCGGTATCTGCCAGAGTCGGAGTCACCGCACTCCGTATCGCCGCCAGCGAAATAGGTGTCCCCTATCGGTATGGGGGAACGAGGCCGTGGACCGGGTTCGACTGTTCCGGCCTGACCCAGTTCTCCTATAACCGGGCCGGCCGGATCTTGCCCCGCACCGCCCAACAGCAGTACAACGCCACCATCCATATCTCGTGGGGCGCCCGGCGTCTGGGCGACCTTGTCTTCTTCTACTCCGGCCGCAACGTCTACCANGTGGGTATCTATGCCGGGAATTGGTACATGATCGACGCTCCCCACAGTGGCGCCCGCGTTCGGAAGGAACGCATCTGGAGCTCCCACGTCATCTTCGGCCGCGTGCGCTGACACGTCTGGTCGATCAGATTTCCTCTGGCGGGCTTTGATCTGTCAGCGTCGGATTGGCATGGGCAAAGGGCGTGCAGCAGGCCTTGCGTAACGGCGTCCTTGGTTGAGGTCTCCCGGATCTGCGCGGAGCGGGTCACCGACCTGACGGCATTCAAGACCGAGGTCTGGGTGAGCGGGAGTGTCGCGTGATTCAGCCACTGTCACGGACAACGAGGGTCTGTCAGCGAGAACCCTCGCGGATCAGATTGCCCGCGTCCGCCAGCCCCGAACCAGGAGGTGACCCGCGCGCAGGTGCTGGACGGTCGTAACGTGGCGGTGAGAAAGTGCCCTGATCTCTCATCCGCAGAAACCCGGTCGTTCAGGGCGGGAGGAGACCCCGCCGCCTGTCGGTGGAAGGGGAAAGGTCAGCTCTGTTGGGCTCTAGCCAAGCTCAGCATTGGATGGCAGTCCCCACCTCAACACGTTGTCCGCGGTAGCGGTTGAAATTATGGTCATTCATGGCCGGACGATGTCAACACGGATTCAAGCCCGAGTCAGCGTCGAAATCAGGGTCGGGCTGAATCTGGTGGGCCCGATCCGCCGCAGGCCGTGGTTGACGCCTGAAGACCGAAGCGATCAAGCCGTTCTTTTTGTGACGGCCGGCTCAAGGGACGCGGCTACCACCCAGACTTTGCTCAGGCGCAGCCGCAGGACACCGTGATTCTGACTGCCCTGGGCGCGACGTACCAGGACAACGAGCTGGATCTGGGGGACATCGGCGGCATTCCCGGGGTGCTCGATGCGGGACAGAGCAACGACTCGGACTTTCTGGACGTCATCTTCCCAGAAGCTCAAGGAGGCTTTCGGTCCGGACGATATCAACGAGCTTGGCCGGACCCACACTGCGGCTTCCCTGTCTCCGCATGTCGTGAAGGTGCCGGTGGACAACTTTGCAATCGCCGGATCCCCAATGTGGACGACGATGCCGACCTGTTCATGGCGGACGCCGCCGCCTGAGGTGGCGGCCGGTCGGGACGTGACCATTTCGCCGCGCGCTGGAGCGCTGGCTGAAGTAATCTCCGGCCGGGGAGAGTGAGCAATCATGGATGAAAGCAGAGCCGATGGCGTGCAGGGGTTTGAGCGTGGTCCGGAGGGGACCGAGAAGCTCGCCGATACACCTGTAATCCGCGTGGGACCTGGCCAGGTCAAGTGCAGCCTCCAGCGACCCGCTGGACCGGCGGTGCCTATTTCGCCTCTGGCTTCGGCGGCCTTCTCGGCTCTGGCCCTGGCTGCCGCATCCGCGGCCTGGGCAGGGGTGGAACGAGCCCTGGGCCCGATCCGCCGGCAGTTAGGCGACAGCCAGCGCGAGCTAGCGGGCGGGCCCCACGCCGCGCTTTCCTCTACGCCGGCATCGTTGCCGGTGTCTGCGCCAGGATCGGCGAAATCGCAGCCAGCGGACACCGTGGCCCGCGAATACCCGAAGCAGCAACCGTGGAGGCGCCCGTCCTCGAAGAAGCCGCCCACGCGCCCGCTGAGCGGTATATCTGAGATTCGCACCTTCTTTCGCACCAACGAGCAGCCGATCTACTTCTTCGGGCCAACGGCGTTCAACTTGCTGGGCATTGACCGCTGGGTCCGGAACTTCCAGTACATCGCCTATTACGACTCCTGGGACGGTGGGCACCCACGGCTCTTCGTGCCGACCAACCGGCCAGACATCGCCTTCGAGTCCAGCGAGCAGATCGTCAACTACCTGCTGCGCGACCCCGAGGTGCAGGCCTATCTCAAGCGTCGCGGTGGCAAGCCGATGGTCGCCATGGTGTTTTTCGACGAGGAGACCGAGGAGATCTGCCGCGAGCTTGGCTACACGCTGATCCTTCCGCCGGACTCGCTGCGCCGCAGGCTCGACTCCAAGATTGTGACGACCCAGCTCGGTGCCGAAGCCGGCGCCCGGTCGGTCCCCAACATCATCGGCCGGGCCGGGACCTGGAGCGAACTCGAGGAGCTGGCCGTGGGCGCCGGACTTGGCAGCGACCTCGTGGTGCAGACGCCGTACGGCGACTCGGGCAAGACCACGTTCTTCGTCAAGTCCGAGGCGGACTGGGACACGTATTCCGCCAACATCATCGGCCAGGACCTGAAGGTCATGAAGCGGATCAACAACAACGCCGCCTGCGTCGAGGCCTGCATCACCCGGCACGGCACGATCGTCGGACCGCTGATGACCGACCTCACCGGTTATCCCGAGCTGACCCCGTACAAGGGTGGCTGGTGCGGTAACGACCTGTTTCCCGAAGCTCTGACCCCGATCCAGCGGGCAGCGTCGATCGAGCATGTCCAGCGGCTCGGAGGCCGGCTGGCCCAGGAGGGCTACAAGGGCTTCTTCGAGGTCGACGTCCTGATTGACACCGACACCGACGAGGTCTACCTCGGAGAGCTGAACCCGCGCATCTCGGGTGCGTCGCCGATGACGAACGTCACGGCGGGGGCCTACGCCGACGTCCCGCTGTTCCTCTTCCATCTTCTGGAGTACATGGACGTCGACTACGTCGTCAACGTAGCGGAGATCAACGAGCGGTGGCTGGAGCTTGCCTCGATCGACGTCTGGGCACAGCTGATCATGAAGGAGCCGGTGGACTCGGTCGAACGGCTTCTGGAGGCCCCGCGCACCGGCACCTACCGGCTGGCCGAAGACGGCAAGCTCACCTTCGCCCGCGCCTCACATGACTGGCACCAGATCACCGACCAGGACGAGGCGTTCTACATGCGCGTCTATGCCCCGGGTGACTACCGGTTTAAGGGAGCCGACCTCGGGATCCTGATCACCAAGGGTCGGATGCAGACCTCGGAGGGTCTCACCGAACGGTGCCGGCGCTACATCGACGGCATCCGGTCGTTCTACGTCTCCGAGCCGGTTCCTGACGCCCCGCTCCAGCTTCCGATCGCCTACGTCAAGTAGCGGACGTCAGTCACCGCTGGAGGATCCGTTGACCCCGCCAAGCTCGGCGCTGACCGAGGCGAAGGCACGCAACGTGTCGACCAGGTGGGTCACGCTCTGCGCTTCAGGCCACGACGACAGCTTCACTCCCACTGTCCGGGTGACCCGGTTCACATAGATCATCTGGCCGTGAATACCGAGGCAGACCAGGGCTGTTCCTTGCCCGCTGGGCACGAACCAGAACTTGTTGCGGTACCACCCTCCGGGCAGCACCGACTCGTTGTCGGTCTGGGCGAACGCCTCGCGCACCTCTGTCTCGGGGTTGTGGGCGTCATGCAGCCAGGCGGCCGGGACCACAGGCCACCCGTCGACCGTGCCGTCGTCCAGGAGTATCTGGCCGAAGCGAGCCACGTCACGGGGCACCGCGGACATACCGCCGTCATGGATAGCGGAGCCGACGGGGTCACAGGTTATCTCGGCATCCCGCTCGGCTCCCATCGGCACCCACAGCAGGGTCGAGATGAGATCGGCCATCCGGAGGCCGCTGGCCCGCTCACACACCCAGCCGAGCATGTCGGTGTCGGCGGACCGGTAGGCGAACGGGCCTCCGTGACGGTCCGCCTTGCTCAGGGTGGTGAGGTACCTGTATGTGCCGAGGGGATCGTCGTCCAGGCGAGGTCGCCAGCCCATGGAGCGCTCCATGACACGCACCTCCGCCTCAGCCGCGGTGTAGTTCTCGCGGAACGCGACTCCGGTGCGCATATCCAGCAGGTGACGGACCACCGCGCCGCCGTAGCCCGAGTCCGCAGCCTCAGGCACGTAGGCCGTGAGGTGCTCTTCTGTGTCGAGTAGCCCGCGATCGGCCAGGACGCCGGCGACACACCCGACGACGGACTTGGTGACCGACATCAGCAGGTGCGGTGTTCGCTCGGTCATTCCGGCGTAGTAGCGCTCGTCGATGATCGTGCCGTCATGCAGGACGAGCAACGCGTCGGTCCAGGTGGTCGCAAACACCTCTTCGGCGGTCGTTGCCGTGCCATCGAGGCGAGTGACGGGGGCGGCGAGCACCGTGGGGTTCGACGCCGTCTCGAGGCGGCGTGTCCTATCGCGGTCGGCCGGGATCGGCTGGGACGGCATGATCTCGCGCATATGGCGGAAGGACCAGCGCAAATTGGCTTCCTCCTGCCAGGTCGCCAGCGTCACGAGCGACTCGCTGGTCGGCGGGAACCCGTTCATCCGATCGCCCACGGCGCCACCCGAATCCGTAGCCTCTGTCGCGGAACCCACCGGATCCACTGCGGCACCCGTCGAGCCGGTCGTGCCACCCTCCGAGTGCGAGGCCGAAACCTCCCCGATTTCCATGTGCGCACGCTACCGGAAAGGTCTTCGTTCAAACCCCCGACACGGCGCCGGACATGCCCGAGGCACTTCGGCCTGACCGAGCGCCGGCGGCGCGTAATATGACCACACGCAGTCACCGCGGAAGGGGGCCGGCAGGGATGTCGAGGCGAGGCGAGTCACCGTGGCCGGGGTAGCCGCGGCGAACGCAGCCCTTCCGTTGCCCCATCACAAGTTGGTTCGCCGGGCGGACGTTGCGCGTGAGCTGGCCATGGTGTCCGAACCGATGGATGTCGGCGCCCTTGAGGTGGACCGGGTCGACGGGACGACGTCACGGGTTTCCGCGATCCTGGCCGACACCTACACCGATGCGTGTGTGGTTCTGCAGGATGGCGGTGTTGTGTACGAGGGGTACGGCAAGCGCGGCCACCCTGAGCGCCCGCACCCTCTGCTTTCTCTGAGTAAGCCCATCGTGGGATGTGTGGCCGCCATCTTGATTGAGCGGGGCGACCTCGACCCGGAACGCCTTGTGACGGACTATGTGCCAGAGCTCGACGAGTCGGGCTACCGCGGCGCGACGGTGCGTCACGTGCTGGACATGCGCACGGGGGTCCGCTTCTCCGAGGAGTACACCAACCCGGTTGCAGAGATCCGCGAGCTGGACCGCTCTATCGGGCGGAGCCGGTGGAAGATCGGCGGGGGACCGCATGGGCTCTACCCCTACCTCCTGACACTGGAGGCAGACTCACCTCATGGCGGCGAGTTTCGCTATCGGTCCGCAGAGGCTGACGTCCTCGGGTGGGCGTGCGAACGGGCCGCGGGCGCCGAGATGTCGGAGCTGGTGAGCTCGCTTGTCTGGCAACCCATGGGGGCCGCCCACGACGCCGAGCTTGTCTGTGACGGGAACGGCACCGGGATCCACGACGGCGGGCTTAGCGCCACCGCCCGCGATGTCGCACGTTTCGGCCAGCTCCTGCTGGACGGGGGAGTCGTGCCAGACGGCATGGACGGGCAGCGGGTGGTGGTTCCGCTGCGGTGGATGCGTCAGGCCTGGGCCGTGGACGCCGATGTGCGGGGGGCTTTCGCCAGCTCACCTGCAGAGCAGATGTTTCCCGGCGGGTGGTACCGCAACCAGTTCTGGTTCCGGCCTGGCCCGCACGGCGATGTCCTGGTCTGCCTGGGCATCTACGGTCAGATGATCCACGTGAGCAAGCGAACCCGGACGGTGTGCGTCAAGCTGTCGAGCTGGCCTGAGGCCCAGAGTCCTGCCTACCTTCAGGACACCGTCCGGGCCTTCGATGCCATCGGCGGCGCTCTGGCACGAAGCAGTGCCAGCGACACCAGGCAACGCCTGCCGGGCGTGATCTCGGGCCTGAGTCGCCGGGGCGGCGCCTCACCGGCTCACAGCTCTGTCATCTGAGCAGGACTCCGCTCGCCCTACCCGGTGACAGATGTAGTCAGTGCCCTTTCCGGGGTGGGGATTCGACGGATTCCACCGCGCGCCGCTGCCAATTCGCGCGTAATCTTCGCGCCAGGGGATCGACTGATCTGGGCGTCGATGACTCATGTGCCTGTTCAACCCCATCGCACTGCTGATGCCAGAATTGGATGAAGATGAGCGCGCCCTCGCACCTCCACGCTGGCCTCAAACAGCGCCACCTCACGATGATCGCGCTCGGTGGGGTCATTGGTGCCGGTCTGTTCGTCGGGTCGGGGGTCGTGATCAAGGAGACCGGTCCGGCGGCCTTCGTCAGCTATGGGCTGGCCGGGGTCCTCATCGTCATGGTGATGCGGATGCTAGGGGAGATGGCCACCGCAGACCCGCAGACGGGATCGTTTACCGAGTACGCCCGCAAGGCGCTTGGCGGGTGGGCCGGCTTCTCGGCAGCCTGGCTGAACTGGTACTTCTGGGTGATTGTCGTCGGCTTCGAGGCGGTCGCCGGTGCCAAGATCCTGACGTTCTGGTTCGATGCACCGCTGTGGTTGCTGTCCCTGGCCCTGCTGGTCCTGATGACCGCGACCAACGTGTTCTCGGTGACCTCGTTCGGGGAGTTCGAGTTCTGGTTTGCCGGCATCAAGGTGTCCACGATCATCGCTTTCCTGGCCCTGGGCACGGCTTTCGTCCTCGGGCTGTGGCCGAACAAGGGCCTGGACTTCAGCAACCTGACCGCCCACGGCGGGTTCCTGCCCCATGGCGGAGGCTCGATTGTCACGGCCATCGTGGTCGTGATCTTCTCCATGGTCGGCGCCGAGATCGCCACCATCGCCGCGGCAGAGTCCGACGACCCGAGGCGCGCCATCGCCAAGGCCACCAACTCGGTCGTCGCCCGAATCCTCATCTTCTTCGTCGGCTCGGTCTTCCTGCTGTCCGTCATCCTCCCGTGGAACGCGACCGAGACCGGTGCCTCGCCGTACGTCTCGGCCATCAAGGCGATGGGGATCCCCTACGCAGACAACATCATGAACGCCGTGGTCCTCACGGCCGTCCTGTCCTGCCTGAACTCCGGCCTGTACACCGCCTCGCGCATGCTCTTCGTGCTGGCNGGCCGTCGCGAGGCCCCCGCCCTGATGACNCGGTTGAGCTCGCGCGGCGTCCCGGTGGCGGCGATCCTGAGCTCCACCGTCATCGGCTACCTCTGCGTGATCGCCGCCGCGATCTCACCCGACACGATCTTCCTGTTCCTGCTGAACTCCTCGGGCGCCGTCATCCTGTTCGTCTACCTGCTCATCGCCGTCTCGCAGGTGGTGCTGCGCCGGCGGACCACCCCGGACAAGCTGATCGTCAAGATGTGGTGCTTCCCCGTGCTGTCGATCGCGACGATCGCCGCCATCCTTGCCGTGCTCGC
>JGI24140J50213_10000575_pt1 | contig 16950 bp, 15 predicted proteins | sample BarGraIncu00222A_FD_50213 | JGI IMG/M metagenome (IMG submission 50213)
GCGGTGGGGCGGCGGCGCCCGGCGTCGCCGCTGCGCCGCCGCCCGGCCCGGCGCCGGCGCCGGCGCCGGCGCCCGCACCTGCACCCGCCCCTGCACCTGCACCTGCGCCTGCACCCGCCCCAGCGCCCGCGCCGTCGCCCGCTCCGGGCCCGGCTTCGGTTCACTACGGCAGTTTTGCCACCGCCGCTCTGGGGCCGGGCGGCGCGCTCAACGGCAGCGTCGCGTTCCCGAGCGACAACGCCTGGAATCTCGACATCAGCGGCGCTCCGCTCGATCCGACTTCCGACACCCTCATCGCCAGCATCGGCCTGACCACGGGACTGCATCCCGACTTCGGCGCCGGATTGCTCGGCGGCGCCCCGATCGGCATCCCGTACGTCGTCGTCGCCGGCGTGCAGGCGAAAGTGCCGATCGTCTTCACGGCCTATGGCAGCGAGAGCGATGCCGGTCCGTATCCGGTGCCGGCCGGCGCGCCGGTCGAAGGCGGCTCGGCCGCGTCGAACAGCGGCGATCGACACGTCCTGGTGATCGACCGCGACAACAACCGCCTCTACGAGCTCGACAGCGCGACGATCAATGCCGACGGCTCGTGGGACGCGGCGTGCGGTGCCGTCTTTCATCTCGACAGCGACGCGGTGCGGCCGACGGCGCAGCCCGGCTGGACCAGCGCCGACGCAGCCGGCCTGCCGATCTTTCCCGGCCTGGCCCATTACGAGGAAGCCGCCGCCGGGCCGGGTGGCATCCGCCATGCCCTTCGCTTCACCGTGCAGCACACGCGTCGCGCCTGGGTTCCGCCGGCATCGCACTTCGCGTCGTCGAGCGCCAGCGCGAACCTGCCGCCGATGGGCATGCGGGTCCGCCTGAAGGCGAGCTACGCGATTCCGGCGACGTTCAGCGCGCCGACGCAAGCCTTGCTCGCGGCGATGAAGACCTACGGGATGATCGTCGCCGACAACGGCTCGAACTGGTTCGTCAGCGGCGCGCCGGACGATCGCTGGGACAACAACGCGCTCGTCACCGAGCTGCGCCAGGTGCAGGGGCAGAACTTCGAGGTCGTGCGCATGGATGGGCTGGTGTCCGGCTGAGGCCTGGAATAGGCGCTATAACGTCTCCACGCCGACGCGACGGACGTCGCGCGGCGGCCCGAGGAGAAGCGCATGTACGTCCGCAACGCCTGGTACGTCGCGTGCACCGCCGACGAGATCGGCAACGGCAAGCCGCTCGGTCGCACGATCTGCGGCGAACGGATGGTGCTGTTCCGAGCCGAGGGCGGCCAGCCTGCGGCGCTCGAGGACTTCTGCCCGCACCGCGGCGCGCCGCTGTCGCTCGGCGCGCTGCGCGACGACGGGCGCCTGGTCTGCGGCTACCACGGCCTGGTCATGGGCGGCGACGGCAAGTGCGTCGGCATGCCGGGCCAGCGCGTGCGGCCGACGATCCGGTCCTTTCCGATCGTCGAGCGGTACGGCTTCGTCTGGGTCTGGCCGGGCGAGAAGAGCCAGGCCGATGTCGCGAAGCTGCACGCCCTGCCCTGGGCCGAGAGCCCCGACTGGGCCTACGCCGGCGGCCTGTTCCACGTCAAGTGCGACTACCGCCTGATGATCGACAACCTGATGGACCTGACGCACGAGACCTACGTGCACGCGACGAGCATCGGCCAGCCCGAAATCGAGGAAGCCGCTCCGGTGACGAAGGTCGAGGGCGACTCGGCGATCACGACCCGCTTCATGCACGACATCCCGGCGCCGCCGTTCTGGCGCACCGCGCTGCGCGGCAACCGCCTCGCCGACGACGTTCCGGTCGACCGCTGGCAGATCTGCCGCTTCACGCCGCCGAGCCACGTGATGATCGAGGTCGGCGTCGCCCACTCCGGCCACGGCGGCTACGACGCGCCGGCCGAGCGCAAGGTGTCGAGCATCGTCGTCGACTTCATCACTCCCGAGACCGACACCTCGATCTGGTATTTCTGGGGCATGGCGCGCAACTTCAACGTCGACGACGCGACTCTGACCGAGACGATCCGCAGCGGCCAGGCGGCGATCTTCGGTGAAGACGTCGCGATCCTCGAATCGCAGCAGCGCAACCTCAACGAGCAGCCGAGCCGGCACCTGATGCGCCTGAACATCGACATGGGCGGCTTCGAGTCGCGCCGCATCCTCGAGCGCCTCGTCGCCGAGGAACGCAACGACCTGCTCAAGGCATGAGACGCGAAGGAGCGCTGCGATGCTGATCGTCTGCCCGCACTGCCTCAAGACCAACCGCGTCCCGCCCGAGCGCGCCGCCGAGGACCCGACCTGCGGTCACTGCCACCACGAGCTGCTCGGCGCGGCCCCGGTCGCGCTCGACGACGCGAGCTTCGACAAGGTGGTGGCGAAGACCGAGCTGCCGATCGTCGTCGACTTCTGGGCCGACTGGTGCGGCCCGTGCCACGCGATGGCGCCGCAGTTCGCTGCGGCGGCGGCGCGGCTGAAGGGCAAGGCGGTGTTCGCCAAGGTCGACAGCGACCGCAGCCCGCAGACTTCGGCGCGCTTCGCGATCCGCAGCATCCCGACCCTGCTGTTGATGCAGGGCGGCCGCGAGCTCAAGCGCCAGGCCGGCGCGACGCAGGCGGCGCAGATCGTCGCCTGGGTCAGCGGCGGCTAACGCGGGTCTGGCAACAACTTGCCGGCGGGCACCGACACTGAGCGGCCCGCACAATCGAGTCATGAGCGCTCCCCTGCCCGTCATCGAGGTCACGCCGCGCGACCTCTCCGCCTACCGCGCCGGCAACACCGGCATCGAATACGTGCACCGCTTCGCTTCGAGGCGTCCCGGCCCGCACGTGATGATCAACGGCCTGACGCACGGCAACGAGTTCTGCGGCATGGTGGCGGTGTGCCATCTGCTCGACAGCGGGGTGCGCCCGAAGATCGGCACGCTGACGCTGAGCTTTGCCAACGTTGCCGCGTACGAGACCTTCGACGCGGCGCGACCGTTCGAGAGCCGGCTGATCACGCACAACCTGAACCGCATCTGGTCGAGCGCCTGGCTCAACGGCAGCGAAGACAGCGTCGAGCTGCGCCGCGCCCGCGAGATGCGCCCGGCCGTGGCCGCCGCCGAACACATCCTCGACATCCATTCGACGAGCAACGACGTCGTGCCGTTCTGGGTCTACCCCGCGTTCGAGCGCAACGCCGCAGTGGCGCGCGCGCTGCCGCGGCCGGGCGTGCACCTGGTGATGCCCAGCGGCCTGGGCTCGGGAACGCCGCTCACCCAGCACGGGGCGCACGCGGGTGCCGACGCGCCCGGCGCCGCCCTCGTCGTCGAGTGCGGCCAGCACTTCAAGCAGGCCAGCGCCGACCTTGCCGTCGAGGTGGCGATGGACTTTCTCGGCCACTTCGGACTGATCGACCGGCCGGTACCGGAGCCCGCCACGCCGCCGCGCCGCTTCGAGCTGCTGCGCACGCACGTGGTCCAGCACGAGACCTTCGCCTTCGTGCGGCCGGTGATCGGCTTCGAGACCTTCCGCGAAGGCGAGCTCATCGCCACCGACGGCCCGATCGAAATCCGCGCGCTGTGCGACGACTGCACGATCTTCATGCCGGCGCGGCAGGCCATCGTCGGGCGCGAAGGCGTCTACCTGACGAAGCCGCTGGGCTGACGATCGGGCGAAGCCGAGCAGCCCCTTCATCGCCTGCGAGCGATCGGCGGCGAGGGCGAACGCGCGTGCGGCGTCGCGGTAGGGCAAGGTCGATCGTCGGGAGTGGGGCCGGCAGGCCAGCGACTCCTTTCGGACCCCCTGAAGGCATTCGACATGCTCACCAGATTAGCCGAAACCGGCCCTTCAAGAATGCCTAGCTAGTTGAGCGTCATCCGTTGGCAAGCCACTGGCGCGCCTTCCGGGTCTCGGGTCGGAGCTCGCCGGAGCCGGCCATGTCGGAGAGCCTTGACCAGTACAGGCGGGCCTGGTCCCGCTTGCCCGCAGTCGCAGCCGCCAGGCCCGCGCCGTACAAACTCCTGAAACGATTCGGATCGCGAACCAAGGCGCGTTCATATTCCGCGAGCGCGTCACCAGGACGGTTGCTCTCCAGCAGCATGTCCCCGAGCAGTTCGTGAGCGGGCACGAGGCGGCCGGGACTCACGGCGGCCTTTTCACTCTTGTCTTCCAAAGCAGCGGCGGACTGCATGAGCTGGAGGGCGGTCTGGCGATCACCCCTCGCGTAGGCGACCCATGCTGCCGCTCCCAACCGCTGTACCTCGACCTCGGTGGCCCAATACTTGTTCTTCGCGGCATTCAGCGCGTCGACGATGCGCGCCAGCTCCTGGACGTCGGCCTCGGCGGCATCGGCAGCGCCGCTGCGCGCAGCGCCGATGGCACGCGCAAAGTAGGTAATCGCGGTTGTCAGGCGGAAACGCGTCTGCTGGGGCTGAAGATGAGCGGCCTCGCTCCATTCGCCGCGCTCGAGCGCGTAACGTGCCGGGATCGCAGCGAGCGCATAAGGCGTGCTCAGGATCTGGTCGTCTCCGTGCACGCCGGGCGCCTCCTCGACAAGGCGCAGGGCATCGCCATCCCGACCCATCTGCAGGTAGGCATAGACCATGTAGTCCATCGCGTGCAGCTGGTTGTTGAACTCCTTCTCGGCTTTCGCGACATTCGCCGACTGCAGATTGCTGTCGGCCGAATCCGACCACGCACCCACCCGCGTGAATATGTGAGAGGGCATATGCAATGCGTGCGGTGCCGACGGCGCGATCGCGGCATAGCGCCTGGCCGCAGCCAGGCCCTTTTCTGCGATCGGCGGATAGTCGTAGCTGTGGATCAGGTAGTGGGCCACGCCGGGGTGGTCGGGATGCTTCTTGAACTGGGCTTCGAGGATCGCCGCCGCCTTGAGCGTGACGGCGAACGTCTGCTCGCTCGGATCCTGCGTCGAAGCCAGATAGAGCGCCGAAAAGATCTGCGCCTCGTCGTCCTCGGGGAACCGTGCGGCGACGTGCTCGAAGACATCCGACAGCGACTGCATGCGGGCCCGGTGCGGTTGCTCGGGATAGTGCTCGTAGTACGCGGCAACGGCGTCGATGAACAGGCGCTCGCGCTCGGTCTTCGCGCCGATAGCACGCCCGCGTTCTATCGCTTCTTTGGCTTGCTGAGCCTGCGCCGGCGTCGGTCCGGTAGCAAAGGTATTGCCTATGAGGACGGTCGCGATTCCCCACGTGGCGATTGCGCACGAAGTGTCACGATCGAGCACATCGCGAAACGCCTTTTCGCTCTCTCGAAACCAGAACGAATGCAGAAGGGCAACGGCTCGCTCGAACGAAGGCTGCACTGCCGCGCTGCAAGAGTTGGCAAACGACACGTGCCCAAGCCGCTCGGGTGGCTTGCCGTCGGCGATATGAAAATGCTCGTGTTCGTGCTCGCCGGCGCTCTGGGCACAGCCGGCCGCGAGCATCGAGAGCGTCAGAGCCAGAGCTGCAAATTGGAGGACAACCTTCATGCGCACCCCTATTACCGGCGCACCTGGGGCCGTGCCCGACGGCCAACTCTATGGCATGGAGCGGACGTCGGCAACCGACCCGCCACTGGCCGATCGGAGACCCCCGATCAGGTGGAGGCACAATCGCCGATATGCCGAACATCGCAGCCCTCCTCAAAAACGAGATTTCTCGCGTCGCCCGCAAGGAAGTCCGTGGTGAAACCGCCTCCCTCAAGAAGGCAGTAAGCGCGTACCGCTCGCAGATCGCCGCACTCAAGCGGCGTACTCAAGCGCTCGAACAGCAGTTGCGCCAGTTGAGCAAGGTCACAGCGAAGGTCGCACCGGCCCGGGCGAGCGAAGGGCCTCTGGAAACGCTTCGGTTCAGCGCCAAGGGCTTGGCTTCACAGCGGCGGCGGCTCGGGCTCTCGGCGGCCGACTGCGGGCTCCTGGTGGGCGCGTCCTCGCAGTCGATCTACAACTGGGAGGAGGGCAAGGTGCGCCCTCGGGCCAAGCAGCTGCCTGCGATTGCCGCCCTGCGAACCTTGGGAAAGAAGGAAGCGACGGCGCGCCTGAACTCCTTGCGAGAGCGANNCTAGGCTAGCGGTCGGCCGGTTCCGCGCTGACGTCGGCTCGCGCCCGCGACTCGTGGTTCAGAGTTCGAGGGAGACCGCAATGATCCAAGGCTCCTGCCTCTGCGGGGCGGTTCAATGGCGCTTCGAAGGACTGCCCGAGTCGGCCACGGCGTGCAATTGCACTGCGTGCCGGCGCTACGGGGTGCTGTGGGCCTACGACTTCGAAGGCGAAGGCATCCATGTCTCGGGCCCGACGACAGCCTACGTCCGTGGCAAATCGCTCGGATTTCACTTCTGCCCCGCGTGCGGCTGCGTGGCCTACTGGCGATCGCTCGAGCCCGACGCAGAAGGGCGGCGACGCATCGCGGTCAACTTGCGACTGACGGAGCCCCAAGCCGTGGCGCACGTTCCCATCGACCATTTCGACGGGCTCGGGAGCTTCGAAGACCTGCCACGCGATGGGCGATGCGTCGCGGATTACTGGTTCTGAACCGGCGGCTCGACCGAACAACGCATCGGCCGTGCAACTCTCGATGCTCCAATGACAGCCGTACTCCTGTCCCTCGCTACCTTCGGCTCGACCTTGGGCGGCGGGCTGTTCGCGCTCCGGTTCCGCGACCGGCTGCACTACCTTCTCAGCTTCACGGCCGGCGTTCTGCTCGGCGTCGTCAGCTTCGAAGTGCTCCCCGAGGTCTTTGCGCTGGCGCGCGAACATTCCCTCGACGCCACGGCGGCGATGGTGGCTCTCGTTGTCGGCTTCCTGTTCTTTCACAGCCTCGAGAAGTTCGTGCTGATTCACCACGCGCACGAGGCCGACTATGCCGAGCATCGCCATCCGCAGGTCGGCGTGCTGTCGGCACTGGCACTGGTCGGACACAGCCTGCTCGACGGTGTCGCGATCGGCCTGGCGTTCCAGGCATCGCAAGCCGTCGGCATATCGGTCGCCATCGCGGTGATCTCGCACGACTTCTGCGATGGCCTCAACACGGTGGGGCTCATGCTGAGGCACCGCAACACGACGCGCCACTCGGTCGCGATGCTGGTGCTGGATGCGGCCGCGCCGGTGCTGGGGGCGGCCTCGACCTTGCTCATCCAGGTGCCGCCCTCCGGGCTGCTCCTCTACCTGGGTTTCTTCGCGGGATTTCTCCTGTACATCGGCGTCTCGGACATCCTGCCCGAGGCGCATTCGGGCGCTCGCCCGACCACCGCGATCAGGCTCATCGGACTCACCGCGCTCGGAGCGGCGTTCATCTTCGTCGTCGCGCGTTTGGCCAGCCACGCGTGATTGCCGTGCCGACTCCGCACGTCCTCGCGGACGAGCGTCTGCCGTCCATGGATTAGTGTGCTGCCTGCGCCGCCACTCCAGTCGCCGGCACCTCCGCAGCGACGTCGTCCGGTGCAAGCAGCCTGCCGAACGCGAGCCGGACTCCCAGCAGCAGCAGCCCCGCACACGCCACGAGGGCCGCGTGCAAGGCCCAGAACTCGCGGCCCGGCATCGTCTCGAGAAAGCCTGCCAGCCAGCCGACGAACACGTTGCCGACGAACAGGTGCAGGTAGTACACGCCGATGATCAGGCCCGCCAACCGCTTCGGCGCGACGCGCGAGTACAGCGCCAGGCCAACGGGCAGGATGTTGGCAAAGCCGAGGTCGTTGACGATCGTGTAGCCGAGCGTCCAGACGACGCTGACCTTCTCGTGCGTGGTCTCGATCAGGATCGAAGCGATGATGAGCAGCGCCGGGCCGCCGGCGGCCAGGAGCGAGCCGAGCCCCATCTTCATGAGCTCGTCGGGCTCGCGCCGCCGCTTCGACCACCAGCGCCAGAAGGCGATCGAGCCCAACATCGTCGCCGTGCTGACCAGGGCGTCCACTGCCTGCAGCCAGGTCACCGGCACCTGCCACCCGAACAGCACGAGGTCCATGTATTTCTGCGACCACAGCGGGTAGGCATTCGCGTATTGCTGGTTGCCGACGATCGACAGCATCAGCACCGGGATCAACGCCACGAGCAGCGCCAGGCGGGCCAGCTCGGCCCGGGTCATCCCGGCGCGCGGCGCGGCCGCTTTTCTTGCCGCGGCGCCGAGCGGGGGCTCGGGCGGCAGCCAGCGCCGGCCGCTGAGGTAGACCGCAAGGCCGATCAGCATGCCCACGCCGGCGGCGCCGAAGCCCCAGTGCCACGCCACCTTCTCGCCCAGCGTGCCGCAGACGATGGGCGCCAGGATCACCGCGATCTGCACGGCCAGCAGGAAGATCTGGAACGCGCTCGCCCGCCTCTTGTCGCCCGGCGCATAGAGGTCGCCGACCTGGGCAGCGATGTTGCCCTTGAAGCAGCCCACGCCGACGAGCAGACAGGTCAAAGCGACGAGAAAGCTGGCCTCGAAGGCCATCAGGAAGTGGCCGAGCGCCATCAGGCTCGCACCGATGACCACCGTCTTCGTGCGGCCGAGGACGCGGTCGGCCACGAGACCGCCGAACAGCGGCGTCAGGTAGACGAACCCGGCGTACAGCCCGAACACGGCCGACGCGAGTTGCTGCGGCGAGGTCGGCCCGGTGATGTGTTCGATGGCGCCCCGCAGCGCGTCGATGCCGGCGACCCGGCCGATGTTGTTCGGCAGGAAGAGGTAGTTCGTGAGGTAGAGCACCAGCAGCGCCTGCATGCCGTAGAACGAGAACCTCTCCCACAGCTCGCAGAACGACAGCCAGCCCAGGCCGGCGGGGTGACCGAAGAAGGCGCGGTCGTAGCGGACGCGGGTGTCCGGAGGAACGCGGGTCAGGCCCTCGGCAGTGAGGGTGGCGTCGGCCATGGTGGAATCCCGGCGCTATTTCCGCTTCAGGTCTTCGCCGCCGATGTACAGGCGGTTCCAGACCGGCGTGATCACGAGCTCGTTGATGCACACATGAGGCGGCATCTCGGCGATGAAGCGGATCGTGCGACCGAGGTCTTCTTCCTGCAACATGCGCGCCTTTTCCTCGGCGCTCGGCTCGACCGGCCGCTTCTTCAGGATCGGCGTCGCCGCCTCGCCGGGGCAGAGCGCCGTGGCCCGCAGCCCGTTCACACACTCCTCGATGTTGAAGGAGTGGCTGAGCGCGATCATGGCCGCCTTGCTCGCCGTGTAGGCCGGGCCGGTGAGGTAGCTCAGGTGCCAGCCGGCGAACGAGGCGACGTTGATGACGGTGCCCTGGCGGCGCTTGCGCATGCCCTTCAGCACGGCCAGCGTGCAGGCGGCGGCACCGTTCAGGTTNATCGCCACGACATCGCCGAAGGTCGCGCTGTCGGTGTCGGCCCAGTAGCGCTTCGCGAAGTTCACGCCGGCACTGTTGACGAGGATGTCGACGCGCTCGTAGCGGTCCTGGATCACCGCGGCAACGCGCGCCACCGCGCCGGCATCGGCGACGTCGAGCGGCACCGCGCCGATCGAGCCCGCCGGCGCGCCGCGCCCTTCGGCGGCGGCGATCGCCGCGTCGAGCTTGGCCACGTCGCGCCCCGAGACGATCACGCGACATCCCGCCTTGGCCAGCTCGATCGCTCCGGCAAGGCCGATTCCGCTGCCGCCGCCGGTGACCCAGGCCACCTGGCCGGTGAGCGCTGCTTCGTTGCTCATGGTGCTGCTCCCTGGCTCAGGCCGTCGTCGACCGGCACGTTCTCCGGCACCAGCTCCAGGCCCGATGCCATCGCCTGCAGCACGATCAGCTTGGCGAAATCCTCGTCGTCCATGCCGTGGCCGATGAGCGATTGCACGAGGTCGCGGGTGATCGCGGTGAGCGGCATCGGCACGTCGAAGTGGCGGGCCGCGTCGAGGCCGAGATCGAGGTCCTTGCGCAGCAGCTTGGGCGTGAAGGTGACCTTGAAGTCGAGGTTCACGAGCGCCGGCGACTTGTAGCGCGAGAAGGTCGAGCCCATCACGCTCTGGTTCATGAACGCGAGGAAGGCATGCCGCGGCACGCCGGCCTTTTGCGCCAGCACCGTGATCTCGGCGAGCGACTGGGTGACGACGCCGAGGAAGACGTTGTGGCAGATCTTGACGATGCGCGACAGCTCGCCCTCGCCGACGTAGGCCGCGGCGGGCGCGATCGCCTTCAGCGACGGCAGCGCCGCGTCGAACGCAGCGCGCGGCCCCGAGCACACGAACGAGAGGCGCCCGGCCTTGATCACCTTGGCATTGCCCGACACGGGAGCGGCCAGCATCTGGACGCCGCGCGCCGCGAGCATCGCGCGCAGCTCGGCCGAACCGTCGAGCGAGATCGACGAGCATTCGACGACCATGCCGGGCGCGTGCGCCCCGCTCAGCAAGCCGCCGGGCCCGGCAACGACCTGCTTCACGTCGTCCCAGGTCGAGACCATCACGAAGACGATGTCGCAGGTCGCGAGATCGACCAGCGAGCCGGCGATCTTCGCGCCGAGGGCCGCCAGCGGCTCGGCCTTGGCGCGCGTGCGGTTCCAGACCGTCAGGTCGGCTCCGGCCCTGGCAAGCCGCTCGGCCATTGCGTAGCCCATGCGGCCGGTGCCGATCCAGCCGAGCTTCGGGGAAGAGGTGTTTGTCATGGTTGCCATCAGTATGGGTTGGCGATCGGCAGCTCCTGCGCCGGGTAGAGCGAGATCACCTTGGGACCGCTCGGCGTGAGGATCACTTCCTCTTCGATCCGCGCCGCCGAGACGCCGTCGCTCGCCGGGCAGTAGGTCTCGACGGCGAACACCATGCCGGTCTTGAGCTCGATCGGCTCCTCGAGCGAGCTAAGGCGCGAGATCAGCGGCCGCTCGTGCAGGCCGAGGCCGAGGCCGTGGCAGAAGTTGAGGCCGAAGGCGTCCATCTCGCCGGCGATGCCGATCTCTTCGGCGGTCGGAAACGAGTGGGCGACGACCTCCGACGAGACGCCGGGTTTGAGCAGCGCGATTGCCCGGTCCATCCATTCGCGTGCCTTCTTGTAGGCGTCGAGCTGCGGCTGGGTGGCGCGGCCGACGCTGAACGTGCGGTAGTAGCACGTTCGATAGCCCATGTAGGAATGGATGATGTCGAAGAACGCCTGGTCGCCGGGCCGGATGATGCGGTCGGTGAAGTTGTGCGGGTGCGGGTTGCAGCGCTCGCCCGAGATCGCGTTGATCGCCTCGACGCAGTCGGAGCCCATGCCGTAGAGCCGCATCGTTGCCAGCGCCACGATGTCGCTCTCCTTGACTCCCGGCTTCAAGGCCTGGGCGATGTCGAAGTAGACGCCGTCGACCATCGCCGCCGCCATGTTGAGCAGCATCAGCTCGTCGATGTTCTTGATCTCGCGCGCCTGCAGCATCGTCTGCTGCGCGTCGCGCACGTCCAGCCCCAGCTTCTGCAGCTCGAGCATCATCGGCACCTCGACGATGTCGACGCCCAGCGGCATGTCGGCGACGCCTTCTTCGACGAGCAACGCCTGGATCTCGCGCGCCGCGCTCTTGAACAGCTTGCCGTCGCCGCCCACCGCGCCACGCAGGCCTAGCAGCCCGGCCCGGCAATGGTCCTTGCACAGCCACGGCGTGTAGAGGCGGTGATGCCTGGCGGCCGAGCCGAAGTCCCAGATATAGGGATCGCCGTTACCGGTGAGGAGCGAATAGCGGGTGAGCTTGTCGCGCGCCCATTCGCCGATCACCGTGCTCGTGGTGTAGCGAATGTTGTGCTGGTCGAAGCACAGCAGCGCGCCGAGGCTGGAGTTCGCCAGCGCCGCCCGCGTGCGCGCCAGGCGATAGTCGTGCAGGCGGCGGAAGTTCACGCGCTCCTCGAAGTCGACCTGCGTGTGGCCGGGCGACTGCAAGGGTCGCTTCCAGTCGTGGTGCGGATCGATGTCGTCGGGCCGGATGATCTTCGGCTCGGGCATCTTCTGTTTCTTCGTCATCGGGATCCCTTTCCGCGTCGCCGCGCTTGCCCTTGCGTTTTCTCTTGGAGCGGCCGGCCGCTATTCGGCCTTCGGCAAGACGACCCGGAGCGGGCTGTCGAGCCGTTCTTCGACGATGCGCGAGCCGGCGGGCGTCATGCGTGCATCGACCTTCCAGGAATCGAGTCCGAGCACGGCGATGCAGTGCATGCGGAAATGCCAAGCTTGCAGATGGCCTTCAAAGTCTACCGGCTGCATCGACCGGCGCGTGGAGGCCTGCCTCCATAACGTCGGCAGGCGAACGAAGTCGTCGAAGCGGCGGAACGGCGGTTGCATCGGCGTGACCTCGAGATCCTCGACTAGCGCCGCGGGCATGCCGTCGCGCAGCCATTCGCACATCTCCGCCAGCTGCCGGGGCGACCCCTGGAGCAGGACCTCGACCGGATCGTCCATGCGGTTGCGCACCCACCCGGCGATGCCGAGCGCCCGCGCCCGGCGAACGCAGGCGTCGCGATAGCCGACGCCTTGCACACGACCGCGGACGCGCAACAGGCAGCATTCGAGCGCTTCATCTGCGCTCAGGGGATCCATGCCGTCACTCTCTTTCTCTCACATGCGCCGCGGCTCCTGCGCACTCGTCGTCCGCGCCTCCGCTCAGTTGACGGCCTGCGAGGAGAACACCGCGGCGCCGTACTCGTCGACGCACTCGGCGCCCGGATCGCAAACCGGTTTGCCGGCCCACGGCGAGCCGGGGCCGACGTGTCGGCTCGCGACATCAGCCCTGGTCTCTTTCGGAAACACGCCGAACCCGGCGACCTGCTTCATTCCAACCGTACTGAAATCGCGGGGGCGGGTCGATACCACCGCGATGAGGCGATCGGTCCCGACGGGGCCGGTCACGTCCACGCGGGAGCCACCGGCCGGGAACCTGAAGGTCTCGCCGGCACGGATGACGTTGTTCCGTTCAACGTCGTTCGGCAAGAGCATGAAGAACTCGCCGTTCGTCGACGCCGCCATCACGTAGAGATAGCCGCCACGCGCTGCCTTCACTTCGAAGGCGAGGCGGTCCTTGCCGATCCGGAATTGCGGCTTCGTCGTCGCCGCCTCGACACCGAAGCCAGGCGTCTGCGCCGCGGCAATGCGCTCGAACTCGCTCGCCGCCCAGTCGAGGAACGGAGAGGCGACGACGGCCGCGTCGACCGCTCCGGGTTCCGCGCGAAGCGGCGCCGGTTGCGCGCGAAGCGGCGGCGAATCGCCTGCGGCCTCCGGCCGCCGTCCATCGCCGGAGGCGTCATGCCCGCCGCTCGTCCGCCCGAGATAGACGCCGAGAGAGCCCACCAGGACGACCGCGAACGCGCCGAGAATCCACGCGGGCGTTCGCCGACTGCCGGCGCGAGCGAGCGAGCGCAGGGCGCCACCGCTGCCGCCCTGCGCCCCGCCGACGACGCGAAATGCCCGCACCGGATCGGCGATGTTCTTCATATCCTGCTCGCCGATGTCCTCGAACGTCGCGGCGACCCTGTTCCGCACCGCGGCATGGACGGCGTCGGACACGGTGATTCCACCCGGCAGCGCAAGGCCCTCGAGACGGGCCGCGATATTCACGCCGTTGCCGTAGACGCTGCCGTCTTCCTTCTCGATCAGGTCGCCCAGGTGCACGCCGATGCGAAAGCGCAGTCGGCGGTCCGCCGGAACGCCTTGGACGAGACGCTCGAGCGCCTGCTGCACTTCGAGCGCGGTGCTGACCGCGCCTGCAGCGGTATCGAACACCGCGAGCACCGAGTCGCCGGCCATGTCGATGACACGGCCGCCGTGGCTCGATATCGCGGCCCGAAACGCGGCGCGCGCAGCATCGAGCGCCGCGACGGTCTCTCGCTCGTCGCTCGCCATCAAGCGCGAGTAGCCGGCCGCGTCGGCCGCGAGGATCGCAGCGAGGCGCTGGCGCGTGCCGGGGGATCCGCTCACCGTATTGGCGCTCACGTCGAAGCGGCTCGGGGCCGAAACGTTCAGAGGCTTCAGGTTACCGCACTGCGTCGCCAACGGCGTACGGCCGGTGCCGGCTGGCGGAGCCGGGTCATGGGCGTTGCCGGCCCATGGCCACCTTCGAACCGCGAAATCCGCCTCGGCCGCAACCATGCGTACAGCGCGCTGCTCGACGCGATCAAGGACGACGACACGCTCGCCGGGAAGTTGCTGCGCAAGGGACACTGAATGTCAATCCTGCCTGCGGCTACCCGATAGGTGTCGTCGCCGATCACGTCGTCGCGCCGCAGCTCGAATGCNCGCTCTCGCGCGACGGTGATCGCGTGGCGTCTGAGCGGCCCGCCGGGAACCTCGTCAACCGGCGCGTCGTTCGCCTCGCTGGTGTTCAGGTCGGCGACCGCGCCGTATTCCCCCTTGCGGTCATTCAGCTCGGAGAGCCAAGCGACAGCAATGCAGCGCGATTGCTCAACCGCCAGCAATGCGTACCGACGACAGGCGCACATGGTCCAGCCAGGCCTGGGTCAGCGAGTCACCGTACTTTTGCGCGACCTTGGCGGCGGGGAAATTGTTGAAGGTCCACATGCCCTCGTCGGCAGCGGCCGCGCCGCACAGCGTGACCGTGCACAGGGCCACCAGGGCTCGGGTCCGGATGGACTTCATGGGTCCCTGACGGGCAAAACCGGTCAGCGAACTATGCGTGCTAAGGCCCAGCCGCGAGGGCGAGACTCAGATCCGGGCGCCGGAATCGGTCAGTCGNAAACACCCGCAACTGGCCGTCAGGCACCGCTGAGAGTGGCGGCTATCGCGAAGGCGGATGCTCGATCACGCTTGGCTTGCCTGGTTGCCGATGGATTGCCTCAACGTCGACTTCGGCTTGGGTTCGTTCCGTGCGACATGAGGTTCTGTCGACGATTCGCCGCGCAACCCCGGCCCCGTCTCGCGACCTACCAGAGCGCCTTCTTCAGATCCCCGTCAGCAAACACCACCGCGCTGATCTTGTCGTAGGCGAACATGCCCGCCACCGGCACGACGTTGGCGGCGATGTTCTGTGCGCCTTGCACTAACCCGTTGCCGCTCAGCGCGCCGAGCAGGACGTTGTTGGCTACCGACAGCGAGTTGTCCAGCACCTTGTAGGCGTTCTCCGTGAACTTACTCGATGTGCGGATCTTGTAGATCTCGTCCACCTCCTTGCTCAGCTTGCCCATCTCGGCCTTGCAGGTGTCCACGCGCCTGAGGTTCCGATCGATCTCGAGCATCAGAGCCTTGATGGCGTCGTTGCCAGGCTTCACCGCCTTCTGCAGGTTGCCGATCAGCTTGGGGCCGTACTTCTGAAGGGCTTGAGGATCAGGGTGCTTCTTCAGCTTCGCGTTGGCCTTTTCGACGAAGTCTTTCTGCATGTTGCTCGATTCGAGCATCAGCTTGGTGACCTTCTTGGCCATGTCATGGGTGTTGACCTCCAGGCCGCCGAGCTTGTCGAGGGCAGTGTCGGCGTTGCTCTTGCACTGCTTTGCCGAGGCCAGGGGCAGGCCCAGGAACTCCTTGAATACCGCCGCGAGAACCTCGTTTGCGGCACCTCGAACCGCCTTGCCCTTGCCCTTGGCGTCGCCCCAAATCTTGTTGATGGCGGCGATCTGGACCTTGAGCGTGGCGATCGACTGCTCCACCGTTTGCGCCGCGGAGACCACCTCGGTGGCGATCACGGCCACCGACTTGGTCATCGAGATGATGCCGATGACGCCGCTCGCGCCGCCCGAAAAGCCCGTCGCCGCGATCAGGGCGATGCTGGTCGCCAGGCCGACCGCCGCGCCGGTGATGGTGACGACAATCTTGATCTTGTACTTGGTGTAGTCCTTGCGCTTCGCCTTCAGCTTGTCGAAGTTGGTCTGCACCGTCTTGATGGCCGCTTCCTCAGCGATCCTGGTGGCGCCATCGATGCCCCGGTTCACCACTTCGATCAGCTTCTTGAGCTTCTCGACCTCCTTGGCATTGCGCAGCAGGACGGCACCGCGGTCGGTGTTCTTGAGGTTCTCGGCGATCCGGCTGACCAGGTCTTTGTAGACCGCACCAACACCCAGCCACAGCTCCTGCGCCAGAAGCTTGTCGGATTCGACCTCCTTGGGCAGCTCGACCTGGATGCTGAATTTCATTCCCTTCGGATAGGTCATCACCTGAAGGGGACCGGTGGCCCTGGCCACGTCGGCGTCGAGATCTCCCGGCTTGTAAGCGACCTTGGCCATGCGAACCTTTCAGAGTTTGTTCGGGATCCACTTCGCTGGGCGTGATGTTAATGGCCGTCCGTGTCAACTGCGGCGGCCGTCCTCTGGCGGGCCGAGCTCCTTCGATCCCCGGAAGGAGAGCCGAGCTTGGCAATCAGGGTGAAGGTGTCGCGGCGGAGCACGGCCACATCCCGCTACGGAAGCCTTCTGCCGATGCGATTGCTGGCTGCGATGCGCGCTTATGTAGCAAAGAATGTCGGCGACGCCGGCGGGGTGCCATCCCGGCCCGACAGATGCCGAGCATTCAACTAGGGCCACGCTAATGTAGAAAGATGTCGCGGCGCAGACTCTGCGGCTCGTGGTATGGGATGAACGAAGGCAGTAAGCAGTCGGCGGAGGAGGGCCGCATGGCCGACAGTGTGAGTACGAGGCCGCGCCAGGAAGGTGACTTTCGATGCCTGGGCCGAGCCGGCCAAGGTCAGCTGTCAGCAAAGCCCGGGAACTCACACTGTCGGGCCATGAGCGGACGCTCGCTGGTCTTCTGGTCGATATCGACGTCGTTGGGTGGACGGTAGACTGACCCATGGCCGCCGATTCAGCCAGCCGTAGCGCTTCGAGGCAGCGGGCCAGAAGGTTTGGCATCTTTTCCACGGCGCTGCTTCTTGTCGTCGGCGCCGCCTATGTGGCGCGGCGAACGCTCCTACTCGATGTCGCGAGAGTCTTTCTTGATCGAGATGCCGAACTCGTATCACAGGAGAAGGCAGACGGCGTGCGGATCGTCTTCGCGAAGCCGCCGCCGCCGTGGGTGACGCCCCTGAAGAACGTCATGAATCCGATGTGGCAATCCATCGGAGCCGAAGGAGTGAACTACTACACCTTCGCCGGGCCCGGCAATCT
>JGI24140J50213_10000577_pt1 | contig 16925 bp, 15 predicted proteins | sample BarGraIncu00222A_FD_50213 | JGI IMG/M metagenome (IMG submission 50213)
CATCTGGTCATTACTCGCCCGCTGGGTCACCGTCGGATGATGCGAAAAGTGTTCTCCGTTGCCCTTCTGCGAGGCTTTCAGGACCACACCGGCGGCATCCGCTTGACGCCCGATCTCGTCCAGAAGATTGGTGATCACCGCATGGCTGTTCGCGGTGATGCCAACCGTCTTACCGGCCTCGATAAGGGTGATGGCCAGTCGAGCCGCGGCTCGGGTCTTCCCCGATCCGGGTGGGCCCTGCACGGCGAGGCAGCCCTGGTCGAGTTGTGACCCAACCCGCACCACCGCATCTCCGGCTGATTCACCGGAGATCACCAGGTTGCCCGCTGCGAATGCCGGGCTGGTACGAGGCGGTCTCCGGAGCAACAGGTCCCGGACAGCCCGATAGGGACCATCCCCNTCGATGCCGTGCTGGATCACGCTGGAGGCAATCCGTTGCAATGCTTCTTGTTGGTAGACAGTGATGAGTGGTCCCCCGGGGATCAGATTCCGAGGATGCGGAGCCGCCGAGTTGGCGCCTCGTTTCAGCTCCAAGACGCCGGCGTCGGCGTCAACCGAGACCAATGTCCCGGGACTCGCCACTTTGGCCTCGCCCGTGAACTGTGCGCGTACCGACTCGGGGTCGGCGGCAGAATCTCCCGCACGGAGCTTGAACTCTTGGGCAGGGTCGAAGCCATAGCGATGGACGATCGACTTCTTCTCGTGCCGGACCTCTCCCTGGTAGTCGAGCCCGGCGATCGACTCGGTGTCCTCGTAGAGATCATCCTCATCACAGTCCAACGCCCGGTGGAAGTACATCCACCACATCGGCTTGTCCTCCCGGCGATGCCAATCGAGAAGGTGACCGAGGAGTTCACATGCCTGTCCCGCGGTGGCGTCGGAGCCGCCAGTGGCCGCTGAGTCGAGCAGCGCTTCACGGAACGCGTCGTTTTCCGCCATCTGATCTGTCACCCCTGGTGAGGCGTCACCGGACACCGCACTGGGGCGCAGCGGAACTTCTCCGAATGTCGAGTCGAACTCGGCTCGACGAGCTTCAAGCCAGGCGCGCAGCAACCGGGTGGAATCACAGTCGACCCGGTTGTACTCCTCGATGTCATCGAGGATGTGTTGGTCGGGGTCCGCCAACCACCGTTCGTACTCGATGATCGACGAGCCGGCATCGGTGATGGCTTCGGTCCGGGCCCGCATGTAGAGAGCCTCGAGCTTTTTCAAAGAGTAGGAAGGTGTTCCGATCCGCACTCCTTGTCGCACCACCCGGAACAAGTCGACAAGCACCTTGCCCCTCAACAGGAAATCGACTTCCTCCTCACGGGTTCCGTAGCGCCCCATCAGCTTGCCGAGGGCCGTCGGCTCGTAGGGGGCGTAGTGATAGATGTGGAGGTCGGGGTGTTCGTCCAGGCGGTCCATGACAAAATCGATGAACGCCTCGAACGAGGTTTTCTCCTCCTCGGGGGTATGGGCCCAGAACGCGTGGAAGCCAAAACTCCGGTCTGGTTCCAGCCAACCCACGCCCAACAGATACTCGAGACCCCCGTCTCCGACAAAGGGATCACCTTCGATGTCGAAGAACAGATCACCAGCGGACGGATCCGGTAGTGCCGCCAACCCGAACCCGGGCTCGTTTACATTCAGCAACTCATACGGTGGTGGCGCCTCCGGGTGGGCACGGGCCTGAACCTGCAAGACGGCCTGGCGGCGGAGCTTGTCGAAGGTAGAACGGTTGATGCCCGACACCTGGTCGTCATCGCAAGCGGCCAACTCGGCCACCGTGGCAATACCGGCCCCTTCGATGAGTTTGCGGGCCTGTCGGTGCGCAGCCCGAACACCAGAGTCAGATGGTCGTCTTCGATGCGTTGGTTGTCACACCGCGATCGCCATGAGCAGACCGCGCAATGTTCGACCGGCTCGGGATAGGCCACCACGCCGTTGGTGCAAGCATCGACGAAGCGAGCCTTGGCCGCCCGGAAGTAGGCGCCGAATTCGGCCAACCGGAGCGAGACCTTCTCCTGTCCGCCGAGCACGATATGGATGAGTTCGGGAGGGTGGCCCTGGTGGCGGGCGAGCTGTTCGGCGTATTGGCAGAGTTGGAGAACCGCGGAGGGGCGGACCTGGCGGGCGAGCTTGGTGTCCTCCGGTTCGTAGGAGTAGCTGCCGAACAGACTTGGTTCCGGGACCCTGGACAGGAAGTCGGCGTGTCCTCTCCAGATCGGGCCTTCTCCGCCGGCATCGACGAAGGTGGCCTGGTAGATCACGTCAGGTCCGTCGGCCAGCGCCTTTTCGGTGAGCTGGACCCGTGCACCGAGATCGCCGGTGCCGGGAATCTCCGTGACTCCGAAGCCGTCGGCACGGAGCCGGGTCAGGTATTCCTTCTCGTGCGCATTGCCTCGCCGTTGGACGACCGTCAACTCAGGATCATCATCGGCTGGCTTGGCCAGGTTGTGGTGGGCAACCAGGAGGGACAGCTCGGTCAAATGGTCGCAGTAGAGGAAACCGACCAGGTCGGTCGGACTCAGGACCAACCGTTCGCCATCGAGGTACATACCGCTCCTCCCGGGCTTGATCATGCCAGCCACCACTGGTCCCCGCTGGCTGCCATCCAGCCACCAGCGGCCACCCGGCAAGCGCTGTCAGGCGGGGTCGATGGGGCTGTGCAACGAGAGACCTCCGTCACAGTCGAGGATGTGGCCGGTGACCCAGTCGAGCTGATGGAGGGCAAGGGCGGCCTCCGCAATGTCGGATGGTTCGCCCACACGGCCTATGGCGGTGCGGCTGGCCACGCCTTTGAGCCACCCGGTCTCGAGGGGAGCTCCCCCCAGCATGGCGGTGTTGGTGACACCCGGAGCAACCGCGTTGACCCGGATGCCGTGGGGCGCCCATTCGCGAGCCGCCACCTTCACCAGCATGTCGAGGGCGGCCTTGGAGGAGCAGTAGGCGCCCATGGTTCGATCGGCCAGGCGCGAACTGATGCTTGATGTCGCCACGATGGACCCGGGCACGTGGGCGTCAATCATCGCTCGTGCCGCGGTGCGCATGGTGAGCCATGGCCCGCGAGCGTTGATGGCCATGACTCGATCCCACTCGTCCGGCTCGATGTCGAGGAGGCGCCCACCGTGTCCGACGCCGGCAGAGATGGTCAACTGGTCAGGTACACCGACCCTTTCGACGGTGCCGGACATGGCAGTTTCGATCTGTACGGGATCGCGGATGTCGCACTCGATGTCGCACGGCGTAGCGATGTCCCATATCAAGACGGTGCGTCCCGCAGCCTTCTGGGCGGCGGCGATGGCGGCACCGATGCCGGACGCACCTCCGACCACCACGCTCGCATTGGTCATGGCTCGGAGCCGTCGAGAACGAATGAGCTGAGCATTGACAAATTCCTTTCGCATGCGGGGACAGCCAGAGCCGGGTCTGTGTCCCGCCGGAGGCATGTTCCCCGAGGGTCACCAGCCAGTCAACTGGGTCCACGCACCTGCTCCCTGGTCCCTACTCCCTGGTCCCAGCCACGAGGAGGCTTTGACCAGAACCATCCGTACACTCTTCGACAGTCACCAATCAGGAACCGGGCGTTGGGTCAGAGCGTTGGGTCAGAGTGTACATTTCGCTAGTCGCCTTCATGTACGCTTTCGGAAATGGATGTCTCTGTCAGCGAATTACGAGCGCACATGAGCGACTGGCTCAACCAGGCTCAGATGGGCCACGAAGTGATTGTCACCGATCGTGGCGTCCCCGTAGCCCGGCTGCTTGGAATCAGCGCCACCGCCACACTCGAACGCCTGACCGCAAATGGTGTCATCTCCCGACCCGAGCAGTCGGCGCGACCAGCCGCATCAGGGCAGCCCCGGCCGCGTCCCCGGCGTTCAGTGGCGGAGCTGGTCAGCGAGCAGCGTCGCTGAGCCGTGGCGCTCGTCTATTTCGATGCCAGCGCCTTCGTCAAGCTGGTGGTCGAAGAGGTCGGCACCGAGCTGGCAGCCGATCTGTGGGATGGCTGCGACGCGGCGGTCTCGAGCCGGATCGCTTACCCCGAGGTGCGAGCTGCACTCGCTGCTGCTGCTCGGAATCACGACCTTGACGAGAGCGGCTTGGCGTTGGCCGAGCACATCTGGGAGCAGTACTGGGCAGCCACCCGACCGGTCGAGCTCACTCCAGCTGTCGAGCGGGGCGCGGGCCGGTTGGCGAGTCTCCATGCTCTTCGAGGCGCCGACGCCATTCACCTGGCCAGCGCCCTGGCCATCGAAGATGCCGACCTGGTGATGGCGGTGTGGGACCGAAGACTCCATGCCGGTGCCGTCGCCACCCACCTCCGCGTCGCACCAAACCAACTCGAGCGGTAACCCCACCGCCCGAGCGTCACCAGGTCCGCTGGTACGCCAGTTCCATCGAAGGACGGCGTCCAGCCGCCGCCTGCTGGCTCGACGAACGTGTCTCCGCCTCAGTCGAGGAAGCTGAACAGGGAGAGTTGGGTGGCATAGGCCACCAATCGAGGTGCGTCTGCCCTGTCGGCCCCGAAGTCCCACAGTGCCATGTCGACCGACGCGTACCCGTCGCCGGAGTGACGGGCGCGGTTGTGGGCCAACACCCATGGGGAACGGCAGTCGTCGAGCAGGTGCACGCTCAGGTCGACACTCGGAGAGAACCACTGACGATCCTGTCGGCCCACCTTCTCGCCGATGGCGCCGGGCATGGTGTCGATGAGAACGACGAGAGAAAGCGGATCAATCGTTCCGTCGGAGAGAAACGGCGGGTCGTCGAAGCGATACCAGGTTGCCGTCTCCGCCCGATCGGGCACATAGTCCTCGTCCCACCGGTGTCCCAGCGCCCGTCTCCCTTCGACCCGCCTGTCCCAGAATGGCATTGGGTCGAAGGCGTCGTCGGGTGCCGGGTCGCGGAACGACGGGCAGTCGTCCGGGGGCGGGATGTTCGCCGGAGGCGCAAGATCGGTGAAGGCGAAACCCACCCGGGTCGATCCGAACACTCCGGTGGTGAGGTGACCACGATTGGCGCCGACATTGGCAACTTCGGCCCGCAGGTGGGACATCGTCCGGCCCCGTCGAAGTTGATCGACCTCGACGGTGACATCCCCAGCCGCCACCTGGGCGATGAACGCGGTGTGCAATGTCCGTAACCGCTGGGTCGGGTCGTCGAGCGCGTCGCTCATGGCCCGCAGCGCAATGGCAGTGACGATGCCGCCCTGGGGAAGTGGGCGCAAGTTCCACGATTCGTCGATGGTCGCCTGGTAGCTGCCCACCGAGTCGGTCGGTCGGACGGACGTCGTTTCGAAGAAAGGGATCCCCACCGGCGTCATGGTCGCAGATCCCACCGCAGCGGACAAACAGTTCCACCCGGCCGGAGNTCGTCTGGGACCCACAAGTAGGGCTGGGCGTGCTTGTCGGGGCTGACGTCGATGCGGTCGATGAGTTCGTCGAGGATGCCTTGACGACGTCCGGGCGCGGAGGTCGTCGGTGGTGGTGTTCGCTACGAGGGCAGAAAGCTTCTTCCCGATGTCGACGAGTCCGTAACCGAGGTGGCAGGTTGGATGACCCCGCGGGTTGGCGAGGTCGGTCCGACCACCAACGCCATGCTGTTCCGCAACGCTGTCGAGGCTGCAGAACGCGCCCGCTGAAGGGCCTGTGCCAACGGGTCGGTACGTCGGTACCGCGGATCGACCTCGAACAGTGAGGGCGGACCCTTGCGGGCCCGCCCTCGACACTGTGCGGCCGGATTCTCTTCTACTGAGTAGAGAATCCCGGATAGACGTCGGTCATCAGGTTCGTGTAGGCGTTCACACGGAAGGCCAGGCGGGCAAGCCCGATCATGTACTTCCTCATACCCTCTGGCCACTTACCGGTGAAGAGAACCGCGAAGAAGCCGATCACCAACACGACGTAAGCGCCAATGCCGAGGACCATCAGGACGAACAACACCGGGATCACAAGGAGCCACTTGACGAAGATGAGCCCTCGGCTGAGCTTCTCCGGATAGGGGATGGAGAACGTCGCAGGATCGTCGCCCGGATCAGCCGTGGTGCTCACCAACGTGAACGTCGGGTACGGCTCCCGCATGAAGAGGTAGAAGGTGCCGAGGCGCCACTGGTACCTCATCACTCCGGCCGCGAACCCGAACATCGACTCCGGATACTTGCCGGTGAACAGAATCGCGAACCAGGCGATGAACGTGATCACACCGACCACGATGCTGAGAAGGTACAGGTAGAGCGCGAGGGGAATTGCCATGATCGGATTGCCGATGACCCGCCAGCGAGCTACCGCGAGAGGTGCATTGAGATCCAGTTGGACAGGGTGAGCGCTTCCAGGTGGTGGAGAAACGGATGTAGTCATGGTTACCTCACTTGGGTTCGGATTGCTATGGCTTGTTGCGGGTGACAGCCTCGGAAACCCCCCGATCCGGCTCCTGAAGCAAAAGTGTTGCAGGTTCTGGTTTGGCGCGCCGGGATAGGAGCTCTACGGGTTGAAGGCGAAGATCTGGAGCGCCGGTTGTGACTTCGGCCGACCCTCGTTGCAGATCGTGAGCGATACTGCGGAGATGGGAGATCGCAACGTGTTGGGTGGCCGGTTGGAGCCCTTCGGCAATGACCCGGTCACCGGTTTCTTTCGAGACGGCTGCTGCCATACCGGTCCCGAGGACCGGGGCAGCCACACCATCTGAGCGGTGGTGACTTCTGAGTTCCTCCAGCACCAACAACAAATGGGCAACGATCTGAGCACCCCGATGCTCCAGTACGGGTTCCCCGGCCTGGTACCCGGGGACCGCTGGTGGGTGACAGCTGTGAATTGGCTGCGGGCCCACCACGACGGGGCTGCCGCCTACGTGGTGTTGGTTTCTTCCTCCAGCGGGCTCTGGAGATCGTGCCCTTGGAGGCACTCGAAGAGCACACCGTCGATGTACCGGCCAGTCCCGGTGGCCTCGAAGGTCATCGCATTTGTCACGCCGGTCAGCGTTCGGGGCCGGCGATCTCCTGTTGGCCGGAGCGACGTAATTCACGATTTGGGAATTGCCGTCCGGGCCCGGGGATCAATTCGCATCCCAAACGGCTACCATATTGGTATGAGCAGGCAGATAGCCGTCAGGCTGCCCGACCACCTGGTCGAGTTCGTGGACCAGTTGGTGGGCGAGGGCCGGGCGGCCAGCCGAGCGGCTTTCGTGTCGAGCGCCTTGGAGCGCGAACAGCGCCGCCAGATCGCGGCTCGGGATGCGGCCATTCTGATCACGGGCGGGGATGATCCCGACATGAACAGCCTGGCGCAGCACGTCGCCAGCATGCTTGCCGTCGATTAGTGCGCCCCATCCACACTGCCAGGTTCGACAAGGTGCGGCCCGTTCTGGTGCTGACCCGAGAGCTGGTCCGGCCCCACCTGGCGCGAGTGACGGTAGCTCCGATCACGACCACCGTCCGAGGCTTGTCCACCGAAGTACCGGTCGGCCCGGCCAATGGGCTGGACCCCAACTCGGTCATCAGCTGCGACAACATCGTGACCATCCCGAAAAGCCTTCTCGGCGACCTGATCGGCTTTCTCCTTCCCGATCAGGAGGAGGCGTTGACCGCNGCCATCCACGCCGCTTTCGACCTCGACCNATCCTGACTCCAGTTGATGAGAGATACTGCGGAGATGGAGGATCGCAACGTGTTGGGTGGCCGGTTGGAGCCCTGCGGAAACGACCCGGTCACCGGATTCTTTCGTGACGGCTGCTGCCATACCAGNCCCGAGGACCGGGGCAGCCACACCATCTGCGCGGTGGTAACCCCTGAGTTCCTCCAGCACCAGCAACGGATCGGCAACGATCTGATCACCCCGATGCTCCAGTACGGGTTCCCCGGCCTGGTACCCGGGGACCGCTGGTGCGTGACGGCTGGCAATTGGCTGCAGGCCCACCACGACGGGGCGGCCGCCTATGTCGTGCTGGCATCCACCCACCTGCGGGCCTTGGAGATCGTGCCCCTGGCCGCACTCGAAGAGCATGCCGTCGATATCCCGGCCAGTCCCGGCGGCCTCGAAAGCTGACAATTCAAACTACGCGGTCGGCCGTCACCCACCGGCGCCGGCCGACTGTTCAGGCCTTCAGACCGCCGACGCAATTCCGAGGATCACAACGATGGCTCGGTTCAGCCGAACCACGTCGGCATCGGCGAGCACCCCCACCTGCTCGCCGAGCTTGGAGCGATGAACCGTGATGATCTTGTCCACACGGTACCTACCCGGGCGATCCTGGGCCCGATTGGCGGGGCCGTTCCAGATAGGAAGGATTGGCCACCCGAAGCTGATCAAGGGCCGACGCCGCCAACACCGCGCCCACCCGTCGCCAGTCGTCGTCGAACTGGCCGGCCCGGATGGCGGCCACCAGATCGCCATCGCTGCCCACACCCAGGTCCGACAGGCGACGGGCATGGTTCTGAGCAATACCGGGTCCCAGCCGCAACTCCCGCTCGGCGATGTGCAGAACATTGCGGGCCACCCGGGCTTCGAAGGCGCCTCGTCCAGAGCTCTTCTCCATCACGCCGGCTTCGAGGTACTCGGCCACGGCTTCGACCAACTCGGCCGCCGTAGGTCGGCCAAACGGAGGAGTACTGGCGGTGACCGGGCTTCGATCCGGTTCCGGATCCGGGGCCACCGGCTCCTCGGGCTCCTCGGGCCCGACCCCCATCAATGCCAACAGATCCCATTCGCTCTCGCAGATACGGCGCCCGATGGCGGCCAACTCCACCGAGCGGGTGCTCCCGCTCAGGTGGGCCGAAACCTGCAGCCCGCACACCACCGCCCACTTCATGGTGGCGTGCGCCTCCCACCACGTCACATCGATGGGGTCGACAGTCCTGCCACCCGCTGCCTCATACGCCTCGAGCAGGGCACTCAGATCGCCGAAGCCTCCGACCCTCCCGGCTCCCCCGAAACGCCAGGCCGGGGCGCAGAGCCACCCGATGTCCTCCAGCGGGTCGCCCACGTGGGCCAACTCCCAGTCGAGCACCGCCTGCAGACCGTCGGGGCCCACCATCAGGTTGCCCAGCCGAAAATCCCCGTGCACTGTTCGACGGGGTCCCCCCTCCGGCCGGTGGGCGTTGAGCCAACGCACCCCGAGCTCGAGGGCGGGACGGACCTCACCCAGCGCATCCAGTAGCGGCAGCGGTTCGGCCAAGGGGTCGGTGACGCTGAGACCCGGGATCGAGTCGGGGGCGATGGCATGGATGGCGGCCAGGGCCCGTCCGCACTGGGCGGTCAAGGCCCGCCGGGCCGTGTCCCACTCGGGGTCCCGGAGGATTTTGCGCGGGATGGTCTCCCCCTCCACCCGGGTGGCCACCAGCCACCGGGGGCCGAGGCCTTCTCCTTCCCCCGACGCCACCACCTCGGCTACCGGCACCCCGCCCCGGTGGGCAGCCCGCAACAGTGCTGCTTCCGCGCTGACCGCGCCGATCTGGGTGGCACCGTCCCCGCGGTCCTGTTGGATGACCAACTGGCGACGGACTCCGGCGTTGTCGATCAGGTCGAAGGATGAAGTGACCCGCGACGCCCCTCCCGACAGTCGCCGGAGGTCCTCGACCCGGCCTCCCAACACCCGGCCCAGGGCCTCGACGACTTCGACACGAGCTGCGGCCATGGTCTATTCGACGGGGACGACGGGCATGCCGCGGTCGTCGAGTTGATGTAGGTACTCACAGATCCCATAACCGGTGCGGTCCTCGTAGGTCCACCGGGCCAGCCCCTCGTTGACCACCGTGCCCCGGCCCTGACCGATGTCGGCCACCCGCATCACATCACCGCGCAGGTCGTACGTGCGATCCTTCTTATCCAGCACCTGTACGTGCACCACCCGGTGGGTGAAGCCGTCGTCCTCGAGTTCGGTGCGGAGCCTCCACTCGGCGATGCTGGTGGCCCGCTCGCCGTTCCACACCCAACCCCGGTGGAGGTCACCGGCTTCGGTGCCGAGCCGGATGCCCCCGAAGTGCATGTCCTCGCCCACATTGATGCTGAACCAGCGCCACATCTTGGGACCGCCCCAGCGCCGCGGCCCCCAGGACCGGTCCCGGTTGCCGTGGGCTCCCGACCACACCGAGCGCACCCCGTCGACCTCCAGCCAGCCCGTCCACCGGCCGGCTTGTTCGAGGTGGCCCTTCCCCACCGTGCCCGCCGCCGCGGCTGCCTCTTTGGAACGGGTGCCCCGCGGCTGCCCGTCGGTGCCGATGGCCGGGGTCACCGCATCGAAGCGCACGTCCAGAGCCACATGCGCGGTGTGGGTGACCTCCGCCCCCGGAGTACAGGCCCGGGCCGGTATGTCGGTGTCCATGGTGAGCCGCCACGACTCGAGCGGGGCCAGCATCTCGTAGCGCACCGGGCCCACCTCGAGCACGGTGTCCACCATCTCGTGTTGCTCTTTCACCCCACGGTGCTCGGCCAACCCGCCACCGGGCAACCACACCGACATCCCGACGTCCATGGTCCCCTCGTTGGGGCGGATACCGACGCGGGTGAAGAAGCCCGAGTCGGTCCCGGGNTCGAAGGCGTTGAAGTAGTACGACTCGCTCCAGGCGGTGTCGCCCTCGACAGGATGGGCCAAGTCGTGGTGGGGTTCGAGAATGGGCATGGCTACACCATCGTCTGTCCGGCGCTGACATTCAACGCCTCCCCGGTGACCCCTCGGGCATCATCGGACAGGAGCCAGCAGATGGCGGCGGCGATCTCCTCGGCACTCTGCAACCGGCCCAGCGGGATCTCCCGGGCGATGTAAGCAGCCAGGCCCTCGGGTCCACCCATGAGCTGTTCGAACATGGCGTCCTTGTTGATCAGATTGGTGTCGACGGTGCCAGGGCAGACAGCATTGACCGAAATGCCCGAGGGACCGAGCTCGGTGGCCATGGTCTGGGTCAACAGGATGATTCCCGCCTTGGCCGCGCAGTACGGCCCCAGAAACGGAAACGCCCGCTTCCCGGCCTGGCTGGAGACGTTACAGATTCGGCCGGCCAGGTCAGCGGCGATCATCCGATTGGCACAGGCCTTCGACACCAGCCAGGTACCGATGACGTTCACATCGAGGACCCGGCGGAACTCCTCGACCGGAATGTTGAGGAGTGGCCCGAGTCCGAATCCGGGCCCACTGCCTCCGGCCACATTGGCCACCAGAGTGACGGTCCCCAACTCTTCGCTGACCTGGGCCACCGCGTTTTCGACTTCGTCCTCCACCGACACGTCGGCCACCGCGGTAGCCACCCGCGCCCCCAGACCCCGGAGCTCGGCCGCCAGCTCGTCGAGTTCACCGGCGCTGGCCGTGCCATGGGCGGGGGCGTCGTCATAGGGCCNGGCGATGTCCAGACAGGCGATGTCGGCTCCGGACCGGGCCAGCTGNACGGCAGTTGCCCGNCCGATCCCCCGGGGTCGGGCCGCACCGGTGACCAGTGCCACCTTGCCGGCCAGCGGGCTGAGGGGGCTGAGCGGTTCCGTCGAACTCATCAGGCAAACGTAGCGACGATCGGGGCGGGGGTCGATCCGGTCCGGGGGAGGATGGTGGGCGCTGTCGCCACCATCAAGTCGGGGACGGTGGTCCGGGATCACGATGAGTCCACCGGGGCACGCCCCGGCCGCCTGTTGCGGGGCCCGCAGCCGGCCCCCGCCCACCCATAAGGGGAAACGAGAACCGGTTCTCAGTTTCCTGCCTGCCAGGGACTCATTTCGGCCGGGTAGCGGACTGGCGCGGTGGCGATGATCTGACGGCGCCGGGGTTCTATGGACCCACGGGAACCTCCCGCAGATCGCCGGTGTGTCAACCATCAGGTCGCTCCGTTTCCAGCCCGCCCCCAAAGATCCGTGCGTAAGGTTTTCCCTTACACGGCTCAATCACATCCCTTCACCGGACGGCATACGCCGGGCCGGGCCGGACGCTTTTGGTGGGACCGCTCTTGATACTGCCGACGAGGCGGACGAGCCCCAGGTACTTGTTCCCAATGAGAACGGACAGTCCGTAGCTCCAACCGTGACGACCGTGCTTCTTCGAGATGAAGAGGGCGAGCCTCTTCACTACGAACAAGTCGAGGACGTGGAACACCGTCGTCGAGTTCCCTTTGGCGAAGTAGCCACGCCACCCCACCAGGTACTCGTTCAGGCGTTCCACGATGGTTGCGACCGAAAGGCCGACCAATCGCCGGTCCGTCTGCATCCTGATCCGCTCTCTGGCTCGCCGGACCGATCGGTCCGAGGGCCATCGAGCACAGAAGTACCTGCCCTTGCGGGTCGTGCTCTCCACCCGTCGGTGATGGAACCCGAGAAAATCAAAGCCGGTCCGTGGCGCTCGCATATCCACGACGGTGGTCTTCGCCTCGGCCAGGGATAACCCCAGCTCGGCCAAGATCGTCGCCAGGGCTGCGAGAGCTGCGTCGGCCTTCTCCTTCGTCGGGCACAACACGACGAGATCATCGGCATACCTGATGAGAATCCCGAGTCTTGTGTGCTGCTCGGCCCAGATGCGATCGAGACGGTGCAGCACCACATTTGCCAACACGGGGGAAATCACCCCACCCTGGGGAGTACCGGTCTCGGGGTGCAGCAGGGTCTCCCCTGCCATCACCCCGGAGCGCAGCCACCCCATGATGAGCTTCAGGATTCGCCGGTCGCTGATGCGCTCTTCCAATGCTGCTTGGAGTACATCCGGCCGGATCGAATCGAAGAAACTGGCGATATCGGCGTCAACGACCCACATCCGCCCCCGGTTGACCTCGTCCTTGATGGCATCCAGCGCTTGGTGCGCTGAACGACCGGGACGGAAGCCATAGGAGCAGTCGAGAAAATCAGCCTCGTAGATCGGCTCGATAACCGCCTTGGTGGCAGCCTGGACCACCCTGTCCCGAAGAGCAGGTACGCCTAAATGGCGCTCTCCCCCGGAGGACTTGGGTATGGTCACCCGCCGCACCGGCAGCGGCCGATACGTACCGTCTTTGAGCTCGGCGGCCAAGATGTCCAAGAACTCCTTGACCCCTTCGATGCCTTGTTCCTCGATGTCGGCGATGCTGACACCATCAACGCCGGGTGCACCATTGTTTCTGGCGACATCCACCCACGCTCTCCATAGGAAGTCCTGGCGATGGACCTTGTCGTAGAGCGCGTGAAAGCGTCTGGTCGGCGACGACTTGGCCGCCTGGTACAGCTTGGTCTGAAGTTCCCGGACCTTGTTTTCGGTGCCGTTAGCCATCAGGCATTCACCGGCCTTTCTCTTCGTTACAAGCACGTGATGCGACAGGGGTCCTTCCCTCGGGCAAGGTTGTGTTGTCCTTGACCCTCAAGCGGTAGTACGACCCCATCCGACGCCCACCCGGCTCGATGCGACTTCCCGTTTGATCGGTTATACGCACCGGCTGCTCCCGACGACGCCTCGTCGGGGCCGGGGAGGGCCTCCCCAGTTCCCGTATTCACCTTCTGTCCATCCCACTCTCCCTACCCCGGGGAGTTCTTCGGCGCCTGCGCTTCCAGGTCTTCAGCGCCTTCCGTGGCCTTCGCCGTGGCTTCAGCGGCTCGGCACTCCCTTGTCCCCTTGCGGGGTTAGCGTCACGAGGCTGCAAGATTCGCTTGATGCTGCGGGCTGGACAGTTGCTCCCCCCAAAGGGGCCTTTGACGTTGGGCTTCGACGCCGGACGTTTCCCTCCGACGCCGCCAACCTGCTACCGGGCCTCCTGGTAGCTACCCGGACCGGACTCTCACCGGCTGGCGAACACGAGCTTGCGCATGGGTCACTTCATGCCATCACCTCCTTTCACTACCTGGCGCCCATGCTGCTGGGCACAAGAAGTCGCCACTGGGGCGCCGTCGACAACCAGCGGTTCTACCGGGCTGATCCGGGGCCATCCATTGGCCCGCAAGGTTCCGACCAGCACCAACCCCGCGGCTCCCCTCCGCTGCGCGGCGATGGCCGCCAGTTGTGGATCACCGCGGACGAACTCCTCACCATGTGGCCATCACCCCGGCATCAACCCGTTCGGTCATCGAAGTCGCCCCTACGTCGGCGCTCAGGGCTCGGTGACCGCGCCCCGCTCGGCTCCGGTGACCAGACGGGCGTACTTGGCCAACACGCCGGTGGTATAGCGGGGCTCGGGATGCTTCAGATGCGCCCGCCGTCGCTGGAGCTCATCGTCGTCCACCAGAAGGTCGATGGTGTGGTTCACCACGTCCACCACGATCCGGTCGCCGTCGGCAACCAGACCAATGGGGCCACCATCGACCGCCTCGGGAGCCACATGCCCGATACAGAACCCGTGGGTCCCACCCGAGAATCGACCGTCGGTGACCAGGGCACAGTCGCCGCCCCGACCCACGCCCTTCATGGCACCGGTCACCGCCAACATCTCGCGCATCCCCGGGCCACCCTTGGGTCCCTCGTACCGGATCACCACCACGGTATTGGCCAGGATGGACCCGGCCAGGATGGCCTCCATGGCCGCGTCCTCCCCATCGAACACCCGGGCCGGCCCATCGAAGGTCAGCTGATCGATCCCGGCCACTTTCACCACCGANCCGTTGGGGGCGAGAGACCCGGTCAACACCGCGATCCCGCCCTGGACGTGGATCGGGTCGCCCATGGGATGGATCACATCTCCGTCGGGAGCCGGTGGGGAGAGGGCGGCCAAGTTCTCCGCCACCGTCTTTCCGGTCACCGTGAGGCAGTCTCCATACAGCAACCCGGCGTCAAGGAGTTCCTTCATCACCACCGGTACCCCGCCGATGCGATCGAGATCACTCATGTGGTACTTGCCGTGCGGTTTGGTATCAGCCAGGTGGGGCACCCGGGCCGCCACCTTGTTGAAGTCGTCGAGAGCCAGCTCGATCCGAGCCTCATTGGCGATGGCCAACAAGTGGAGCACCGCGTTGGTGGAGCCCCCCAAGGCCATGGTGACGGCGATGGCATTCTCAAAGGCCTCTTTGGTCATCACCTGGCGTGGCCGAATGCCGGCCCGAAGCAGGTCGACAACCGTCTGGCCCGACGCGAAGGCGGCGTCATCACGCCGGCGGTCGACGGCGGGAGCTGTTGAACTCCCCGGGAGCGACATGCCCAGCGCCTCGGCCACTGACGCCATGGTGTTGGCGGTGAACATCCCCGCACACGATCCCTCGGTGGGACACGCGTTGTGCTCGATGAGGCTCAACTCCTCGTCGGAGAGGGCATCGACCGCATGGGCACCCACCGCTTCGAACACCGAGGTGATATCCAGAGCACGGTCACGGACCCGGCCTGGGAGAATCGAGCCGCCATAGAGGAACACGCTGGGTAGGTTCAGCCGAGCCGCCGCCATGAGCATGCCGGGAAGCGATTTGTCGCACCCGGCCAGGGTCACCATGCCATCGAAGCGCTCGGCGTGCATCACCGTCTCCACCGAGTCGGCGATGACCTCGCGGCTGACCAGCGACGCACGCATGCCCTCGTGACCCATGGAGATGCCATCGGACACCGCGATGGTCACAAACTCGAAGGGAAAGCCGCCGGCATCGCGCACGCCGGCCTTGGCCCGCTGGGCCAGGCGAGCCAAGGGAAGGTTGCACGGGGTAACTTCGTTCCACGATGAGGCCACCCCGATCTGTGGCTTGTCCCAATCGGTGTCGGTCATGCCGACGGCCCGAAGCATGGCGCGGGCCGGTGCCCGGGTCGGTCCGTCGGTCACCTCGTGGCTGCGCGGCTTCAATCCGACCAGAGGCTGTTCCGACGGGTCGGTTCGGATGTCTTCACTCATGCAGTCATGGTACGGCGTCCCGCACCGGTTGCCTCCCGTAAGCTTGAACCATGGCCGCGGGCGACCACACCACGTTCCCTCCCGGAGAGATCGATCGTCTGGTCGAATCCATTGAAGTCAACGGGTTCGGGATCGTGCGGGGTGCGTTTGACGAGATGGCGGTGGCCGACCTCGAACAGGAGTTGGCCCATGCCCAGCAGCGCCTGGCGGACGGCGTCCTCGACCCGCGCCATGGCACTGGGATCCTCGATGAGCCCGATGCCACCATCGACGGCCGGCCGTTCGCCCACTACGTCACGTTTGCCACCGAAGCGTCTCCACTAGCCGCGGCGGCCGTGCGACTTCCCGCCCTGGTTGACGTGGCCCGGACTGTCCTCGGCACGGGGGCATGGCTACTCGACTACGAACAGTTCGGCGTGGTCTACCAGGATGCGCGCCCGGGACCGGGTTCGGGCTATTCGCGTATCGGATGGCACACCGACCATCAGTCCGGGCCCCATCTCCCGATCTGGCCCGGTCTCGCCTTCACCCTTCACATCGATCCCACCTCGCCGGCCAATGGATTCCTCAGGGTGCTCGCGGGCAGCCACCACGGTGGCACCGACGGGATCCCCCTGGGGTTCGAGAGAGTCCCAGGGGAGATCGCCGTCTATGCCGAGCGCGGGGACATCCTCTTTCATCATTCCGATCTCTGGCATGCCGCGGCGCGGGCAACAGCCGACGGAGGCGAAGCTATCCGCAGGCACCTTCGGGGTAGTTGGCACGGCGGCAGCCGGCTGGAGGTCGGACACGGAACCGACGATTTTGTGAAGAACGCCCGACGCTGAGTTGCGCTCCTGGCGATCCCCCTGGGGGCATCGCCCTACGGCAGCTCGCCCTACGGCAGCTCGCCCACCTGAACGATCATCTTTCCGATGTTTTCTCCGCGCAACAACCCTATGAAGGCGTCCGGGGCATTCTCCAGGCCGTCGATGACCGTCTCGAAGACGTGGAGGGCTCCCTCTTGAATCCACGTGCTCACTCTGTTGGCGAACTCCGGTTGAAGGTTCACGTGGTCACCGACAATGAATCCACGCATGGTGAGCCGCTTGCCCACGACGTAGCCCAGGTTCCGGGGACCGGGAGCCGGCTCCGTGGCGTTGTAGTTCGAAACCGAGCCGCAGGCAGCTATTCGACCGAAATTACGCAGTGCGTTGATGGCGGCTTCGAG
>JGI24140J50213_10000578_pt1 | contig 16915 bp, 19 predicted proteins | sample BarGraIncu00222A_FD_50213 | JGI IMG/M metagenome (IMG submission 50213)
ATGTCGATTGTGGAGCCATACAGGGCTTTGAAAGTAGGTCCGACTATCTTGGTTCCATCCAAAGAATGGCATGCAACACAGCCGTTCTTTTGAAGGATATCGAGGCCTGGACTCTGTACCGTAGAGGTATTGGCGGGCAATTTATCCAACCACGTATTGAAATCCTTCTCAGGGACAACTTTTATGATTGCCATCATGGCAGAATGAAGCACGCCACAATAGGCAGAACACAATATATTATATTCGCCAGTTTCCTGAGGTACAAACCAGACGAAGTTGGGCCTTCCCGGTACTACATCCTGTTTGATTCTGAAACTGGGGATAAACATTCCATGGATGACATCGAGTGATTTTAATGTCAATTTGATGGGTTTATTGACTGGCACATAGAGTGTGTCGGACTGTTTGTTTCCGGTGTATTCGAAAGACCACTTCCACATCTTGGCTGTAGTGGCAATGACCATGGCATCCTTGGGTGGTTTACGCATGGGGAGATAAGCTGCATAGCCATAATAAAACATGAGGATTGTTAATAACAGTGGGATGACTGTCCAGGCAAGTTCGAGCATGGTGTTGTCTTTTACCTGAACGGCAGGAATGTTTTTCTTCCTGTTGTATTTAATGGCAAAATGGATCATCACAGCCGTAATAGCGATCATGAAGAAAAATGAAATTCCAAGAATGATAAGAAAGACCTTATCAACACCCTGAACAAAATTGGAAGCGTTTGAAAACATACCTTTGGTTTAAATTATCTGTACAGGTAATCGATAAATGTAATGGCGAAGATGGCAATAAACAGTGAAAATACAACCAGAACAAAAGCACGTATTATCCTGTTCTCATATTTCAGGTGCATGAAATAGGTTAGAACGAAATAACCCTTTATACCGGCGATGGCTAAAGCAATTGCTACATTCCAGGCCTTCAGGTTATATGAGGTCACATTAATGGTAATGGTAGTGAATACCAATAATAGTATCAATACATAACCCAGGGTTTTATAGCTTGTTACATGTGATGCAATAACATTCATGTCTTAAGGTTTTTAGGTTATCAAATAGAATAAAGGGAAGAGGAAAATCCAGATGAGGTCGACAAGGTGCCAGTAGAGTGCTCCGTTTTCAAGCAACATGTATTTGCCGGTATTCACGGTTCCTTTCTTGATTTTGAACCATGCTATAAGCAGGATCACCATACCGATGATGATATGCAGGGCATGGAGTCCGGTCATAAAGAAATAGAGACTGAAAAATAGCAAATGTCCACGTTCAAGTTTAAGCATCAGTGGAGATCCGGGATAGAGTCCTTCTTCAAATTTTGTTCCCCATTCAATATATTTATTGAACAGAAAGATCAGTGCACACAGAACGGTGATAAACAGTAGCGTGAGTGCCAGTTTCCTGTTGTTTTTTTGCATTGCGGTGAGTGACATTGCCACTGTCATACTGCTGATAAGAAGAACAACCGTATTTAGAGAGCCGATCGTGACATTCAGTTCAAGCGCTGCCTGATGGAAGAATGTCGGATATTGAAACCTGTAGACAGAATAGACCAGAAACAGTCCCGCAAACAGTAGCAACTCGGTGAATATGAATAACCACATGCCCATTTTGGCTCCAAAGTCGTCGCGGGGTTCTTCATGATGTAATGACTTTTCTTCCATGTGTCGTTTATTTGTAGTTATATGGATCTTCGGTGATTACAGGGATCTCTTCAAAGTTTTCAAGCGATGGGGGAGAAGGAATCGTCCACTCGAGGGTTGTGCCTTTCCATGGATTAGCAGTTGCCTGTTCTCCTTTGCGATATCCCATGATCAGGTTGTAGACCATGAGGATGAAACCTGATATGAAAATAAAGCTACCAATTGTTGAAATCACTTGTCCCGTCTGAAACTGTGGAAGGTAGTCAAAATATCTTCTGGGCATCCCCTGCATTCCAAGGATGAACTGGGGAAAGTACAACAGATTAAAACCGATGAATGTCAATGCCCATGCTATATTAGCCCGTTTGATCTTATACATTTTGCCATAGATTTTTGGAAACCAGTAATGAATGGCCCCAAAAAATGCATATCCCATTCCACCAAAGACGATGTAATGGAAATGAGCGACTACAAAAGCAGTGTCGTGAACCTGAACATCTGTTGCCAGTCCACCCAATACAAGACCTGAGAAACCACCAATCATGAATAAAAATATAAATGACAAGGCATACAACATGGGAGGTTTGAGATCTATTGAGCCTTTGTACATGGTTCCAACCCAGCTGAAGACTTTTACGGCACTGGGTATTGCCACAATAAATGTAAAGAGTGAGAAGGACCAGATTGCAACAAGACTCATTCCGGATGTGAACATGTGATGTCCCCAGATGAGATATCCTACACCTGCAATAGCGAGACTTGAAAAGGCGATAGCCCTGTAACCGTATATGCGTTTCTGTGAAAAAGTGGGTATGATTTCAGAAATGACACCCATTGCAGGCAGGATCATGATGTAGACTGCCGGATGAGAATATATCCAGAAGAGATGTTGAAACAGGACAGGATCACCTCCAAGGGCCGGTTCGAAGAAACCGATATTGAATAGTCTTTCAATGATGAGCATTAAGAGTGTTATTCCAATGATAGGAGTTGCCAGAAGCTGGATCCATGCTGTTGCATATATTGCCCATACAAACAAAGGCATTCTGAAAAAAGTCATTCCAGGGGCTCGCATACGGTGTATGGTTACAATGAAATTGAGTCCGGTCAAGATCGATGAGAAACCCAGAATAAAAGCTGCTCCTGTTGCCGCTATTACATTGGTTCCTGTATTAAGACTGTAGGGTGCATAGAATGTCCATCCTGTATCGGGAGGACCATGACGCAATACCTGTGAAAGAATGGCAAGTGCGCATCCGGTCAGGTAGACATAAAAGGCAAACAGGTTTAATCGTGGAAAAGCAACATCCCGGGCACCAATGAGAATGGGCATAAAGAGATTGCCAAATACAACAGAGAGCCCCGGTATGACGACCATGAAGATCATAATGATACCATGAACCGTGAAGATCCCATTATAGGTCTGGGGGCCCATGATGGTTGGTCCCGGAGCGATGAGTTCTATTCTCATCAGTATTCCCATGATGGCTCCGATACTGAAAAAAGTTGTGATTGCATAGAGATACATCAAACCGATCCTTTTATGGTCGGTTGAATATAACCAGGCACGTATACCAGTGTATTTTCCTTTATAATCCAGATAATTGATATACTCCGGGTTTAAGTTATTGTTTATCATCATACTTTTCTTCTTCTTTTAACGATTAATACTGCCACTAGTGATAGAATCAAAAATCCAATGATGATTCCTGACAATCTGGTGACTTCGAGGGCATATCTTTTTCCTTCCGGATCATAAGAGAAACAAAGCAACAGCAACTTCTGAATGGTAGGTCTTGCAATTCCTTTAGATGCTTCGGCAACAGCCATCTTTACATCGAAGGGAAGAAAGGAGAGGCCATAGAGGTATCGGGTTACCATTCCTTTTGGACTAACGACAACGATTGCTGCCGGATGGATGAATTCCATTCCAACTGATTTGATATTGTATCCGACGCTGTGTATCATTTTAAAGACAGTTGCACTATCGGTGGTTAAGAATGTCCATCCTGCGGCTTGTTCGGGTGTGAACCCCTTTGTGAAGTTGGCTTTGGATCGTCTTGCTTTTTCAGGGTTGTCTCTGGGATCGAGACTGATGGTGATGACCTGGTAGTCTTTTCCCAACCTTAAATCTGTTTTTCCGATTACTTCTGAAACCCCATGCATCAAAGGAATACAGAGTTGTGTACAATCGAAATAGACGAACAGAAAAATAGTTGGTTTATTTACAAGTTGACTTAAAGTGACAGTATCACCTGTTTCACTGGCAAACTTTAGATTGAGGGGGATGTATTTCCCTAATTGTTCATTTACCCCCACTTCATTCCTTTTGATTGAATCATTTTGTGCATTCAGATTCGATGAAAAGAAGAAAAAAATTAGAAGAATGAATAGTGATTTGGTCATTTTATTGTTATTGATTCTGTATTGGGATCGAATATTCTTATGCTTTTGCATTGTCTTCAGGATGGTAGTAGGCTGCAATGATAAGAGCACCACCCATTAGTCCGGTGTCTTTAAGCAAACCAAATAAACCTTCCTGCATTATTGCAGAATCGGCTGAAAAGAGATGTGGAATATGAATGGTGACAATAAATAGTAAAAGTAAACCTGCTAAAGTAAAGCAAACTATTTTAATGAATTTATTCAGTATGAGACATATTGAAGCTGCGATCAGAATAGCACCAGTCAATAATATAGTAAAACCCTCTCCAGGAGATAAGGATGTCATCATTCCAAGAAAAATGTCTTTCATTAAAAAATGGTTCAGACCAATAATTCCAAAAGGAAGCGCAAAAAGAATTCTTCCGATAGTCGCGATGTTTTTCATGAATAGCGTTTTTAATTGTTTGTGTTTTTGCTTAACTGTTTAATTCTATATATGTTAAATACAATATACCCAATTGTTAGCCAGACTCCTGCAACGATTGAGAAGTAGGTAAATAATAACCAGATCGGGGCTTTTGACTGAGTATTCCAAATGGCTCTTTTCTCATTGAGAGGGGGCATGTATGTAGGCACACCTATTTTGAGCTTTTTCGATAAGATGATCTCTCCATACTTATCATCATTGATCCTTGCTTCGAGTTCAACGGTTCCGTTTTTATCTCCGGGAAGGGTTTTAGGAAAATCAAAAGTAGCAATCACTTTATCGTTGTTTTTTACTGTTTGTCCGATTTGTAAACTTCCGAAATATCTCTTCACAAAAAGTAGTTCATCAGATCCTTTTAAGCGGGTTGTATCCTTGTTGATTACAGAGTATGCCATCAAAGAAACCTTGTGTGCTTTGCTGTCATATCTGAAATCTATCTGAACTGTTTTAGTCAATAAGTTGACAGATTTTGTGATTGCAGGCTGGATGTATTTACTGTTGAAGCTACGGATATAAGCGACAAGCTTCCAACGGTCTTTCTCTGGAAGGGTGGTTTTGAACTTAGGCATGATTGCATTGCCTTCACTGATATTATAAAAGATCTCTCCATCTGTCTTGTTTTGAACCACTGCTGACCCTAGATCGGCTGGTGGGGGAGCAAGTCCCTTCAGAAAATTGCTCTGACCAGGAGTTCCATGACAGGAAAGACAACTCATGTCATAGATCGCTTTTCCTTCTTTTGCGGTTGATGCATTGAAGGCAAAAGGACTGGTTTTAACCTTCTCTGCAGGAGGCACGACGACATTTTGTGCTTCAATTACCTGAAGACCATATAAAAACAAAGGGATAAGAAGAAATGACTTTTTCGAAGGTAAAAACATTTTCATTGTTGTTCAATTTGTTATTTAATAGTTACTTGCGAAAACAGTATTCTTATTTGTGCAATGGATCTTCGATTGGGATAACTGGAAAGATCTTTGATAAAATCGTAACAATCATCAGAACAAGTATAAAAGAAGCCATTGTAATTGCAGTTTCGATCAGGGTAGGAGTATAAAATTTAAAATACTCAGGGACGTTTTGAATAGGGAGATTTGGATGAAGTTGTGTAGGAACTACAATGATTAATCTTTTGAGCCATGCACAGACGAATACAATTATGGCTATCACCAACATTGGCAAAGGTTTTCTGGCCTTTTTAAACATAAGTATTATGATCGGCAATATGAGTCCGAAGATCTGGACAAACCAAAACAACAATGCATATGATCCAGTGAATATTTCTCTGATGTGTACTGCATCAAATTTTTTCATTTTATAAGCAGGTACCAAAAACTCATTGATGTTAAAATAGAGATAAACTAATGAGACCAATACGATTAATTTTCCCATTTTATCAAACAGGTTATCAGTAATATAATCCTGTAGTTTGTAGCTTTTCCTAAAGAAATACATGGCAATGATCACTGCCGAACATCCTGAAACAAAAGCTCCGGTGACAAAGTAAGGACCGAAAATGGTACTGTCCCATCCGGTACGTGAAGTACTGGCAAACAACCAGGAGGTGACTGTGTGAATTCCTAAAGCCACAGGAATGATGAGTACTAATAATATTTGAATAGATTTGTGTACAATTCTGTGTTGTTCGTGAGTTCCTGTCCATCCAAGAGAAAGAATTTTGTAAATTCTTTTCATGAAGTTTGGAGCATTTTCTAATTTATCGTGACAGATTTTGATGTCAGGAATCAATGGCAGATAGAGTAATAGCGCACTGATTACCATATAGGTAACAACAACCGTTACATCCCAAAGAATAGGAGATTGTATTCGTGCATATAAAAAAACATACAATAAGCGTTCGGGACGCCCCATGTCCATGACAATGACAATGCCAGATACTGAAGCAAATGCGAGCGCTATGATCTCAGAGATACGTCCAATTGGAGCAGCCCATTTGATACCCAACAACCCGAGTACGGCGCTACTCAGCATTCCAATAAGACTGGCAGCAACAAAGAAGACAAAGTTTGAAATATACATACCCCATGATACATAATCACGGATTCCTGCAACTCCCAGTCCATCTCTTAGCTGAAGGTAATAGGCATAGATGCAGATTAACAATGAAATGGTGAGAAAACCCATCCAGATTTTAAAGCTCATATTAAACCTGACTGGTTTTAATATGTCATCCGTAATTTTATCTAATTGCTTAGGTCCTGTCATGATTGCTTCTTATTAAAGATCGGTTTCTTTTACGATTTCATCAGTAACGTGCTTATCCTTATCCTGGTACGGGTATGATTTGTTTTTAGGAGGCAAATAATAGACGCGTGGTTTTGTACCCAGTTCAGCCATCAGACGGTATGCGGCATTATCTTCCAATAACTTTCCTAGCCTGACAGTTTCTTTGGTTGTACCATTGGTTACTGCATCTTCGTTTTCGTCTCCAAACCAATAAACACCATTGGGGCAAGCTGATACACAATAAGGTAGTTTGCCTTCCCGCAGACGGTCAGCACTCATCAGGCATTTTGTAATGGTTCCTTTGCGCTCGGGGAGATTCAGTTCTATGTTATATGTTTTGCCTTCGTCTTCTTTTTCCTTAATGGGTGCTATCCAGTTTAAAGTTCGTGCACTATATGGACAGGCAGCAATGCAAAAACGACAACCGATACATCTTTCATTATCTATCAATACAATGCCATCCTGACGTTTAAATGTAGCGTCAACAGGACAAACTGCAACACAAGGTGGATTATCACAATGCTGACAAGGTTTTGGCATGTAATAAGGTGGGGTTTCCTTTGACTCTTGCATCATGAGCACATTGATATGGACCTGTTCAGATCTTAAATGATGTGCAGAAATACAGGCGCCCATACATTTTCTTGCGTTCTTGCATTTTGAAAGATCGATAACCCAAATCCATCTTTTCCCGGCAATACCATCACGACCTTGTTTCTGATATGCTGTCAGATCCAGTTTAGCCATTTTTAATGATTTTACGGCTGCTTCACGGTCTATTTCAAGCAGTTCATTATTTGAAGTTAATATTTTAATCTTGTCACCTACCTTTTTTTTGTTTTGATATTCATAGCCGCTATAGATTGCTGCTCCGGCAAGGACTGATCCTACACTCACAAAGCCAAGCTTTTGAAGAAAATTTCTTCTTGAATTATTTGTTGAGCCTTCTTCTTTTTCTGACATTGATTCTGCTATTGATTAAAAATTAAGATCTTCAACTATGTTTTGTAAATATAATTACAATAAAAATAATTTAAGCATTAATTAAAAAATAATAATTCATCCGTATCTTTTATTTAAAAACAACAGCAGAACAATTATGAATTAAAGGTATAATCATATTTAATAATTAAGTAGATGTTTAGCATTGAACCCTTATTCTTATTGAGCCTTGGGTTAATTATGAAATTATTAACAAAATAATTTATTGATTGTTTCAGGAAATAAAAGAAAGTTCAAATTAAAAATCCAGTAACTATATATCGAAGTTACTGGATTTTTAATTTGAACTTTCTTTGTGATAATTAATCGGATTAATCTTAACAACCTCTTTGTAAGGTTAGTATTTGATTAATAGAAGAATCTTTTGGTTATGTTAAATCCAAGCAGAAACTGATTTTTAGTGTAATCATTCTGATTAAATACATTGTTGTTTTGAGGAATGATGCTTTGATAATTCCCAAAAAAGATCTGGAATGTATGAGTTATGGTCGAAACCTGTAACCCGATGCTCAGATTTGGGTGTGGATTGTTAGTAGGATGCTGAGTAATCGGTTGGTCATAATTAAACATTATTCCAGTAAGAGTTGAAATCATATATATACCTGAAGCGGCAAATGCAATGTGTGCGTTTTTCATTTTAGGTTTGATGGTTCCTTCTGAACTCAGATATCCGGGAATATTATTAAAGTATGAAACACTGGGAGCTACCTGAAGAGACAATTTATCAGAGATTTTGGATCCTAGAATCAATTGGTTGAAATATGAAAACCGGTCAATATCATTTACAAAATTACCAGCATCAGGTCGGCTATCCATAGACATGTCTCCAAAGTATGTAAGACTTACCGGACATCCGTTTACATGTTGTCTGCTGATGGAATATTTGACTGTACCATCCCATTGCAGACGGTCTTTGCAAATGCCAACTCCAATTTCCAAATTATCAATAGGAGTATATGCAGCGCTAATACGAATATTTGCAGGCGCAAATACACCGTACATATCCTTATATCCATTGTCGATAGTCCCAAAGCGATGTTGAATAGCAAGGTCAAGTGTATGTTTACCGGGGACTGATACGGACTGATTGTCCAGAACAAAATTCCCTGCAAATGTATTCGTTACATCTTCCAGTTTTACTTTCTTTTTTGCACGGGCAGTAGTATCCTGAGCCTGGACCATGCTACACATTACAAGCAGAAAACTGAAAAAGGTAAGTAATCTGATTATATTTTTCATTTGTAAAAAGTTTAAATTCATTTTTTATACAATTTGAAAATTTTTTAATTCTTTTTTGCTCCTTGTTTAATCCACGCCAACATCAGGTTATTTATATTGGATGGATTGTTTGTCTGCCCCATTGGCATTGAAGGACTGAGTTTCCCAATTAAACGTTCGTAAATTATACTGTTAGCAGGTGTTTTTAAATCAACATATTTTCCATTTATCAATGCATTGTATGCATTGTCAGATGACAAATCAGGCTTTAAACCTCCGGAAGCATGACAACCGCTTACAGCACAATTTTTAGTAAGAATCGGGACCAGGTCTTTTGAAAAATAAACTGTATTAGCAACAACTACAGGTTGTGGCAGAATGGTTAATGTGGTGTCTTTACCACAACTCACCATTAGCATCACGACCCATAATATTGCCGATATTCTTATTATTTTTTGGATGGACATGATTGTTCTTTTTAAATATTTTTTTAGAAAAGAAGCAGCAGGTCAAACCTGCTACTTCTTAAATAGGGCTAGTTATTATTTTTGAAAGCGCAACATCAAACCAGCGGCTATGGCATGTTGATTATCTGCACCATTAAACATTGCACCAACTCCAAAAGGCTGATCAGTTAAAGAAGAAAAATCAACATCATTTACAGTATCACTGGTTTTCAGTGCGCGTTTGATCAATACTCTCCAACCTGTTCCGGTATAAAATGCATTGGCACCAACATCACCACGGCTACCAGTAAATGGAGCGACGATGCTACCGGGAATACATTTTGCACCATCACCATTACCTATTTGCTGGTAATCTGTAGTTACTGATGGATCAATTTTGGAGTTATTGCTAAGCGTTAATACCCCTACTGAGTCAACTGCAATAACCTTTAATGCTTTACCTCCTGCAAGTGTGTCTTTTAACAGGATTGCACTATTGACATAGCCTCCTGCCGGGATAACCCACATTGGAACACTCATGGTTTTGTTGTTCACCTTACCATTGGTTTTCATACTCTTGATGACATTAGAGAATCCACCATCGGCAATTGGAACAGGGCCATTATTTACCTGCAGGTCATTGTGAACTTCGTTTACATTTAAGACACCACCTCCCCAATCAATATAGGTATCATTTGCCTGATTACAATTCACGGCCTGATTCATACGGACTCTCCAACAATCGAGTATTTCGTTAGGACCATTTGTATGCATTACGCCACCTGTTGTTGCTGTCGATGAAAAAGTCGTGTTAGCATGACAGGCTGCATAGCATGATGTAGAATTAAATTTAAGACAGGAGTTGTTTGCATTGAACATGATGGTAAACTGATCCTGAATAAAGGGTGGTCGGAAAGAACCATTACTGTTTAATGCCGGAGCTCCCGATTCTTGTGCCCAAAGTTTAGTAAGTGGATTATAATACCATTGTGAAGTATTGACATTTTTTTGCGGTGCATTGAATTCCACAAGGAAATATATATTGGCTGCATCATACAATGCACGCATTGTAATATCGGTCTGGTTGCCAATAAATCCTGCAAATGTTCCATTTCCTAAATCTGGTACTGTTGCCGATATCGTGAGTTTTTTTGCATTACCCCATGCTGTTTCGATAGTTCCATCCCAAGCGGCTCCACCTACTGCGATTATGGATGGAGCAGTGGTTACCTTTATTGCTGTTAATGTATCACCTTGTTCTGGTGCTCCGGGAACTGTTAAATCGAGTGTTTGGTCATGTTTTGTGCAATTTGTCAGACCGAAGATGATTCCTGAAATAAGAAACAGAATTGCTAATAATTGCCCGGTAAATTTTTTCATATTAGGATTGATTTTGTTTTTAGATTTAGTTTTAAGCTGATTTTATTGACAATAATGTTCTCATTATTTGGCTACAGATGTTTTTTGAAGTTCTCGCATATAACTGATAATCTGCCAGCGTTGCTCATCTTTAAGGATTTTCTTATATGAGGCCATTAACTTTCTACCTTCGGTTAATTTCCAATATAAAGCGCCATCAGTTTGTGATGAACTTGCAGTACTTGAGAAATCTGTTGGTTTTGGTTTAAGTGCAGCACCTGCGGCACCATCACCTTTACCTTTGGCTCCATGACATACAACGCACATCTGTGTATACAGTGCTTTGCCCTTAATGATTGCTGCTGCATTATCCTTCATTGGATTTATTAGAGAGTCAGCTTCTTTTGGAGCAACCCATGGTGCATCCGGAGGAAGGGGGGGAACAGATACAAAGGCAAGACAAAAAAGTGTTGTTCCAGTTAAAATAAAACCTATCAGTTTCATTTTATTAAATAAAGTTTTAGTTGTTTTCATAAAATTTATTGTTTGTTGTTAAATGTGAGAAGTCATTTATTTTTGTTTTTTATGTTATTAATTGTGATAAAAAATATAGTTTGTGGGTAATAAGGTAAATAAATACTTAAATCGAAAACGCAGAAAAGTAAATTTAATTATGAATAAATTAACAAATATTTTAAAAGAATAATGAGGCTTTAGATTTTACAATACAAAGGTTTAAATATCAGTATTAAGCGTTTTAACTGTTGATTTTTATACCACGTTTTTTAATCCTGAAAATAGAAATAACGATGTATGCAATAGTTAACCAAACTCCTGCCAGAATAGAAAAATAGGTGGCAAGTAACCAAATAGGTGCTTTGGATTCAACATTCCACATCGCTCTTTTTTCCGTCAGACCGGGTACATTTGTTGGGACTCCAATTTTTAAACTTTTCGTTTTAATGACTTCGCCATAAACTGTGTCATTTAATCTTAATTCAAAATCAATATTTCCATTTATATCTCCGGGAAGATTTTTAGGGTAATCGAATGTTGCAATGCCTTTATCATTTGTTTTTGTTGACTGCCCAACTTGAAGACCTCCAAATAAGCGTTTGATAAAGACCAACCCTTCAGCTTTTTTTATCCGGATTGTATCCTTCTTTATTACTGAGACTGCCAATAAGGATAACTTATTTGAAATACTGTCATATTTGATATCCAGTTGTACAGTTTTGGTCAGTAAATTCTCTTCTTTTACAACAGGAGGCTGAACATAACTCTTGTTAAAGCTGCGGATATATGACACCAACTTCCACCGTTCATCAGCAGAAAGTGTAGTTTTGAATTTTGGCATAACCAAATTGCCTTCACTTGTTCTGTAAAAAAGTTCTCCGTCAGTCTGATTTTGTGCTTTTTGAGTAGCGAGATCGGCAGGAGGGGGGACAAATGCAGGGAGGAAGTTTCCTTTGCCGGGGTCACCGTGGCAGGAAATACAGTTTATTTTATAGATTGCTTCACCTTTTTTGATTGTTACTGCCGTAAATAATAACGGACTTGTTTTAACCTTATTAGCAGTCGGTACAGTTATGTTTTGTGCATTCACAAATTGAAAAACAAATAACAGCAAAGAGATAAAAAAGAGTGACTTTTTAGAGAATATAAATATTTTCATCTGTGATCGGTTTTTGTCGTTACTTGTTAATGGATTCATTCTCATGCATAGGATCACTTATAGGGATTATGGGGAAGATCTTTGACAGAATCGTAATAATCATGAGTACCATAATGAATGCGCCAAGAGTAATTAGAGTCTCAATAGCTGTTGGCGTGTAGGATTTAAAATATGCCGGAACATTCTGAATTGGCAAATAAGGGTGCAGCTGAGTTGGAACCACAATAATGTATCTTTTGAACCATGCACCAACTAAAACGAAAATAGCAATAACTAACATGGGTAATGGTTTCCTCGCTTTTTTAAAAAGCAATAATATGATAGGTAATACCAACCCCAATATCTGGACACACCAAAACATAAAAGCCCATGAACCGACAAATAATTCTCTGATATGAATGGCATCGAATTTCTTCATTTTATAAGCCGGTACCAAAAACTCGTTGATATTGAAATAGAGATAAACCAGAGAAACTAACACCAATAGTTTTCCCATTTTATCAAACAGGTTTTCTGTGATGTAATCCTGTAATTTGTAATTCTTCATGAAGAAATACATCGCAATGATCACCGCTGCACATCCTGAAACAAAAGCTCCGGTGACAAAATAAGGACCGAAAATAGTACTGTCCCAACCCGGTCGTGCAGTACTTGCAAATAACCATGATGTCACTGTATGAATTCCCAATGCAACAGGAACAATAAGCACCATCAATATTCTGATTGATTTGGTGACAATAGCTACTTGATCTTTTGAACCACTCCATCTAACTGCAAGAATTCTGTAGAATGCTCTCTGAATTTTTGGAACTTTAACCAGCTTGTCATGGCAAATCTTGATATCAGGAATTAAAGGCAGATAAAGCAAAAGTGCAGAGATCGCTACATATGTGATTACCACAGTCACATCCCATGTGATGGGTGACTGAATACGGGCATAGAAAAATACGTTGAGTAAACGTTCAGGACGACCCATATCGGTAATAATAACAATACCTGATACTGAAGCAAAAGCAAGCGCAATTATTTCGGCTATCCGTGCTATTGGTTGAGCCCATTTGATACCAAGTAAACCAAGGACTGCACTGATCAACATTCCAATCAGACTGGCTGCAACAAAAAACACGAAATTGGAAATATACATACCCCATGAGGCATAGTCTCTGATTCCAGCAACACCAAGTCCGGTTTTTAATTGCAATGTATATGCATATAAACATATCAGTAACGATATGGTTAGAAACCCCATCCAGATTATAAAGCTCGTATTAAGCCTGATAGGTTTCAATAAGTCCGAAATGAGTTTATCGGAATTTTTGTGTTCGGGCATAGTTCATTATTTATTAAAGATCCGATTCCTTTATGATTTCATTTGTCTCTGCTCTGTCTTTTTCCTGGAAAGGATAAGCCTTGTTCTTTGGAGGTAAATAATATACCCTTGGTTTGGTTCCCAATTCTTCCATTAAACGATAAGCTGCATTGTCTGCAAGTAATTTGCTTAACCTCACTGTTTCTTTAGTAGTACCATTTGTGACAGCATCTTCGTTTTCATCTCCAAAATAATAAACACCATTTGGACATTGCGAAACACAATAAGGTAATTTTCCTTCGCGAAGTCTGTCGGCACTCATCAGACATTTTGTAATGGTACCAAGACGTTCAGGTAAGTTTAATTCGATATTATAGGTTAAGTCTTTATCCTCTTTATTCATCTTAGGAGCAATCCAGTTAAAGGTACGAGCCCCATAAGGACACGCAGCTATACAGAACCTGCAACCTATACATCGTTCATTGTCAATCAATACAATTCCATCAGGCCGTTTGAAAGTAGCATCCACTGGACAAACAGCAACACAGGGAGGATTATCACAATGCTGACATGGCTTCGGCATATAATAAGGAGGAGTATTTTTTGACTCCTCCATCTTAAGAACGTTGATGTGACTTTGCTCAGATCTCAAATGATGTGCTGAAACACAAGCATTCATGCATTTTCTCGCGTTCTTGCATTTTGCCAGATCGATCACCCAAATCCATTTTTTGCCTTTGATCCCTTCTCTACCCAATTTTTGGTATTCGGTGAGATTTAAAGAAGTCTTTTTTAAAGATTTTATAGCATCTTTTCTGTCAATTTCCAGAAGCTCATTGTTAGCTGTGAGAATTTTTATTTTGTCTCCAGCTTTCTTTTTATTTTGATTTTCGCAACTGCTAAAAAGGGTTGCTCCGGCCAAAACAGAACCTGCACCTACCAATCCAATATTCTGAAGAAATTTTCTTCTCGAATTAATTTTTGATGTCTCTTCTTTATCAGGCATTTATGTACTTGAATTAATGATTATAAATGTTCGACAATATAGAGTTAATTATTAATACTTTATGGAAATGTTCAAAATTTATAAAAAAAAACAAAAGTTTATTTTTTTGTTAAAAATTGCAATATGAAAAATTAAAGTAAATAGATATGAAATCATCTACCTTTGTTAAAATGTAGAAATAAATAAATAAATCGTATTTCAGTTGAATTAACTTTTTCATAGAAATGCTGTTTAAACGATGAATTATTGTTTCAAGACATTGTAAACTTTGACAAAACCTATATTATGGATTTTATTGACTATTATAAGATTTTAGGAGTAGATAAAGGAGCAAACCCACAGGCCATTAAAAATGCATATCGCAAGTTAGCCCGAAAGTTCCATCCTGATTTGAATCCGAATGATAAAGAAGCTAAACAAAAATTTCAACAGATCAACGAAGCAAACGAAGTGTTGAGCGATCCCGAAAAGCGAAAGAAATATGATCAATATGGCAAGGATTGGAAGCATGCTGATGAGTTTGAAAGTGCAAACCGTCAACAACAATCTGCATATTCCCGTGGGTCTCAAAATTCCGAACAACAATTCGATGGTGACTTCTCTGATTTCTTTTCCTCTATGTTTGGTGGTGCCCCTGGACAGGGGAGAAGCAGGCAGATGAAATTCCGTGGAGATGACTTTACAGCCGAGTTACAGCTCAATCTGATGGATGCTTATACAACTCAAAAGCAAACATTAACGGTCAATGGTAAACAAATCAGGATAACCATTCCTGCCGGTATTGAAAACGGGCAGACTATTAAAATCAGCGGACATGGAGGACCTGGAACAAATGGAGGTCCGGCTGGAGATCTGTATATCTCATTTTCTATTGCCAATCACCCTCGTTTTAAACGTGTTGGTAATGATCTGTTTACAACTGTTGATGTGAATATGTTTACAGCTGTTCTGGGTGGTGAATTAACAATTGAAACATTGAGTGGTAAAGTAAAATTGACTGTTAAACCTGAAACCCAAAATGGAACGAAAGTAAAACTAAAGGGAAAGGGATTTCCTGTATACAAACATGAGGGTCAATATGGCGATCTGTTAGTGACATACAACATCAAGATCCCCACAGGATTAACCGATAAACAAAAAGAGTTACTCAAAGAACTATCGTTAACTGAGTTTAAAAATCAAGCCGATGCATAAAGTACATTTAATATCTGCAATAGAGTTTTGTATCAATCATGAAATTGAGATCTCGTTTATCAGTTCTCTTCAAGAAACAGGGTTGATAGAGATCATCCGGATAGAAGAAACTGAATACATTGATGAGAGTCAATTGTTTCAATTAGAAAGAATTGTTCGTTTCTATTATGATCTGGGAATTAATCTTGAAGGCATCGAAACCATAAATCATCTTCTGGACAGGATGAATGATCTGCACGGCGAAATAACAGTATTAAGGAACAGGCTACGACTATACGAATCAAATGAGTAGTCTATAATAGTCCCTGATAAAGAAATTATTTGTTGGCAGAATGATAATCAAAATCAAAATTCAATTGTTGTAATTAAAAAGAAGAGAGGAATATATCTTCATTTAAATAAAAAATAAAAACATATTTTTTGTTTTTAATGATTTATTATTTACTAACTAATTGAGATCCATTATTTAATCATTCTAAAAACTAATGCCATGAGTACAAAAAATTTGTTGATCGGTGTAGCCTCAGGACTCGTTGCCGGTGCAGTTATTGGAATATTATTTGCCCCACACAAAGGGAGAGTAACCCGAAGAAAAATTAGAAATCAAAGTGAAGATTATGTTGAAGCAGTAAAAGATAAATTCAATGAATTTATTGAAGGGGTTTCAGGTAAATTTGAAACTATTTCAAAAGATATTACCGAGTATACGGATACGATAAAGGGGAAATTTGGTGACCTCAAAAAAGCCAAAAAGGCTACCATGAATTAACATCCTATAATCTTCAAACGGAAACACCTAAAAATGTTTCCGTTTGCTTTAAGTGCAAATTTTTCTCAGGCCTTAAAAATACATCTGACAGGGACTCCTTCTGCGATGAATAGAGGGGAGCTGAAATATTAGTGATACTTCTTGTGTTGCATTTCCCTTCACTTTTGCAGCAT
>JGI24140J50213_10000580_pt1 | contig 16901 bp, 16 predicted proteins | sample BarGraIncu00222A_FD_50213 | JGI IMG/M metagenome (IMG submission 50213)
TTCNTCGTATCCCCAACGGGATTCGAACCCGTGCTACCGCCGTGAAAGGGCGGGGTCCTGGGCCGCTAGACGATGGGGACCCGGAAATGCTCACCCGGACCCCTCGCCGCTAGCGAGCAGCAGCTCGGATCCGTCGAGGACTAGGGAAGCATATGGGAGAGGGGGTGCAATCTCCAAAGCGGTACCGCCTCAGGCGGGGTTTGCCCACGCCAGCAGCTGGTCTTTGGGCCAAGTGTTCACAATCGTTTCCACGGGCACGCCGATTCGTTCGGCGCGGGCGCATCCGTAGATAAGAAAGTCCAGCTGACCCGGCGCATGCGCGTCGCTGTCGATCGAGAACAGGCATCCAGCATCGCGCGCCTGGACCATGAGGTCATCGGGTGGGTCGCACCGCTCGGGGCGTGCGTTGATCTCCACGGCGACGTCATGGGCAGCGCAGGCCGCGAACACGGAGGCGGCATCGAACGAGCTCTGGCCACGGGTGCCCCGTTCGCCCTCCACCAGGCGCCCCGTGCAGTGGCCGAGGACGTTCATCTGCGGGTTCTCGACAGCTGCGATGAGCCGGCGGGTCATCGGTGCCTGCGACATCGCCAGCTTGGAATGGACTGAGGCAACGCGCAGGTCCAGCTGCGAGAGCATCTGCAAACTCTGGTCGAGTGACCCGTCGTCGAGGATGTCGACCTCGATGCCTTTGAGGAGGCAAAAAGCGCCGACGGCCGAGTTAATCTCTTCGACCACCCGCAGTTGCTTCGATAGCCGTTCAGAGGAGAGTCCGTTCGCAATCTGCAGGCGCGGCGAATGGTCGGTCAGCACCAGGTACTCGTGCCCGAGGTCCATCGCCGTCACGACCATTTCCTGGATGGAGGACCCGCCGTCGGACCAGTCCGAGTGGGAGTGCAGATCGCCTCGCAGCGCCGCCCGAACCTCTAGCCCGCCGGCCACCAGGGGCTGAGTTGCTCTGTCTTCTAAGGACGTCAGGTAGGAGGGGTTCTCCCCTGCCAGGCACTGGCGGATGACCGACTCGGTCGCGGGACCGATGCCAGGCAGGTCGGTGAGAGTTCCGCTGTCGGCGCGCGACCGAAGCTCGCCGGGGTCTGTCGCGAGCGTGGTAGCCGCGGCGGTCCGGAAGGCCTTGACCCGATAGGTTCCCGCGCGCGAACGCTCCAGCAGGAAGGCGATACGGCGCAGCGCGTCATACGGTCCAAGGGGCGGCCTCACAGGTCACAGACCAAACTGCTTGCGCATGGTTCTGTCCCACATCCGGTCGCCGCCAAATCGCCGTAGGTTGATCATGACTCTTGCCGCTGGGGTGACCACATAGCGTGAGCGCGGTCGAGAGGACTGAACCGCCTTGACGATCACCGCGGCGACGGTCTCGGGGCCGGTGGCGATGAAGTCGTTGGCGTAGCTGCCGGCCGAGTACTTCTCGTTGGCCGACAACAGGTCCCCGTAGGCCGTGACCGAGCGTGGCCCGGCGGCCCGCGACTCGAGGCCCTCGTTCATGCGGTTCTCGAAGTTGGTTCGGATCAGGCCTGGTTCCACCAGGATCNCGTCTATCCCAAAGGGCTTGACCTCGACCCGCAGGGCATCGCTGATGGCTTCCACTGCGTACTTGGTGGCGTGGTAGTAACCGCCGACCGGGAAGGTTATCCGTCCGCCCATCGAGCCGACATTGACGATTCGTCCCGAGCGCGCGCGACGCATTGCTGGCAGTACCAGCTGGGTGAGCCGTGCGAGCCCGAACACGTTCGTGTCGAACATGGCTCGCACCCGCTCGAGGTCAGACTCCTCGATTGGTCCGTACTCGGCAAACCCGGCGTTGTTGATCAGGGTGCCGACCTGTCCATGCTCGGCCTCCACTTTCTTCACCGCGGCGAGCATCGAGTCCTCGGAGTTCACGTCCAGCTCGAGTGCGTGGGCCCCGAGCGCCTCGAGCTCTACAAGGGCCTCGACCTTGCGAGCGGTCGCGTAGACGGTGTGCCCGGCCTGGACGAGGGCAGCCGCCGTGGCGGCGCCGATGCCTGAAGAACAACCGCTGATCAGGACGGGGTCGTGGCGGGTCCTTGCTTGGGTCCTTGCCTGGGTCCTTGCCTCGGTCATGGCCTCATTCTGGTCTATCGCGCTCAGACCGGCACACGTAAACGCGTCCCGATCCTCGCGAGAGTCATGGGCAGTATCCAGAGGTGCCACGGTCAGGGTCAGCCGGCTCAGCACCGTGGGGGCAACTCTGGTGTGCGCGCTTCGGGCCACCCGGTCGCCGGAGAGGCTGGGAATACCGCCGAGCGGGACGGGCTCGGCCATCGGCCAGTAGGCCCGAGTCGAGGGCGTCAGGCGGATCCTTTACGGCAGCCGAGACCCACGAGCCGATAACGCGCTCGGCGAGGTGACTTGGCGGAGTAGCAGCACCGGAGCCCGGTGAGTGCCGCTCACCTGCCTTGATCACGCAGGTCCCAGCGCGGTGACGCAACTGAGCCTGAAGGGGCGCTTCGAAACTACCCGAGTTCGCAGTCACACTCAGCTAAGTACGGCAGCAAGTTGAGGGAAGGGTGGGTAGTCAGCCGTCGTTCGTAGGCGCACAGCAAGCCACGCTTGGCCCGATGATTGGCGCATTCACCACGCTGGCCAATACCGAAGAGGACTTGACGGTGGAGGCTATGGCGTCTACTTCGGGTTAATTCGCGCTCCCTCGTCGAGCGGAATGCTGTGGAACCGCCGCCGCCGGGAGACCAAGACCGCGGCGCTCGCGAGCGGCAACAGCAGGGCGAACGCGCCCAGACCGACCACCCCGTCAACGACACTCCGCCGGGCGCTGCGACCTGGCGGGGTGCGAGCGAGAATGCCCACAGCAGGCCGCCCGGCAGGACAAGCGTGCCCAGCAGTTTCTCGCTGCGGGTCCAGGCTGGCGACCTCCACAACAGATTCACGCCAACCAGCCATCCGACACCAAACACCAGGCAACCAAAGAGCAGCCAAGCGATCGTCACATTCTCGCGTCGGCGCTCGGTTCAATCTCGCGCGTCACCGTGTGGCTGCCGAGGCGGGGCTCGTGGGGGTGCCAAGTCGGGGGCGGGTGGCCATGTGTCCTTCTGTGAGTGGCGGCGTTCCTGAGCCATCGCGCCTGACCCCGGCACTGTGGCACTACTTCACGCCGGGGAGGATGCCGTCAAACGCCTACGCCGAGGGCCGCCCAGCACCGTGGCCCGGCCGGATCGGAACACCCTTCGATATACCCACCTTCACCTCATCTTGCTGCCGTACTCACACTCAGCTCTGGGTCAACTTGAACGCTGGATGGTTGGGGACACCAGGAAGCGTCTTGCGGTAGCCGTTCACTTCACGCCCAGCCTTCTGGCGGTAGGCCTTAAGGATTTCAGCGCACCCCTCCGTGGGCACTTCCGAGGCTAGGTACGTCTCGAAGTGGCCCTTCTGGCCGAGCCTGACCGTTCCGGCCGCGCGTACATTCTTGACCCAGTCAGAGTCTCCCCGGGTCGACACGACGAAGAGCGAGCCGTCGTGCTCCAGCGGAATAACCGGAACCCGTTGCGGGTCAACAGCATTGCGACGGGCGACCTCAAGGGTGTGTATGTCCCACAGTCTGCTGTGCATGGCCAGCTTGTTGAAGATCTTGGTTATCCTTGCCGGCGGCGTCAGATAGACCATGGGGGCAATCTTGCCTCACTGAAGACCATTTCGTTACCTTTTCCGGGCAAGGATTTTACTAATCTCAGGAAAGACCGACGACGTTGCCGTCCTCGTCGATGTCGATCCGCTCAGCGCCCGGGTGCTTGGGCAGACCGGGCATGGTCCGCATCTCGCCACAGATGGCGTAGACATAGCCGGCCCCGACGGCCGCGCGGACCTCTCGCACCGGCATCCGCCAACCGGTTGGGGCGCCTCGTAATGTCGGGTCGGACGAAAGGGACAGATGTGTCTTGGCGATGACGACCGGGAACTCCCCGTAGCCGAGCACCTCGAAGCGTTTCAGCTGCTTGTCAACCGAAGTTGACAGATCGATGCCGTCGGCGCCGTAGATCTCCTTGGCAATCTTCTCGATCTTGTCGACCAGCGGTAGGTCCAGGTTGTAGAGGTACTGGAACGAGGTCGGCTCCTGTGCGGCCTCGATGACGAGCTTGGCCAGCTCNACGGCGCCCTTACCGCCGTCGGCCACATGCCGGGTGACTGCCACCCGGACGCCGGCCTGAGCCGCGATCTGGCGGATGACCTCGAGCTCCGACTCGTGGTCTGTGGGGAACGCATTGATGGCCACTACCGGTGAAACACCGAAGCGCTTCACGATCTCGATGTGGCGCTGCAGGTTCGGAGCNCCGAGCCGCACGTCCTCGGGGTTCTCTTCGAGCATCTCTGGCGGGAGCGGGCGGCCGGCGACGACCTGGTAGCGACCGGAGTGCGTCTTCAGGGCGCGAACCGTGACGACGAGTACCGCGGCGTCGGGTTTCAGCCCGGACGCCCGGCACTTCACGTTGAAGAAGCGCTCGGCACCCATGTCGGCGCCGAAGCCAGCCTCTGTCAGGAGGTAGTCCGACGTGTGGATTCCGAGCAGATCGGCAACGACCGAGGAGTTGCCGGTCGCGATGTTGCCGAAAGGTCCGGCATGGATCAGGGCTGGCGTGTGCTCCAGTGTCTGCAAAAGGTTGGGTTTGATCGCATCTCGCATCATGACGGTCATGGCGCCGGCGGCCTTGAGGTCTTGTGCGCTGACCGGTCGGCCGGCATACGTGTAACCCACGACGATGCGCCCAAGGCGTGCCCGGAGGTCTTGCAGCGAGGTTGACAGCGACAGGATCACCATCACCTCGCTTGCGGCGGTGATGTCGAACCCGGCCTGGCGGGGTACTCCGTCCATTCGTTCCCCGAGACCCACCACGATGTTGCGCAGAGCGCGGTCGTTGACGTCCAGCACCCGACGCCAGGCGATCGTGCGAGGGTCGATGTCGAGGTCGTTGCCGTGGTGCAGGTGGTTGTCGACCATGGCTGCAAGCAGGTTGTGCGCGGAGGTGACCGCGTGGAAGTCACCGGTCAGGTGAAGGTTCACGGCCTCCATCGGGACGACCTGGCTGTAGCCGGCTCCCGCTGCGCCGCCCTTGATGCCAAAAGTGGGCCCCAGCGAGGGTTGCCGCAGCGAGAGCATCGAGCGGTGTCCGAGAACGGCCAGACCCTGGGCGAGCCCGATCGACGTGGTGGTCTTGCCTTCACCAAGCGGGGTAGGCGTCACCGCGGTAATGACGATGTACTTGGCGGGCGGCTGATGTGACAGTGCGGCTGTAGCCGTGGGAGCGACCTTGGCGATGTGAGGACCGTAAAGCTCCAGGTGTTCCTCTGCGATGCCGGCCGAAGCGGCGACCTCCTCGATCGGCAGGAGGTGGGCGGCGTGGCCGATTTCGAGGTCGCTCAGGATTTTGTCCATGCCTACAGCATGACAGTCATTCCTGTATTTGCTGACCAGAGCGTGGACANGGGAGCAAGGACGACAACGCCCCCGAATTCAGAGACCTTTCTCCGGTCGTGGCGACTAGTGTCGCCACATGATGAGCACGACGCGGGAGCTGGCGACAGTCCTCTTGGCACCGCGGGCCACTGACGGGGGTCAGCTTGAGCTCGCGTCGATTGTCACCGTCCTTTCCGCCAAGTTTGTCGTGGCCACCGGCTCTCAACGCCTCGTGCGCCGCAGGCGACTCGACACTTTCGACCGCCGCCTGAATGCGGCGGGTCTCACGCTGGAGCACCAGATCGTCGCCGGCGCAGATTCGGGGGAGCGACTCGCGCTTGGTCGACCTGACGGGACCTCGCTCACGGCGGTGGTGATGACGAGCCCACGGTGGCCCGCACTTGCCGACGTTCTTCCACCCGGTCCGGTCCGTGACGCGATCGCACCCGTGACCGGCATCCGGGCCTTGATGGTCGCCTTTGACGAACGGCGGCGCGTGCGCCGCCTGGACCTACGCAACCGGGACGCAAAGATCGTGGCGTGGGTCGAGCTGGACGAACCGGCTTCCGCGACTGCCTCGCCGGCACAGGTTACCGTGCACAGCTTGCGCGGTTACGACGATCAGGCTCGGCGAGCGGATCGTCTTCTGATCGGCCTTGGTCTGGAACGTGTCGAGAACGGTGAGGCCGTACCTGTCAGCTCAGCTCAGGAGACGTCGGTCGCGGACCGCTCGGTGCCCGCAGCACTGCTTCTGCAGGCGGCGCTGACTGATTTCTTCGTGACCATGGGCGAGAACTTGCCCGGTCTGCTCGCTGACGTGGACACCGAGTTCTTGCACGACTTGCGGGTATCAGTTCGACGCACGCGGGCGACCCTCAAACTAGGGCGACCCGCTCTGGGCGAGGTGATGCGTAGCCGTTGGGAGCCGGCCTTCAAGTCGCTGGGTGACCTGACAACCCCGGTCCGGGACCTGGACGTCTACCAGTTGGCCCTGCCCGCAATGGGCCTCTGGCTGGTAACGGCGGACCGCACCGACCTGAACCCCCTGGCGGCGCATCTGCGACGCAGGCGGGCCCTGGAACAGCGCAGGCTCGTGCGCTCGCTGCGATCGGTGAAGTTTCAGCAGCTGCTCACGCAGTGGGGTCAGGAGCTGGTCACCCTTGGTGACATCGCCCAGGACACGGACCTGGAGCACCTGTCCGCAGGCTGGTTGGCCGACCGCAGCATCTCCCGGGCACATCGGCGGGTGGCGCGCGGGGGAGCGCGCATCGGGGCCGACTCCCCGGCCGAGTACCTCCATGAGCTGCGCAAGCGGTGCAAGGAGCTGCGGTATGCGCTTGAGGTGTTTGCTCCATTGATCGACCATGCTGCCCGCAAGCGGGCGGTGGCCGATCTCAAGGATCTACAGGACGTCCTTGGCCGTTTCCAGGACTGCCAGGTGCAGCGTCAGGCAATGCGCGGGTTCGCTGAGGAGATGATGGCTGCGGGTACGACAGCGGGGGCGGTGCTGGCCATGGGTGAGGTCATTGGTCACCTCGACTTCGAGCAGGACCGGGCTCGCCGGGAGTTCGACGCTGCGTTCGCGCGTTTTGAACGGCCGTCGAGCCTGAAACTCATACACAGGTTGGGGGGCACGCAGTGAGGGTTCTCGCGACGTACAACATCAAGGGTGGCGTCGGAAAGACGTCGACGGCGGTGAACCTCGCCTATCTTGCAGCTCGTGAGGGGCGGCGCACCTTGTTATGGGACCTCGATCCCCAGGCTGCGGCCACGTATATGTTCAGGGTNAAGCCGCGGGTCAAGGGCGGCAGTCATGGCCTGGTGACGCGCAAGCGTCCGGTCGAGGCCGCACTGAAGGCAACTGACTTCGACAACCTGGACCTGCTACCTGCCGACTTCAGCTATCGCAACATGGACCTCGAGCTTGATGACACCAAGAAGCGGACCTTGCGGTTGGGACAGTTGCTGGACAGCGTCGCCGAGGACTACGACATGGTCTTCTTGGACTGCCCGCCCAGCATCTCGCTGGTCTCTGAGAACGTCATGCACGCCTCCGATACGCTCCTGGTGCCACTGATTCCGGCGACTCTCTCCCTTCGCACCTTTGACCAGCTGACCCGTTTTGTGGCTGATTCGCAGGGCCGCAAGCCGGAGGTGATCGCCTTCTTCTCCATGGCCGACCGTCGCAAGCGCCTGCACCGAGACGTGATCGAGGCGATCCAGCGTGACAGGTCTCGGGTCGCNGACACGGTGATCCCGGCGCTGTCAATCATCGAGCAGATGGCCGTGCGCCGGGCACCGGTTCCTGCCTTCGCGCCCACCAGCAGGGCGGCGCAGTGCTACGAGCAGCTGTGGGAAGAGGTTCGTCCCCACTGAGCCGAACGGTGGATCGTTAAGGTGGCCATGGTGAGTGCCTGCGGTGGCTTTCATTCGACGGTCGCCGCGGCGCAGACAGCGATTCGCCAAGCCGGCATAACCACTGGACGAGCGGAGCGTCTTAGACGGGGACGCCGCCGGCGGCGGCGTCCCCGTCTAAGACGTGTTCCATCAGGACGTGCAGCTCGTCGTTGACGTAGCGCCGCACCAGCAGGGGGACGAATGAGCGCACGGTGGCGTCGTCGAACTGGGCCGCCACGCGGTTGAGGCACTCGTTCACCGCAAGCGGATCCAGATGGTCGTCGAACTCCTCATGGACCTGGTGAGCGAGGTCCTCCAGGTCCGGGTTGATCTGGGGTGGAGCTTGGTGGGCGTCAGACACGGTCGAACTTGCCATGGACACGAATGTAGCCCCACGACCTGAGTCTGTGCCGGCCAGTACATGCCAGGTGTCGTCTGCCCGTCATCGGTAGGCATGCCCGAGTCATTCGCCCAGTCAGCCGAACCGTCTACCGCTTCGCCGGTTGCGCAGACCGTCGTCCCCGTCCGCTTCCCGGAACGCCCGTGAGCGTGTCCGGCTCGAGCTGGCCGGCGAGATCAGGGCGGTTGCGTTCGCCCAGCTGGCCTCCGGCGGGTTGCATCGTTATCGCTGCGTGCGATCGCCCGAGAAATGGGTATGGCGTCCTCAGCGATGTTCCGTTACTTCCCCAATTGCGACGCGCTTCTGACGGCGCTGAACATTGACAGCTACAGCTCACTGGCGGAGGCCGCCGAAACCGCGGAGGCCCAGGTTCACCAGAAGACGCTCCAGGACCGGTGGACGGCGATCTGCCATGGCGCGCGCAACTGGTCCCTGGCACATCGCCAGGGCTGGCACCCTGAACAAGCGAGCCATAGAGCCAACGGCCTTGGCGCCGGAACCGGGCTCGGCACCGCCCGGCCGAGCACCGTCAAGGCGTTGGGTTGCAACGGTCACCGAGGCCGGAGCCAGGCCGCTGCGCAATGAACCTCAGCAGCCCACTGCCCGGTCTCTCAGCTGACGCGCCTGGGAACTGCCCCCGAGGCACTAAGGAAGAACTTCATGCACTTGTGCCCGAAGTCCGCAGTGGGTTCGAACATGAGGGGGCAGCCACCATCGATTACCGTGATGCCGTGCTTGCGGCCATACTCGGTGGCTGAGGCCGAGACGCTGCCGGCGCCCGTGGCCCGGTGCATCCACACCCGGTTGATCCCCAGCTCAGCGCATTCGGCCATCGTTGCATCTGCGCTCTCGGGTCTGGTCCCGATCACCACCGCCTCGACGCCGCCAGGGATCGATTTCAAGTCCGGAAAGGCAGAATCCCCTTCGACGGTCTCGGTGTTCGGGTTGATGGCGAAGACCTCATAGCCTTTGTCCCGCAGGCGCTTGTACACAACGTTACTGCCGTGCCCCTGCGCGGTCCTGGAAACCCCTGTCACCGCAACCCTTTTCGCGGCGAGGAACTCCGTGGCAGCTTTCTTGATGGTGTCCATGATGACCACACTACGGACTGTGCAACGATCGCCGAAGGCAACCAAGGGAGCGGCAATGTTCTGGCATGGCAGGCAGATGTACCGGCGGTTGTCCGAGGAGGTCTGCGCGGCCGGGGTGGGCCCTGGAGGCGCTGACTCGCGCCCGGTCTCACCCGACGACCTTGCCGGGCTGCCCGCGGCCGTGCAGCGATACTTTCGCGGCATGGGCGTGATACACCGGCCTCGCGACTGGTCATTTCAGGCACACATCATCGGTCGATTTCGGTTGCGGGGCCAGGGAGCCTGGATGCCAGCCGAGGTGTGGCAGTACAACAGCTCAGTGCAGGTCGCCCGTCTCTTTCACATGCGTATCGACTTTGCCTCGGTGGTGCCGATGGTGGGCCGCGACACCTACGTCGGCGGCAAGGGGATCATGCACGGCAAGCTGCTCGGCGTGTTCACCGTGGCGCACGCGCAGGGCCCGGAGACGGACATGAGCGAGCTGGTCACCTATCTGAACGACGCGGTCCTCATGGCCCCGTCGATGCTCCTGGGACCGAATATCACGTTCGCTGCCGTCGACGATGACTCCTTCGACCTCACCCTCGTGGACGCCGGTCAGAGCGTTACCGCGCGCGTGTTCCTGAACGACGACGGGCGTCCGGTCAACTTCAGCACCACCGACAGGTTCGCGGACCTTCCCGGCGGTCTGGTCCGGGCGCAATGGACGACCCCGATCGATGGTTGGCAGCCCGACGGTGACCGGTTCATCCTCACGCGCGGCAGCGCCATCTGGAACCTGCCGGAAGGCCCGCTGAGCTATCTGGACTTTCGCATGTCGCCGGGAGATGTGCGTTACAACGTGGCACCCGCTGACATCTCGCCTGCCTGATCGTGGCCAAATGAGCCGGCCGAGGGGGCAGTCGAACTCGCGATCGGGAAGTTCCGCCATGGCGCACATGACGGAACTGCCCCATCGCCCGCCCCCGCCCACTGACCGCGCCGTCGCGTAGGGACACGCACGCCACCTCGCCAACCTGNTCCGGTCACAGAAGCGGCGCCCGAAAGCCATCCGGGCGCCGCTTCGCCCCGCCCCCTTGACAAGAACCCTCTACATGTCAGTGGTCTATCAGCGCTCACTGACCGTGCGGTGCTCAGTGGCGGGTCCATCAGGGCTCACTGTCGCGAACAGGGCAGACGCGAGAAGGGCTGCGCCAGCCGGCGAAGGATGGACGTCACACGACCCTGGCGTGAGGTGGATCAACAGCCCTGCAGCGCACGTGTCCCCCCCGGAGCTGGCTGCTGCCCGATTGAACGTTCCGAAACCATCCGCGACCTTGCCACTGTACGCTCTCGTCACACTCGCGAGAACGCCGTCGACAGCGGCGACTGCGCTGGTGACGATGGGATCGCGGTAGTCGGTCGAGTAATAGGTCACGGCCACGAAGGGACCCGTGTAGCCGGCGGCCCGCAGACCAGAGTAGATGGTCTTGAGGTTCTTCCCCAGCCTGTACAGCAGGCTTGGCAAGCGCGCGATGATGCAGCCATTGACGTTCTGCGGCGCGGTCGCCGTGCAGGTGGCCTGGAGCCGGAACAGGTCGTTGGCTCCGATCATCAGTGAGACGAACTTGATGCGGCCGTTGGCTGCTACGTAGCGCTCGGCGTACTTCAGCTGGCTGCCGCGGTACGACACATGGAGCCCGATGGCAGCGCGGAAGTCCTGGCANCCGTTGTCCGGCCGGCTCCCGGTGATCAGGCTGGTGCTGGTCTCACCGGGGCAGCTGGCGTTGACGACCTTCAGCTTCGGCCTGAACAGACTGGATGCCAGTTGTGGGTAGCCCACAAAATTCTTGGGTTTGACGCCGGGCTTGGTCAGCAGGAGGGGGTTGTAGCCGAATGTCACCGAGTCACCCAGCGCCAGGTAGTTGTTGGGGTTTGATTTGCGATAACTGGTTGCTGAGGCAGGGAAAGCGGGGATCAGAGCAAGAACGCAAGCCAGCACAGAGATGACTGCCGCAAATCGGACACCGGAGAATCGACGCATCTGACGCCTCCTTGAGCCCTCCTCGGGACGGCCCATAGCACTTCGGTTCCCCACGCTCGCGGGTTGCAGACGTAGGGGCGGTGAGGTACGAGCATCCACGCAGGGGCCGGCAACGTCAATGGTCGTGGAGTGGTCGGCTCGCCGATCCGGCGCCCCAGGTCCCGCAGATCCTCCAGGTGAGGAATGGGCACGCCGCCCGACTCGCGGTCGTGCCGATGCTCGCCACCGAACCAGTGGGTATCCCTGCCTTGAACATGCTTAGCAGAGCACGAGTTGCACCGATCCCGTAAACAGCTCACGCGGCTCGCGCAGCCAGCAACCCGGCCCTCTCCGGCGACCCATGCACCGGTCCGGACTGTTCGGTCGATCGGCCGATAACACGACAGAACGCGAGGTGCTGCGGCAGGCGGCACTGGTCGCCTCGCTGGGTGCGGCAATCCCACCGCGCGCGCAGCTGCGCACCGGCGAGGTCATACTCGACCTCGGGTGGGGGGATCGATGTGCTGATCTCGGCCGACAGCCTGGACGTGACCCCCGAGATGCCCGAGCTGGCTCAGCGCAACCAGGCCGACGCCGGTGTCACCAACGCCGAGCTCCCGATCATCACCATCGAGGACATCCCGATGGCGCGGCTGACGTGATCATCTCCAATGGGGTGGTGAACCTGGGCGCCGACAAAGCCACCGTCTTCGCAGAGGCATTCCGAGTCCCTCGCCCTGGCGGTCGCGGCCTTCTCAGACATCGTCCCGACCGGGCACTTCGGCCGACGACGGGCCGAGATCATGGGGCCGCCGACCGGCTGTATGGATGGTGCCATGCCCGGGGCAGTGTGCCGTGCCGCACCGTTGACGACCGGCATGCAGGACGTCGACACTGAGCCCTTCAAGTCCTGAACCGTGCAGATCTCAAGTCCATGGCCAGCCCAGCTTGACCCTGTCCACATACCGTCAGGCATCGACATGGCAGCCATCACCGAAGAGCAGGACGGGTTGTGACCAGCGCATTCCTCAGGGCCCACAACCTTCCTGACACCTGACGACGACGTTCTGCCGGGGGGTTAGCCGGCCTGTCGTAGGCGGGTGATGATCTCCTCGCGGGTGTACCGCCTGACCAGCAGCGGGACAAAAACGCGGACCGGGGCGCCCGCAAACCGAGCGGTCACCTTGTTGAGGCAGTCGTCGACCACCTGCGGATCCACCCGGCCGTCGAACTCTTCATGCACGAAATGGGCGACATCGTGCAGTTCCGGGTCAATTTCGGGTTGACCAGAGCGCGAGCCGACCTCCGCAGCGTTGTCCATGTTTTTACCGTGGCATCGCCGGGTTCGCGTGCGCAAGATGATTGCCGAACATTTCCGCGGCTTCCGGGAAACATCGAGTGCCACAGACCGATCTCCGCGCGGACCCCGTGAAGACTCTGGTCAAGATGACACCCCTGCCCGACCCAAATGGGGAACGTGCTGCCTCACCACAAGCGGAGGGCGGGCTTGCTTGACATGGTGAACAGTGGTGTTGGCGCCCTCGCGGCGAGTGCCTGCACTGGCAAGGGTTGCGCGGCGAGACGACGTCCCGCAAATCCCGTGCACATGGCCCGCACCTTCACAAGGCCGCTGCCGAGGGGTGGCAGCGCTGGGGGGACTCGGCCATGCTGGTGACCGGCGCTTCTGGCTGCTGGTGCACGTCGACCCTTCTGGGCGTTTGCCGGCGACCCAAGTGCAAGGAATGCCCAGGCCCAGCCAGTGAATGAAGTTGAACCACCGTCAGTATGTAGAAGGACGCCGACTCGTCTGCTGAGTACGGTTCGCACGCAGTTCACCCAGCGGTTCGTACTGGGAACTGGAGGTGTGAACCGGCTCCCAGCAGAGGGGAAGGACCTGCCGGCCACGCACGAGCGATTGGACCCGTTGATGGAGCCCAGCAGTGAGACATCGACCCCTGTCCTGACGATGCCGAATGCCCCGTTGGCTTTTCATGTGATGGCCAAGCCGACGGGTGCGACGTGCAACCTGGACTGTGAGTACTGCTTCTTCCTGTCTAAGGAGATGTTGTACCCGGGGAGCAGGTTCCGGATGGCCGAGGACCTGCAGGAGGCGTACATCAAGCAGCTGCTCGAGGCTCACGCGAGGGTCCCGGAGGTGACCGTGGCCTGGCAGGGCGGTGAGCCCACGATGATGGGGCTGGCGTTCTTCCGGAGGGCGGTAGAGCTGCAGCGCAAGTACGCCCGACCGGGGCAGCGGGTCATCAACACCTTGCAGACCAACGGCACCCTGCTCGACGATCAGTGGGGGGTCTTCCTGAAGGAGAACAATTTCCTGGTCGGTATCTCGATCGACGGGCCCCGGGAGGTGCACGACGCCTACCGGGTGGACAAGGGTGGCAAGCCCACGTTCGACCGGGTGATGGCTGGCCTGGACGTGCTCAAGGCCCACGGGGTCGACTGGAACGTGTTGACTACGATTCACGCAGTCAACAGTGACCAGGGCCGGCAGGTGTACCGGTTCCTTCGCGACAACCTCGGCGCGACGTTCATCCAGTTCATACCGATCATCGAGCGGGCCACGCCGGACACGCTGCAGATCGCGGACTCGGGCTGGGGCAGCGGGGTGCACGGTCGTCCGTTGTACATCCAGGACGGATCGCTGGTCACTCATCGCTCGATCGGGCCAGAGCAGTACGGCCGGTTCATGATCGACGTGTTCGAGGAGTGGGTGCGCCACGACATCGGCACGGTGTACGTCCAGGTTTTCGACACCGCGTTGGCCAGCTGGTACGGCGAGGGCGGCGGAATGTGCGTGCACGCCGAGACGTGCGGTCAGCAGCTGGCGCTGGAGCATAACGGTGACCTGTACTCATGTGACCACTTCGTCGAGCCGGGGTTCCTGCTGGGAAACATCAAGGACAAGACCATGNTGGAGCTGGTCGCGCTGCCCCAGCAGCGCAAGTTCGGGCAGGACAAGCGCGACACCCTNACCAGGTTCTGCCTGGACTGNGACGTCCGGTTCGCGTGCAACGGAGGCTGTCCCAAAGACCGGTTTGCGACCTCGCCTTATGGCGAGACGGGTCAGCATTACCTGTGCCCGGGGTACAAGGACTTCTTCCACCATGTGCAGCCCGCGATGGAGGCCATGACTGAGCTGCTGCGCGCTGACCGCGCGCCCGCGGAGCTGATGGGCACCTATGCCAGGGACGACGCCAGCCGCGACCGCAACGAACCCTGCACCTGCGGCAGCGGCCGCAAGTGGAAGAGATGCCACGGCGCCACTTACAAGGTGCCCAGTAGAGTAGAGGGGCTCAAGGAAACCCGACCTAGACCCAGACCCTCATGAGGCGAACAGTCGCACCCAGCTCGTCGAGCTGACGTGATGGCTCAGAGGCCGCGTCTGCTCCTCGACCCAGTGGTCGCGGCCAGGACCGATCCGGCTCCGTTCTCGCCAAGAACTGCTCGTGGTGCTGGATGAGGCACATCGGGATCCGTGGACCCGCGCGTCGCGGACCTCAGGACTTCGGACAGGTTGGTGAGTGGATCGCGGCGGCTGCCCGGTTGTAGCTGGCGGTATCCGCGGAGCCGGCCTCAACACAGGAGCGCNGGGGCCCAAGACAGCGACGGCCTCCGCGCCACAGGACGTTCGGTGCAGCCGGCCGTCACCCCGGGCGGATGAGGACGAATCGGGAGCTGGCTGCGACGGTGAACAGGACTACCAACCGCGCTGCCGCGGCGGCGCCCGCTGACCGTGAGGTGTCCCATGGATGACTATCGCCCATCGCAGTCCACGGCGTGACCGGTGATCTACAGATCGCTGCACTCGTCGCGACCGACGGGTCGATCAAACCGGTTCTGCGATCCTCTGTTCTCGCCGCTGTCGTCGTCCTCACCTAACGTGACCACGCCGCTAGCGGGGGGGCGAGCGGTCGCCCGATGGACTCGACAGAGTCGCGCTGGCACCGTCTTTTATGGCCGTGGACGGCCTTCTTCCTGATGATGTGTGGCGGATTCTAACCTTGGCCATCGCGCACCAACGGATCCGTTGAGAACAACTCAACATTCGCCGACGATCACTTTCGGAGGGACCTAACATGGCGCCGCATCCTGATGAACCTCACGAGCCTGCCCAGAAACCGGTCACCTCAACTGCTTCCCCACTGAGTCCGCCAGGCCAGAACGACGCGGGCATCAGGTTCGATCCGGGATCTGTTGGTCGCTCCGGTGCCATCCTGATGGCCCTCGCAGCGGCACTGTTGTTGGGGTTATGGCTGTTCTCGGTAACTCGCCATTTCCTCTTCCTGATCCTTCTCTCCTGGCTGTTCGCGGTCGCCCTGGAACCCGGGATCCGGGTGCTCATTGCCCGGGGGCGCTCACGGGGGATCTCGGCGGCGATCGTGGGCGGCGGCGCCCTCTTAGTCGGTCTGCTGCTCGCGATCGTCTTCGGCAAGCTGTTCTTCGACCAGATCGCCTCGTTCGTGAAAAGCGTGCCTGTCACCGCGACGTCGTTGATCCACTGGGTCAACGGCAGATTCGGCACCAAGCTCAGCACCACGAGCCTGACGTCCAAGCTGAACCTGAGCCAGTCGAACATCCAGACGTGGGCCGGAACCCTGTCCGGGGGGGTCCTCAGCGTCGTCGGTTCGTTGGCGTCCGTGGTCTTCGATTTCCTGACGGTTGTCGTGTTCGGCTTCTACTTCGCCGGGGACGGGCCGAACTTCTTTCGCACCGTGGCCACCGGGATGTCCCCACGCCGACAGAAGGTGTTCGTCACGGTCACCGATATCACGACCGCGAAGACCGGGGGTTACGTCGTCTCGAAGATCGTTCTTGCCGCACTCTCCTCCTTCTTCCACGGGATCTTTTTCGCGGTGATCGGGGTGCCCTACTGGCTCCCGTTCGCGCTGCTTGTCGGCGTGACTGCCCAGTTCGTCCCCATGGTCGGGACCTACATCGGCATCGCGTTGCCCGTGCTGGCCACCGTGTTTGTCAGCCCGTGGAAGGCCATCGGCATCATCGCGTTCGCCACGGTCTACCAGCAGATCGAGAGCTACTTCTTCACCCCGCGCGTGAGCGCGAAGACGATGGATGTCAATCCCGCTATCGCGCTGGCCGCGGTCTTCGTCGGTGCAGCCATCTGGGGTCCCCTCGGGGCACTTATCGGCATCCCCCTGGCCGCCGCAGGAGTATCGATCTTTCAGACCTACCAGCGGTCCTACGCTCTGGTCCCGGAGGCTGAGGCGCATGTGGGCGGCGCCGGAAAGGGGCAAACCGGACCGGAGACCTGAGCCAGAGTGTCCGAGGATGTTGACGATGTTGCAGCGTCGTCAACAGGTAGTTCCGGCTTGGCGCAGGGGGATACGCGGCCAATGATCAGCCCGAACAAAGACGACCGGGTCGACGGCGATGACCAGGTAGCCCAGGCTCGCAAACGTCGGAAGAATGACGCCCGGAACGATCAACTGTGGCTGTCCCGTGACCTGGCTGATCGGCCCGTTCGGCCGGGCCACCGTCCCGTCCAGGGGGCGGCATACGGCGCCGCCCGCGACCCCCCCCCCCCCCCCC
>JGI24140J50213_10000581_pt1 | contig 16857 bp, 15 predicted proteins | sample BarGraIncu00222A_FD_50213 | JGI IMG/M metagenome (IMG submission 50213)
TGGCATCGATTTTTGGCACGCTGTTGAGTTCTCAAGAATCGGACGCACACCAACACAACACCTCACAGCATCACATCGGGGCAACCAGTCAAACTTACTCTTAAAACGCTTACTTGCCTACCGGCCGCTCACAATCGCGACCGATCCGAGGATCGGTGCGGTGGTGGCGCCGGGGCGAGTGTCCACTGTAACAGGCCGAGACCCGTCCCTGATGCCCTTGCGGGAACCCGGCGGCCTCGAAAAGCTCGACGCCCTTTTCTGTGGTGCACACACGCTGCGGGGGTGGTTCCACACCTGTAGCTCGTGTACTGCCGACCCGCGGGACCGGCCACTTCGCCAAGCGCTTGCGCACCTGCAGCAGTGGTGTCCGTTCCTCCCTGTCGGGCTGACGTGCTGAACTTTAGGACCTCTCCCCTGTCAAACACAAATCCGCTGGTCACAAGCCTGCCGGTGGTCGTCCACCCATCGTGGAAGCCGATAAGAAGGGCGAGCGCCTCGGTCAGGACGACCTGCGGGCGGCAGCCAGAGACTTACGCCCCCGACGCACCAGTGCAACGTGGCCATGCAGGAAGTCGTCCTCGCTCAAGAGCGCTTCAGGATCGGTGACCTTGACGTTGTTGACCGATACGCCACCATCGCCGATAACCCTGCGCGCAGCGTTACGACTGTCCACCAGCCCGGTGGCGACCAGAGCATCGACGACGGAGTCCCCAGGTGACACCTCGCCCCCAGGAAGCTCAGCGGTCGCGTCAGCCAACGTACGGGCGTCTAGCGCAGCAGGGTCCCCCTTACCGAACAGTGCCTCGCTGGCGGCCTGTACAGCGGCCGTGGCGGGGGCACCGTGCACCAACGTCGTGACGTCAGTGGCAAGGGTCCGCTGTGCCTCACGTTTGAACGGTGTCTGCTCTAGTGAGGTCTCTAACGCCTCGATCTCCGCCCGGGTGCGATCGGTGAAGATCTTGAGGTAGCCGATCACCGACGCGTCTTCGGCGTTGATCCAGAACTGGTAGAAGGCGTACGGCGACATCATCTCCGGATCCAGCCAGACGGTGCCGCCCTCGGTCTTGCCGAACTTGGTTCCGTCGGCCTTGGTGACCAACGGGGTGGTCATCAGGTGCACCGACTGGTGCTCGGCACGGTGGATGAGGTCGGACCCCGCTGTCAGGTTCCCCCACTGGTCGGTGCCACCGGTCTGCAAGGTGCACCCGTAGGTGCGATAGAGGTGCAGGTAGTCCAGCCCCTGCAGAAGCTGGTAGCTGAACTCGGTGTAGGAGATGCCGTCCTCGCTGGCCAGACGAGTGGCAATCGCGTCCTTCTTGATCATCGCGTTGACCCTGAAGTGCTTACCCACCTCCCGGAGGAACTCCAGGGCCGACATCGGCTCGGTCCAGTCAAGGTTGTTGACCATGATGGCGGGGTTCTCGCCCCCGAAGTCCAGAAAGGGTTGCACCTGGGCCTGGATCCGGCTCACCCACGAAGCCACCGTCTCCGGTGAGTTCAGGGTGCGCTCAGAGGTCGCCTTAGGATCGCCAATCAGACCAGTGGAGCCGCCCACCAGGCAGAGCGCACGATGGCCCGACCGTTGCAGGTGACGCATCAGAATCAGCTGGACGAGGTTGCCCATGTGCAGGCTTGGGGCAGTCGGGTCGAAGCCGCAGTAAAAGGTGACCGGTCCATCGGCGAGTGCGGCGCGCAGCGCCTGGTCGTCAGTGGTCTGGGCTACCAACCCGCGCCACTGCAGTTCGTCGAAGATGTCGCTCACGGCGGTTCGTTCCCTTCGCTGGCCCATGTTGTCTCCCAACAGAGTGCCCTACCGGTCGACGGAACCAGCGGCCGGTTTGGATGGACGCACCTTCCCGGGCCGGTACACCGAGACCGTCGCCTCACCCTGCAGCCAGAACCGCCACGGGTAGACCAAGGCGTCACCTCCCGGGCCGCTGACGCCAACCCGAGGCCCGGTACAGACTTTCGCGCCGCCCGGGCGCCCAGGCCCGGCCTCTCGCGACACCACCGGGCTGTCCGTCGCGATGGTGTCGATGCCGTTGCGGTCCCGGGTCAGCGCCAGGGTCATCGTGAGGCAGGCAGGGCCGCGCGCCAGATCCCGGTCGATGACACCCGACCGACGGGTTCGGGCCATCTCAATCCCGTCAACCACCTCACCTGCCCGCAAAAGCACCGCGCTGGCGGAACCTGCCGAGCCACAGACCAGGTTCGCGCACCAGTGCATCCCGTAGGTGAAGTAGACATAAAGCCCTCCTGGCTCACCAAACATCACCTGGGTGCGGGGCGTCTGACCTCTGAAGGCATGCGAGCCGGGGTCGTTCGACCCGTCATAGGCCTCGACCTCGGTCAGACGGACGGTGACACCCGCGTGCGTGACCGTGCACCCCAGCAGCTCAGGTGCCACCTGCAGGACCGGACGAGCAAAGAAGGCACGCGCCAGCCGCAGGTTCTCAAAGCCCTCACGGGCTCTACCCTCTGAGCGCAAAGGACCTTGCCTCAGCCACGCGCGACCGCACGAGCTCCAGCTGCTCACGAACCCGGACCGGCGCCGTGCCGCCCTTGGAGTCACGGGACTCCAGTGATCCACGCACACTCAGGACCGAGCGCACGGCTGGCGAAAGGTGCGTCGAGATCGCTGTGAGGTCTGCGTCGGTCAGCTCCCAGAGCTCGATTCCCCGGCCCTCACACTCGCGAACACAGGCACCCGCGATCTCGTGGGCAACCCGGAACGACACCCCCTGGCGGACGAGCCACTCAGCGATGTCGGTGGCGAGCGAAAAACCTTGCGGCGCCAGAGACTCCAGGCGCTCGGTGTTGAAGCGCATGGTCGCGATCATTCCGGCGAAAGCCGGCAGCAGGACCTCCAGGGTATCGACACCATCGAACACCGGCTCCTTGTCCTCCTGCAGATCGCGGTTGTAGGCCAGGGGCAGCCCCTTGAGCGTGGTGAGCAGCCCGGCGAGGTCCCCCACCAGCCGTCCAGCCTTGCCGCGGGCCAGCTCAGCCACGTCGGGATTCTTCTTCTGCGGCATGATGCTCGACCCGGTGGAGTAGGCGTCGTCGAGCGCGATGAAGGAGAACTCCTTGGTGGCCCACAGGACGACCTCCTCAGCGAGCCGGGAGATGTCCACCGCCGCCATGGCGCTGACGAAGGCGAACTCCGCCACGAAGTCGCGGCTCGCGGTTCCGTCAATGGAATTCTCCACAGCACCGGCAAAACCGAGATCAGCAGCCACAGCCTCGGGGTCCAGTCCCAGCGAGCTACCGGCCAGAGCGCCCGAGCCGTACGGCGACAGAGCCGCGCGACGATCCCAGTCCTGCCATCGGTCCACATCCCGCAGCAACGCCCAGGTATGGGCCAGCAGGTGATGCGCGAGCAGCACGGGCTGGGCATGCTGGAGGTGGGTGCGCCCAGGCATCGCCACGTCAATGTGCCGGTGCGCCTGGTCTACCAGGGCGTCCACGACGTCAAGGACCAGCGCGCTCACGGCGCGGGCGTGGTCGCGCAGGTACATCCGGAACAACGTGGCGACCTGGTCGTTGCGTGACCGGCCGGCGCGCAGCCGCCCGCCCACGTCGGCGCCGGCACGCTCGATCAGGCCACGCTCCAGCGCAGTGTGCACGTCCTCGTCGCCAGCTTCGGGACCAAAGGCCCCGGAGGTCACGTCGGCCAGGAGCTCTGCCAGCCCGGCCAGCATCGCCGCCAGCGTGGCGTCGTCCAGCAGGCCTGCCCGGTGCAGGACCCGAGCATGCGCCTGGGACCCCGCAATGTCGTACGACGCGAGCCTCCAGTCGAAGTGCGTCGACTTCGACAAGGCGGCAAGGGCATCGGAGGCGTTACCGGCGAACCGGCCGCCCCACAGGCTGACCTTGCCGACCTGACCGGGCACCGGCATGGCGCTGGTTTCGTCCCGGCTCACGTGCCCAGCCGCTGGTCACGACCAGCGGCGATCTTGCTGGACAGGCCGTGCAGGTGGATGAAGCCCTTAGCCTGGCTCTGGTCGAAGGTATCCAGCTCATCGTAGGTGGCCAGACCGAAGTCATACAGGCTGGTCTCGGAGCGCCGCCCGGTGACGACGGCGCGGCCGCCGTGCAGCGTCATCCGGATGTCTCCGGAGACGTACTCCTGGGTGGATGCCACAAACGCGTCCAGCGAACGCTTCAGCGGGCTGAACCACAGACCGTCATAGGTCAGCTCACCCCACTTCTGCTCAACACCACGCTTGTAACGCCCCAGCTCACGCTCCAGGGTGACGTTCTCAAGCTCCTGGTGGGCGGTGATGAGGGCGAGCGCGCCGGGTGCCTCGTAGATCTCACGGCTCTTGATACCGACCAGACGGTCCTCGACCAGGTCCAGGCGCCCGACTCCGGCGTCACCGGCGCGCACGTTGAGCACGGAGATGGCCTGCAGGACGGTGCACTTCACACCGTCGATGGCGACCGGGACGCCGGCCTCGAAGGTAATGGTGACCTCATCGGCGTCGTGCTGGCGTGCGGGGTCCTTGGTATAGGTGTAAAGGTCCTCGATGGGAGCGTTCCAGATGTCTTCCAGGAAGCCGGTCTCGACGGCACGGCCGAAGACGTTCTGGTCGATCGAGTAGGGGTTCTTCTTGGTGGTCTCGATCGGCAGGTGGTGCGCCTCGGCATAGTCGATCGCCTTGTTGCGGGTCAGCGCAAGGTCTCGAACCGGGGCGATGCAGGTGAGCTCGGGCGCCAGCGACGTAATGCCGACCTCAAAGCGGACCTGGTCGTTGCCCTTGCCGGTGCAGCCGTGGCCCACGATCCGGGCGCCATGCTCCTGAGCGGCTTTGACGAGATGCTTGACGATCAGGGGACGGCTCAGCGCCGACACCAGGGGGTACCGGTCCATGTACAGGGCGTTCGCCTGGATCGCTGGGAGGCAGTACTCGTCGGCAAACTCCTCACGAGCGTCCGCCACATAGGCCTCAACGGCACCGCAGTCCAGGGCGCGCTTACGGATGATGTCGAGGTCTTCTCCGCCCTGGCCCAGATCGACGGCGACGGCGATGACCTCGGCGCCGATGGCGTCAGCGATCCAGCCGATGGCTACAGAGGTGTCGAGGCCTCCGGAATATGCGAGAACAACGCGGTCAGTCACGGGTACTCCTTAGTGGTGTCGTCGTCTCAGGGACGACTTGTTGGGTCTGCGGGGGGTCCTGGTCGTCGTTCGGGTGATGGATGGGGTCGGTACGCTCGCGACCGGCCAGAGCCAGCAGCCGGTTGGCCAGGGCCCGGCTCTGCGGTTCTCCGGCGGTGATGATCACGATGGTGTCGTCCCCGGCGATGGTGCCCATGATGTCGTTCTCATCGGCATGGTCCAGTGCCGAGGCGAGGTAGTTCGCAGCTCCCGAAGGCGTGCGGACCACGACCAGGTTGGCCGATACTCGAGCGGTCACCAGCAGCTCCTCACACTGCCGCCGAAGGCGTGAGCTCACCTCATCCGCACCCGGAGCCACCCGGGCGGTGCGGTCGCCGCCCTCACCGGGCACGGCATACACCAGGGCCTTGCCCTCACGCACCTTGACTGCTCCCAGCTCGAGAAGATCACGCGAAAGCGTCGCCTGGGTGACGGCAAAACCGTCCCGTGACAGGATCTCCAGGAGCTCACCCTGCGATCGCACACTCTGTCGTCCGAGGATGTCCAGGATGAGCTGGCGGCGCCCCGCCCTGGTCTGCGGAATCACGACGTCTGCTCCAGTCCCTGGAGCAGGGCCGGCAGGGCTGTCACGAAGGAGTCGATCTGCACTGTCGTGACCACCAGTGGGGGCGCAAGCCGGATGGCATCGGGGGTCGGAGCATTGACGATGAATCCCGCTGCCAGTGCGCGATCGGAGACCACGGCCGACACGTCGGCAGTCAGCTCGATGGCGCGAAGCAGACCTGCCCCGCGAACCCCGCGGATCAGCGGATGGCCAAGGGCGGCAACCGATTCAGCAAGATGGTTGCCCACGCGGGTGGCATGTGCGAGCAGGTGGCCGGACTCGATCGTGTCCAGGACAGCGAGTCCCACGCAGGCTGCCAGCGGGTTGCCACCGAAGGTCGTGCCGTGCTGACCGGCGGTGAGCAGCCCGCTGACCCGTGGGCCGAAGGTGACCAAGGCACCGATCGGGAATCCCGCGCCAAGCCCCTTGGCGATCGTGATGGCGTCCGGGAGGATCCCGGCCTGCTGGAATGCGAACCACGTCCCGGTGCGCCCCACGCCGGTCTGGACCTCGTCGAGGATGAGCAACGCTCCGTTGGCCGCAGTCAGATCACGGGCCAGTTTCAGGTATGACGGCTCGGCGGCGATAACCCCGGCCTCACCCTGAAGGGGCTCAAGGAACACTGCTGCGACATCGGCGCTCACGGCCGCCCGCAGCGCCGCCTCGTCGTTGAGCGGAACATGGGTCACCGAGGGGATCAGCGGTTCGAAGGGTTCGCGATACGCCGCCTTGTGAGTCAGCGCCAAGGCCCCGGTGGTGCGCCCGTGGAAGGCTGCCTCGGCGGCGACCATCCCGGTGCGGCCGGTGCGCCGGCTCAGCTTGATCGCGGCCTCAATGGCCTCGGTGCCCGAGTTGGCAAAGAACACGGCCGAGCCTGCGGGAGCACCGGCGACCCCGAGCAGTCGTTCTGCCAGCTCGATCTGGGGCGGTGTCGCGAAGAAGTTGGACACGTGAATGAGGCAGGCGGCCTGCCGGCACAGCGCCTCGACCACAGCCGGGTGTCCATGACCGAGCGCATTGACAGCGATCCCGGCGAGCAGATCGAGATAACGCTTGCCATCGGCATCCCAGACATAGCAGCCCTGGCCGCGCGTCAGCACTGTCTTAGGACGGCCATACACGCCCAGCAGTGACTGCCCGTAACGCTCCAGGTAGGTCGCAGTATCCAGCGCAGGCATCAGACATCGCTCCCGGAGGCTTCGACATCAGGGATGCAGCTCCGATCGTCGGTGCGCAGCCGTGCGACTCGGTCGGCCTCGGCGTCGGGAACGATCATGGTGCCGATGCCCTCGCTGGTGAAGACCTCCAGCAGCAGCGAGTGCATCTGCCGACCGTCGATGATGTGCGCCTGTGGCACCCCATTGGTCACCGCCCGCACACATGCCTCGAGCTTGGGCTTCATGCCGTCAGCAACCCTGGTCAACAAGTCGGTGGCCGCCCTCACGGACAGCTGCGAGAGCAGGGAGTCGGGATCGGGCCAGCTGGCGTAGACACCCTCGACGTCGGTCAGCACGACCAGCTTGTGCGCGCCGAGGGCTACCGCGAGCGCCGATGCCGCCGTGTCGGCGTTGACGTTCAGAACCTGCCCGTCCACGTCCAGGTCTGGAGCCACCGTCGAGACCACCGGGATCCGCCCGGCGTCCAGGATGTCCATCACCGCAGAGGGGTTCACACTCACCACGTCGCCGACCAGCCCCAGGTCCACCGGAATGCCATCCAGGACCAGGTCTCGTTTGCGTGCCCCGAACAGCGCGGCGTCCTCGCCGGACAGTCCCACCGCCAGTGGACCGTGCTGGTTGAGCAGCCCGACCAGCTCACGTCCCACCTGGCCGGTCAGGACCATACGGACCACGTCCATGATCTCAGGGGTGGTGACCCGTAGACCACCCTTGAACTCACTGGTCAACCCCACTCGCTGCAGCATTGCCGCAATCTGTGGGCCGCCACCGTGCACGACGACCGGGCGCAGACCGGCGTACCGCAGAAACATGATGTCCTGGGCGAAGGCCGCCTTGAGCTCGTCGTCGACCATGGCGTTGCCGCCATATTTGATGACCACAAGCGCCCCGCGGAACCGCTCGAGCCAGGGAAGCGCCTCGACCAGGATGTTTGCCTTGGAAGCCGCAGCCGCGAGCCGGTCTTGGCCGTGGCTGAGCCGGTCGCTGTCTGCGATGTCGATGGGGTTGCTCATGTCGAGTACGCCGAGTTCTCGTGGACGTAGTCATGGGTCAGGTCGTTGGTCCAGATGGTCGCCGTCTGCGCGCCTGCGTGCAGGTCCACCACGACGTGCACCTGGCGAGCGCCCATGTCTATCAATGCGCGATCCTGGCCTACGCCCCCAGCCCGGCACACCTGGATCCCGTTGATGCTCACGTCCAGCGTGGCGGGGTCAAAGGCAGCCCTGGTGGTGCCCACCGCCGCCAGGACTCGACCCCAATTGGGGTCATTGCCGAAGACCGCACACTTGAACAGGTTGTTGCGGGCAATCGCGCGGGCAACCTCCAGGGCGTCCGAGACACTGGCCGCGCAGCCGATCTCGATGGCGATGTCGTGCTTGGCGCCCTCGGCATCGGCGATGAGCTGCCGGGCCAGATCTGCACAGACTGCGGTGACTGCTGCGCTCAGCTCGGCCGCGGTCGGTGTCATGCCTGACGCACCGGATGACATCAGCAGGACGGTGTCATTGGTCGACATACAGCCATCAGAGTCGATCCGGTCGAACGTGGTCTCGGTGGCGCCACGCAGGGCGGCGCCAAGAGCGTTGGCGTCCGCCACGGCGTCGGTGGTGATCACGACAAGCATCGTGGCCAGTGCTGGTGCCAGCATCCCGGCGCCCTTGGCCATCCCGCCGACCGACCATCCTGGCCCGACGACAAGCGACTGCTTGTCCACGGTGTCGGTTGTCATGATCGCCGTGGCCGCGGCGTGACCCCCGGTGGCTGACAGCGCCGCGACGGCCAGGTCAATACCGGCGATGATCTTGTCCATGGGCAACAGCTCGCCGATCAGACCGGTGGACGCGACCCCCACGTCCGCCGGTGAGACCCCGATCGCTGCGGCGAGGTGCTCAGCGCTGCACCTGGTGTCGGCGGACCCCGCCGCCCCGGTGCAGGCGTTGGCTCCGCCCGAGTTGAGCACGATGGCATCAACTCGGCCGTCCGCCAGCACCTGGCGGCTCCAGGTCACCGGCGCGGCCTCGACCCGGTTGCTGGTGAACACCGCCGCACCATGATGGTTCGGGCCGTCGTTCACCACCAGTGCCAGGTCAGGGGTGCCGCTGGCTTTGAGGCCGGCCGTCACTCCGGCCGCACGGAAGCCAGCGGGGGCGGTGACGCTCATGGTGCTACTCCTGCGGTCGGCAGTCCGGTGGTCTCAGGCAGGCCCAGGGCGAGGTTGGCGCACTGCACGGCCGCGCCCGCGGTGCCCTTGGTCAGGTTGTCTATCGCGGCCACGGCCACCACCCGCCCGCAGCGTTCGTCAAGGGCGACCTGAAGGTGGACGTTGTTGCTCCCGAGCACGTCCGCGGTGCGCGGCCAGTGGCCGACGGGCAGGAGGTGAACGAAAGGCTCGTCGGTGTAGGCGATCTCCCAGGCTGCCCGCACGGTGGCCGCCGTTACCCCCGGCTTCGCCTTGGCCGTACACGTGGCCAGGATGCCTCGTGTCATCGGGGCAAGGGTGGGCGTGAAGGAAACGGTCACCGGCTGCCCCGCCGAGGCACTGAGATTCTGCTCGATCTCTGGCGTGTGCCGGTGGGTGCCACCGACCCCGTAGGGCGACATGGAGTTCATCAGCTCTGCACCAAGAAGATTGGGCCTAAGGGACTTGCCCGCACCAGAGATGCCGCTGGCGGCGACGATGACCACGTCGACGGCTTGCAGAACTCCGGCGACGAAACCAGGAGCCAAGGCAAGGGTGCACGCCGTCGGATAACAGCCGGGGATGGCAATCCTGGGCGCCCCGGACAGCGCCTCGCGACCCTTGTGCCCCAGCGGCAAAGGTAGCTCGGGCAACCCGTACGGCCAGGTGCCGGCGTGGCTGCTGCCATAGAAATGTTGCCATTGCTGTGCATCCGCCAGCCGGAAGTCAGCACCGCAGTCGATCACGATCACCTCCTGCGCGAGCTTGTCCACGATGGCGGCAGAGGCGCCGTGCGGCAGAGCCAGGAAGACAACCTGATGACCGGCCAACGTGTGGGCAGTGGTCTGCCCGAGCATCCGATCGGCAAGGGGGGTGAGGTGGGGATGAACCTCGCCCAGCCTGGTACCTGCGTTGGACGACGCCGTCAGTGCTCCCACGGCAATGCCCGGATGTCCGATCAGCAGCCGTGCGATCTCGCCACCGGCGTAGCCGCTGGCTCCTGCTATCGCTGCCGTGATCACGCGCATGACTATACACACCGATGGGAATCTATGCAGGCCTACCCCCAGGGGTCAGACGCCCCCCACGGCCGCAGTCGGAGAGTGCGCGCTCCGTCGCCCAGCTCGAGCCCCGCCCGCAGGCGCAATGACTCTGGCGTGTCAACGCCCGCCCTCACGAACCGCCCGGACCAGGCGTCAAGATCCCCGCCGGCCAACGCCAACATCAGGTCCGTGACCTCGGCGGGTTCGGTCCACTGGGTGCGGCCCCGATGCAGGTCCATCGAGAGGGTCATCGCGGTGCGCACCACACCGGGAGCAAGATCAAAGGCCCGGATGCCATATGCCCGGGGCGCGGGCGATCATCGCCCCGATGCCCCGAGAGGCGCCGGTGACAACAGCAACGCGGTGGGTCGGGATCACTCAGGCTCCGCGCTGGGCGGCGCCGACGGCGGTCGCCGCCACCGCGATCGCCCGATCCCGGAAGCCGTTGACCTCCTTGGTGGTCAACGTGCGCTGCTGAGCGCGGAAGACCAGACGGTAGGCCAGGGACTTGCGGCCGGGCCCCACCTGATCCCCTCGATAGATGTCCATGAGCCAGACCGACTCGAGCATCTCGCCTGCCCCCTGCCACAGAGCCGACTCAACGGCAGCGGCACGGACCTGCTCCTCGACAACCAGGGCCACGTCGCTCTGCGCCACTGGATAGGTGGATAGCTCACGAGCCTGGACCGTGACGCCGCTGGCCACCGTGAGAACATCGACGTCCAGCTCGCCGGCACACGTGCGTGCCGGAAGGCCGAGCGCAGCCACCACCTTGGGGTGCAGCTCCCCCGCGTGACCGACGATCGTTCCGTCCGCCAGCTCCAGTCGCGCGCACCGACCTGGATGCCACGGCGCCTGGTCATCGGCTGTGACGACGAGATCCACAGCCAGGGCTGACCCGACCGCCTTGGCAGCACCGACAGCATCGGTCCAGTCGGCCGCACGGCCCCGGCCCCACCACCCGGCGGGGTCGCACTCACCGGTGAGAGCGAAGGCGACGTGGCGCGGCTGCGGAGGCACGGCCGCCATGATCTGCGCCAGGGTGACCTCGTCGGGGCGGTGATCGGTGCCCGGCACCGGTGCGGCGTGAGGTTCCCACAACGGGCGGGTGACCAGACCCATCTCGAAGATGGCCGCATCGCGGGTTCCCCGAGAGACGTTGCGACGCAGCGCCTCGACCATGGTCGAGACAACCGAGGTCCGCATCAAGGGCGCCTCCTCCGAGAGGGGGTTGGCAATGCACATGGCCGTGCGGCGTGGATCGTTATCTTCCAGGCCAAGGTCGTCGTGGTTCTTGGCCGACACGAACGGATAGGTCAGCACCTCGACAAAGCCTTGCTGGGCGAGGGTATTGGCCAGGACCCGCCGTACCCGCTGGCCGTGGGTCAGTCCGCGCCCACTGCCCGCCTGCGGGAGCACGGACGGGATCTGGTCGTAGCCTCGTAGCCGGACAACCTCCTCGGCGAAGTCGGGCCCGGTACTCAGATCCGCGCGCCAGGGCGGAGGCAATACGGACAGCGCCGAGGAACCGGACCCTGAACCGGCAACCTCACGAACCTCGCACCCGATCTCGCGCAAGGTCTCGATAACGTCCCGGCGGGTGTACGGCACGCCAATCAGCCGTGCCGGCAGGCTGGGGTCGAGCTCGATAGGGGAACGCGCCGGACGGTTATCGACATCCGTGACACCGTCATCAGCGACACCGCCGCCGAACTCAACGAGCAGGTTGACCACCATCTGCGCAGCTGCGGCGGTGATGTCAGGGTCCACTCCGCGTTCGAACCGTTTGGAGGCCTCAGTCGCCAGTTTGTGCCGACGCGAGGAACGTGCCACCGAGGTCGGGTCGAAGTGCGCCGCTTCCACCAGGACAGCTGTGGTTGAGGCACCAACCTCGGATGTGGCACCCCCCATCACCCCGGCGATGGCCAACACCGCGCTCCCGCTGTCGGTGATCAGCAGATCCTGGGGGTACAGCGTTCGCTGCACGTCGTCCAGGGTCCTCAACGTCTCCCCTGCCTTCGCGCGGCGCACCACGATCGGCCCCTGAAGGGTCGAGACGTCAAAAGCGTGTAGCGGCTGGCCAAGGGCGAGCATCACGTAGTTGGTGACGTCGACGGCCAAAGAGATTGGTCGCATCCCCATCTGGGTGAGTCGCTTCTGCATCCAGGGCGGCGAGTCGGCCGATTCACTGACTCCGCGCACCACCCGCGCTACATACCGGTCACACCCCACACGACCCTCTAGAGGCCCGTCATCAGAGAGTTGGACGGGATAGCCGTCGGCGGTGGCCGCTTCCCAGGCAATGTCGGCCGGGTCGCGCAAGGTCCCCCCCGTGGCGTGGGCATACTCGCGAGCCATGCCACGCATGCTGAGGCAGTAACCACGATCCGGGGTAACGGTGACCTCAACGACCTCGTCAGCCAGTCCCAACAGCTCGATTGCGTCATCCCCCGGGGCCAACCTGGCCGCCTCGTGCTCGCCAAGGTAGGTCTGCAACACCACGATGCCTTCGGTGGCCTCGGGTCCAGAGCCGATGCCCAGCTCGGCCGCCGAACAGATCATGCCGTTGCTCACGTGCCCATAGGTCTTGCGGGCTGAGATGGCAAAGCCACCAGGAAGGACTGCCCCCGGAAGCACGACGACCACGAGGTCACCCACCGCGAAGTTCCTGGCGCCACAGACGATTCCCTGAGGTGTTCCCTCAGCGAGCCGCTGGCCGTTCTGGCCCACGTCCAGCTGGCACCAGCGGATCGTCTTACCGTTCGTCTGCGGCTCTTCGACGAACTCAAGGACACGGCCAACGACCAGAGGGCCGACGATGTCACCGCCGTGTAAGCCTTCCTCTTCCAGACCGATTCGGACCAGGCTCGCGGCAACCTCACGACCGGAAGCCGCTGGCGCACCCTCGACGTACTCGTTAAGCCATGAGACAGGCGCGCGCATCAGATCTCCATCCCGAACTGCGTGCTGAACCGCACGTCTCCCTCGACCATCTCGCGCATGTCCTTAACCCCGTGACGCAACATGAGGGCCCGTTCGATACCCATGCCGAACGCGAAACCGGTATACCGATCCGGGTCGATGCCACAGGCCTGGAACACCCTAGGGTTGACCATCCCGCAACCGCCCCACTCGATCCAGCCGGTGCCCCCACACGTTCGGCAGTGCTCGTCCGAGCCGCCGCAGATGAAGCATCGGAAGTCCAGCTCGGCGCTGGGCTCGGTGAACGGGAAGTAGGAGGGCCGAAGTCGCGTCTCAAGGTCCTGCCCGAAGAGCGCCTCGACGAAGTGGTCGAGGGTGCCACGCAGGTGCGCCATGGTCAGGCCCTCGGCGACAGCAAGGCCTTCGACCTGGTGGAACACTGCCGAATGCGTCGCATCGAGTTCGTCGGTGCGGAATACCTTGCCAGGACAGACGATGTACAGGGGCAGCTCGCGCTCGAGCATCGAGCGGACCTGAACCGGGGAGGTGTGCGTTCGCAAGACCAGGCCGGCGTCGGGAGGATCGACGAAGAAGGTGTCCTGCATCTGGCGGGCAGGATGGTCGACACCGAGGTTCAAGGCGTCGAAGTTGAACCACTCGGACTCGACTTCGGGCCCCTCGGCGATCTCCCAGCCCATAGCGACGAAGATGTCAGCGACCCGCTCAGAGATCAGCTCGAGAGGGTGCCGGGCGCCGAGCCGGCGGCGAGCCACCGGGGCCGTGACGTCAACGGCCTCCTCGACCAGCAACCGCGCATCGCGCTCAGCCTCGAGCTCGTGCTGACGCTCGGACAGAGCCCGGGCGACTCGACCTCGGGCCATCCCGACACGCTTTCCTGCCTCGGCCTTGGCGGTAGGAGGCAACGCACCGATCTCGCGGTTAGCCAGGGAGAGCGCGGACGCATCGCCCTGGTGGGTCAGCCGGGCGCTCTTGAGTGACTCCAGGGAGTCAGCGGCGGCAAAGGCCGCCAGTGCCTCGGTGACGGCCGCCTCCAGGGCAGCCGGGTCAAGCGCGGCGACCTCGACGGGGTCATAGCTCTTGTTTGGTCCAGACATCGCTTTCAATCGTTTCGGTTGGAGTCGTTCCAGGAGACGGATCACGCCCGTGCGCCCGCGAAGGCGGTGCCACGGCGCGCACGGGTGAGTCTAGAGGCCGCGTTACCGGTGCGACGATGTGCGGGAGGCTCAGCTGACGCCTTCGGGGGCACCAGCAGGCAAGGTGAATCGGAACTCGGCCCCGCCCGACGCGGCCTGCCCGACGCTGACTGTCCCACCGTGGGCCTCCACCAGACCACGCACGACGTACAGGCCCAGTCCGGTACCCCCACGGCGGGACCTGTGCCAGAACCGGGTGAAGATCATGGGGTAGTTCTCGGGGGGAATACCTTCGCCCTCGTCGCTGATGGTGACGGCGACGGCCTCGCTGTCATCCTGTCTGGTCGGAGCCACGCTCAGACTGACGGTCCCCTCTCCGTGGCGCACGGCATTCTCCATCAGGTTGGCAAGGATCTGGTCCAGCCGGTCGGGGTCGGCCCACACCTCGGGCAGTGCCGACTCATGCCCACTGAGAGCGAACCGATCGCGCTCATAGCCGCTGGCGACGAACCGCTCGATGTGTCGCTCGATGGCCCCGTAGATTTCGACCGGCTGTTTGCGCACCTCCAGTCGCCCGGCGTCGATGCGTGAGATGTCCAGCAGTTCGGTGATCAGCCGGGTGACCCGGTCCGCGTCGGCCTCGATGGTCTGAAGCATCAGCCGCTTCTGGTCGTCCGTAAACCGGTCCCAGCGACGAAGAAGCGTCGAAGAAAAACCCTTCACCGAGGTCAGCGGCGAGCGCAATTCGTGGGCGACGGTGGAAATTAGCGCCGAACTGTTGGCCTCGGCGCGGCGGCGGGCTTCGGCGTCGCGCAGCGCAACAACGACCTGGCTGACCGGCATGCTGCGTCCTGGACGCACATAAAGCGCGGTAACCAGCACCTCATGCATTCCGGGGATCACCAGCAGCTTCTCGCGGTGACCGGTACGGATCGCCAATCCATTCCACGGATCGGTGGCATCCCACCACGAGCGACCGTCATACTCCTGCAAGGGAATCGCCTTACGGAGGTCCTGGCCCAGCAACTCTTCGGCGCTGATCCCGACGATGCTGGTGGCCCGGGGATTGACGTAGACGATGAGTCCTTGGTCGTCCGCGATCACCAGCCCGTCGGGGTGGTGGTCGCAAACACCGGAGAACCACTCGGCGGAACCCTCGGCAGCCGATCCCTTGGCCCCTTGTCCCATCAAACGACTCTATCGAATCTCAGAGCGTTTCTGCACGCCAGCCGACTGATAGAGGCACAGCGTGGCGGCCATGGCGAGGTTGAGCGACTCGGCCCTTCCGTAGATCGGGACCCGCACCACGGTGTCACAGGCCGCTGTCACTGCCGGCTCGAGGCCCCAGGCCTCGTTGCCCATCACCCAGGCGTGGGACCCGGTCAGGTCTGCATCGGCCAGCAGCGTATCCCCGCTGCCGTCGGCCGCCAGGAGAGCCAGACCAGCGGCGCGAACCCGGTCCAGCAGTGTGCCGATGGGGATGCCGGTCGCGATCGGCAGGTGGAACAACGACCCGGCCGTAGACCGGACCACCTTCGGGTTGTAGATGTCAACGCTGGAGTCGCTGAGCAGGACCCCGTCGGCTCCGGCCGCGTCGGCGCCACGGATCACCGTGCCGGCGTTTCCAGGGTCGCGGACGTTGGCCAAGATCACCAGAAGCCTCGGGGGCCCGGCCAGGACACTGTCCATGTTCACATCGATAGGCCGACAGACAGCGACGACCCCCTGGGGAACCAGCGCATCGCTCATGGCCACAAGAACCTCGTGGCTGACTTCACGCACAGACACACCGACAGCACGACCCGCGTCCAGCAGGTCTGCCTGCCTGACTCGCGGCTGCCCGCTCCCCGGCAGTGCCTCGAAGTAGAGGTCCAGGATTGTTTCAGGCCGATGGGCCACGACCTCGCGAACGGCCTGAGGACCCTCGGCCAGGAACAGACCCTCTCGCTCACGCACAGCACGCCGGCTCAACGCCCGCACTGACCTCACCCGGTCGGAACCGGTATTTGTCAACATCTGATGGTCAAGACTGCGGTGCNGAGAACCGGCGCGCTGAGACGGCCGTGACGGGCGGGCTCAGGCCGCGTTGTCAGCGACGGACTGCGCCGGCGCGTGGGCCCGAGCGATCTCCACCAGAGCGGCAAAGGCTGCCGCGTCGTTAACGGCAAGCTCAGCCAACATACGTCGGTCGACCTCCACCTCAGCGGCCTTCAGTCCCTGGATGAACCGGTTGTAGGTCATGCCGTTGGCGCGGGCACCAGCGTTGATCCGCTGGATCCACAGGCGACGGAAATCACCCTTGCGAGCGCGACGATCCCGGTAGGCGTAACCGAGAGAGTGGGTGACCTGCTCCTTGGCCTTGCGGTACAACCGCGAACGCTGTCCGCGATAGCCGCTGGCTCGCTCGAGAACTACCCGGCGTTTCTTGTGGGCGTTTACCGCCCGCTTCACGCGTGCCACGTGAGACTCCTTGCTTGATTATTCGTACTACGAGTATGTCTGGGGCTGTCTTGACTACTTGCCCAGCAGCTTCTTGATCTTCTTGGCCTGCGGCTTGTTCAGCTGAACGTCGTTCGCGATCGAGCGGGTCTTCTTCGAAGACTTGTGCTCGAGCAGGTGGCGGCCACCGGCCTGCTCACGCATGACCTTGCCGGT
>JGI24140J50213_10000582_pt1 | contig 16839 bp, 11 predicted proteins | sample BarGraIncu00222A_FD_50213 | JGI IMG/M metagenome (IMG submission 50213)
CTGGATCATGTTTGCTCTGTGCTGGTTCGTCCTGTCTGTTTTGGCCTCGCCATTCAAGTCGAAAAGCCGGCTTGAGGCAGAGAACGCTGCGCTCCGCCATCAGTTGATCGTTTTGCGCCGCAAGGTGCCTGGCCGGGTCAGGCTCACGAGCAACGACCGCTGGTTCTTTATCCAGTTGTATCGTTGGTTTCCGTCGATCCTGCAGCTCGTTACGGTCGTTCAGCCTGAAACACTCGTGCGGTGGCATCGGGCCGGCTTTCGCCTTTATTGGCGTTGGAAATCGGGTCTGAGGGGGGCGGCCACAGATCGAGACGGATCTCCGTGCGTTGATCCGGCAGATGAGCGCCTGCAGGTAGTCGGGGTGATGGTGTCCGTAGACATCCCGCAGCGTCTTTTCTGACATGCCGAGAAAGCCCGCCGCTTCCCACGTGTTGACCCCGACCTGCATGAGCCAGGTCGCGTCCGCCCGCTTAACGCTATAAAGCCAAACCTTTCTATCTAGAAAGCTGCTGCGCCCAGCAGTACGACACGCCGCGGCTCGACCGTCAGGTAGACATCCCGGCCCGCCGTAATCGGCGCCATCGCGGCGCAACGGGAAACGAGGCGCTGACCACCCCAGCTAATGTGAACTTGGCTGAAGTCGCCTTGAAATACGGTCTTCTCTACACGCGCCGGCCAAACATTTCTTGTCCCGACCGGCCGTTCCAAAGAAATTTGCAAGTGTACGGTGCGAACCGAGACGACAAGATCTGAGCCCACGGGACGCCCGTAGGCCATGCCATAAACGACGTGCCCGGTGGAAGTCTCCAGCGCGATAAGATCGTCAATGGCCATATCCGGCCGGTGGCGACCGTGAATTAAATTAGAGGAGCCGACGAAGTCCGCGACAAAGGCGCTCTGTGGCAGGTTATAGATTTCGTCTGGTGTGCCAGTCTGCTCGACTAAGCCATCGCGCATCACCACGATGCGATCAGACATTGCGAGCGCCTCTTCCAGATCGTGAGTGACGTAGACCGAGGTGATGCCGAGGCGATGCTGAAGATCGCGTAACTCGATACGCATGTCAGCGCGCAGCTTGGCGTCGAGGTTAGACAACGGCTCGTCGAACAATAAGACCGACGGCGAGAACACGAAGGCGCGCGCTACCGCCACCCGTTGCTGCTGACCGCCGGAAAGCTGCGCCGCGCGCCTTGTCGCGAAGTCGCGCATCTGCACCATATCGAGCGCATGGTGTACCCTCTCGGTAATCTCCGCCTCGCCGGTTTGGCGCACGCGTAATCCGTAAGCCACGTTGTCGAATACGCTCATGTGTGGCCAGATCGCGTAGGATTGGAACACCATCGACAGGCCGCGCTTCTCAGCTGGGGTATTTATGCGGCTTTCGGATGAATAGACCGGAACACCGGCGATGCGAATTTCGCCTGCAGTCGGCTGCTCGAGTCCGGCAATCGCGCGTAATGTCGTGGTCTTGCCGCAACCCGACGGGCCAAGCAGCGTCAGCTGTTCGCCGGGCAAGACATCGAAGCTAATGCCGCGCACTGCCGGAACGCTGCCGTAATGCAACTCAAGCCGGTGGACCTCGATATGCGGGGTCGGCGGTAAAGACGATGCGGGGGGNCCTTGCGGCGACGTTCTCATTCCGGTTTTTCCTGACATCCTAATCGATGGGGTGTGCGCTGACGCGGCGCGTAACGGCAACGAGGACGGCTATGGCGGCAGCGACGACCAGAGTCTGGATTAGCGCCAAGGTCGCGGTGAGCTCCGAACTAGTACCGAACCAGGATTCGACAATCGACGGTGTTATGACCTTGGAATGCGGGCCCATCAGCAGAATGGAAGCGCCGAGCTCCCGGACGCTGGCGATGAACAGCAGCAGCCAGGCGGCGACGAGACCCGGCCGGAGCAAGGGAATGGTCACGGTGCGTACGCGGAATGCCCATGACGCGCCGCACATCTGCGCGCATTCCTCGAGGCTCTTGTCGATCTGCAGCATGACGCCGGCAATGGTGCGCACGCCGAGCGGTAGAAACACCGTCAAATAAGCGATCAGCAATAGCCACAACGTACCGTAAATCGGAATCGGAAAAATAACCCAAGCCCACATCAGGCCGAACGCGAACACCAGTCGTGGCACCGCCTGCGGAAACATCACGATGTATTCGATCAGCCCGCTGCCGGGCAATCGCGAGCGGTAAATCAGCCAGGCCAGAAGCCCCATCAGTACAACACCGATCGTGGCGGTGCCAAATGCGAGCAGCAGACTGTTGCTGAGCGCCGAGCGTACGGCGTTCATCGACATGGCCATGCGGAAATTGTCGAGGGTGAAATTCTCAGTGGCCGGGAAGATTACGGCAATCTTCTGCAAGGAGGCGTAAAGCAGCGTGACCAGCGGCAGGACTACGGCAGCGAATAGATAGACCAGACATATGCCGAGCAGTACATAGCGCAGCACGCCGACGTCGATCACCCGTGGCCGGAACGCTTTCCCGGTAATCGTCACGTAGCTGCCTGACATCACGACGCGGCGGTACACGTACAACATGACGAACATTACGGCGAATAGCGACACGCCCATGGCCGCCGCGACCTGAATCTTGGGCGGGTATTGCTGGATCATCTGATAGATCGCCGTGGTAATGACGTAATAACGGCTGGGCAGGCCGAGCACGAGGGCGACAGCGAACGAGCCGAGCATTTCGGCAAAGACAAAAATGGCAGCGCCAAGAACGCCGGGGGCGACCAGCGGCAATGTGATGCGCATGATTGTGCGAAAGCGGCTCGCCCCGATGACTTGCGAGGCCTCCTCGAGCGAGGGGTCCATCGATTTCATCAGCGCCGCGATCATGACGAAGGCGACCGAGCCTTCGAACAGCGCCATCACCCAGGCGATGCCGTAGGCGGTATTGATATCGATCAGGTGGCCTTGGCCGCCGAGCGCGCGCCAGATTCCATTGATGAAGCCGCTTTCAGGCTGACCGAGCATACTCCAGGCCAATGCGCCTAGGAGCGGCGTCAAGTAATAGGGGACGACCATGAGCTGCTCGCACAAACGGCGCCCGGGCACGTTGGTGCGGGTGAGGATCCACGCCATCACAAAACCGAACACCAGCGCCATCACAGTGGCGGCAACCGACACCGTGAGCGTATTGAGCATGATCTGGGGGTAGTGCAGCAAGCCGCTGAAATTATCGACGCCGTAAGCGGTCGGCGGCCTGATCTGTGGGTCACCGACGTCGAAGGCAGCCTCCAGCAGAAAGTAAACCGGGTAGAGGACAAAAACTGCGGCGATAGCCGCGACCCCGTACCCGGCCACTTTCTGTACGGAAAACCAGGAACCTGTCGACTCCACAACCGGCCCCGTCACAGGCCAAGCATGCCGTTCCATTCCTTCAAGAACGTCGCGCTTTGCGAGGCGTACTCGTCCCAGTCGTTTGGATAGAGCAACTTGAAGTCGCTGAGCTTCACCCCGGTCGGCATTGGCGGCGCGTCAGTGCGAACCGAGCCGTAATAGAGATTGGGATTGGTCTGGTACCAGGCCTGGCCGCGCTTCGACATAGCCCAGTCGACGAACAGCTTGGCAGCCTCCGGATGCGGCGCCTTGTTGACGGCGCCTACAACGAGTGGCGTCGCTACCAACCCGTCAGGCGGCGCGACGAATTCGACCTTGGCGCCCTTGCTCTTGAACAGTATGTAGGCCGGATACTCGCCGATCGCGGTGATCATGTCGTCGCCCTTGGACAGGCGATCAAACAACTGCACGCGCGAATCGAAGGCGTGCGGCTGCAGCTTTGCGAACTCTTTCCAGAAACCATCGCCATAAATCTTGCGCAGCGTATACCATTGCACGAATTGCAAACCGGACGCAGAGATCTTGCAACTGATCTTGCCCTTCCAGCGTGGATTGAGAATGTCCTTCCATCCCTTCGGCGCATCACCGGCAGCAACCTTCTCCGAGTTGTAAGCGATACCGGCGGGATCGACGCCGGTCCAGAAGAAATAGCCGCTCGGCGCGCTGAGATGGTCCATCTTGTAAGCGGAGGATTCCGGCGAGACGTAGTGTTCGTAACCGCCTTTTTTCTGAAAATCGAAAGCTGGAGCGAGGTCGGACAGCTGGATCACATCGACATCGAAACGACCGGCCGACCTTTCGGACAGGATTTTGTTGTAAAGCGCGCCGGTCTGGGCGCGGACATAGCTCGTGGAGATTTTCGGGAAGTCCTTGCGAAAGCCCTCCATGATGCCGGCAGTGCCGGCCTCATTCTCGTGACAATAGAACACGAGTTGGCCTTCCTGCTCGGCCTTGGCCACGTCGGCATTGGTCATGAAGTCAAGGATTTTGGTCGGTGATTTCGTTGGCGCCTGGGCCAGAACGCTGGGTGCCGCAATCCCGAGGAGCGGCACCGCGGTCATGATGGTGCCAGCTTTGAGAAGCGTGCGTCGCGTCACATTGCCATTTTTAATTTTGGCCATCTTCTTCTCCCTATTTACAATTTATTGTTTCTTATCGCGTGACCGTTTTCTTCTTAACTTGGATCACGGGAACGTCAACTTTGTCCAAGGGTAATCCTGTGTCTGTTGTAAATCAAATCCGGACAATATTGGTGATGCAGCCCTGACATGACGTGGCTTTTTTAGACCAAGCGTTGTGAGAGAACCACATGAAAAGAGTTGGTTATGCCGAAGGAGAGGTTCCGAGTTTAGGTTTTCGGTACACACAGGCGTGCAATTGATCCTAGACTTAGGGCGTGGAGAAATTGCCAGAGATGGAAGCTGGCGCAATTCTGAGTTTGCCGGGACGGAATGGTTTTGACGCCGAAGATCCCGCTGATGCAGACGGGACGGAACATCAGCGCCGGTGCCTGCTGGCGAAGCACATTGATCTGTTGTCGTAGGATCAGGATTTCTGCTTCCAGCTTTGCTCTCGACTTGAAGAGCGAAGCCAGGACGCCGAGAATCAGGTTGAACAGGTCCTTCATCAGGTTGCGAGCTTACCCCGTCTGTTCTCCGCGTCCATCCTGAATCGGATATTCGGTACACACAACCGACCGAGCATGGACTCGGCCTCAAATTCGCGCCCGGCCTTTTCGAAAAATACGGCGAGCGCTAACGGCGGCTAGGTTCGCTTCTGCCCATCGATTGCAGCGAGCACTTTCGGCGGCGACATCGGCAGTTCGGTCAGCCGCTGGCCGGTCGCGCGCGCGACCGCATTGGCGATCGCCGCCATCGGCGGACAAATGTTGACCTCGGCCGCACCTTTGGCCCCGTAGGGGTGAGCGGGATTGGGCACCTCGACCAGAACCGGCTCGATCATCGGCAGGTCGGACGCCACCGGAATCCGATAATCGAGGAAGCCCGGATTTTCCATGTGTCCCTTGGCGTCGTAAATGTATTCCTCGTTGAGCGCCCAGCCGATGCCTTGCGTGACCCCGCCTTGGATCTGCCCCTCGACATAGCTCGGGTGAATAGCCCGTCCGACATCCTGAGCAGCGACGAAACGCAGCACCGTTACCTTGCCGGTCTCGGGATCGACTTCGACGTCGCAGAACTGGGTGGCAAAGCCCGGCGCCACTCCGCCGGGGTTTACCGCCGCNGCGGCGACGATCGGTCCGCCGGTTTGCGCCCGCTTGGCCGCAATCTCTCTGATCGACAGCGGCGCGAAGTCGCCGACATTGCTGCTCGCCGGCTTGGCGCAACCGTCCTCCCAGACCACACCGTCCGGATCGACGTTCCACATCTTGGCCGCCCGGATGCATAGTTCCTGGATGATCTTCTTGGTGGAGTCCACAACAGCCATCCCGGTTGCGAAAGTGACGCGCGAGCCGCCGGTGAGATGCGCATAGCCCACCGACGCGGTGTCGGCGACGATCGGGCGCACCTGGTCGTAGTCGATCCCCAGCGTTTCAGCCGCCATGATCGCCATCGAGGCGCGCGACCCGCCGATGTCTGGACTACCGGTCGCGACGACGATGGTGCCATCCTCGTTGACATGCATGGTGGCGCTCGATTCGCCGCCGCCGTTGAACCAATAGCCTGAGGCGACGCCGCGCCCCTGGTTCTTGCGGAGCGGCGCCTTGTAGCCCGGATGGTTGAGCACCGCCTCGATGGTCTCGGCGTATCCATTGTGTGAAAGTTTGGTGCCAGACAGCATCTGGGTGCCCTTCTTGGCGGCATTCTTGAGCCGCAGTTTCAGCGGGTCCATGCCGATCTTCTGAGCCACGACATCAAGCACGCTCTCCACCGCGAAGGCGCCGATCGGCGATCCCGGCGCGCGATAGGCCGCGACCTTCGGGCGGTTGGACACAACGTCGTAACCGACCGAGCGCGCGTTCGCGATGTCGTAAGGCGCAAAGGCGCACATGCACGTGCTCATCATCGGAGAGCCCGGAAATGCGCCGGCCTGCAATTTGAAGACCCCGTCGGCGGCGACAATCGTGCCGTCGCGCTTGACACCGATCTTCACGGTCATAGACGAGCCGGACGCCGGGCCGGTGGCCCTGAACACGTCCTCTCGACTCATCACGATCTTCACCGGATGGCCGGATTTTCGCGCGAGTATGACAGCGACCGGCTCGACGTAGATCACCGTCTTGCCGCCGAAAGCGCCGCCGATCTCCGCCGGGTAGACGCGCAGGTCGCCGAGCTTCATGCCGAGCAGTCGTGCGGTATAAGCGCGGACGACGAAATGTCCCTGGCTCGAACTCCAAAGCTCGCTCTGGCCGTCGGCGTCGAATCGCGCCACGCAACCTTGCGGCTCGATATAGGCCTGATGCACCGGCGCAGTCTTGAACGACATTTCGACGATCTCATCGGCCGCCGCGAACCCGGCTTCCAAATCGCCGATGTTGAATTCGGCCCGCTTCGAAATATTGGAGGGTTTTGGCGGCGGATCGACCCCGCGAGTGATTAAATCGGGAAACAGAAGCGGCGCATCGGGCTTCATCGCCTCATCGACGTCGATGACGTGCGGCAGAACCTCGTAGTCGACCGCGATCAGCGACAGCGCTTCGTCGGCGACGGCCTTGCTGATGGCCGCCACCGCGGCCACCGCATGACCCTCATAGAGCACCTTCTCACGCGCCATGATGTTGCGCGTCATGTGCCAGAAGTTCTGCGCGACGCGTTCTGGGCCGACGTATTCGAACTTCTGCTCTGGGAAGTCCGCCGAGGTNACTACAGCCTTGACACCAGGCAGGNCCGCCGCTTTCGCGGTATCGATCGATCGAATACGCGCATGGGCGTGCNGTGAGCGCAGGATGCGGCCCACCAGCATGCCAGGCATCGCCAAGTCTGCGCCGTACTGCGCGAGGCCCGTCACCTTCGGAACGCCGTCCGGGCGAACCGGCCGCGTTCCAACCCACTTGAAGGGTTTGGTTGTGTCGCGTGAAGTGATGTCGTTCACAGCTCCCTCGACTGATTGCCGCGTTGCGCTTGGCTCTGCAGGAGAATTGCGCGGGGAGGGCTCAAATGCAAGTCGTCCTCCAATCGGGTTGGCAGTCCACCCCCCGCCGTTGCGAAGCCTCGCTTCGGCCTAGACCGCTAACCAGCACTGGACTAGCGTTCCGGTTGGCTCGTTTAGGAGACCCCTAATCCAATGCTTAGCTATACCGCCCCGTCGACGGTCGAGGAGGCCGTTCGCATTTTGGCTGGCGCGTCCGGCCCAGCGAAGGTCCTATCCGGCGGCACCGATCTGCTGGTTCAACTGCGTTCCGGCCGCGCCAAGCCTGATCTTATCGTCGATATCAAGAACATCTCCGGAATATCCGACATCCGCGAGCAAGATGGTGTCTTTATAATCGGTGCTGCGACGCCCGGCGCCGTGATCGGCGAATGCGAAGCCCTCCGGCAAGCTTGGCCAGGCGTGGTTGAGGCGGCCAATTTGATCGGCTCGACCCAGGTGCAGGGCCGGGCGTCGCTTGCCGGCAATCTCTGCAATGCATCGCCGGCGGCCGACAGCGTTCCAGCGCTGATCGCAGCCCGCGCAACCTGCGTGGTCGCAGGCGCAAAAGGGCGGCGCGAGGTTCTGGTGGAGAGGATTCCCACCGGTCCGGGACGGACTTGCTTGCGCCCGGATGAGTTCATCGTCGAATTTCACCTGCCGAAACGGCTACCCCACTCGGCGGATGCTTACCTGCGCTTTATTCCGCGGACGGAGATGGATATTGCCGTGGTCGGTGTGGGAGTTAGCGTTACGCTTGACACTAGGGGCGTCTGCACCGAAGCGAGTGTCGTGCTCGGTGCTGTGGCGCCGACCGCAATCCTGGTTCCCGAAGCCGCCGCCGCTTTGGTCGGGCACAACTGCGACGAGACAGCCCTCTCCGAGCTTGAGCAGGCGGCGCGACGCGCCTGCAAACCGATCAACGACAAGCGCGGGACGATCGAATACCGGACTAAAGTCGCCGGCGTGATGGCGCGTCGGGCGGCGGTTATCGCCTACGAGCGCGCGGGAGAGCGTCGATGAGCAAGTATCACATATCGACTACGATCAACGGCGAGCCCGCGGAATTTCTGTGTGAAGCGCAGCAGACTCTGTTGGATGTGNTGCGTGACGAAGTTCATTTAACCGGCAGCAAGGAGGGATGCAGTTCNGGCGATTGCGGCGCCTGCAGCGTGACGGTCGACGGTCGACTGGTCTGCTCGTGCCTCATGCTTGCGGTCGAAGCCGAAGGGCATTCGATTGAGACGATCGAGGGCATGGCGCAAGGTCAAGATCTTCATCCGCTGCAGCGGAAATTTCTCGAGCACGCGGCGCTGCAGTGTGGCTTCTGTACGCCGGGCGTATTGGTCGCGGCCAAAGCCTTGCTGGACCGCAATCCGAATCCGACGGAAACCGAGACGCGCTACTGGCTCGCCGGCAACCTTTGCCGATGCACCGGCTACGACAAGATCATCCGCGCCGTTCTCGACGCCGCCGCCGAACTGCGAGGAGTATGATATCTTTTCCGAGTCATTCATTCGGGAGAGATGCTTTTTAGTCGGCACAGTTTGGCGATGCTAGTGTGTGTATCGAAAATTAGATTCTGCAATATTGGTGGTGAAGGCCGCCGAGAATTGGGTGTGACGTGATGGCACCGAGGCGCTCAATCGCGCGATATAACGGCGCCACTCAACCACTGTTGACCAACGATTGACCAACGATTGACCAACGATACGGCGCAACCAAACAAGAACAAACGTCGTCAAACGTGATCGAACGCCACGCTAATCATCAATGTTTTCCCGGCTTTTCCGTTTCGATACGACAAGGACTTCAAAAAGAAGAAACACGGGATGACCAGTTCGAAAAATCAAAAAAGCAGGTCGGCAAACGCCACATAGTGGCCAGTCCCTCAGGGGCCGCGTTCGCTCGGTGTCAGCTTGTGGTATTTAGCGGACAATCCAAACGCAGCCGCGTTTGTTCGCTGCTGGACTAAAGCGGGCAAAAGGTAACCTCTGGCCGTTGGCGGTTTGTCCGCTTGTGACCCGGAGTGGACACCCCGCCTTAGGGGACACTGCACCTAATTCATCAGACGAACAGGCGGCAACATTTCTTCAAGGGCTGAAACGCCGCCGGCGCCCAACGTGAAGGGCGGCGGCGGCTTCGGCTGGTTAGGCGACTGCTATCTCGGCGGTCACGGCTTTCGCCGCGCGATGATCGCTGCCACGGCCTCCGGCTTCTTCAATTCCCTGCTATCAGGGAAAAGAACAGGGCCCGGCATTGTCGGGACTGGCCAACCAATACCGTGGCCCGCCACCAAGGGGTGCCAGTCGGGAACGGCAGTCGTCCGCGCCGCCAGCCCGTCTTGCCAGTGCGCGGAAAAAAACGCAAAAATTCACACGAAATCGGGAGTCATCTGGGGAATCCCGGATAAGATTGGGCCATGGGAATGCGATTTCGACTTGGGGGGTGAACCGATGAAAATCCTGCGCCGCAAATGGCTGCAATTGGCAGCGCTGAGCGTCGTTCTCGCTGGCGTCGCCGCGATTAATAAGCCGGCATGGCCGCAGACCGGCAGACCCATTCGGATCATCATTCCGTTCCCGCCCGGGGGCGCCGCCGACATTCTGGCGCGCATCCTGAGCCAGCAGATCGGCGATGCGAACAATCAGACCATGATCGTCGAAAATCACCCGGGCGCTGGCGCCTCGATCGCCTACGAGCTGACGGCGCGCGCCACGCCCGACGGCAATACGATCGTGGTGGCGGCGAATTCGCTCGTCATCAATCCGATTTTGCGAAAGACGAATTACGATCCGGTCACCAGCTATGAGCCGATTTGCAATCTCGTCACGTCGCCGATGGTCTTCGTCGTCAACAGCGTGTCGTCCTACAAAACAATCGGCGATCTCATCGCCGCGGCGCACGCCAAACCCGGCACACTCACGCTTGCTGCGCTCGGGCCGGCCACCACGCAGCATATTGCGGTCGAGCAATTCAAACTCGTGACGAAGGTCGACATGATTTTCGTGCCTTATCCGGGCGGCGCCCCCGTGATCAACGCTCTCCTAGGTGACCAGGTCACGGCAGGATTGGTCAATTACTCGGAAGCGGTTCAGCAGATCAAAGCCGGCAAGTTGCGGGCAATCGCGACCGCCTCAAACAAACGCATCGAGCCGTTGCCCGACGTGCCGACCGTCGCCGAGTCTGGCTACCCGAGTTACGAGTCGGAAGTCTGGCTCGGCCTGTTCGCGCCGGCCAAGACGCCGAAGAAAAGCATCGCGCAACTTATCGCCTGGTTTACCGCGGCAATGAAAACGCCCGTGGTTGAAGCAAAATTATTGCCGCTCGGCCTCTATTCAGCGGTCGTCTGCGGAAAAGATTTCGGTGCGTTCGTCAAACAGAGAAGCGACGAGTACGCACGCATCATTCACGACGCAAACATCAAGATGGAGTGACCATGAGCTTGCAGCATATCCTCGTCGCCCTCGTCCTGTTCAGGCTGGTGACCACCGGCTGGGCGATCGCCATTAATAGGTCCTGAGCCAGTAAGTCAGAGAGAAGCAACTACCATACTCTACCGCAAGGGAAGTCCCGAAGATCCCATGACGAATGAAGAACTCATGGACAAGTTTCGGACGCTTACAAAGAGACTTGATGGTCGGCGGCCTGAACAGATTTCCCTAATCGTATCTCACATTGAGGATTGTGAGAATTTNGCGGAACTTTCGCACCTGCTGATGGCCGAGGAATTGATTGCTACCTAGCCATCGTTTCTATGTCGAGTGAGGCTCGCCGGTGTTGAGGCGCATGGCGGCGTCGGTGGCGCGGCGATTCCACTTTGGTGTCAGTCTCTCGATGAAGTCGTACATGTAGCCGGGAAGATATTTTCTCTGCCGCAGAACGATATGGCAGGCCGCACAAATGCAATAATCTCTCCATCGTGCTGGTACAAAATNTCCGTCANGTCATAGTGGCAACCCTCTTCGCGTTCAAACTCTAGCAATCAATTGAACGTTCGCAGGAGCTGGTCAGTAATCGGCTTAAGGAGATAGCTCGTCATCGTGCGACTGCCGGTCTGCAGAAATACCTCGACGGGCATTCCGGCCACCAGTTGTAGGCTGCCAAGCCGCCGACGCTCGCTACTGGGCAGCGTCACCCGCACTGTATAGTAAGCTGCATTGGCCTGGCGGTCGTGGCTCAAATCGGCCGAGACATACGACACGACTCCTTCGAGCTGTGGNGTGGTGCGTTGATTGAATGCCGAAAAGCGCACGTAAGCACGCTGCCCAGAGCCTACTTGATCAATATCCCGAGGCGGAAGCTTGGCTTCGATCTGCAATTCGTCCGATTCCGGCACAATTTCCATGGCGACCTCGCCGGGAGCAATAACGCCGCCGACGGTGTGAACCGAAAGCTGGTGAATAACCCCATTGGTAGGCGCGCGCAAATCCACCCGCTTGAGCAAGTCCTGTGCGGCTACGGTCTTCTGAACAAGTTCGGCCTCTTTATCCTGCGCCTCGCGCAGATCCTTCATGACCTCACTACGAAAGTCCTGATCAATCCGCACGGCCTGCAGCTCCGCCTCACTGATCTTGGATTTTGCCTCTGCGATCGCTGCCGTCGTTTGGCCGCGGTCGCCGTCGAGCCTAGCGGCCTCGCGCTCCAGCGATGTTTTACGTGTCAGCGGCACCAATCCTTTCTGGTACAGACTATCGACGCCCTCGAGCTCACGAGAGATCAGGTCGTGCTGCGCAGCTTTCGATTTCACCTGAGCATCGAGACCGGAAATCTGCTCCCCGAGTTGCCCGACATGGCTACGCAATAGCTCTTTTGCGCTGCGACGCGCCGCCGCGCGGCTACTGAACAGCGAAATCTCCGATGCCCATAGGTGACTGACATTATCTTCGCCTAACCGGGTGCTCATTTCTTGCGGCTTTCGCGGCTGATCCACGCCATCACGTTCGGCCGCCAGGCGCGCCAGTCTGACGCGGACCTGATCGAGCTGTTGCATCAGAACCTGATAATTGGCTTGCAGTTGCGTGTCGTCGAGGCGAAGCAGCAGATCACCGGCCCGCACATGCATCCCGTCGCGCACAGGAATATACGCCACCACGCCGCCAGCCGGATGCTGAATCTTCTTCACATCCGATTCCACCACAAGTGTGCCCGGTACGACGACGGCACCCGATAGCGGCACCAACGTCGCCCACCCGCCCAGGATTCCGACACCCAGGATTAGGACACGAAGTCCTATTTTGAGTTCGCCCTCAAAAGCGTGCGTTAGCCGCGCTGTGAGCCCGGCGCCTGACGTCTCGTCCAGTCGGGTAGCGCCCGCACGACTGATCAAGAATGCACAGGCGGAGCGTAGATGTTCAAACGCACGGCCAGACCGCAGAAACTCAAGGCCAGACTGGAAACCGCGGCGGAGGCTATTTGTGGTCTCTGCCGGCGACGGAATCGGCGATGGCCTTTCAATCGAAGAGTAAGCGCTAGCCTGGTGCGTGTCACGGCTTTCGATCTTTGCAGTGGTTAGCGGAGGAGCCGCCCCTTCAGTGGGTTGCCCCGCCCGTGGTTGGGAAAACACCTTCGCGCGTTGGGGCCCTGATCGCCTTGGTAGCGCCGGTGTTTTGCCGCGCAGCCTCGACTTGCTTCCGTAACCAATCGACTTGCGCCGATTCAAGCCGATCATTTTGAGGACAAAGTTGACCGCGCCGTCGACTGCGGTTCGAGTCGGTTCGATTCGGGTCCCGCGCCGATTGTCAAAAAGCCAGTTGGCCGGCCGCGCCTCAACGGCGTGCGTAAATTGCTCGCGCTCTTGGTAACTTTCCTTGTTAAGAAATTTCTGAAGGCGCCTCAGTTCGCAAATGAGAGCGGTTCCCTGCGGCCCAATTCCCGCATCCGCGGCGTTGGTCGCGTCGTAGTGTCCGAGCGTATGGCTACGATCATTGGACCAAGTCATCGCGCGGCACCTGCGACCGCTNGCGAGGCCCCNCTTTGCTTCGGTGCTTCCGCGGAACGATCAACGGTCCGCGCGACCCGTGCGAAAATTTCCTCACTCGGCCCGAACGCTATTGACCGCCCCTCATGTATTACCATTGTCATGTTCAACACTGCCAACGCGTTAGACCGGTGCGAAACGACGATGACGATACTCTGCTCGCTCCGCAGTGTTTCGATCGCCTTGACGAGCGCATTTTCTCCTTCGGCGTCGAGATTGGCATTTGGTTCGTCGAGTACGACTAGAAATGGGCGGCCATACACGGCCCGAGCTAGACCAACCCGCTGGCGCTGGCCGGCCGATAGCGAGGCGCCTCGTTCTCCGATCCGGGTGTCGTAGCCGTCCGGCAGACGCAAGATCATCTCGTGAGCGCCGGCCACCTGCGCGGCTTCCAGAATTGCCTCCGAGGTCGCTGCCTCATCAAAGCGCGCGATGTTCATCGCTACCGTGCCATCGAACAACGCTACGTCCTGGGGTAGGTAGCCGATGTGTCGCCCAAGATCGTCGGGATGCCATCGATCGATTGCGGCGCCGTCGAGACGCACGGCGCCCGTCGCCGCGGGCCAGATGCCAACGAGCGCCTTCGCGAGCGAAGATTTTCCGGCGGCGCTGGCGCCGAGAAGCGCTAGTCCCATTCCCGCCCGCAGGCCAAAGGACACTTGGGAGAGGACTGCTTTTTGAGTGCCGGGCACGATCACGCTGAGATTCTCAGTCGTCAGGATGCGATTTGGCCTCTGCAGGACAACGGCGGGGGCTGCGGGCGCCGCAGTGACCTTTAGTACAGTGCGTAGGCGGTTAATCCCCTCTCGAGCTGCAACGAGTTGCTTCCAGTTTGCCAGCGCGACTTCGACCGGCGCCAGGGCGCGGCCCATAATGATCGAAGACGCAATCATGATACCGCCAGAGGCCTGCTCTATAACTACCAGATAGGCACCGACTCCGAGCACCGCCGATTGCAGAACGAAGCGCAAGACCTTAGCCGCAGCGCTAAGGTTCGCATGCACATCCGCGAGCCGCGTGTTGTGATGAATGTAGTGCTCATTCGTGAGCGACCATCGATCGGCCAGACGACCTGTCATGCCGAGGGCGCGAATGACCTCCGCGTTCTGACGCAGTGCGTCGGCCAGGACCTGCCGCTGGGCATTTCCCTCCATCGACATTTTCGCCGCGCTTTTCGATTGACGCTCAGTCAGGAACGTCATGGCGATGATGGCCGCCGCCCCGCCGGTCGCTATGACGCCAATCACCGGATGAAAGAGGAATAGCGCAAGCAGGAAAAGCGGGATCCACGGCATGTCGAGAAATGCTGTCGGGCCAGCACCCGACAGGAATGCGCGCACCTGATCGAGATCGCGCAGCGGCTGCTGCGCCAGAATTGGTTTTGTGCCCCGCAGTGCCAGAGTTACGAGCGCCAAGTGAATCCGGGTCTGCAGTTGAACGTCAAACAGGGCGGCAATCCGCGCCAGCATACGGCCTCGAAGCGCGTCGAAATAGCCTTGCAGCAAGTAAGCAACCATTACTATCGCCGATAGCCCAAACAATGTTGCAAGGTTGCGACTCGGAATCACACGATCGTACACTTGCAGCATGTAGAGCGAGCCCGAAAGTGTCAGCAGGTTGATCACACCACTGAACACCGCGACCCCCGCTAATCGTCGTCCGCTTGCACGCAACTGAATCGCAACCGGATCGTCCCCCTCGAGCGACAGCATGCTCCCCCACAATGCTTTCATGCTGCAGCGGCAGTGTCCCGGCGCCACAGCAGTCGGTCATGCGCCTGCCAATCGCGAATGCTGAACTTCGATCGTGACAAAAGTTCGGCGGGTTTGAGATTGTAGAACGCGTGTCCCTGATCCCGACGGACAATCTTATTTGCATAAGGTTTTTGCGGTTGACGCAATCGGTTTCGACCGAGCGCTAGCGCCTTCTAATTGCCTACGAATGGTCACAGTGTCTGCCTGCTAATTTCTCATTTCAGTCCGAACGAGACCATGATTAGCCAGCACCATGTGACCACTCGAATTTCACGTCGCAGTTTCATTCTCACTTAAAGCACTAACACGGGGGAAACTCATGGCGCATGATACACAAGGGCATCACGGCGACACCAACACTCCGACGCCACCCGAAAAGCCTCATCTGCAGATGACTTTCGCGGAAATTGGCACGCTTTACAATTCAATATCCGATGAATTGGAGGGTGGTGTCACGCACCAAAACCAGCAACTACTCCTCAATCAAGTCTCGACTGTCCAAACGCAACTTCAAAGCCTAATTAACAGCGGAGCCTTGAATAATCTGGACGGTGCAGGAAACCCGACTGTAAGTGTCGTCCATGCTCAGAATGTCGCCGATCAAATGAATTTCTTGAAAACAGAGATCGGCGCCTTTGGTACAGGCACCTTTGTTCCTAAGTTCATCAACGACGTCGTCAGGGATGTTCAAGACATCGTGGCCGCCGACCCGGCACTGACTGCACTCGCCCATCAGGCCAATCATTCCGGTTTCCAACAGGTCTCCTATCTCCTAACGAATCCCACGCCGTTCGCTGACTCAGGCGCACAAACGGACGCCCTTCTTAAGTTTATCACCGACTCGAATTCGCTGGCCGCGCGCGCTCAGGTGTTGGCCGGCACCGATCCCAATTCAGCACCGGTCCATCAGTTGGAAAGCGACATTCAAGCGTTTTCCACGGCTGCCGATTCTTATTCTACAGAACAAGGGGGCCTGTTCTCGGCCCGTTTCAACAACGAATTCACCCTCAATGGTGTCCAGGGAACGGCCTCGCGTGAAATGNTCACCGGCCTCGAAACCGGCAACGCAGATCTCGTCAACGGCGCAGCATCGGTGTTGACGGCGAACGCCAATGATGTGCGGGGAAATATGTTGACACAAGGAAACACCTTTACGCCTGCGCCTAATGGCGGCATCCCCGATTTCATTGACACAGTGCATGACGCTGGGGTCGTCTTCAACGATGCCATGACCAAACTCATTGGCGGCGTCTATTCCGGTAACCAGCAATCCATCCTCAATGATCTGAACGCTACCGCGGTCGGTCTCCATAATGCTATCATGGACCAGGGGATCACCGGGCAGGCCCTCCACGATATCAATCACGTCATCAGTCTCTTGGGTCAGCAAGCTTCCCTGGTGGGCGGCATCGGCGCCGCGTCGCCCACTCAGACCTCCGCCGTCAATGGGCAAATCAATCAAATCCAGGCGCAAATTCTGAACGTCGTCAATCATGACGCGACCCTGGCAGCGATGGCGGTCGGTGCCGATGGAACCGTCGGCTTCGTAGCCTTGCCGCCGGGGACGACGCCAAGCCATAGCGACGCTGTTGCTTCGACCGGGCACCATTTCGAACATATGTGGGGCTGAGCCAAGACGCATCTATCGTTGTCTGAGCCTGCGGCAACAT
>JGI24140J50213_10000586_pt1 | contig 16798 bp, 13 predicted proteins | sample BarGraIncu00222A_FD_50213 | JGI IMG/M metagenome (IMG submission 50213)
GTGCTGCCCAACACGCTGGCGCCGCTGATCGTGATCGCGACCGCGCAGCTCGGCGCGGCGATCCTGACCGAGGCGTCGCTGTCGTTCCTCGGCCTCGGGGTNCCCGAGCCGCATCCGTCCTGGGGCCGCATGCTGTCGGAGTCGGCCGCCGAATACGTGCGCACCGCGCCCTGGCTGGTGATCTTCCCAGGCGCCGCCATCAGTCTCGCGGTGTTCGGCACCAACTTGTTCGGCGACGCGCTGCGCGACATCCTCGACCCGCGGCTGCGTAACTAGCGCATGATCCCGAAAAGTGGACACCGGTTTTCGGACAAGATCATGCGCAATCAAAAAGCCCGGCGCGCACCATGACCCTCACGACCAGCGAGCGGGAGACCGGCACGCCGGCCCCGGCCGATATTTCGAACCAGGCCCCGTTGCTGGTGGTCGACGGATTGCGTACCTATTTCGACCTGCGGCACGGCGTCGTGAAGGCCGTGGACGGCGTCAGCTTTGCGCTCGGGCCGCATGAGACGCTGGCGATCGTCGGCGAGTCCGGTTGCGGCAAGAGTATCACCGCTCTCTCTCTTATGCGACTTGTGCCCGACCCGCCCGGCCGCATCGCCGGTGGATCGGTCAAACTCGACGGCGTCGATCTGCTCACGCTCAGCGAGGAGGCGATGCGCGGCGTGCGCGGCAAGGACGTCGCGATGATCTTCCAGGAGCCGATGACCTCGCTCAATCCGGTGCTCACCATCGGAAGCCAGATCGCGGAGGTGCTGCTGCTGCACGAGCCGATCAGCCGGCAGCAGGCGCGCGAGAAGGCCGTCGACATGCTTCGCCTGACTCGCATCCCGGAGCCGGAGCAGCGCGCCAAGGAATATCCGCATCAATTGTCCGGCGGCATGCGCCAGCGCGCCATGATCGCCATGGCGCTCGCCTGCAATCCGAAGGTCTTGATCGCCGACGAGCCGACCACCGCGCTCGACGTCACCATCCAGGCACAGATTCTCGACATCATCCTCGACCTGCAGCGCAAGCTCGGCACCGCGATCATCCTGATCACCCACGATCTCGGCGTGGTGGCCGAGACCGCGCAGCGCGTCATCGTGATGTATGCAGGGCGTAAGGTCGAGGAGGCGCCGGTCGACGAGCTGTTTGCCCGGCCGCAGCATCCCTATACGCACGGGCTGATGGCTTCGATCCCGCGTCTCGATTTGATGCGCGGCGAGGCGGAGGGTGCATCCGGCCGGCTGCAGGAAATCCCCGGCATGGTGCCGGCCTTGACCAATCTGCCGGAAGGCTGCGTGTTTGCGCCGCGCTGCGCGCATGCCGAAGACCGCTGCCGGGCCGCCTATCCTCCTTACGAGGAAAAACGCCCGCGCCACTGGGCGGCATGCTGGCGTTCCACTGAGCTGTTCGGTGAGCGCAATGGCTGAAGCGGGCGCCAGCAACGGTTCGCGGCCGGCCGTGCTCGAGGTGCGAGACCTCAAGAAGCATTTCCCCGTTCGCAAGGGCCTGTTGCAGCGCGCGGGCGGCACCGTGTTCGCGGTGGACGGCATCAGCTTCTCGATTGCGCAGGGTGAGACCCTCGGCCTGGTCGGCGAATCCGGCTGCGGCAAATCCACCGTCGGCCGCACGATTCTGCGGCTGATCGAGCCGACCGGCGGCAGCATCAGGATCGACGGCCGCGACGTCACACATCTGAGCAAGACCGAGCTGCGGCCCTATCGCCGGCAGATGCAGATTATCTTCCAGGATCCGTTTTCCTCGCTCGATCCGCGCATGTCGGCGGGCGATATTGTGGCCGAGCCGATGCGCGTGCACCGCACCGCCGCCGGCGGCGAGGTGAAAAAACGGGTCGCCGCATTGTTCGATCGAGTCGGCCTGCGCAAGGCGCAGATGGACAGTTATCCGCACCAGTTCTCCGGCGGCCAGCGCCAGCGCATCGGCATCGCGCGCGCGCTCGCGCTTAACCCGAAACTGATCGTCGGCGACGAGCCGGTGTCGGCGCTCGACGTCTCGATCCAGGCGCAGGTGCTCAATTTGATGATGGACCTGCAGCGCGAGCTGGGGCTCGCTTATCTCTTCATCTCGCACAATCTGGCAGTNGTCGAGCACATCAGCCACCGCATCGCCGTGATGTATCTCGGCCGCATCGTCGAATATACCGACAAGCGCACGCTGTTCACGAAGGCCTTGCACCCTTACACCGAGTCACTGCTGCTGGCGGTGCCGGTGCCCGATCCCAGCGTCAAGCGCGCCAAGCGTGTGCTGCAAGGCGACGTGCCGAGCCCGATCAACCCGCCTTCGGGCTGCCACTTCCACACCCGCTGCCCCTATGCGGTCGAGCGCTGCCGGGCGGAAACGCCGCTCCTGCGCGAAGTGAAGCCTGGGCAACTGGTCGCCTGCCATTTGCGTTAGCGTAAGGCCCACCGCTCCTATATCGTTCGCCCGCGCCACAGGAAATTCGGCAATGGTTTCCAAGATAAATCCTAACCCGTTCACGACACGTCCCGAAATCGAGGGGACGTTCGGCGTTGTCACCTCGACCCACTGGATTGCGACCGCGGTCGGCATGGCCACGTTGGAAAAGGGCGGCAACGCCTTCGACGCCTCGGTGGCGACCGCATTCACGCTGCAGGTGGTCGAGCCGCATCTCAATGGGCCGGGCGGCGACGTGCCGGTGATCGTGCACGATGTGCGCAAAGGGAAAGTCGAGGTAATCTGCGGACAGGGGCCGGCGCCGGTGGGCGCGACCATCGCGCATTATCGCGGGCTCGGGCTCGACCTGGTGCCGGGCACCGGACTGCTGGCCGCCTGCGTGCCCGGCATGTTCGAGACCTGGATGTTGCTGCTGCGCGACTACGGGACCATGCGGCTTTCCGACGTGCTGGCGCCGGCGATTTCCTACGCGCGCAACGGGCATCCACTGGTCGAGCGCGCCAGCGCCACCATCGGCATGGTGGAGCAAATATTCCGCGAGCATTGGCCGACCTCGGCGGCGGTCTATCTGCCCGGCGGCAAAGTGCCGCAGCCGGGCGCCATGTTCACCAACGCCACGCTCGCCGACACGTATGCCCGCATCCTGCGCGAGGCCGAAAGCGCGGGCGGCGACCGCGTCAAGCAGATCGAGCATGCCCGCAAAATGTGGTCGCGCGGCTTTGTCGCCGAGGCGATCGACAAATTCTGCCGCACGCAGGACGTCATGGATACGAGCGGAGAGCGCCACCGCGGCGTGCTCACGGCCGACGACATGGCACGCTGGCAGCCGACTATCGAGGCGCCGGCGACGCTCGAATACGGCCGCTACACCGTCTGCAAAGGCGGGTTCTGGAGCCAGGGGCCGGTGATGCTGCAGCAACTCGCGCTGCTGCGGGGTTTTGGTCTCGACGGCGTCGATCCGACCAGCGCGGAGTTCATCCACACGACCGTTGAATGCGCCAAGCTCGCATTCGCCGACCGCGAAAAGTTCTATGGCGATCCGAAATTCGCCGAGGTGCCGGGCGAAATACTGCTGTCGGAAGCCTACAATGCCGAGCGGCGCAAGCTCGTGGACGAAATGGCGTCGCTCGAGCAGCGGCCGGGAACGATCAAAGGCTTTGGCAAAACGCTTCCGCTCCGCGTGCCGGCCGGCGCGCGCACGGTCGCGGCCGGTGCGGGCGAACCGACGGTCGGAAAAATATGGAGGCACGACGACGCGCACGATCCGAGCGTCATCGTGGTCGAAGACGCCAAGCTTGACAGCGCCGGCGCGATGCGCGGCGACACCGTGCATTTCGACATCATCGACCAGCAAGGCAACATGGTGTCTTCCACGCCGTCGGGCGGCTGGCTGCAATCCTCACCCACGATTCCGGAGCTCGGCTTCTGCCTCGGTTCACGCGCGCAGCAGTTCTGGCTCGACGAGGGCCATCCGGCCTCGCTCGCGCCTGGCAAGCGGCCGCGTACCACGCTCACGCCGACGATGGCGCTGCGTGACGGTGAGCCCTACCTCGCTTGGGGCTCGCCCGGCGGCGATCAGCAGGACCAGTGGACCGCGCAGTTTTTCCTGCGCCACGTGCACGCGAAGATGAACCTGCAAGAAGCGATCGACGCGCCGGCCTGGCATTCCGAGCACTTCCCGGCGTCATTCTGGCCGCGCGAGGCGCGACCGGGCGTGCTGGTGGTGGAAGGCCGGCTGTCGGCGGAGACGATCAGGGAATTGCGCCGCCGCGGCCACAAGGTTGAGGTGGAAGCCGATTGGTCGGAAGGAAGATTGACGGCGGCCTCGCGCGTCGGTAACCGCCGCCGCGCCGCCGCCAATCCGCGCGGCATGCAGGGCTACGCCGCCGGCCGCTGAACAGAAATGAATCACCCAATGACATCGCCGGCTAGCCCCACCGCCCTCGTCACCGGCGCCTCGACCGGCCTGGGTTACGCCATCGCCTGCGGTCTGGCGCAGGCTGGTTACGATCTTGCGGTCACCAGTCGTGACGTCGCGCGGCTCGACGCACTGTTGCACGACCCGGCGGTGCAGGGGCGCAAGGTGGTCCCGGTGCGGCTCGATCTGCGGCTCGAGGCCGATATCGCGCAAACCTTCGCCGCCGCGGTCGAAGTTTTCGGCGACATCGATGTGTTGGTCAACAATGCCGCCCGCACGCTGGTCAAGCCGGCGATCGAGGTGACCTGGGCGGAATGGGACGACGTCGTCAACACCGATCTCAAGGGCGCCTACTTCATGGCGCGGACCTTCGCCGCGCATTGCACTGCCCGCGGACGCCCCGGCTGTGTCGTCAATATCGCCTCGACCCACGGCATGACCGGCTTTGCCGGCCGCACGGTCTATGGGACCGCCAAAGGCGGGTTGATCCAGATGACGCGGATGCTGGCGATCGAATGGATCGGCCACAACATCCGCGTCAATGCGGTAGCGCCGGCCACCGCGCTCACCGCCTCGCGCGCGAAGATGTATGACGACCAAACGCGCGAACGAATGCTCGCCCGCATTCCGACAGGCCGCTTCATCACGCCGGAGGAAGTCGCCGCCGCCGTCGTTTTCCTTGCTAGCCCCGGCGCGGCCTCGATCACCGGCCAGACGCTGGCGGTCGACGGCGGGTTCATGGCGAATTAAGTCGCAAACGAGCCGCAACTAGCGATTTTCCACGCGCGTCGGATCATCGCGCAACGTGCCTATGCCTGGGTGGCGGTTGCGCCGGGGACCATCGCGGCGCTAGCTTGGCGCCGCGCAAAATGTGGGCTGCGCGCTCCCAGGAGATTCCGGCTTGAAAATTGGCATTCTACTCGGCGACGACATCGGCCTTGAGGTCGTGCCGGAGGCCGTCAAGGTGATGAAGGCCGCGGCCTCACGCGCCGGCCTCGCCATCGACTGGCAGCCGTTGCCGATCGGCAAAGCGGGCCACGAGCTGGAAGGCAATACGCTGCCGCCGACCACCGAGGCGGCGCTGTGGAAGCTCGACGGCTGGATCATGGGGCCGATCGGACACGCCGCCTATCCGCGCAACGATGCCAGCTGGGTGATGCCGCCGGTACGCAAGAGATACGAGCTGTTCGCCGCCGTCCGCCCGTCGCGCTCCTACCCGAACGTCGCCTCGATCCACAAGAACGTCGATATCGTCTTCTTGCGCGAAATCTCCGAAGGGATGCTCTATTCGGAAACCGTGGTGGCGGGCGCGCCGGAGTTCCGGCCGAACGACGAGATCACCGTCGCCATGCGCGTGATCACGCGCAAGGGGTCGAACCGGGTCGCGCGCGAAGCGTTTGAGATTGCGCGCACACGTAAACGCAAGAAAGTCACAGCCGCGCACAAGGAGCCGGTCTATCGGCTCGCCTGCGGCATGTTCGCCGAGGAATGCCGCAAGGTCGCGCGCGAATTTCCCGACGTGAAATTCGAAGAGGCGATGATCGACACCATCTCGATGAAACTGGTGATGGCGCCGCAGCAATACGACGTGGTCGTCACCAGCAACCAATTCGGCGACATCCTCACCGACATCGGCGCCGGTCTGGTCGGCGGGCTCGGTCTGGCGCCCGGCCTCTGCGTCGGTGAGAAGCAGGCGATGGCGCAGGCGACGCATGGCTCGGCGCCAGACATCGCCGGGCGCAACATGGCCAATCCTTATGCGATGATCGCGTCGGGCCAGATGCTGATGGCCTTTCTCGGCCGCAAGCACAACGAACCAAAGGCCACGGACGCCGCCGGCTTCATGCAGGCGGCGATCGACAAGGTCGTCACGCAAGCCAACCATTTGACCAAAGACCTGGGCGGCAAGGCCAGCACCCAGGAGATGGGCGACGCCATCGCGGCCGCCGTCCTGCAATAGCGCCCCACGCAAAAAGGCAACGTCATGTACAGTCTTCAGCTCAGCTCCGAACAACTGGAAATTCGCGACACGGTGCGCGACTTCGTCACGCGCGAGATCAAGCCGGCCGCGCTCAAGGCCGAGCGGCTCGATGTCTGCGACCGCAGCCTGCTTACCGATCTGCTCGAGCAGGCCTCGCAGATGGGCCTGCGCAGCTTGGCGCTGTCTGAGGAGCGCGGCGGGGCCGGCGCGGACGCACTTACCGCTTGCATCGTGACCGAGGAACTGGCGGCGGGCGATGCCGACATCGCCGCCGTGCTCTCGGAGAGTTCGCGGCTGGCGCATTTGCTGTTCGATCGCGCCATGAGCGATGCCCAGCGCGACGCGTTGCTGCCGAAATTCCTGGGTGGCGACCACTACCATCTCGCCTTCTCAGGTCACGAGCCTGACACCGATACGCGACTCGGCGTCAACTATCACCGCCCGGCGTCGGCCGCAGCAGCGGTGAAAACGAGCGCAGTGAAATCCGGCGGCGATTGGATCGTCAATGGTGTCAAGGATTGCGTCGCTAACGCGCCGGTCGCCGGGTTGTTCGCGGTGCTGGTGAATATCCCGGGCCGCGCCGGCGCGAGCGTGCTGCTGGTGCCGGCGAATGCGCCGGGCGTGAACGTGCGTGCGCATGACAACGCCTGGCTGCACGGCGCCTGCGGCGAGGTCAAGTTCAAGGATTGCAAGGTGCCGGCGGGTAATCTGCTCGGCGACGACGCGGCGGCGCTGCTGACCGGCGCGGACGCGCCCGGCCGCGGCAATCCGTTGGCACAGGCGCTCAATCTCGGCATCGGCCGCGCGGCATATGAGGCCGCACTCGACTACGCCCATTTGCGTGTGCAGGGCGGCCGCCCGCTCATCGAGCATCAGGCGATCGCCACCAAACTGGCCGAGACCGCGATCCGGCTCGAGGTCGCCCGCACCGCCGTCTGGCAGGCGGCCTGGGCCTCCGATCATCCGGAAGCGATCGCCGATCGCAGCCTGTCCGACCTACCGCTGCAGACTATCGCGCAGGTGTTCACCTCCGAGATAGTGATGAAAGCCGCCAAGGACGCGGCCGAGATATTCGGCGCCATGGGCGTGATGCGCGACATGCCGCTGCAGAAATACATCCACGATGCCCGCGTCTGCCAGCATTCAGGCGACGGCAATACCGACGCCAAGCTGCGTATCGCGGAAGAACTGGCCGGCTACCGGCGCGCCGGCAACGGCGCGATGGCGATGGCCGGCGAATAACCGAAACATTTCACCTGAGGATGTTCCCATGGACTTCACCCTGAGCAACGAACAGCGCTCCTGGCAGATGGCGGCGCGCAAATTCGCCGACGAGGAGATTCGCCCGATCTCGCTGGCGCGCGACGCCATACCGACCGCGCGCGAGACCTGGGATTGGGACATCATCAAGAAGGGCTCCAAGCTCGGCTTCCGCACCATGGCGGTGCCGAAACAATGGGGCGGCCAAGGCACCGATTTCGTGTCGCAGGCGCTGGTGATGACCGAACTGGCCAAGGCCGACAGCGCCATCTCCAAGGCGTTCAGCCAGAACTGGAAATGGAGCCATCTGATCTCCTCCGCCTGCACCGAGGAGCAGAAGCAGCGCTTCCTTCCGGCCTTCGTCGCCGACGACACCTTCGTGCTCGGCAAGGGCATCACCGAGCCGAGCGCCGGTTCCGACAACCGCCTGCCGGGCGACGATCCCAAGACCGGGCTGAAGCTGCGCGCCGAGCGCAAGGGCGATGAATGGATTCTCAACGGCGAGAAGGCGTTCATCGCCAACGCCCCGGTCGGCAAGCTGTTCTTCATCGACGCGCGCACCGATCCGACCGTGCCGCTCAAGCAGGGCATCACCATGTTCCTGGTGCCGCGCGACACGCCCGGTTTCCGCATCGGCAAGGTGTTCAACAAGAGCGGCTGGCGCTTCTACCAGAACGGCGAGATGATCTTCGAGAACGCGCGCGTGCCGCACGCCAATGTGGTCGGCGACGTCGGCGGCGCGGTGCGCAAGACCGGCGGCGCCGGCGGCGACACCACCGGCGGCGATCTGTTCGGCGACCTCGAGCTTGCCTCCAACGCGCTCGGCATCTGCGACGATGCCTGCGAGAGCGCGCTGCGCTACGCCAAGACCGAGAAGCAGGGCGGCCAGGTTCTGTTCGCGCAGCAGAACGTGCAGCTACAGGTCAACAAAATGTTCATGCTGACCGAGGCGCTGCGCGCGTACGTGATGCGGGTGGCCTGGGAGCACGACATGAAAATCCACTCGCGCAACGCCGGGCTGGCGATGAATTATTCCTGCGATGTCGTGAACGAGGTTACCGAACTCTACATGGAGGTGCGCGGCGCCCAGGGCTGCCACATGGATCACCACACCGACAAGCTGGTTCGCGACGCTTTCATCTGGAACCACCTCGCCGGCGACAGCGTGTCGCGCATGAAGATAGCGCGCCGGCTGGCAGCCTAGAGTTTCACCGGCGCGCCTTTATCGAGCGAGGTGATGATCGCCTCGAAGGCGCCGATCACGTCGAGCATCTGCTCAGGCCGTACCGGAAACGGCGCCTTTCCCTCGATCGCATCGGCGAAGGCTTCGAGCAGTACGCACAGCGAATCGACGTGCGGATAGGTTTTTTCTTCGGTCGGCCCGCCGATCTTGGCCACGACCAGTGTGTCCTCGCCGCGGGCTTCCACGAAGCCGTTTGTGCCGAACACGGCGCAGCGCCAATACACAGGCGCGGCGCGCACCGTGGCCATCAGGCCGGTGGCGCCGCCGGCAAATTCCACCAGCACGGCTAGTACGTCGCGCGGATCGGGCGGCGCTTTCTTAGTAACGCAGCGCGCGTCGACATAGCTGACCGGCCCGGCGATGTTCACGAAAGCATCAAGCACGTGCAGCCCGGCACCGGTCATGCCGCCGCCCGGCGATTCCTTCGGATCGTCGCGCCAGCCGCCGAAGACGCGCGTCGAATGCTCGTTGGAGAAATGCCCCTCGATATGCATCACCTTGCCGATCTCGCCGCTGTCGACGACGAGCTTGAGTTCGCGCATCGAGGCAAAGCAGCGCTTGTTGTTGCCGCTGCCGAGCGGGACATTGGCCGCCCGTACTGCGGCGACCGCACGCTCGGCCTCCGCGCGGGTGANCGCCAGCGGCTTCTCGCACCAGACCGGCTTGCCGGCAGCCGCCACCATGCGCACCTGCTCGACATGCAGGGAATGCGGCGTGGCGAGCATGATGGCCTGCACCTGCGGGTCGGCGATGGCGTCCGCAAGATCGGTGGACAACCGGAAGCCATGTTTCGCCGCCAGTTCACGCGCCAGTTCGGGCTCTTTGGTCACGCCGTGCACGATGCGCAGGCGGCTGCTCTTGCCTTGAATGGAATTGAGAATCGTCTGGCCCCAACGGCCCAGGCCGACCATGGCTACATTGATCATTGTCGCGCCGACGCCTCCGCAAACAGGTTTCGCTGCATCACTTTTTTCGGATGCGGAAGCTGAGAACCCCTTCGGCTTCCGCCTTGCCTTCCAACGTGTCGCCGGTCTGCCGCAGCAAATTCGGAATATCGATTGCGGTCAACGGATCGGTGCATTCCGCCACGATCAGGTCGTCCGTCTTCAGACCGGACAGCATCTTGCGCACCCGCAACGCCGGCAGCGGGCATTTCAGGCCGCGCAGGTTCATGGTCTTATCCGCCATCGACAGGTCCGGTTCGGGTTGCTGTGTCCTTCGCACTGATGAGGTAGACTGAATAATCAGGAACCTACAAGGTCAAGCGCGGGAAAATGGCTGCGGCGTCCGACACAATACAGACGATTGNACGGCTGACGCCGCTCGCCGAGGTNCTGGCCACGGTCGATTCGGACGTGCAGCCGGTCACCCCGCGCACGCTCGACGTGGCCGCGGCGGCGGGGCGCATACTCGCCGCCGACGCGGTGGCGCCGGCGCGCCCGAGCGCGGCTATGGCCTTGCAGGACGGCTGGGCACTCGCCGCGGACGACACCTTGGGCGCCGGCGGCTATGCGCCGGTGCTGCTCGTGCACAGCCCGCAGCGGGTCGAGGCCGGGCAGCCGATGCCGGCCGGTGCCGACAGCGTGGCGCCGCTCGACGCAGTGAAGATTACCGCCGGCCGCGCCGAGGCGTTGGTCACCGTAAATCCCGGCGACGGCGTGTTGCCGGCCGGCGGCGACAGCGATCCGGGCATTCCGCTGCGGCGCGCCGGCGAGCGCCTGCGCCTCACCGATCTCGCCGCGCTCGCCTGCGCGGGCCTTGCGCGCGTCACCGTGCGCGAGCCGGGCCTGACGATTGTTGTAGCCCGTGTGGACCGCATCATCGCCGCCGCCGCCAGTGTTGTCGCGCGCGACATCGAACGGCAGGGCGGAACCGCGCGTATCGACAACAGCGGCGCTCTTGATCGCGCATTGCGCAACAACAATAGCAACGCCGTTGTGATCATCGGCGGCACCGGCAGCGGGCGCAACGACGCCAGCGCGCAGACGCTTGCGCGCGCGGGCCGGCTCGCCGTGCACGGCATGGCGCTCACGCCCGGCGAGACCGCCGCGCTCGGATTTGTGGAGCTGCGACCCGTGCTGCTGCTGCCGGGACGGCTGGATGCGGCGCTGAGTGTTTGGCTGGTGGTCGGGCGGCGCATGCTGGAGCGGCTGGCGGCGAGCAAGATGAAAGACAGCGAACCGGTCGAGAGCTTGACGCTGGCGCGCAAGGTTTCTTCCACGGTGGGCCTCGCTGAGGTCGTGCCGGTGCGGCGCAAGGGCGACACTGCCGAGCCGCTGGCGACGAAATATCTGCCGCTGTCGGTGCTGGCGCGTTCCGACGGATGGATCCTTGTGCCGGCCGACAGCGAAGGCTATGCCGCCGGCGCGCAGGTCCAGGTGAGGCCATGGCCATGAGTGAGACCCGCAAGACGCGGCCGGACGCCAATGCCAAACTGCTCGCGCGCGTGCGTGCGGCTGCGCGCCAGGAGCAATTCCTCGACGTGGTGTCGGCGGACGAGGCGCGCGCGCGCTTCGAGCAGCATCTCGATCTTTCGCCGCTCGCGGCCGAGAGCGTGCCGCTCGCCGTGGCGCTCACGCGCGTGCTCGCGCACGACGTGGTGGCGGCGGTCGATGCGCCGCCGTTCGACCGCGCCAACGTGGATGGGTTCGCGCTGCGCGCGGCCGACACCGTCGGCGCCGGCGACACCGCGCCCAAAATCTTCCGGCTCAATGCCGAGGTGATCGCCTGCGGCGATGCGCCGGCGCTGGAGGTCAAGTCCGGCACCGCCGCCACTATCGCCACCGGCGGCGTGATCCCGCGCGGCGCCGATTGCGTCGTGATGATTGAGCAGACCGAGCTGATCGATACGGGCGAACCAAGCATCGAGCTGCGTCGCGCCGCCGCGCCCGGGCAATTCATCTCCTACGCCGGCTCCGACATCGCGCGCGGCGAGACATTATTAAGGCGCGGCACGCGCGTCGGTTCGCGCGAGATCGGCATGCTGGCGGCCTGCGGCCTTGCGATGGTGGACGTGGTGCGGCGGCCGAAGGTAGCGGTGCTCTCCACCGGCGACGAACTGGTGGCGCCGGGCGCAGCCCTCAAGCCGGCGAGCGTTTACGACAGCAATGGCGCGATCATCGCGGCGGCCGTCACGGAAGCCGGCGGCGAGCCGCTGGCCATGGGCGCGTTTCCCGACGACGAGGCGGCGTTGGAAAAGGCGGTCCGCCAGGCGCTGGCCCAAAACGACCTTGTCGTACTCTCGGGCGGCACCTCGAAGGGCGCCGGCGATCTGTCGCATCGCGTGGTGTCGCGGCTGGGCCCGCCCGGCATCCTGGTGCACGGTGTTGCGCTCAAGCCCGGCAAGCCGCTCTGCCTCGGCGTTATCGGCGACAAGCCGATCGTGGTGCTGCCCGGTTTTCCAACCTCGGCGATCTTTACGTTTCACGCCTTCGTCGCGCCGGTGATCCGCGCGCGCGCCGGACTGCCGCCGGAAGCGGCGCAAACGCTCACCGCCCGCGTGCCGGTGCGGATTGCGTCTGAGCTCGGCCGCAAGGAATTCGTGCTGGTGTCGCTGATCGAAAGCGACGAAGGCGCCATCGCGTTTCCGACCGGCAAAGGCTCCGGATCGGTCACCAGCTTCTCGCAGGCCGACGGTTTCCTCGCGATCGATGCGCTGGCGTCATCGCTCGATGCCAACAGCGTCGTGGACGTGACTTTGATCGGCAGCGCCGCGCGCGTGCCCGATCTGGTCATCATGGGCAGCCATGATGTGGCGCTCGATGTGGTGGTGGGTGCGCTTAGCGAGCGCGGCTTTTCCGCGCGCACGTTGGCGGTCGGCAGTCTCGGCGGTGTGGCGGCGGCCAGCCGCGGTGAATGCGATGTCGCGCCGGTCCATCTGATCGACCAGGAGAGTGGGCTATATAATGTGCATCTGGTGACGCCCGGCCTCATGCTGGTGCCCGGCTGGCGGCGCATGCAGGGCATCCTGTTCCGTCCGGGCGATAAGCGCTTCGAGGGACAAAGTGCGCAAGAGGCGCTGGCCACGATCCTCGCCGATCCTTCCGCGCTGATGGTCAACCGCAATCCCGGCGCCGGCACCCGCGTGCTGATCGAGAAGCTGCTCTACGGCGCGCGGCCGCCCGGCTATGCCAATCAGCCGAAGTCGCATAATGCTGTTGCTGCCGCGATCGCGCAATCTCGCGCCGATTGGGGCGTCGCGATCGAGCCGGTCGCCAGGCTCTACGGGCTCGGCTTTCTGCCGCTGTCGCCGGAACATTATGATTTTCTGCTGGTTGAAAGCCGCAAGGACCGGCCCGCAGTGCAGGCGTTTCTGGCGGCGCTGCAGGACGAAAAAGTGCGCGAGCGCATCAGGGTGCTCGGCATGAGCCCGTCGTAATGAATTTCTGGAGCAAAGGTTTCTGCGTCGTACTGCTGTTGCCGCTCGCATTCACGCCGGCGAACGCGCAACTGCGCGGCCATGGCGGGCCGGTGCGCGCGCTGGCGATCTCGCCCGACGGCAGTCACGCCATTTCCGGCAGCTTCGACACCTCGGCGATTCGCTGGTCGCTCACGCGCAACGTCGCCGAGCAGGTGATGCGCTTCCACGACAATGCGGTGAACGCGGTGGCCTGGCTCAAGGATGGCCGCGTCGTCACCGCCGGCGCCGATGCGCATATCGCGATCTGGATGGAAGGCAAGCCCAAGCCCGACAAGGTACTCGATAGCCACAGCGGCCCGATAGCCGGCTTGGCGGTGTCGCCGGACGGCAAGCTGCTCGCCTCGGCGTCCTGGGATCACAGCATCCGCCTGTGGCCGCTCGATGGCGGCGCGCCCTGGCTGTTGGAAGGCAACAGCCAGAACGTCAACGGNGTCGCTTTCTCACCCGACGGCAACGAGCTGGTGAGCGCGGGCTACGATGCCACGCTGCGCATCTGGCGCATCAGCGATGGCGGCGTGAGCGTGCACAACCTGCCGACGCCGCTCAATAGCGTGGCGATCGCGCCCGATGGCGAGATCGTTGCCGCTGGCGCCGATGGCAAGCTCTATTTCCTGTCACCGCAGGGCGAAATGCGCGGCGAACTGCAGGCATCGCCGACCCCCATCATCGCCATCGCGCTGTCGCCCGACGGCAAGCTGGTGGCCGCCGCCGGCATCCGCGGCTCGGTGGCGGTGATCGAGCGCAAATCGCGCAAGCTCGAGCACACGCTGGTCGGCCCCGGCCTGCCGGTGTGGTCGGTGGCGTTCTTTCCCGACAGCCGCACATTATTGACTGGCGGCACCGACCGCACCATCCGCCGCTGGGATGCAGTGAGCGGCGAGCCGATCGGCTCGGTCGTGGTCGGCGCGCCCGACGATCCGTTGGCGGCCTATGCCGGCGATCCCGGCGCGCAGGTGTTCCGCGCCTGCGTCGCCTGCCACACGCTCTCGCCCGACGAAGGCAACAAGGCGGGGCCGAGCCTTGCCGGCATTTTCGGCCGGCGCATCGCCACGCTGCCGGGCTACCGCTATTCGGAAGCGCTCAAGCACATGGACATCGTGTGGACGCCGAAGACGGTGGCGAAAATGTTTGAAGTCGGCCCCATGACCTACACGCCCGGCACCAAGATGCCGGAGCAGAAGATCGGTTCAGCCGAGGACCGCCAGGCGCTGGTGGAATTTCTCGGCAAGGCGACGAACAAGAAGTGACCTACGTATCGCCCTTCTGCTCGCGCTCGCGCAGATAGTCGTCGGTGGTGCGCACTTTCGGACGCTGCGGCGCGCCGAAGGGATCGAACTGCTCCTCCGCCATCACGTTGACCCGGCAATCTGCGCACATCTTGATGACGTCGAGCCGCTTCTTGCTGTCCTTGAACATCCAATGCTGGCCTTCCAGTTTGGCGACCACGCGTTCGACCGAGCTTTTGACGCCGAACGGTTTGCCGCAGCGGATGCACTCGAACGGCTCTTCCTGCTTGATAATGCGGCTCATGGCAGTGGCGCTACGGAAATCAATCTGCGGTTTTAGGCTGATCACTTTTTCCGGGCAGGTCGCCTGGCAAAGGCCGCACTGAACGCAGGCGTCTTCCGCGAAACGCAGTGTCGGCTTTTCGGGATCGTCCGACAGCGCGCCGGTCGGGCAGGCCGATACGCAAGAAAGACAAAGCGTGCAGCCCACGACATTGACCTCGACGGTACCGAACGGCGCGCCCTGCGGCAGCGGCACGATGTCGACCGGCGCGTGCGCCGCGGCATGCAGCTCGCGTAAGGCATGTCGCACCACGTCGCGCTTGAGGCCGACGGCCGAGAAGGTGGCCGGCTTGGCCGCGCCGTCCATGGCCGCGATGGCGCGCAAGGCGATGCCGAGCGCATCCGGATCGTCGGTCTCGATCGTTGCGGCGCGCGCGCCGGCAAAGCCGAGACCGGCGAGGATCGGCTCGGCCAGCGCAATAGTTTTTGCAAGGCCGGCGACATCGTGGCGCGGCTTGGCGCGAATGAGAAAGCGCACCGCCGACGCCCCGTAAGCAAACGACGCGGCGACTGATTCCAGCCCGACCTGCGTGACCTCGTTGACCAGCACCGGCAACANATTCGCCGGCAATCCGTCGCCGTGCCGCGCCAGCGCGTCGATCAGCTCAAGGCCATGCTCGGCGTCGTGGAACATCACCACCGCCTGTTTTCCGCCGGCTTCGCGGTAGGCGCCAAGCAGCGCGCGCAATTTGCGCAGCAGCGCGTCGGATGGCGGCAAAGCGTAAGCGGCAGCTCCCGTCGGGCAGGCGGCGGCGCATTGGCCGCAGCCGGCGCAAATCTGCGCATCGATCGCTACGTGATCGCCGTTCGGCGCAATGGCGCCGGTCGGACAGAGATCGAGGCAGCGGCGGCAGCCGACGATCTTGGAGCGCGAATGCGCGCACAGATCTTCGGTAAACGTAATGTAGCGCGGCTTGTCGAATGTGCCGGTGAGGTCGCGCGCCTTGAGCACCGCGCGCAATACCGCGGCGGGGTCGCCCGGGTCGGCGCGCAGGTAACCATCGCGCAGATCGGCGGCCGGGAACAGCGGTGCGCCGCCGGACAGATCGATCACGATGTCGCAACGCGACGTCGCGCCATTGCGCGCGGTCCCGAATGTGAGTTCGCCGCGCGAGGACGGCGCGGGCGCGGCATAATCGTCGACCGTCAACTCGAAGGCGCCGAGATAGCCCTTGGCCTGCCGGATGGCGCCCTTCACCACCGGGAAGTCGGTCACCCGTTGCGGCGACAGGCCGCCGGGCGGCTTGATCAGCACCGTGACGTCGAGATGCTCTTTCAGCAGATTGGCGGCTTCTAACACTCGCTCGTCCTTGCCGTAGAGCAGCGTCACGCCTTCGCTGTTGAGACTCACAAACGGAAATTGCGGCGCGGGCTCCGCGCTGGTTGCGATCAGCGCCGCCATTTTCGGGCCGGCTTCCTTGGCGTCCTTCGACCAGCCGGCGGTCTCGCGAATATTGACGAAGGTGATCTTGCCGCTGCCGGCGATCTCGCCGGCGACCTCGTCGAACAGCGGGGATTCCTGGGTGCAGGCCACGGTGATCGGCTCGCCGCCGGCCGCCGCTTTACGAAAGCGCTCGAGTTCGGCGCGGCAAAGCTGGCGGCCCTCGACGACATCGGCACCGCGGCAGACCCGGGCCACCGCCTCGCCGTCGAGCGGCATCGTGTCTTCGCAGGAACAGATCAGGATTTTACGCGGCCGTTCGGCCATCGGGCTCACTAACCTTTTCGCGTGTCCCCGCGTTTTGATGGCGAAATGTCGCCTAAGGCGTCGCTTTCGCTCGTAATCCTCGCGGCCGCGGGCTGGGCCTCGAAACCCCCTGAGGCTATAATTATAAGTAATCAAAAGAGAAAGTAACAGCTAATGCCGACGGAGACGCGGGCCCGCCCGCTAGCGCCGGAACTCACACTGCCGCCGCCGTTCACGCTGGTGCGCCTGCGCGAATTGGGAGACGCCTTCGCGCATGCAAAATCGATCGCGGCCGAG
>JGI24140J50213_10000587_pt1 | contig 16786 bp, 15 predicted proteins | sample BarGraIncu00222A_FD_50213 | JGI IMG/M metagenome (IMG submission 50213)
GTAGCGGCACAGTCTATGTCACGGTGGCAGGCCGGCTTCTGGCCCTCGCCGAAATTGGCAATGGCGAACTCATCCCCAAGCGCGTGTTCAACCTGACCGGACTGACTGCCAGTTCCGGCCGCAACGAAAGTGTTTGACGATGTCGATTACCGCAGAACGCAAAGCGGAAGTCATCAAGACGAATGCCAACAAGGCCGGCGACACCGGCTCGCCCGAGGTTCAGGTCGCGATCCTGTCGGAACGCATCAATAACCTCACCGGCCATTTCAAATCCCACGTGAAGGACAATCATTCGCGTCGTGGGCTTCTGAAAATGGTCGCAACACGCCGTTCGCTTCTCGATTACATCAAGAGAAAAGACGAGACGCGTTACAAGGCACTGCTCGAAAAGCACAATATTCGCCGCTAGGCAAAAGTTCGCGCGCGCTGTTTGCGCGCGCTTTCGCATGATCCGGAATATTGGTGTTCCGGTTTTCCGATCAGGATCATGCGTCTACCAGCGCGCGGGCTTTGAAATGTCCGCGCGGCGTGTCCAGCAGCAATCCGGCGGCTGGGCGTAACGGGTTAGATGCCCGTACCATCGGAAGGATGGACGCCATTCGAAACATGAAGACCATGGCAGGATCGCCGGACGCTGGACCGCGGCACTCTCGCGCTCAACGTCCCGCAATCTTGCGCATGGTTTTTGCGTTTCAGGCGTCCTCTTTTCGTGAACCCATGAAAGAAGAACGCAATGTTCAAGATTCATTCCGTCGAGATCGATTGGGGTGGTCGTCCCCTCAGGCTTGAAACCGGCAAGATCGCCCGTCAGGCCGACGGCGCCGTGCTCGCCACCTACGGCGAGACCGTCGTGCTCGCCACCGTGGTCGCCGCGAAGACGCCGCGCGAAGGCGTCGACTTCCTGCCTTTGACCGTCGACTACATCGAGAAGACCTATGCCGCGGGACGTATTCCCGGCGGCTATTTCAAGCGCGAAGGCCGGCCCACCGAAAAGGAGACGCTAGTCTCCCGCTTGATCGATCGCCCGATTCGTCCGCTGTTCGTCGAGGGCTGGCGCAACGAGACCCAGGTCATCGTCACCGTGTTGTCGCACGACATGGAAAACGATCCCGACATTCTGGCGCTGGTTGCCGCCTCGGCGGCGCTGACGATTTCCGGCGCCCCCTTCAAGGGCCCGATCGGTGCCGCCCGCGTCGGCTTCATCAATGACGAATACGTGCTCAACCCGACGCTCGACGAAATGGTCGAGACCCAGCTCGATCTGGTCGTCGCCGGCACGGCCGACGCGGTGCTGATGGTCGAGTCGGAAGCCAAGGAACTCAACGAAGACATCATGCTCGGCGCGGTGATGTTCGGACACCGGCACTTCCAGCCGGTGGTCAACGCCATCATTGAACTCGCCGAGAAGGCCGCGAAAGAGCCGCGCGACGTCAAGATCGTCGACGAAAGCGCGCTGGAAAAGGAAATACTCGGGCTGATCGAGACCGATCTGCGCGCCGCCTATGCCATTCCGGTCAAGCAGGACCGCTACGCCGCGGTCGGCAAGGCCAAGGAAAAGGTGATGGCGCACTATTTCCCGGAAGGCCAGGAGCCGAAATACGACAAGCTGCGCATCGCCGGCGTGTTCAAGGAACTGGAAGCCAAGATCGTTCGCTGGAACATCCTCGATACCGGCAAGCGCATCGACGGCCGCGATTCCAAGACCGTGCGCCAGATCATCGCCGAAGTCGGCGTGCTGCCGCGCGCCCATGGCTCGGCGCTGTTCACCCGCGGCGAAACCCAGGCCATGGTGGTGACCACGCTCGGCACCGGCGAGGATGAGCAGTACATCGACTCGCTATCGGGCACCTACAAGGAGCAGTTCCTGCTGCACTACAATTTCCCTCCCTACTCGGTCGGTGAAACCGGACGCATGGGCGGCACCAAGCGGCGCGAAATCGGCCACGGCAAGCTCGCCTGGCGGGCCATCCATCCGGTGCTGCCGCCGCATCACGAATTCCCCTACACCGTGCGCGTCGTCTCGGAGATCACCGAGTCGAACGGATCGTCGTCGATGGCTTCGGTCTGCGGCGCTTCGCTGTCGCTGATGGACGCGGGCGTTCCGCTGAAGCGGCCGACGGCAGGCATCGCGATGGGTCTCATTCTGGAAGGTTCGCGCTTTGCGGTGCTGTCGGACATCCTCGGCGACGAGGATCATCTCGGCGACATGGACTTCAAGGTTGCCGGCACCGAGCAAGGCATCACCTCGCTGCAGATGGACATCAAGATCGCCGGGATTACCGAGGAGATCATGAAGGTCGCGCTCGGCCAGGCCAAGGAAGGCCGGATTCACATCCTTGGCGAGATGTCCAAGGCGCTGACCGCCGCGCGCGCCGAACTCGGCGAATACGCGCCGCGCATCGAGACCTTCAAGATCCCGACCGACAAGATCCGCGAAGTGATCGGCACCGGCGGCAAGGTGATCCGCGAAATCGTCGAGAAGACCGGCGCCAAGGTCAACATCGACGACGATGGCACCGTGAAGGTCGCGTCCGCCGACGGCGAATCGATCAAGGCCGCGATCAAGTGGATCAAGTCGATCGCCTCCGATCCGGAACTCGGCCAGATCTATGACGGCACCGTGGTCAAGGTGATGGAGTTCGGCGCGTTCGTGAACTTCTTCGGCGCCAAGGACGGCCTCGTCCATATCAGCCAGCTCGCGTCCAACCGCGTGCAGAAGACCTCCGACGTCGTCAAGGAAGGCGACAAGGTCAAGGTCAAGCTGCTCGGCTTCGACGATCGCGGCAAGACCCGCCTGTCGATGAAGGTGGTCGACCAGGTGACCGGTGAAGACCTCGAAGCGAAGCAGAAGGCGGAAGCCCCGCGCGAAGCCGCCGGCGAGTAGGCCTTGCAACAATCGAAGACGACGAAGGGCGGCTTTTCAGCCGCCCTTTTTTATTTGCGTGAAGACGAACGGAAAGAACAGGTTGAGCCGATGGCCGGATTTGTTATGAAATACTCCGAATGCAAGAAGGAAGGAACCGGCCGATGATGAAGCTCTATTGGTCTCCGCGTTCACGTTCGTTTTCGTCGCTTTGGCTGATGGAAGAAACCGGGCAGCCGTACGAGCGCGTATTGACTGATATTTCGACCGGCGCGCAGAAGACACCAGAATACCTGGCGATCAACCCGATGGCGAAGGTGCCGGCACTCAAGGATGGCGACGCGACGCTGGCGGAAGCCGCCGCGATCTGCGCCTATGTCGCCGAACGCTATCCCGAGGCGAAACTGGCGCCGCCATTGGGCGATCCGGCGCGCGCCAAGTATCTTTACTGGCTGTTCTTTGCGCCCGGCTGCATCGAGCCCGCGATGGTGCAGATCGCGACCAAGATCGAGATGAATCCGGTCGCCGCCGGCTGGGGCGATGCGCAGCGGGTGTTCGACGTGCTCGACGCCGCACTGGCGAAGGGACCGTGGCTCCTCGGCGAAAACTTCTCGGCCGCCGATATCGTGATTGGATCGGGGCTGAATTTCGCGGTGCGGATGTTCAAGATGGTGTCGGCGCGCCCGTCGTTCGATCGCTACATCGATCGCTGCGCGGCGCGGCCGGCGTTCCAGCGCGCCAGCGTCATTGCGGCGGGATGAAGGTCACTCCGGCAGATGTTCCGGTCGCGGCTGCAGCACGATGTTGAAACCGGAATCGACATAGTGAATTTCGCCGGTGACGCCGCCGGAGAGGTCTGACAACAGATACAGCGCGGAGCCGCCGAGCTCATCCAGGGTCACGCCGCGCCCGAGCGGTGAATGCTTCTGCTGGAACGCGAACATGGCGCGTGAATCGCCGATCACCGAGCCGGCAAGGGTACGGACCGGACCGGCCGAGATGGCATTGACGCGGATCCCCTGCGGTCCGAAATCGGCCGCAAGATAGCGCACCGAAGCCTCCAGCGCCGCCTTCGCCACCCCCATCACATTGTAATTGGGCATCGCCCGCATCGAAGCGCCGAAGGTGAGGGTGATCATCGAACCGCCGGCCGCGGGCATCAATTCGGCGGCGCGCTTTGCAATCTCGGTAAAGGAGAAGCAGGAGATCAGCATCGTGCGCGAGAAATTGCCGCGCGTGGTGTCCGCATAGCGGCCCCTGAGTTCATTCTTGTCGGTGAAGCCAATCGCGTGAACCAGAAAATCCAGATGGCCCCATTTGGTCCGCAGCGCCTCGAAAACCCGGTCGACGCTGGCGATGTCCTCGACATCGCAGGGCAATACGATGTCGGAACCCAAAGGCTGCACCAGCGGCTTGAGGCGCTTGGCTTGCGCCTCGCCCTGATAGGTGAAAGCCAGTTCCGCGCCCTGGGCCGCGAGCGCTTTCGCAATGCCCCAGGCGATCGAATGATCATTGGCGACGCCCATGATCAAGCCGCGTTTGCCCTTCATCAGCTCGTTCATATTACCCCGTATCTCATTACACGCCCGGTCTGCTCCCTCGCCCCGCACTTCGCGGGGCCGAGACGAGCGAAGCTCGCTCTTGGAGGGGCGGGGTGAAGGGTTCTTCGGCTCGCGAATGCCGAATTTGCGACGAATGCAGTGCCCGGCGCCCTCACCCGAAATTCACGCTGCACGCAAACTTCGACCTCACCCCGCAAAAACCGGGGCGAGGTGAAAATAAAATCTCACGCATCCATCCGCTTGAACACCAGCGTGGCGTTGGTGCCGCCGAACCCGAACGAATTCGAAAGCACGGTGCCGAGCTTGGCATTGTCGATGCGCTTGCGCACGATCGGCATGTCGGCAAATACCGGATCGAGCTCGGTGATATGGGCGCTTTCACAGATGAAACCATTGTTCATCATCAGCAGCGAATAGATCGCCTCCTGCACGCCGGTGGCGCCGAGCGAATGTCCGGTCAGCGCCTTGGTCGCCGAAATCGGCGGGCACTTGTCGCCGGTCCCGAACACCTTGCGGATCGCCTCGATTTCCGGCGGATCGCCGGCCGGCGTCGAGGTCGCGTGCGGATTGATGTAATCGACTTTGGTATTCACCGTCGCCATCGCCATCCGCATGCAGCGCTCGGCGCCCTCGCCCGACGGCGCNACCATGTCGTAGCCGTCCGAGGTGGCGCCATAGCCGACGATTTCGCCGTAGATGCGCGCCCCGCGCGCCTTGGCATGCTCAAGCTCTTCCAGCACGACCACACCGGCACCGCCGGCGATCACAAAACCGTCGCGGCTGATATCGTAGGGGCGCGACGAGGTCGCGGGCGTATCGTTGTATTTCGACGACATCGCGCCCATCGCGTCGAAAAGCACCGACAGCGACCAGTCGAGTTCCTCGCAGCCGCCGGCAAAGATGATGTCCTGCTTGCCGATCTGGATGGTCTCATAGGCATTGCCGATGCAATGGTTCGAGGTGGCGCAGGCCGACGAGATCGAATAGTTCACGCCCTTGATCTTGAACCAGGTGGCCAGCGTCGCCGACGCGGTGGAGGACATCGCCTTCGGCACCGCGAACGGGCCGACCCGTTTCGGCCCCTTGGTGCGGGTGATGTCGGCCGCTTCCACGATGGTGCGGGCGGAGGGGCCGCCGGAGCCCATGATGATCCCGGTGCGCTCGTTGGAAACGTCCGAGGGCTGCAGGCCGGAATCCTGGATCGCCTGCTCCATCGCGATATGATTCCACGCAGCGCCCTCGCCGAGGAAGCGCATCGCGCGCCGGTCGATGACGGCAGCCGGATTGAGCGTCGGCGCGCCTTGCACCTGGGACCGGAAACCGAGCTCCGCATATTTTTCCGCGCGCGTGATTCCGGACTTCGCCTCGTGGAGGCTCGCAAGCACTTCCTGGGTGTTGTTTCCGATGGATGAAACAATGCCCATCCCCGTGATGACAACCCGCCTCATGATCGCCTCGCCCTGTCATTTCGTTTTCGCATAGCGCTTTTGTGTGACGGCCAGTTTTGTGAGGGCCATTGTCAAATCGAAGCCGCCTCGCCGGCCGGAGCCAATAACCTACGCTCCCGGCTGCGGTGCGGAATCCTGCTTGAACAGCCCGACCTTCAAGTCCTTCGCCCGATAGATAATCTCGTCGTCGGCCGAAAGCCACCCGTCGGCGATGCCCAGCACGAGCTTTAAACGCATCACGCGTTTGATGTCGATGTTGTACACAATCTTGCGAACGTTCGGCATCACCTGACCGGAGAGCTTCAGTTCACCGAGACCCAGCGCCCGGCCGCGTCCCTCGCCGCCGCTCCAGCCCAGAAAGAAGCCGACCATCTGCCAGAGCGCATCGAGGCCGAGACATCCCGGCATGACCGGATCGCCCTTGAAATGGCAGCCGAAGAACCAAAGGTCCGGATTCACATCGAGTTCGGCCCGGATCAGGCCCTTGCCGTACTCTCCGCCGGTCTCGGAAATTTCGCTGATGCGGTCGAACATCAGCATCGGCGGCAGTGGCAGTTGCGCGTTCCCGGGGCCAAACAGTTCCCCGCGAGCGCACGCCAGCAAATCCTCATATTCGTAACCGCCGCGCCGATCGAGCATATTGCCAGCCTCTTTCAAGATTCCGATCGAGCGTTTGGAGTGAAATGAGCCCGCTTCGCATCGAAAGCGCGCCATTTTCGTGGATTGGCCGGAATCCCGCAGGTCAGGATGCCCCCCGCGGCAACCGGCGCTCATCTTTACCGGAATCGCACCAGCGGGTCCGGGCGCTCTCTATCATAGGCCCCGCAGCGGGCAAAGCACCCCGACAGGGTAAATAGCCGCGTCAGCGGTGCCTAGTCCTTTAACGTTAGGACTGTTCTAGAACGTGGGGGGCTGTTCTAGTTGCGAAAAACTTGCATCTAACGCTTTTCCTTCCTATATTTGCTGTAATCGTGCCGGGATAATGAGTGTGGTGCCTGACGTGGAAATGAGCGACGACGCTTCGATTTTGAGTAATGACACGGTCATCCCCGGGATCCACGGGGCGGGGCGGCAACCGGCGTTGACCGGCTGCCCGTGGCACGACGTCAATGAAATGCTGCAGGCTGCGGGCCTGCGTCCGACCCGTCAACGCATGGCGCTGGGCTGGCTGCTGTTCGGCAAGGGCGCGCGCCATCTCACCGCGGAAATGCTTTACGAGGAAGCCACCCTGGCCAAGGTTCCGGTGTCGCTGGCCACGGTCTACAACACGCTCAACCAGCTGACCGATGCCGGCTTGCTGCGCCAGGTCAGCGTCGATGGCACCAAGACCTATTTCGACACCAACGTCACGGCGCATCACCACTTCTATCTCGAAAACAATCACGAACTGGTCGACATCCCGGACCCGCATCTGGTGCTGAACAAGATGCCGGAAGTCCCGGANGGCTACGAGATCGCCCGCGTCGACATGGTCGTGCGGCTGCGCAAGAAGCGCTGAGCTTCGTCGTCCCGGCGAAACGCCGGGACCTTAACCACCGCCATTGATGATTTAAGAAGGCGTTGGCCGCCAAGCCAAACGCGAAGTCGCGGCGTATGGATCCCGGCGTTCGCCGGGATGACGTGAAAATTATTCCTCAAGACGAGAAGAACTAATCCACCTTCTCGTCGGCATAGACGCCCCACAGCCGTTGCTGTTCGATCCAGCCATCGAAGCCGTTGCCGCTGACATGGCACCAGCCTGCCGCGCAACGCCTGACCTGGGCCACGACGCCGGCCTGCAAGCGCGCTGCCACCGCGCTGGCTGGATCCGCACGATCATACAGCGGTGCGAGTTCGTCCTTGGCTTTCATGGTGACGACCGCGGTGCGGCGACCCGACAGCAGCGAGTGATAGACCCAGCCCTCTGCACCCTCGGAATCCCGCACCCGGCGCCAGTTCTCGAATTCGGCGGTGATTTCAACCGGCAGACCCGAGCGGGTGTAGACCCAGGCGACGTCGTTGTCCTTGGTCGGGCCGGCCCTGACGTTCACATGATCGGATTTGAGGCTGACATAACGCGGTACCGGCAAGCCGCTGGCGGTGGTGGCCGAATCCTTTGCCGAAAATGCCGTGCTGACTGACGCGCCCAGCAATACGCCCGCAAGTCCTGCCGCGGAACAAAAACGCCTCAACGCCATCAACCCGTCTCCCGCCGAGATACCGACTCAAATTCTTCGAGCCGAAGCACACCCCGTGCTTCCAGTGCCCCGCAGCCCGCCCCGATTGCCCCTCGCCTGTCATTTCGGGGTTCTTGTCTTGGCCGGGCCTTCTGCTAGAGAGGACGGAACGCCAAGAGCCAAGACGACGCCCGAACCTCTCCCGGGAAATCCAGGGTGAAGTATCGGGGGAACCCAAGGAAACGCCAGGAAACGCAGGGACCGCACGCAGCCGCAGTGTCGAACAACCGGGTTAATGAGGCCTGAACGCGAAGCCGCTGCGAACCAAAAGCCTCTTGAGAGCAGGACATGTCGGTTAAGAAGAAGCCTCTCGTTGTCGTCACGCGTAAATTGCCGGACTCGATCGAGACCCGCATGCGCGAGCTGTTCGACGCCCGGCTCAATCTCGACGATACGCCGCTGACGCCGGAGCAGATCGCCGAGGCAGTCTGCTCGGCCGATGTCCTGGTCCCCACCGTTACCGACGTGATCACCGAGGAGCTTCTCAAGCAGCCCGATTGCAAGCTGAGACTGATCGCCAATTTCGGCAACGGCGTCGACAACATCGATGTCATCGCCGCGCATGCGCGCGGCATTACCGTGACCAATACGCCGAAAGTCCTGACCGAAGACACCGCCGACATGACCATGGCGCTGATCCTGGCGGTGCCGCGCCGCCTGATCGAAGGCGCCTCGATCCTCACCGAGGGCAAGAACTGGCCCGGCTGGTCGCCTACCTGGATGCTCGGCCATCGCATCGGCGGCAAGCGGCTCGGCATCATCGGCATGGGCCGCATCGGCCAGGCCGTGGCGCGCCGGGCGCACGCCTTCGGCCTGCAGATCCATTACCACAACCGCCGCCCCGTCGCGCCGCGCATCGCCGAGGAACTGGGCGCGACCTATTGGGAAAGCCTCGACCAGATGCTGGCGCGGATGGACATCATCTCGGTGAATTGTCCGCACACGCCGGCCACGTTTCATCTGCTGTCGGCGCGGCGGCTGAAACTCATCCGCAAGGACGCCTATATCGTCAATACCGCGCGTGGCGAGGTGATCGACGAAGACACGCTGATCAAGCTGCTCGAAGCCGGCGAGATCGGCGGCGCCGGCCTCGACGTGTTCGAGAACGAGCCCGCGGTCAATCCGAAACTGGTGCGGTTGGCGAAAGCCGGCAAGGTCACGCTGTTGCCGCATATGGGCTCGGCCACCATCGAGGGCCGCGTCGAGATGGGCGAAAAGGTGATCATCAACATCAGGACCTTCCTCGACAATCACAAGCCGCCGGATCGCGTGCTGCCGAGCATGCTGTGAGGACTTAAGTTTCTTGGCGGCGTTCAGCGATGCGCGCTCAGATCGGTGATGACCAGCGCATCGCCATTCAGCGGATTCAAGGGATCGCGCTTGTAGCGCAACGTCTCGAACCGCATCGCGCGCGCATCCACCATCAGCAACCGTCCGACCAGACCCTCGCCGAAGCCGACGATCTCGCGAATGGCTTCCAGCGCCATCATCGATCCCAGCACGCCGGCAAGTGCGCCCAGCACGCCGGCCTCGGCGCAGGCCGGCACCGTGCCCGGCGGCGGCGGTTCGGGAAACAGGCATCGATAGGTCGGATTGAACTCGCCTTCGGCGTTTCTTTCATGCCCGCGAATCGTGGTCAGCGAGCCATCGAACACGCCGAGCGCGGCCGTGATCAAGGGCTTGCCGGCAAGGAAGCAGGCATCGGACACCAGATAGCGGGTTTCGAAATTGTCGGATCCGTCGAGCACCAGATCGTAACCGCCGATCAGCGTCATCGCATTGTCGGCATCGAGCCGTGTGGCGTGCGCCGCGAACCTGACATGAGGATTGAGGCCGTAAATCCGATCCGCGGCGGTGTCGACCTTGCGCCGGCCGATGTCCGGCGTGGCGTGAATGATCTGACGCTGCAGATTGGAAAGCGACACGATGTCATCATCGACCGCGCCGAGCGCGCCGACGCCGGCGGCGGCGAGATACATCAGCGCCGGCGCGCCGAGGCCGCCCGCGCCGATCACCAGCACCGATGCTTCCGTCAACGCAGCCTGGCCGGGGCCGCCGACTTCGCGCAGCACGATATGGCGGGCGTACCGCTCGAGTTCGTCGGCACTCAGCATGACGCGGTCATGTCCTTCAGCTTGATCCCGTATCGGCGCATCGCCGCAACCCTTGTGACCTCATGGTGAGGAGCGCGTCTTCGCGCGTCTCGAATCATGAAGATGGTGATCCCACCCTTCGAGACCCGGCCAAGCGGCCGCTCCTCAGGATGAGGGTGTCGTTGGCTCCTTGAACCATCGCGCGGTTGTTGCCGACCAACCAGATGTGCTTAATTGCCGGCACGTCAATGACCCCAGAACTTAGACCCCAAATAGCTGACCCCCAATACTTTGACCCTCAGGACTTGTCATGAGATCGATGCTGACAGCAACATTGATATTCGTGGCCGCGGGAGTTTCCGCGCAAGCCCAGATGACGCCGCCGTCCACCGCGGGCACCAAGCCGAAATCGGTGGCGACCGTACCGGTCCGGCCGGCGCTGCAGACCCCGGCCGATACCGCCAATGCGATGGCGCAGGGCGAGCGTCAGGCGATCCAGTCGGATCTGGCCTGGGTCGGCCAATATAACGGCGCCATCACCGGCGAGGTCAGCGAGCGCATGGTGGCCGCCATCAAGGAGTTCCAGAAAGCCCGGGGCGGCAAGCAGACCGGCGTGCTCAATCCGCAGGAGCGCGGCGTGCTTGCCGAAACCGCCAAGCGCCGGCAGGACAATGTCGGCTGGAAGATCGTCACCGATCCACGCACCGGGGCGCGGCTCGGCGTGCCTACCAAGCTGGTGCCGCAGCAATCCAGCGACGCCAATGGCGCCCAATGGAGTTCCTCCACCGGCACCATCCAGATTCAACTGGCGCGGCGCAAGGAAGCCAACCCCACCACGGCGAAACTCGCCGAGCGGGAAAAGAAGGACCCGCCGGGGCGCAGCATCGACTACACCGTGGTCAAGCCTGATTTCTTCGTGCTGTCGGGCATGCAAGGCCTGAAGAAATTCTACCTGCGCGGAACGTTCAAAGGCGACGAGGTCCGCATCCTCACCATCCTGTACGACCAGGCCACCGAAGGCACTGTAGAGCCGGTGGTGATCGCGATGTCGAGCGCGTTCAATCCATTTCCGACCGGCGCGCAGATCGTGGGCCCGCCGCCGCGCAAGACCGTCGAATACGGCACCGGCGTGGTCGTCAGCGAAGACGGCGCCATCGTGACCGACCGCCAGATCACCGATGATTGCCTGGCGGTCGCGATTGCCGGCTATGGCAATGCCGACCGCATCGCCGAGGACAAAGAGCATGATCTCGCACTGCTGCGCATTTACGGGGCGCGCGGATTGAAGCCGCTCGGCCTCGCCATTGGCGCGGCGAAATCCGGCGTCGAACTCACCGGCATCGTCGATCCGCAGAGCCAGGGCGGCGGCACCGCGGCGAGCAGCGTCAAAGCATCGGTCGCTGCCGTCGGCGCCAGCAGCGAACTCGCACTATCGCCGGCGCCGGCGGTTGGCTTTTCCGGCGCGGCGGTACTCGACGCCGACGGAAAATTCGCCGGCATCGCGTTGCTCAAGCCCGTGATCGTCGCGGGGCCAGCGAGCGCAACACCGGCGTCACAGGCCGCGCTGATCCCGGCCGATACGGTGCGCGAATTTCTCAAAGCCAATGGCGTAAATGCGGCCGGCGGATCGTCGGACGCCAAAGCGTCGGTGGTTCGCGTGATCTGCGTAAGGAAGTAGCGGAGCTAATGCGTGGCCGCTACCAGCGCCATCCTCGAGGGGCGAAGCGAAATGAGCGCACGATGCGTCCCGGCATGGGTCTGGAATTTTTGCAATCTTGATCGATACGCCGAAGCGGTTGTCTGATCTGCTTCCTCAGGCAAGGTCGAAGCGAACACCCGCGCGCGCCAAACCTCCGGCAAGACCGATCGGCGTGCCGTCCGCGCGCCAGCATGCAGCGCCCGTCAGCGAGCCGTCGGCATGGAACTGGATCGCATTCATGCCGCCGGCGACAGTGGGCACCACAATCACTTCGTGACCCAACGCCGCCAGACCCGCGCGCACGCGCTCCGGAACGGCCGATTCGACCTCAAGCGCATTGCCTTCGGTCCAGACCCGCGGTGCCTCGACCGCTTCCTGCAAGCTCATGCCGTGATCAATCAGATTGACCAGTGCCTGCAGCGCGCTCGGAAAAATCCGCTTTCCCCCGGGCAGGCCGAGCGCATAGACGAGCTTGCCATGGTGCAGCGCCATCATCGGCGACATCGACGTGGTCACGCGCTTGCCCGGCGCCAGCGACAGGGCATGGCCGGGTCGCGGATCGTAAAGGTTCATGTAATTGTTCGGCACCGTGCCAAGGCCCGGAATCAGAAACTTCGCGCCGAACAGATTGTTGATGGTCTGCGTGGTGGCGACCACGTTTCCCATCGCGTCGGCAGAGGTCATGTGCGTGGTGTGTGCGCCTTCGAGCTGCTGCACGCCGGCGCCCCAGCGTTGCGCGCGACTGGAATCGATCGCGCGGCGGCGCTCGCCGGCATAGCCCTTCGAGGTCAGTCGCTCGACCGGCACCTTGATGAAGTCCGGATCACCACTCGCGGCGGCGCGATCGGCAAAGGCGATCTTCAGCACTTCGGCCAGATGATGGATGGTGCCGGCGGTGCCGAACCCCATCGCGGCGATATCGTAGCCCTCGAGAATGTTCAGCATTTGCACGATGTGCACGCCGGAGGCCGCGGGCGGCGGCGGGCCGAGGATTTCCCAGCCGCGATAATCTCCCCGGATCGGCGCGCGCTCGACGGTCTTGTATGATGTGAGATCCTCGCGGGTGATGAAGCCGCCATGCGCTTTCATGTAATCCAGCAGGATGTCGCCGAGCGGACCGCGATAGAGCGCCGTCTCGCCGTCGCGCGCGATGGTGGCAAGCGTCTGCGCATATTCGGCTTGCACCACACGATCGCCGGCGTTCAGCGGCGTTCCATGCGGAAGATAAATCGCGGAGATCGCCTTGTCTCTCAGCATCTCGGGCGCGGCATCGACGATGCATTCGTGCAGATAGGGCGTCGCCAGAAAGCCGCGCGAGGCGTGCCTGATCGCCGGCTGCATGACATCGGCCAGACTCATGGTCCCGAACCGTTGCAGCGTCTCGCACCAGGCCTTGAGCGAGCCGGGCACGGCGACCGCCTTCGGACCGGTGAGATTTTCATCGTCGATCGCATCGAACACATCATGCGCCGCGCCCGGCTTTGATCGGTAGGTGTCAGGCCGGACGCTCAATGGCACGGTGCTTTGGCCATCGATGAAGCGGTGGCTGCCGTCGGCAAGCCGGATATGCGCCATTCCGCCGCCGATGATTCCGACCATCATCGGCTCGACAACGGTCAGCGTGAACAGGGTGGCGATTGCCGCATCGATGGCGTTGCCGCCGGCCGCCAGCATCTCCATGCCCGCCGCGGAGGCGAGTGGATGATTGCTGACCACCATGCCGCGGCTGCCCGATGCCGGCTGTTTCTGGCACTCGAAAGTCGTGCCAGCGCGATCCCGCCAGTTACTCGCCATCATGTTCCCCCGTGCTGCTGGTTAGATTATCTATCATGGCTGCCGGCCGAATTGACGAAAGACATAGCTGACCGCGACAATCTGCATTTGCTGGCGGAATTCGACGCCAGGCAATTCATGCGCTAATCCAAAAATTGAATTCCATGGGAGAACCGATCATGCCCGATCCACTACGCAGCCTTGACTTGGTCCACCCCATATTCCAGGCGCCGATCGGCGGGATTGCTTCGGCGGAACTGGCCGCCGCGGTCTCCGATGCGGGCGGCCTCGGGCACCTCGCCTGCACCTGGCGCAATCCCGATCAGCTCAAAGCCCTGTTCGTCACAATGGATAAGCTCACCCGCAAACCCTACGGCGCCAATTTCGTGCTGGATTTTCCGATCGAGGACCGGCTCGCCGTAGCGCTGGAATGCGGCGTGCGGGCGATTTCCTTTTTCTGGGGCGATGGCGCCCACTATGTCTCTCGTGTGAAGGCGGCCGGGGCGATTGCGATCCAGGTCATCGGGTCGATCGCCGATGCCAAGCGGGCCGCCGATGCCAGCTTCGACCTTGTCGTGGCCCAGGGCCGCGAAGCCGGAGGCCATGTCAGGGGTGACATGGGCACCATGACGTTGGTGCCACAGGTCGTCGATATCCTGGGCAAACTGCCGGTGCTGGCCGGTGGCGGCATCGTCGATCGCCGCGGCGTTGCCGCCGCGATTGCGCTGGGCGCGCGCGGCGTGTGGGTCGGCACGCGCTTTCTCGCCGCAACCGAGGCGAATATTCATCCGCAATACCGTCAACTGGTTCTCACCTCCAACGGCGACAACACTCTCTACTCGGAGCTTTTTGATATCGGCTGGCCGAACGCTCCGCTTCGCACGCTGAAGAATGCGACCACCCGCAACTGGGAAGCCGCCGGCCGTCCGGCGACGCCGCGTCGGCCGGGCGAGGGCGAACATGTTGCAAGGCGGCCCGACGGCTCAGAAATCCCGCGCTATTTCTTCGGCTCTCCGACTCGCGATATCACCGGCGACGCCGAAGCGATGGCGCTCTATGCCGGAGAGGGCGTGGGGCTCGTTCATGCGGAGCAACCCGCTGCGGCGATCGTTAGCGAACTCGCCGCCGGTTTGAATATCGCGCCCGGCATCGCTGGCGTCAGAAAGTCGAGCACTCGTTCTGCGTAAGGCGGTCTGCATTTCGGACAAGCGCCGACCACTCAATTGCTCATTTCTGGCATTTCGGGCACCAGAATGTCGAGCGTCCGTTCTGGGTGAACCGCCGCACGATTCCGCTACAACCCGCGGTCTGGCATTTTTCGCCTTCGCGGTCGTAGACCTGAAACGAGTGCTGGAAATAGCCGAGTTCACCGGAGGTCTGGCGATGATCGCGCAGCGACGAGCCGCCGGCCTTGATGGCTTGATTGAGCACGCCGTGAATCGCCGTGACCAGCCGCTTGGCATGGTCGGTGGGCTCTGCCTTTTTAGTTGCCAGCGTCGCAGCCAGTCTTCGCGGCGACAGATGCGAACGGAACAGCGCCTCGCAGACATAGATGTTGCCGAGGCCTGCGACCACGCGCTGATCCAGCAGCGCTGCTTTCAGGCTGGTCTTCTTGTTGGCGCAGGATCGCGCCAACATAGCGGCGTCGAATTCATTGCCGAGCGGTTCGGGACCGAGGCCCTTCAAGAGCGGCTCGTTTTCCAGCGCGCTGCGGGCGATGATTTTCATATAGCCAAAGCGGCGCGGGTCGTTGAAGACGATAGCCGCACCCGATGACATGTGGAACACGACATGGTCGTGCGCGCGATTTTCGCTACGCGGATGGTGGAACTTGCCCGGCGCTTTATCTTTATCGCCTTCGATAAGGCGAAAGGAGCCCGACATGCCCAGATGCATCAAAAGCACGTCGCCCGAGCCAAGATCGGCCAGCAGGTATTTGGCGCGACGGCCGAGACCGGTCACGGTCTGGCCTTCGAGCCGCGCGACGAAGTCCTTCTGGAACGGAAACCGCAGATCCTTTCGCCGGGCCTCGGCTTTCACGATCTTCGATCCCTCCATGGCCGGTTGCAGTCCACGGCGGACGGTCTCGACTTCGGGTAATTCGGGCATCAGATGTCATTCACCTTTTGGTCTTGACGTGATAGCGCCATTGCGGCGGGCGCGCTATGGTCCGGCGGCGGAGTAGAGTGATGGATCGGCCGGGCCAAACCACACATTTCGGCTTCAGGGACGTTGCCCTGGAGGACAAGCAGACGCTGGTGAACGACGTGTTTCACAGCGTGGCCTCGCGCTACGATCTGATGAACGATCTGATGTCGATGGGTCTGCATCGGGTCTGGAAAGACCTGATGATCAACGCGCTCAATCCGCCACGTGGCGATAGGCCGTTCGCGCTGCTCGACGTTGCCGGCGGGACCGGCGACATTGCCTTTCGCGCCGCCAAGGCCGCAGGCCCCGGCTTTCGGGCCACCGTCTGCGACATCAATTCCGACATGCTTGGCGTCGGCCGCGAGCGCGCGGCGGCGCGGCATCTCGACGATCGGGTGTCGTTTGTCGAGGGCAATGCCGAGGCGCTGGCGTTCCCGAACAACACCTTCGACGCCTACACCATTGCGTTCGGTATCCGCAACGTGCCGCGGATCGATCTGGCGCTCGGCGAAGCGTTCCGCGTGCTCAAGCCCGGCAGCCGGTTTCTGTGCCTGGAATTTTCCACCGTCGACATGCCCGGCCTCGATCGAATGTACGACCTGTTTTCGTTCAAGGTGATTCCGCCGCTCGGCCGCGCGGTCACCGGCGACGCCGAATCCTATCGCTACCTCGTCGAGTCGATCCGCAAATTTCCGAGGCCGAACGCCTTTGCCGAAATGATCCGCGCCGCGGGTTTCTCGCGGGTGTCCTGGCAAAGCCTTTCGGGCGGCATCGTGGCGCTGCATTCGGGCTGGCGCCTGTGATTTCTGCCATAACCCACATCGCGCGGCTGGCCCGCGCCGGTTTCGTGTTCGCGCGCGAAGGCGTGTTCGGCGTCGTCGATCCGAGCCTGGTGCCGCCGCCCGCGCAACTCGCGCTTCGCATCGCCCGGTTGGTCGAACGCCCCGGCGCCAAATCCGGTTCGCGGCTGTCGCGCGCGCTGAC